>Ga0207695_10000069_pt1 | contig 319955 bp, 260 predicted proteins | sample KBSC54metaG_FD_184354 | JGI IMG/M metagenome (GOLD analysis project Ga0207695, IMG submission 184354) | Corn rhizosphere microbial communities from Kellogg Biological Station, Michigan, USA - KBS C5-4 metaG (SPAdes) (version 2) | ecosystem: Host-associated > Plants > Roots > Rhizosphere >...
CATAGTGCCGGTTCGGCGTCTCATACTCCACGTGCGCCGTCGCGATCGTGATGCCGCGCTCGCGCTCCTCGGGAGCGTTATCGATCGAGTCGAACGAACGGAACGCGATCTTCGGGTTGTGCTTCGACAATACCTTCGTGATCGCCGCCGTCAACGTCGTCTTGCCGTGATCAATGTGACCAATCGTCCCCACGTTCACGTGCGGCTTCGAACGATCAAACTTTTCCTTCGCCATGCTCGATTCCCTTCCCTCAAATTTCAGCTACCAGCTTCTAGCTCAACCCAAGAAGGCTGCCAAACCTTCATTGCGGCAACTGCCAGCTGACAAGCTGACAAATTTCTCAGTAGTACGCGTACGCCTTCAAATACCTCTGCCTCAATTCTGCCGGCACCTTCTCAACCAGCCGCAGATAACGTTCGCGCGTCAATCCCTGATCTGATACCGGCAGAGCTTTGTACAGACCGATTGCTTCTTTGCCCAGCAGGCCGCGATTCAACACACCCTCAAAGTCCCGAACGCGGAGCTTCGAACGGGTGACGCGATCTAGAAAGACTTCTATATCGCTGGCGGCGAACCGCGCGTCGAACTGCGAATGAAGCGCTGCGTAAGTCTTCTCGTCCTGTACCGCGATGGCTGCTTGCTCAAACATTTTCTACTTCTGCCCTTGCTTCAATTTCTGGAGCGGGAGACGGGACTCGAACCCGCGACCAACAGCTTGGAAGGCTGTGACTCTACCACTGAGTTACTCCCGCCTGAACCGTGTTCAGTGGTCGGTAAACAGTGCTGAGTGATGAGCCACCGCCGGGACTGACCACTGATCCCAGACCACTGCATTTCTGGAGCTGATGACCGGGATTGAACCGGTGACCTCTCCCTTACCAAGGGAGTGCTCTACCAACTGAGCTACATCAGCTCTTCAAACCTTCGGGCTTACCGCCCTCTTGCCCTCCGCGGCCCGCATCTTCTCGGCCCTCATCGCGACCATTGTGCGCAATGCAAATCCACCAATAATGACCAGTGGAATGAACTTCATTTCCACTAATCTGCCCCCGACCGAAATGCTTGCATCAAGGGTAAACCAACTCAGTATCGCCAAACCCGCATACAGCACCAGCGCCACCCGATACTTCTTTTCCAACGAACTGCCGGGCTCCGCCATTTTCAAAACTCTGATCACTGATTCCTGATCACTGATCCCTGTTTATGGTGCACAGGGGAGGATTCGAACCTCCGTAACTCGAATGAGTGGCAGATTTACAGTCTGCTGCCATTAACCGCTCGGCCACCTGTGCCCAAATTGTCGGACCGGGTGCCCCCGCCGAAACTCCGGGGAACTCGCTTCTCCCAGCCGCACTTCCAACGACGACCCTCTACACCCGCATCCGCGCATACGAAACTGCCGGACGTTCTCCGGCATATCGGAGTATGCACCTCAGTGGGATTACCGCAGAGGACGGATCCGGCGCTTCCACTCTTCCGCCGAACCCTGAAACTGCCTGCCGCCCGATGCCCCAGGTCTTGCTTCTAAGTGGAGCTGGCGAAGGGATTTGAACCCCCGACCCTCTGATTACAAATCAGATGCTCTACCAGCTGAGCTACGCCAGCCCGACCACCACGAAACATTGCCGGGAAACACCGGGAAATCCGCGGACACACTCCGGCTCCGCGCATAACACGGCACAGTTTCTAAGGTTAGCACACCGGAAACGGGCGGGCAAACCGGCGCATCACCAGTGTATCGCAGGGGTTTAGCTGCCCGAATGGTAGTGGAATTTGTGGTCGTTTTTCCACAGCCATTCTGCCGCAAACCCCGACGGCCGCGGCCCCACTCGGCGCCCGGGCAGGCGCTCGCAATTTCTGCATGTGGCAGGATCTCGATTGCGTGGGCTAATCTCGGATTCCTGGAGAAGGATATCCCGAAAGCTGTAACCAAAATGGGATCCAAAAACGATTTAGTTCTTGATTTAGCCGTATCTGTTGCTGAATGATGTTGCCGCTTCCCCAAAACAATTGGGCTCTGCCTTGAAAGGTGAGGACAGGTGTATGCGGAAGTTTTTTCTCGCAGTGTTGTTTCTCGGAATCTCTTCTTTGCTCGCAGCGCAACAAACACTGAACAATGACGGTGTTGTCAAGATGGTGAAGGCCGGACTCTCAGAGGACGTGATCGTCGCCGCGGTCACATCGTCGCCCGGCACTTATGACACATCAACCGAGGCGCTGGTCGCGCTGAAATCAGCGGGGGTCGGCGACAAGGTCATGGGTGCGATCGTGATGAAAGCATCGGGACCGGCACCGGCCGCAGCGGCCACCGGGGTTTCCCTCCCGAAGGGGATCGACGAAGTCGGCGTCTACTACAGGGATAGGGGAGGCAACTGGGTCGCTCTTATGCCTGAGGTCGTGAATTTCAAGTCAGGCGGCGCGATGAAGAAATTCATGACGAACGGGATCGTCAAGAACGACATTAATGGCCACATTGAGGGTAAAAGCGCAAAGACGCAAGTAACTCTTCCGGTCGTTTTTGCGGTCTACGTCTCTGAGGGAACGGCCATCACTGAGTATCAGCTCGTTCGACTTCGTCAGCAGAGCGGCTCACGCGAATTCCGCTCGAAGACGGGCGGAGTTATTCACGAGTCCGGTGGTGCAAAACGCGATCTGGTCGAGTTCCAATCTGAAAAGCTCGCGCCTCGGCTTTATCAGGTAACGCTGGATTCAAGCGCCGGCAAAGGCGAATACGGCTTAATCCCGCCGGGCTCTTACAGCAGCGCGAACATGGCCAGCGGCGGAAAGATCTACTCCCTCAGCGTTCTCGAGTAGTCGGATTGCACTTTCTGAACAACTAGCGGCGCGGCTTCGGCTGCGCCGGTTGTTTCTTCTTTCGCCACTCGTCACGTTACCGCCGCTGAATCTGCTTGCCCGGCACGGCCCAGGCGCGAAATCATTGCCATAATCTCCAGACGATGCGCGGGTTTCCCTCGAGGTGTTTGTATGCGTAATGCACTCCTGATTTGCCTTGTTCTGCTTCTGTGTCCGCTTCTTTTCGCGCAGCAGATGATGACGAACGAGTCCGTCATGAAGCTTGTGAAGGCCGGCCTGTCTGAGGACCTGGTGGTTACGACGATCAACTCCTCGGCGGGGAAATACGACACCTCGGCAAATGCGCTCATCGCGCTCAAGGAGGCGGGAGCGGGCGACAAAGTGGTGGCCGCGATGATTCTGAAAGCTTCCGGTGCAGCACCCGCGGCGTCTACCGCATCCGCAACCGCGGCAGGCACGGCAGACGTTCCAGCGCCGATCGCGCTTGCTCCCGGCGCATTGCCAGCGGGCGTGGACAGCATCGGCGTTTACTACCTCGATAAGACGGGCAGCCACTGGCAAGAGGTTCCCGCCGAGGTGGTCAATTTCAAGAAAGAAGGAGCGCTGAAGCACTATGCCAGCGCCGGTGTGCTCAAGGGTGAAATGACGGGCATGGTCGGCGGTAACCGCAGTCCACTGCTTCTGAAGCTTCCCGTGCAGTTCATCCTTTACGTTCCGGAGGGGCGCGCGCCGGGTGAATATCAGCTCGTTCACCTGCATGCCAATGCCGACAGCCGAGAGTTCCGCGCCGCGAATGGTGGAATCATCCAAGACGCCGGCGGAGCGCTTCGCGATGTCCTTGATTACACGCCAAAGAAGATCGCTCCCCGTGTTTACCTGATTGAAATGAGCGAGGACTTTGAACGAGGTGAATACGGGTTCCTGCCCCCGTCGGACGCGGCCATGGGAGACAATATTCCCACCGCAACCAAGCTTTACAGCTTTTCTCTGATCCACTAAGCACAGTTGGCAGGATCCTTCTTCGGCGCGGTGCGATCCGCTATCCTGTAAGTGGAAGCCGGTCTCCGGCTCCCGGCTGAATGCACAAACGCACGCGCAGAACGCTTTTGGTCGTAGCCGGTATCGTATTGCTTCTTGCCGTCGCGATCTTTCTCCGCTCCAAGGCTCCTCCGGAAGCCGCGCGCCTGCTGCCTGAATCAGACGGCATCATCTACTTCAATCTGAAGCCTGTTCGGACTTTTCTTCGGCGGGACCTCAAGCCCCCGCGCCGCGTTCCGGAATATCAGGAGTTCGTCGATGCCACGGGGGTCGACTGGGAGCGCGATCTCGACTCCGCGGCGATCTCCCTGCACCGCATGGCCGACCCGAATGGGCCTAACGGGCCCGTGGCTTATTCGATGGTCCTGACAGGCAAGCTGACCGGCAAGCGCCTGAACGCGTGGCTTGACTCCCACGCTACGAGCCGGGAGGTCTACGCTGGACACACGATCTACAACGTGCCATCGGAGAACCGCACAGTTCGTGTCGTGCAGATTGGCTACGACATGATCGCGGTATCGAATTTTCCGACGCCTGAGAAAATTCACTCCATTATCGACCGGCATCGCACGGCGGCTCTGCCTTTCGCCGGATCGTCTCTGCTGGCTCAGCACTACCACGATGTGCCGCTGCTCTCCGTAGCGTGGGGCGTTGGCCAGATTGGACTGCCCTTTTCCGAGAGTGGGGCAATCACGGTTTTCGGCCTCTCATTGCCTCTGCAGGACGACTCCACCATCATCGCCAGCATCAAACCGGGGCTGCCGTTGGGCAATTCCGTCCACGTTCGAGTGGAAGAGATTGCACCAGACGAGGGCAAAGCAGCTTCTCAGGCTGCCGCGCTGAGCACGATTGTCCTGCTCGCTCGCGACGTCTCGGTTCAACTCTCAAGCAATCCGGCCAATAATGCGTTTCGCGAGCTTCTGAAAAGCACCGAAGTGTCCCAAAGACGCAATCGGGTGGTTGCCACTGCGACGGTTTCACCTGCATTGCTCAGCCAAGTTACAGAAAGTGATAAATCGTCTTCAGCACCCGCAACCCTGCAGGAACAGAATGCATCTAAGTAAGAGGCAGGGTTTTGAGTTGCCCCAGAAGTGTTGCCATGCGGGTCGCCGGTTGAGAGTTTCTTCTTCCTGGGTTGGGGGACGAGATTTATCGGCGACCTTCTCCATTTCTGCCCTTCGCTGCATTTTTGTCGACTCCCGTGGCTTGCGTTTCGCATCCTTACGTGTGGGTGTGACGGATTCCTGCCCTCCAACAACTTCCCGAGAGGTGTCATGTATCGCTTCCTCAGAAATCAACTTCTGATCTGCACGATTTTATGTCTGGTCTCCGTCGGAGCTTCTGCCGCCAGGCACTCAACTCAAAGCAAGACCGGACAATCCAAGTCTGACGGCGATTCCGTGAATGTACTGACTGGCCAGTCCGCCTTCACCGACGCAGCCCATGAATCGCCTGGCACCAGACGCCACCTCACCGTGAACGATCTGCCCGCTCCGAATGAGAAGGAATCTGTCGATAACGGACCGAGCATGGTTCCACGCCCGCAGAATGCCTGGCCGATTGCACCCAAAGGATTCAAGGTTGAGCAATACACGACGGGTCTCGACAATCCGCGGCTGATTCGATTTGCTCCTAACGGAGACCTGTTCGTCGCTGAGAGCCAGCCGGGGAAGATCCTGGTTATGCGCGGTGTCAAATCAGATGGCAAGCCGCAACAGACCTCCGTTTTCGCCGAAGGACTTCACCAGCCATTTGGTATCGCTTTTTACCCGAATGGACCAGATCCCAAGTATGTCTATGTCGGCGACACCGACGGTATCGTGCGGTTCCGCTATCAGAACGGCGACCTGAAAGCTCGCGGGGCTGCGGAGGATCTGGCTGAGCTTCCCGGTGGGGGCCGGCTGCGCGGCGGTGGCCACTGGACCCGCGATCTCGTTTTCTCGAGGGACGGCACGAAGTTGTATGCATCGGTCGGGTCGCATTCCAACGTCGACGACTCGGATACGCATCCTGAAGAGTTCCACCGTGCCGATGTTCTTCAGTTCACGCCGGAAGGCAAATTTGTGAAGGTTTACGCCTGGGGTATTCGCAATTGCGTGGGTGAGGCCATCAATCCAATCACGGGCGAGCTGTGGTGTTCGACAAATGAGCGCGACAGCCTCGGCAATAACCTGGTGCCGGATTACATCACTCATGTTCAGGAAGGCGGCTTTTACGGGTGGCCGTGGTGGTACATGGGCGGTCATCAAGACCCGCGACACGTGGGCAAACACCCAGAGCTGCAGTCCAAAGTGATCACGCCGGACATCCTGCTCAACCCACACTTCGCCTCGCTGGAGATGATGTTTTACCAGGGGTCGCAATTCCCCAATGAGTACAAAGGTGATGGATTTGCCTGCGAGCATGGTTCGTGGAATCGCGCCCAGCGGAGTGGGTATGAAGTCATTCGACTGCCCATGAAGAGCGGACATGCCACTGGCGAGTATGAGGATTTCCTGACGGGGTTCACGGTGGGAGATGGGAATGTCTGGGGACGTCCCGTTGGTATCGCTGAGGCCAAAGATGGTTCGCTGTTCGTCTCCGACGATGGAACCAATTCCATCTGGCACGTAATCTACACAGGAAAGTAGACTTTCAGGTCTCCATCCAAGGCCGCGGGTATCTGCGGCTTCGGATGGGAGTGCGAAAGCACCAGTAGCGAGCGTGTCTCTGGGTTTGCTGCAATTCGGAAAGCAAAGGTAACCAATCCGCGGGGGTCCGTTCAGTCCTCCTCCCTCATACATGGACAGGCGGTTCCACCGGAACTGCCGGCCGGGGAGGGACCGCGAGCAAATCGAAGCTATCTACTGAGCCCCAGAGCCTGCACGACCTTCTCGTCCACCTTCGCCGGTTTCCCGTCTTCCTTCCAAACAACGCCAAAACCGCCGCGGTAATCCCACATTGTCCAGCCCACCCCGTCAGCTTCTAGCGCAGAGCGCACGTCATGAATCCATTGCATGCGTGAAGACTCCGGAGTTACTCGGCGGTACACGCCGAATTCGTTACATAGGAGCGGAACGTTGTGCTGCTTTCCCCACGCTGCGGCGGCATCGATCTGCAGCTTGATGCGGCGCGCATCCCAGTGGTCCAGCCAGTAGTGCTCGAAAGCATAACGATTCGATGCATCGGGAACCTGGGCCAGGGAACTCTGCAGGCTCTGGTCCGTGGGCGGATAGGGAATGTCGTGCGTATAGATCCAGTAAGCAGCGCCCCAGCCTGCGCCCTGGTGAGTGAACTCATGCGGCTCGTAGAAATGGAATGTGTAGATCACGTTTCCATCGGGTAGAGGTTCTTGCGTCAGCAGATCTGCGATGCCGGACCAGTTTGGTCCTGCAGCAATAATTGTGTTCTTCGGAGCGACCGAGCGGATGACTGAGGCGGCCCGCGCCTGTACGCCTGCCCAACGATATGGATCGCGCTCCTCGGGTTCGTTCATGACCTCGTAGAAGATCAGATCCGGATTGCGATCGGCGTAATGTGCGGCAAGTTTTCGCCACAGCATCAGGAAACGCTCAGCGCCTTCAGTCGTCGTGCTCACCTTCTTCTTGTAGTCGCTCTCGGGGTGGATATCGATCTGCACAGCCATACCTTTGGCGAGCATTTGATCGACCGCGTGGTCGAGTCGACCGATGAAGTTCATTTCGTCACGCCCGAAGAATGAGTTCTCCAGCGGCCATGCATCGATGCTTAACCGCACGCTGTCAAAGCCAAGCTGCGCCATTAGAGCGATGTCGGCATCGTCAGTGTATGCGCCCGTCTCTTCTGCCGAGTAATGGCCAGGTTTCTGAGCAAACCACTCTGATGCATTAATCCCATGACGCAAATGCTGTGCGCGCGCAAAGGCAAGCTTTACTTCGGCAGTACGATCCTGTGCGAATGCAGGAAGCGCCAAGAGAATCAAGCCGGCAAGAAATTGAACGCGAAGGCCCACAATTCATCTCCCATGGAATTCATAAGTAAACCAACAGGAAACGATACTACGGTTGCCTCGACGAGGAACCTGCGGCAGATCACGCTTGCGCAAACTGCATCGCAGGCGTAGCTCTTTGTTGTCTTGTAAGGATAGCGTCCTGGAAGGGTCTTACGGAAGAAGTGCTTGCTTCGGCCCGGATCGACAAACGATCCGGACCGAAATTTGCCATGCATTGGTTTACTAAGCAGCAGCGGTGGATCTGGATTCGCGCTGTGCTCTGGGGTTGGCGCTGTGCGAGATTTCAGTGAGCAGGCGATCGGCATGTTTTTCTTCGTCGAGGGTCTGCTGCAGGATCTGCGCGTGTTCCGTCAGTCCGAGGGTCTCTGCCCAATCGCGCGCACTGCCGTAGGATGCGATCTCGTAGTGCTCGACCTTCTGTGCTGTGGCGATGAGGCCCGCGTCACGGATGCAGCCGGTGTCAGTTTCTTTCGTGATGTTCTCGCCCGATCCCACGATGGCGGTGAGAATCGGATCCTTCTTGTCGTCAGGCTTGTCCATCAAGTCACCGAGCAGACGCTGAACGCGTTGCACATGAACGCGGGTTTCCTGGAGGTGCGACTGGAATGCCTGCTTGAGTTGGGGCTCCTCTGCGTGATCAATCATCTTGGGCAGTCCATCGACGATCTGATTCTCGGTGGAGAGGAGGTAACGAAGTTGTGCCGTGTAGAGTTCACGAAGATTCGGAAAGTCGTTGGGCGTAATCAGTCCCATAGATCTACCTCTATTCAATTTACTTTCGCTCGTTCCCTGCACTTGGAGGTCAGGACCTAAGTACACGTTGTCCTGCGGGCTTGGACTTCCGGTGGAAATCCAAAGATGATGCAGATGCTTCCTGCGGGGTTCCGATCTCCCCAGCAAGCGGAAATGAGGTATCTGGAAGAGACGAGGGCAGTAGGAACTCAGAGATGCGCATCTCACTATGCAGGTGCTTGCCCATTGTCAACCTCTTTTTTAACTTCGGTTCTACTTGTCCTTTTACTGCTCATCGGGTTGGCTCAGCTCCTTGGCGCCTTTTTTGTGAAAATCCGCCAGCCAAAGGTAATTGGCGAGATTCTGGCCGGAGTTGTATTAGGGCCAGCCCTGTTGGGCAGAATTCCGGCGATTGCCGGCCTGACACAATCGGCGCTGCACAAGAGCGACGTGCTGGAGTTTATCTATTGGCTGGGATTGCTGCTGCTGATGTTCCTGAGCGGGGCCGAGACACAGCAGCTTTTCACGCGTGAAGAACGGCGCGAGGTGGGCTGGCTAACCGTAGTGGGAACGGGCCTACCGTTCGCCCTGGGGCTGGTGTTTGCACCGATGCTGATTCGCCCGGCGCTGGAAGGGCCGAATGGGAACCGGCTCTCGATGGTCATCATTTTGGCGGTAGGCGTGGCAGTCACGTCAGTGCCGGTGGTTTCGAAGATCTTCAGCGATCTCAAGATCCTGCATACGCGGTTTGCACGGCTCGTGTTGGGGGTCGCAGTGCTCGAAGATATTGTGCTGTGGCTGGCGCTGGCGATGGCAACGGCAGCTGCCGGAAAGCAGGTGCTGGATCCGCGGAAGATGACGGTTCATCTCGGAATGACGCTGGCGTTCTTTGCTCTTGGGCTGACGATCGTGCCGCGGATCGTGAAGAGGATCAACAAAGCCGATTTCAATATCCTGGCGCGATCGAGCCCTGTAGGTTATGCAATTGCCGTGCTGCTGGCTTACTGCGCGGTAGCCGGCGCTCTGGATGTGAGCCTGGTGTTCGCGGCGTTTCTTGCCGGTTTCGCGGTAGTACACAAGAAGAGGCGCTTGTTCGCTGACGCTTTGGACAGCATCGGCAAGGTGGCGTTTGCCGTCTTCGTGCCGGTCTATTTCGCAATCGTCGGGCTGAAGCTGGACCTGGCACGTGGCGTGTCGTGGGGAATGATTGCCGCGTTCATCCTGGGCACCTGTGGGGTGAAGATCGCTTCGGTTTCGCTGGCGGGGCGGATTGCTGGATTCCGCGGACTGGATCTGGTGAACCTGGCGATCACGACCAATGCGCGCGGGGGTCCAGGAATCGTGCTGGCCAGCGTGGCTTTCGATGCGGGGATTATCAGTTCGCAGTTCTATACGACGCTGGTGGTGGCGGCGGTGGTCACCTCGCAACTAGCCGGAGCATGGCTGGACTTTGTATTGAGGAAGGGCTGGCCGCTGCTGACGCCGAAAGAGCCAGCTGGAGCCATTGAGGAAGCTGGAGATAACCCGACAATCGCAGCCTGAATCGTTTGCGCTGCCTCGTGAATCCCAATACAATAGGAAAGGAAGATTGCAGGAAAGGTCTGTCTTTAGATGCCCAAGGAAAAGATTCACCCCAACTACAACACGGTGCGCGTTGTATGCGCCTGTGGGAACAACTTTGAGACCCGGTCGACCCATAAGGGCGACATCCACGTTGAAATCTGCTCGAACTGCCACCCGTTCTTCACTGGCAAGCAGCGCCTGGTAGATACTGCAGGACGAGTCGAGCGGTTCCGCCGCAAGTACGCCAAGGCCGGCGCACAGAAGTAAAGCGTGCACGCAGCGGCAGAGAGATCGGGCCTCCGCTATGGCGGAGGCCCAAGTTCTTTAGAGAGAACTTTTAGTCTCGTGCGATTCGTTGCAGGTGGCCTGCCTAAGAAATGAGAATCACGCATCTCGCTACCCAGTTCGATCCACCGCAAATGGCGCAGAATCGGGCTAGAAGCTACTCAGAATCAGACAGAAGACTGCATTTATGGCTGGCAAGGGATTTACGGTGAAGAAAAACTGGGACAATCCCATCGAGCACGGAATGCCCGAAGGCGTTCGTGTGCCTGCGGAAATGCGGATTGGACCGGTGCTCGTAGCTCCCGCTACCGTGCTGGCGCCAATGGCTGGGGTGACGGACACCGTTTTCCGGCGGTTTATCCGGCACGCCAGTGTGTTCTCGACTGCAGACGGATCTGCGACCGGAGATCAGGAAATCGCGGCGGTCGAGGCAGACGTAACCAACACCCAGTCGGGATGCGGGCTGCTCATGACGGAGTTCACTTCTGCAGACGGGCTGTCCCGTATGCGGGAGTCCAAGAGACGCCGATACCTCACCTTCTACGATGATGAGCATCCGATTGGGGCGCAGCTGTTCGGGTCGAATGCGGCGACGCTGGCGGAAGCTGCGCGAATTGTGCAGGATACGGGTTTCGACACAGTCGACCTGAACCTCGGTTGTCCGGCCAAGCGTGTTGTGGGCTGCAACGGAGGATCTGGGCTGCTCCGCGATCTGCCGAAAATTGGGGAAATCTTCCGGGCGATCAGGAAATCAGTGACGATTCCCTTCACAGTGAAGTTCCGGCTGGGGTGGAATGACTCCCAAATTGTGTGCGTTGAGTTGGCACAGATGGCAGAAGCCGAAGGACTTAACGGGGTTGCTCTGCATGCCCGTACTCGGGAACAGGGATACAGCGGGCAGGCCCGGTGGGAATGGATCGCCGCGATCAAACAGGCCGTGCAGATTCCGGTGATCGGGAATGGCGATATTCGCACCCCCGAGGACGCGGCCGCCATGGTTGCACAGACGAGCTCCGATGGCGTGATGATTGGAAGAGCGGCAGCGGCCAACCCTTGGATTTTCAGACAAATCGCCCAATATACGGCAACGGGCCGTTATGACCAGCCGACTTTCGCAGATCGGCACCACATGATTCGTGCCTATTTCCAGATGCTGCTTGCTGAGGCTCAGGCGACTAAAGAACTATCGCGCGACGCCCGTCTGGGCGAAACTGCCGGAAAGATGAAGCAGTTCGCGACCTGGTTTACCCATGGGGTGCCGGGCGGAGCCAAACTCCGCAAAGCAATCTACACGGCAAAAACGGGGGTCGAAGTGCTAGACCGGGTGAATGCATTCTTCGATCAGCCTCCCTCCGAGGCTTTCACGGAGCAGGAAACCGGCATCTCTGCGTTTCCGGAAGCAGAGCTGGTTTGCGACTGACTCCGTGACATCACAGGTGAAATCAGGCAGTTAGAATTGGGGTCTTCGCGCGACTGCTGGTAACGTGCCCATGATTACCTGCGCACCTTTGTCTAACAACAACTTAGACCAAAGTGGCATGTCCTGTAAGGAGATACGCGGCTATAGTTGGGTTACTGAAGATCGAGAGGTCCGGCGCATGGAATCGAACCAGGATTTCGGGCCGTGGAAAGAATCCCCAGACGCCGATCCGATCTTTGCGATTCAAGCGACTGACATGCCGGACTCATTGCAGAAGCCGAGATCCAAATCGATCAGGATTGTTGCCGGACTGGCTGCCGCCTTGGGGCTGCTCTGCACATTCTGCGCGTCGGTTGCAGCTCAGCGCTATAGCTTTCGTGAATATACGCAGGGACTTGGGAATCTGAATATCGCTGCGATTCAGCAGGATCGCACCGGATACTTGTGGGTTGGCACCCAGAACGGGCTCTATCGCTATGACGGCAGCCAGTTTCAACGGTATGGCGCAAAACAGGGTATCCCGGACCGAATCATCGACAATTTGTACCTCAGTGACGACGGAACGATCTGGGTTGGAACGAGTTCGGGCGTCTACTTCGCTCGCAAGGACGGGCAATTTGCCCAGGTAACTCTGCCTTTCCCTTTCAACGAGTTTACTCACCCGACCGGCACCACCTTTGCCTCAAACAAAGCTGACGAGGTGGTCACCGTGTCCAGCAGCCGCGGAGTGATGCTCCGCAAGCTCGATCGCGATCGTTGGACTGCTGAGCCTCTCAACCTGCAAGGGACTTTCATCTGGAGTGTCCTCTACGGTCCGGATGGCTCGCTATGGTACGGGTGCGACAAGGAACTATGCCGTCTAAAAGACGGCCAGACGACTCAGATGCGTAGAGTGCTTGGTCTGCCAGAGGAGCAGTGGCTCACGATGATGGTTGCGCGCGACGGGAACATCTGGATGCGCAGCAATCAGCACATAGTGGAACTGGCGCCCGATGGAAGCCGCGCAGATATGAGGGACCTACCCGGCAAACCTGTTTCAGAACCATACCCATTGCTGGCTGAAGACTTGCAAGGAAGGATCCTGACGCCGCAAGGTTCGTCAATCGCACTATGGGAGCACGATCACTGGCGTTTCGTCACGGAGCATAATGGCCTGTCTCCCTTTGAGGTGCAGGGACTGTTTGTAGACCGCGAAGGGTCGATCTGGATGGGTGTTGTGGGCCACGGCCTGGAGCGCTGGGTCGGTGAAGACCGTTGGGAGGCCTACACGCAGGCTGATGGCCTGCAGGACAACCTGGTCTGGGCCTCGGCTCGCGATCATCAGGGAAGATTGTGGATCGGCACTGAAACCGGATTGAGTTGGATTCCTGCCGGAGAAAATTCCCCTAGGATCTGGCATTCGCCGGGAATCCAGGTTTCGCGCTCGGGCTCGCTGGAAGTAGCCACTGACGGAGGCATCTGGCTGGGAAGCATGGCGGGCAGCCTCACGCGCATTGATCCTAAGACGCTAGCCGGCAGACAACTGAAGATGCCGGCAGTCTACGGTCTGCTTGCTGACAAGCCCACCCGCATGTGGATTGCAACGGTGAGCGGGATGTACTCGATCAATCCAGTCGATCCGAAGTCGAAGCCGGAAGCAGTACTCTCAACAGCCTTCCCGAAAACAGGGCTGCGGTTCACCAGCATGAGCAAGGATTCGAAGGGAAACTTGTGGGCCACTTCGGATCAGGGAATCTTCAAGTACGACTCCGCTGGCTGGCACGTCATCGATCTTGGTGCGTCTGGAGCCAAACCCGACCTGATCGCCCTCGATTGGAATGGGGATCTGTGGGCGGCAGGTCCGTCGCAGGACTTGATGAGGCTGCATGTCGACGGGCTGAAGGTGGTAGGAGCGGAACATATCGGACGCCCGCCGCTGATGTCCGAGGGGATTGTCTCACTCGCCGTCGATCACCGTGGCTGGTTGTGGGTGGGGGAGGATGCGGGCCTAACCGTCTATAATGGCCACCGCTGGCGCAGCTTCACACAGGACGATGGGCTCATTTGGAACGACACGGACAGCTTTGCAATCACTGAAGATCGCGACGGAAGTATGTGGATCGGCACTTCGGGTGGACTGAGCCATCTGATCGCACCGCAGAACGCGCTGGAGGGATCGCCGCCACCGCCTGCAATTTCGCAAGTGTCACTTGGGTCAGTGGAAGTGCGAGATGGAGGATCGGTAAAGTGGAGTTCTAATGCACTCACCGTCTCCATTGCTCTTCTGTCGTTCAAGGACACGCAGGATATCGGGATCCGTTACCGCCTCGTGGGTGAACAGGATTCAGTATGGGAAGAGACGCGAGAGTTGACTGTCCACTATCGCCACTTGCCACCGGGCAGTTATCGGTTCGAAGTGGCCGCCGTCAATGCTGCGGGCAGCACCGTATCTCCCTTAGCCTCTTTTTCATTTACGATTGTTCCCCTGTGGTGGCAGAACGTTTACTTCCAGCGCGGACTTGGTGTGATCGTGATTCTGCTGTTCGTCTGGGCATGGCGTCGCCGGGTCGGCCAATTGATGCGCCAGAAGGGTCAGCTCGAAGCAGCAGTCAAGGAGCGCACACAAGATCTGGAAAAGGAAAAGACTGAGTTGGTGCGGACGCGCGAACAGATGCGGCATTTCGCCGAACACGATGGTTTGACCGGCGTGTGGAATCACCGCATCATCGTGGAGCGGCTGCGCGGCGAAGTCGATCGTTCGCGGCGCGATGGTACACCGATCGCTGTGATTCTTGCCGATCTTGACTATTTCAAGCGCATCAATGACGCGATGGGGCATGTTGCGGGAGACATGACCTTGCGGGAAACGGGCGCGGTCTTCCAGCGCGCGGTACGAAGCTATGACTGGGTCGGAAGGTACGGTGGTGAGGAATTTCTTTTGATTCTACCGGGCTCAACTCTGGAAGCCGCGCAAGCGCGCGCGGAGCACCTTCGCAAGACAATGGAGAACATGATCCTCGGAGATGGCGACAAGAAATTCTCTGTGACCGCAAGCTTTGGAGTGGCGGCAGGTTTTCCAAACAACTATGAAGAAATGATCCAGATCGCCGATGCTGCGCTCTATCGCGCGAAGAACAACGGCCGTAACTGCGTCGTTTCAGCCGAGGTCAAGACCAATATCGTGTCGATCTCGCAGGCGGGCTGACGATCTTTCATGGCAGCGGCAGATGAATGATGGCCCGTGCTCCAGGGGCATCTTCGCGGTTCACTAGCCGGATTTCTCCGCCGTGAGCACGCGCGATCTGTTGTGCCAATGCCAGGCCGACTCCACTTCCCTTCGGCTTGGTTGTATAGAACGGCACGAACAGGTTCTCAGTGTTCGCAATACCCATACCGCTGTCTTCAATCCCCACAACCAGATCTGCTTCTGCGATCCGCCAGCCAATGCGCACGGGCTTTGCTCCGTTGGCCAGAGATGCGTCAACCGCATTGGTCAACAGATTGATGAACATCTGCTCGAGTTGATCGGGGTCGGCGTTGAGGGTGATAGCGGGTCCAGGGTCGATTTGAACCGGTACTCTCTGTTCAAGCAATGCAACCCGCTCCAGCAGAGGGCCGGCCTGTACCGTCTTGAGATGGGGTGGAGGCAACTGGGCGAGCAGGCGGTAAGACTGTACGAAGCGATGCAGCGCATCGGCACGGCTTTCGACAACGCCGAGGCCTCTGCGAAAATCGCGAACAGTGGCTTCGTCGGACGAAATGGTTTCAGCACGCGCGAGAAGGCTGCCGGCGATGGACTTGATGGGAGCGAGCGAATTTGAGAGTTCGTGGCCAAGCACGCGGATGAGACGCTTCCATGCAATCTGCTCTTCTTCTTGCAATGGCTGACTGACATCCGCCAAGAGCAGGAGGGTGTGAGGCACGCCCTCTTGCCTGAATAGAGCCTTTCGCAAAAGCCAGCGTGAAGGCTTGGTTCCGAAGGAATGAACTGACTGATCCGCGGAAGCGAGCAGGGCGTCGAGGCCGAGTTCCCTTGCGCTGTGGCCAAAACATCGCGCGAGCGGACGCCCAAGAAGCTGCGCTCCAGCGTTGTTTACAAGCTGCAGCAAGTTGTCCCGATCGAAGGCAAAAATGGGTGCGTGCATGACCTCGAGGATGCGAGCAAGAAGGGCTGTTGCTTCAAGCGATCGTACGCGCTGCTTCTGTAAAAGATCAGCCAGAGCATTGATCTCACCGGCCAGTTCTCCGAATGCGTCGTGTGTGCCAGCGCCGCGAGCGCGAAATGAGTAATCGCCCTCGCGCAACGATGAAACAACGTTGGAAAGCGTCTGGATGGGGCGCATCATGCCTTCGACGAGCGATGCCGCAATCAGCAGAAGGTAAATGAGAAGACAGAAGAAGAGCAACAGAGCCGGGGCTGCGGTTACGTGCTGCTGCCATAGCAGAATGCCCGCAAAGAGAAACGTGGGCAGCGAAAGAAGAAAGCAGAACAACCACGCCCGGCGAACCACCGAGGGGTTCCGTTTCCGCACGCGCCGATCATAAGCCATATTTTTCGATACGGCGATACAATGCGGCGCGGCTCAGGCCAAGTGCTTCAGCGGCCTGCGAAATATTGCCGTCGCATCGGCGCAGAACTTTGCGGATGAGCAACGCTTCAACCTCATCGATGCTCATGTTCTCAAAGTTTGGCGCGGACGGCTTGGCGCTGGCAATGGCAAGGTTGGCGGGCTCAATCTCTTCGCCGCGGCAGAGCAGGACAGCACGTTCCACCGTATGTTCGAGTTCGCGAACGTTGCCGGGCCAGGGATACTGCATCATCTGCTGCATGGCCGCCGCAGAGAATCCGGTTACCTGCTTGCGATACCGGGAACGATTCTTGTTGAGAAAGTGCAATGCAAGCAGCGGAATGTCTTCGCGGCGCTCTCGCAACGCAGGCAAGTGGATCTCGACCGTGTTGATTCGGAAGAGCAGGTCCTCGCGGAAGTTCCCGGCTTTGGACTCCTCGGGAAGGTTGGCATTGGTTGCGGAAAGCACACGCACGTCGACGCGACGTGTTTGCGAGGATCCAACTCGTTCGAGTTCGCCGGTTTCGAGCACACGCAGGAGCTTGGCCTGCTGACGAAGAGGTACATTGGCGATTTCATCGAGGAACAGCGTTCCGCCATTCGCCAGCTCGAACCGTCCAACGCGATCGGCCCTTGCATCCGTGAAGGCTCCCTTTACGTGGCCGAAGATCTCGCTTTCGAAAGTCCCCTCCGGCAGACCCCCGGCGTTGACTGCGACCAGAGGCATGCGGGAGCGAGGAGACGCGGCATGAAGGAGTTTGGAAACAATCTCTTTTCCAGTTCCGTGTTCACCGGTGATGAGGACGTTGGCATCGGAAGGACCGACCTGGCTGATGAGTTCAAGGACCGGCTGCATCGAGGGAGCACCAGCGACGAAATCCGGCATGCCCTCGGCGCGGAGAAGGCGATTTTCAAGCTCCAGCTGTCGAGCGCGTTTGAGAGCCTGATGAAGCTCCGCATGCACTCGAATCAGGGAGATGAGGCGCTCGTTCTCCCAGGGTTTCTGGATAAAGTCGCGAGCACCACGCTTGATGCTTTCAACGGCAAGATCGATGTTGCCCCACGCTGTCATCACGATGACGGGAAGACGCGGGTCAATCTCCTGGAGACGGGCGAGCAGGTCCAAGCCCTCCTGCCCTGACGTGGTGTCTCGGGTGTAGTTGAGATCGATGAGCAGCACGTCGTAGTCGCTCTGGCCGAGCGCCTCAAGTAGTAACTGCGGCGAGCGAACACATTCGACGTGAATGCCTTGCGGTTCGAGCAAAAGCTCTACTGCTTCGAGAATGTGTGGCTGATCGTCGGCAACTAAAACCCGGATTCGTTCTTTCTTACGAGGCTCTGGCATTTAGGGTTTGTCCGCCTCCACAACACCGGACTTTGCGTCTGCGATTGAAATCCCGTAGGACTCCAGCACCGAACCGGTTGCCTGCTTCAACTGTATCCGGGCCTTTTCGTATGCCGTTTGCGCCGTTACGAGCGCTGATTCGGCAACAGAAAGGTCGTGTTCCGAGGAAAGTGTCTGCTGGTTCGAGCCGGCCCCAAGTTTTTGCTCTTTCTGCATGATATCGAGCGTACGCTGAGCGAGATCCCGCGCTTGCTTCGCCGCAGCCACGCGGCTCGCCCCCTGCTCCACGGAATAACGAGCATTCCGTACTTCGATCACAATGTTTTTCTTCAATTCCTCAGCGTACACCTGCGACTGCCGGTATTCGAGTTCGGTTCGGTACTGGTCGGCCTTGGCCTGGCGATTACGCAGGGGCATCTGAAGCTGAAATCCGACCTGGTATTCCGGTGATGAGTTGTTCAGCGCATTTGTGATGGTGCCACCCCAGTCTCCCGGCGCTGTGCCTCCTCCAAACGCCGGATTAGGCGTGCCACCGTAGCCCTGCCCAGAGTAGAAGCCGTAAAGACTAAGGTGCGGCAAAAGAGCGTTTCGGGCAGTTTTGCGCGTGAGCTCACGGTTGCTCAGGTCGAGAGCGTTTTGCTGGAGTTCCCACCTGTTCTTGAGAGCATCTGAAATTGCCTGTTGGATTGGCTGTGTTTCGGCCCCAATCTGTGCAGCGAGATGGTCAGTCGGCACCACCGGCATCTCCTGGAGAACAGGGTCATCGAAGGAGCGAGTGATGGCGTTCTTCATGTAGAGTTCCTGGAGTTCGAGATTAGTGCGCGCAACAGTAAGGTCCTGCTGGCGCGTTGCCACTTCACTTTCAGCCTTAAGCACATCCATCTCGGGAATCGCCTGGAGTGCAAGCTGTTTGCGAGATGTGTCGAGCGTCTCTGTCGCGAAAGCGACGGAGCGTTCACCCACTTGCTCCGTATCGTATGCATTCACCAGATCCCAATAAATATTGCAAATTTGAGTGACGGTCGCGCTGATTTGAGCTTTGAATGCGATATCGGAGATCTTCTGGTTGGTTCTTGCGATCTTTAGATAACGCAGGTTTGGTCCGAAGCCAAAACCTGCGAGCAACTGTTGGCTCACAATGAACTGTACGTTCGAATAGAGCTGCGGATTCAGTGTGTTGTTCGCGCTATTCGATGTCTGGCGATTGTTGTCGAAATCACCCTCGAAGTAGGTGCCAGTTGGCAAGGACTGCTGGTAGCTGATGTTTGCAAGGTTTTCGTTCAGGTGAAACACGGGAACGCCGTAAAACACCTGGTTGGTGAGCTGCTGCGAGGTGTGATCGTTGTAGATTTTCGCCTGAATGAACGGATCATAGCTGGAGACAACGGTGCCCGTGCCGAAGGTGGATTGAACGAGGCCGCCTGCTCCGGCGCCGGCGCCGCCCGCACCGGTGCTGGTACCTCCCGCTCCACTGCCTGTTCCCCCGCTTGAGGCGGCACCACCGGGAGTGTTGGAGACCACGCCATTGTTCACCCCGAAAGCGACACCGCCCGCCTTTGTTCGAAGGATGTCCATCTGTGCGATCGGCAGGTTGTAGCGCGCGATCTCGAGATCAAGATTGTTCTCGAGAGCAAGATCAATCGCATTCCGGAGCGATAAGTAGAGCTTGCCATCTCGAATGAGCGAATTGAGCCGAGGGGAGTTGGCAAGGCTTGGCGGTGGTACGGTCTGACCACGGTAGGCGTCGAACGGATTCCACGATTTGCGCAACATGGCGTTGAATGGCACCTGCGGCCCAGTCTGAAAAGTTCCTGTAGCCTGCGCCGGTACAGCCTGCTGTTGAGGAGTAGACTCCTGTCCCGAGGGCGCGCTTGGACTCTTCTCCGGCTGCGGCACGGGAGCTTGCTGTTCCTGAGCAGGCGGCTGCTGCGCAGGTGCAGCAGGTTCCTGAGCCATGGCCATATTCAGATTGAGCAGCACGATAGCCGCTCCCGCAATAAACCGCGTGCGAATGGGTGTTGACGCCGTCTCGATCAATGCTTTCACCTGTGGGTCCTTCACTGTGCACCGACCTCCGTAGGAAGCGGCTGTGGAGCTTCGTCACGCGTCATCCAACCGTCGCGCAATTCGATAATGCGTTTGGAGTAGCGAGCGTTCTCTTCCGAGTGCGTTACCTGCACGATGGTCGTGCCGGCCTTGTTGAGCTCAACGAACAAATCCATGATTTCCCGGGCCTGCGTTGAATGCAGATTGCCGGTCGGCTCATCGGCAAGCAGCAGCGACGGCGCGTGCACAACGGCACGTGCGATGCCCACCAACTGCTGCTGGCCGCCGGAGAGCTGATTTGGAAACAAATCTTTCTTCGCGACGATCTGGAAGCGGTCGAGAATATCGGCAACCATGCCGCCCCGGTCCTTCGAGGGCAAATTCTTATACGAAAGCGGCAGATCGATGTTCTCCGCCACGGTGAGATCGTCGAGCAAGTGGTAGCTCTGGAAGACCATGCCAATCCGCTGGCGAGCAAGGTCCGCCCGCTGCTTTCGATTGAGCGAATGCACCGGCGTGGAACCGAACCAGTACTCGCCGGTCCAACTGTCATCGAGAAGCGCGAGCACATTCAGCAGTGACGACTTCCCCGCCCCCGACGGGCCCATGATGGTGACGAACTCGCCCTCGCGAATGGTCAGATTGATGCGGCGAAGCACCCATGTTTCGGTGTGGCCGGTCTTATAACTGCGCTCAACGTTTTTCAGGTCAATCATTTGTTGTCTACTCCGATCTCAAAGCAAGGATGGGGTCAACCGCGGCAGCGCGGCGTGCGGGCAGCCAGGCTGCCAAAAAGGATGAAAGCACCAGCACAGTGGGCATCGCGCTGAACGTAAGAGTGTCGTGTGCGCAAACTCCGTAGATGCAGCTCTCCACAAAGCTCGCAGCAAACCACGCAAGCGTACCGCGCGGACAGGGAGCGTGCACCGCAAATGCCCTGAGCGCACGACGCAAATAATGCCCTGCATATCCCACGTCCTGCATCATCGACCGCAACATCGTGTTCCTTTCCGCGCGCGTGCGCTATTCCGTCCTCAAGGCTTGCATGGGTTCAACAGCGGCGGCGCGACGAGCGGGCAATGCTGCAGCAACCGAGAGCATAGCGATCGTGAGAAGTAGGGCGCCGAAGAGCGTGAGCGGGTCGAAGGTGGTGACGCCAAAGAGCTCTGACTGGAAGAAGCGCGCCAGTCCGACGACAGCGGGGAGCGCAACGGCGGCTGCGATTCCAGCGATGAGAGCCATCTCACGAACGATGAGGAGCACGACGACCGAACGAGGAGAGCCGAGGGCGAGGCGAACGCCGATTTCGCGCGTGCGCTGCTCCGTCGAGTAAGCGAGCACGCCGTACAGTCCGACTGCGGCAAGGACAAGAGCCAGGGAGGCGAACCCGATGGCAAGGAAGGCCAGGGCGCGCTCATCGGAAGTGCTGTGGTCGATCTGCGCTTCCATTGTGCGGAGATCGTTGACTACGAGCGTGGAATCAAGCTGGCGCATTGTCTGCCGGATAACCGGCTCGATCGTCTCTGGTGGGCGAGCCGTACGAAGATAAATCATGAGGCCGGTTGGGTGTTTCTGCTGTAAGTACGGCATATACACAGCGGGACCAAGCTTTGTGCGCAGATCCGTGTGCTTCGTGTCGCCGACCACACCAACGATGCTGATGTCGTACGGAACATTGCCGGACCCTTCCGCGAGCGGGCGTCCGATGGCATTTTGCGGAGTACCGAAGAAATGCTTGGCGAAAGCGAGGTTGACAACGGCGACTTTGGGCTGGCTCTTTGTGTCGGAGGGCGCAAATTCACGACCGGCGAGAATTGGCTGTCCGATGGTGGCGAAGTAGCCGGGGGTTATGCGCGGCTCTTCGAAGTTCATGCGCTCTTCTTCAGAAGGCTTGTACCCCTGGATCGAGTAATTGGAAGTCTCCGAATCGCCGACGAGTTCAGGGTCGTTATTGCCGGCAACCGAGACGACGCCCGGAATCTGACTGAGTGCCGCAATCGAACTGTTGATGATCTCGACGGAGCGGTCTTCTCCGTAACCGGAGTCACTGGGGCTGAGCCCGAACTGGATAAGATTATCGGTGCGGAAGCCAACCTGCTCATGGCGGAGGTTGTTCAAAGTACGGACAAACAGCCCTGCACCGCCGAGAAGGAGGACGCTGAGTGCGATCTGGGCGCCGACGGCGAGCTTGCGAAATCGTTGCGAATCCTTGGAAAGCGTGCCTGTGTTCTGCCGAAGCGAGTTGGTGAGATCGGGGCGGAGAAAGTGGAAGACCGGAGCGACGCTGAAGAAGAGCGTGGCGAGCACAGAGACGCCGAGAGTAAAGAGAAGAACGCGCGTATCGATAGAGGCGGAGTATGGCTCTGTTCCCGGATCGGAGTTGGTAATGATGCGAACGAGCGTGCGGGCGACAACGGGAGCCAGGAAGAGACCGGCGGCAGCTCCGAGCAGTCCGAGCACACCGCCCTCGATCATCAGCTGCGAAATGATGCGCCTGCGCCGTGCGCCCAAGGCGTAGCGCATGGACATCTCTCGAGCGCGGTTTGCGGCACGCAGCAGCAGAAGCGTGGCAACGTTCACGGCACACAACAGCACAAGCAATCCGGCCATGCTCATCAGGATCGCGAGAGGCTTCTGTAGATTCAGCCGATCAGGGTTGAAGCCGCGCGAATCGTCGATTACCTTGAGGCGCGAAGTATCGAGGAAGTTATGCCTAAACCGCTCGGAGGGATTCTTGTAGAGCGACAGTTCATAGGTACGGAGAGAGTGCCACACCGACGCCAGACTTGCTTCGGCAGTGCGGCGCGTGATTCCCGGTTTGAGGCGCGCGACCAAAGTCAAGAAGCTGGACTTGTGATTGTTTAGATCATCGAGCTGCTCGCGCCACGGAATAGCGACCGCAACCATGCTCACCGGGATGAACAGATTTGGTTTATAACCGCCGATCGCGGAGTCGAAGTTCGCGGGCGCAACTCCGAGAATGGTGAAGGTGTGACCATTGATCAGGATCGTCTGGCCGACGACATCACGTGCAGCACCGAGATGTGTATGCCAGAAGTTATAGCTCACGACCGTAACCGGGTTTGCGTTCTTCTGAGTGTCGTCCTGCTGCGTGAAAAGACGGCCAAGTGCAGGTTGAAGTCCGAGGACCTGGAAATAATTGCCGCTTACGACTTCAGCCTCGTCGTTTTCCGCCTGGTTATGCCACGAAATCCCCACTGATGTCTTGTCTGCCGCGAGAACGCCCTCAAACACCTGGTTATGGTCGCGTAGCTCTTTGTAGGCCGGATAGGAGAAGTAGTTATCCGAGTCACCGCCAAAACTGCTCATCGAGCCGGAGAAGCCACCGCTCCACTCGAAGCGAACGAGATTCTCCGGCTGCTGCACGGGGAGCATGCGAAGCAGTACCTGGTCAAACATCGTAAACACCGCGGCGTTGGCTCCTATGCCAAGGGCCAGGGTCAGAATGACCGTGAGAGTGAAGCCCGGCGATTTGCGCAACTGCCGAAGCGCGTAATGAAAATCCTGCATGAGCGAATTCATCTCAACCTCTCCTACTCGATTCGCAATGCGCGCATCGGTTCGATTGTTGCGGCCCTGCGAGCCGGCACGAATACGGCAATCGCCGCACAGACCGCAAGTACCAGCGTGGCTGCGGTCAACGAAAGCGGATCATAGGCTCCGACCCCGTATAACTGGCTGGCCATCAGGTGCCCGGCGAAGAGAGCCGCTGGAATTCCAAGCGCGAACCCAAGCACTACCTGGAACAGAGCGCTCCGAAACACCATGGAAATGACGCTCGTGCGTGTGGCGCCAAGAGCCATTCGGATACCGATCTCGCCGGTGCGCCGTGCAACGAAGTACGACATAACGCCATAGAGGCCGACCGAAGCAATGATCAGCGCGAGAACTCCGAACAGGCTGGTGAGTTGTGCAATCAATCGATCCTGATTAAAGTTGCCGGCGACCTGCGCGTTCAGCGAGCGAAGATCCATGATGGTAAGATTCGGATCGACTTCCGCGATAGTGTGGCGGATCAGCTCTTCCGCATTTGGCTGCGCATTTTTGAAGTTGATTACCATCGAGTTGATCAGCATTGATTGCGTTTCACCGGTGATGAGCGGCGGCTCTTTGTAGCCGGTATAGAGCTGCGCGAGCGGACGGAGAAAGACAGAGCGCACCGGATCACGCGGATTGTTCATCTTGAAATCGCGGAATACGCCGACGATTTCGAAAGTTCCCGAATACTGCGGGAGATCGATGCCGAAGTGCTTGCCAACGGGATCCTGTTTGGGAAAGAACCGATTCACGAAGGTCTGATTGACGACGGCCACGAACGGCGCGTTCGACGTATCGCGGACGGAGAGATCGCGTCCGCGGACAATCGGCACACCCATCGACGCAAGGAATCCTGGACTGACGCGATCCCATGTCGATCCGCAGCGATCATTAGGACCCGGGGCTGGATGACCCTGCTGAATGACGCACTCACCCCAATTGTCACCCTCGAGAGGGCTGTAGAGTGCCATGCCGATGTTGGTCACGCCGGGCAGAGCACTGAATCTTTCCTCGAGCTGCCGGTAGAGAGCGGGTGCGCGTTCAGCGGTGTATCCGGCACCGGAAGGATCGAAGTGGAGCACGTAGCGATTGTTGGTCGTGATGCCGAAATCTTGATGCTCGAGATTACCAAGGGAGCGCGTAAGCAAGATGGCACCCGCAATCAACACAAGAGACATTGCGGCCTGGACGATCACGAGCGCCGTTTGCGGGAGCGAAGCACGATCGCGAACTGACCGATTGCTGCCGCGAAGAACTTCGGCGGGTTGCGCGTGCGAAGAAAGCCAGGCGGGAGCGAGTCCGAAGAGAATGCCTGTTATCAGGGAAACTAGAAATGCAAATCCCAGCACAAGCAAAGATGGGCTCGCAGCAATCGGCATGTTGCGGGCTTGCGGAAATGCAGCAGTGAGAATCACGCTCGTGCCTGCATACGCGACCGCCAGACCAACAATGCCCCCTATGCAGCTCAGGACCACGCTCTCAGTAATGATTTGGCGGATCACGCGGCTACGACCCGCGCCCATCGCCATGCGCACAGCGATGTCAGCACGCCGGGCAGTACCTCGGGCCAGAAGCAGGTTGGCAATGTTCGCGCAGGCGATGAGCAGAACAAAGGAGGAGAGCACCATCAGCATCTTCAAACCGAGGCCCGCTTCCTGCTGGAGGTTCTGTATGCCGCCTCCTGCAGGAACAATAACGACATGCTGTTTGGGAATGACCGTGGATCCGCCGTTCTCGGTGTAAATCGGACGCGTGGAAAGCCAGCTGCGCAGGGCCTGGGAGAGCTTGGCCTGTAGAGCAGAGATATTGGTTCCCGGGCGAACGCGGCCGATCGCGTAAAGCCAGTTCGAATCCTGGTGAGTGAGAATTGAGCTGTTGCCGCGCACATAGGGCTCCGTGTTAATGGGCATCCACATATCGGCGGGCACATCTGTGACACGGTCGCCGAAGAAGCCGGGAGGAGCGATGCCAATCACGGTGTACGGTTTTGTCTGGATCGAGATGGTCGAGCCCACAATCCATGGATCGCCGGAAAATTCCGACTGCCATGTCCGATAGCTCAGTACCACGACCGGCGATGCGGAAGGAGTGTCGTCAGACTCCGTGAAGACGCGGCCCAGATATGGACCGATTCCGAACATCGAGAAAAAATTTCCGGTAACAAACTCGCCATGGAGTTCTTTGGAAAATGTGTTACCCCGGCGTACGCTCCACTGCCAGTTGCCCGCCATCACCGCGGACAGCTGTTCGAATTCGGGCGCAGACCTTTTCAGCTGCAGAAAGAGATCATAGGAGAAGATGTCGAAGTCGCCCTTGTCGCTGACGAATCCGCCATTGACGCAGCAGTTGTCGGTGTCGCCGATGCGATAGAGCTGGTTTGGGTCGGCAACGGGAAGCCGTTGCAGCAGAATGCCGTGCACGAGCGTGAAGATCGCCGTGTTGGCTCCAATACCGAGAGCAAGGGTGATGACCGCTGTCACCGTGAAGCCCGGAGACTTACGCAGCTGACGGAGCGCGTAGCGAAGATCCTGCAGCATATTGGTCAGGGCTTGTCTCATTGCGATTCAGCTCCGAATCGGTTGGATCTTTTATCGGTCTCTTACTACTCGGTTCGCAACGCCTGCATCGGCTCGATACTTGCCGCGCGTCGTGCGGGCGTGATGCCGGCCAGGAGAACCGTCAAGACCAGCGCAACTGCCGCAATTGAAAAGCTGAGGGGGTCAAAAGGAGCAACGTTGAACAGCATCGAGCGCAGGAGGCGAACTCCGGCGATGGAGCCTGCTCCCCCGACGATGAGCCCAACAAGAACCACGCTTGCCGAACCCTGAAGAACCAGGCGGAAGATTCCGCTGCGCGAAGAACCGAGAGCCATCCGCACAGCAAACTCGCGATTACGTTCGATGACGGAGTAGGCCATTACCGCATAAAGACCCATCATCGCGACGAGCACGCTGCAAATTGCATATACGCCGAGCAATTCTGCGGGGATCTTGGAAATTTGGTACTGCTGGGCAGTCACATCCTCAAGCGTCCGAACCTGCTCGACAGGGAGAAATGGATCAAGCGCCGCAACAGATCGACGGAGTTGTGCGGCAAGGCCGGTCGCACTGGTGCGCGAGTGAATCGCTAGAATCGCATAGCCGTATCCGGATTTGCCTTGAAGCATCGGCAGAAAAACTAAGGGGTCGTGATCAGTGCTGTTGGGGCTGTGGTAGGCGAACTCTGGCACGATTCCTACGATCTGACGAGGAAGTTTATCGACCACTATGGTTCCGCCGATCGCGTTGCCTTTAGGCCAGTAGCGCTGTGCCATGACAGCGTTGACGATGGCGACCTTGGGGGAGTTCTCGTTGTCGGCCGTAGTAAAGTCGCGGCCTTGTTGCAAGGGAATCCCCACCGTGCGGAAGAAGTCGGAGCCTTCGAAATCTGTGACAACCTGTTTGTCTTCGCCCTTCGCCGATACATGGTCGGGGATACTAAAGTCGCGCGTATTGCCAGATCCCCAGTCGCCCATCGGCAAATGCGTGGTCACCGTAGCCGATACGACACCTTGTGACTCACGCAGATGATCGAGCATGCTGGTGAGAAAGACGCGGGTACGAGCGTCATCATAGCCCGAGCGCGAAAGGTCGATAAGAGCAGTAAGCGTATTGCTGCGATCGAATCCGACGGGGCGATTGAAGATTTTCAGCGCAGTGCGCGTCAACAGTCCGCAGCAGGCAAGGACGATGAAGCAGATGCCGAGTTGGAAACCAAGCAGGATGCGTTGACCATATCGCTTGCGGCTCGCCCCGGCGACGGAAGTAGCGCCTTCGTGCAGCGCCTCGCGCTGTGATACGAGGAGAGACTGGCGAATGGGAAATAATCCGCAGGCGAGTGTGACTGCGATTGCCAGCGCTGCAACAAACAGTGTTATGCGGTAATCGCTGTGCAGATTGAATGTCAGCGAAAAACCAAGATTTGGCAGGAGAGCATAAACGGAACGTGAAATTGCAAGGCTTGCAGCCCATCCGCCTAAGGCGCCGACGATTGCGAGCAGGCCGGTTTCGATAAAAACCTGCCGGGCGATGCGACCGGGACCAGCTCCAAGTGCTGTGCGAATGGCAATTTCTCGACGCCGACGCGCTGCGTGCTGGCCGAGCAGCGATGCAATGTTGATGCAGACCAGTAATAACAGTAAGCAGGATGCACCAAGCAGGACGGGCAACTGCTCCCCGATAACGCCGAAAAAGCCGCGTTGGAAGTGCGAAGAGTCATTCAGGTTCAGATCCCAGCTGTTGTACTGATCATTGTGCTGGGCAAGCGCAAACGAGCGGGCAAGCGCGTGCAGTTCTGCTTCTGCACTTTTGCCGGTAACGCCCGGGCGCACGCGTGCGACGACTTGCAGTCCCTCATTTACCAGCGGGTCTGGCAGAGCGACAGCCGATAGATCTCGTCCAGCGGATAGCGGTACCCAAGCCTCTTCTGCAAGGCCGCCGTAGATTCCTGCGAAACCACGCGGCGCAACACCGATGATTGTAAAACTGTGCTTATTGATGGAAATGACGCGACCGGCCACTGAGGGGTCAGAGTTAAACCGGTCGCGCCACAAGCCGTCAGAGAGGACAATCGCATCCATCGAGCCGTACGCATGATCATTGGCGTTGGGCGGGAAGAATGCTCCAATCTCCGGCTTGATACCAAGCAGTTGGAAATAATTTGCCGAGACGATTCCACCGTGGATCGCCTGCGGCTGAGTGCTGGGGAGGGCCAGGTTGAGTGTAGTGAACTCGAATGCAGCCGCTTCGCTGAACGAGCTAGACTGCTGCCGGACAAACTGGAGCTGGTCATAATGAACGGAATATCCATTACTGCCCAGCACCGTAGCTGAGATGAAGCGCAGCGATCGAGCATCCCTGACCTGCGGCCAGGGATTGAACAGGACTGCATTGGTCCACGTGGCAACCGTGGTCAATGCGCCGATGCCCAGCGCGAGCGTGAGCACCGCCGTCAGCGTAAAGCCAGGCGACATGCGCAGCTGGCGTACCGCATAACGCAAGTCCTGGCCGAACACTTTAGGCCTCCACTTCTTCAGTGAGCTTTTTCAGCTCGTCTTCTGAGACGACCTTGCCATCGAACAAATGCACTTCGCGCTCGGCGTGCTTGGCAAAACGCGGATCGTGCGTCACCATGCAGATGGTCGAACCCTCGCGGTGCAAATCGGCGAGCAAATGCATCACAGCTTCGCCGTTCTTGGAGTCCAGGTTTCCGGTAGGCTCATCAGCAAGCAGGATGGAGGGCGATCCCGCCAATGCACGGGCAACGGCAACGCGCTGCTGCTGACCGCCAGAGAGCTGTGCGGGATAGTGGCGCATGCGGTGTGCCATGTTCACGCGCTCAAGAGCTTCCTTCACGCGCTTCTTGCGCTCCGCGGAAGGCATGCCGGCGCGATAGGTCAGCGGCAGTTCGACATTCTCTTCCACGGTAAGATCGCCGATCAGGTTGAAGCTCTGGAAGATGAATCCTATCTCCTGGTTGCGAATGCGCGAGCGCTCGCCGAAGCTAAGGTTTTCAACCGGCTTATTGTTCAGAAGATATTTGCCGCCTGTGGGTGTATCGAGCAAGCCGAGAATGGACAGTAGCGTCGATTTGCCGCAGCCCGACGGGCCGGACATGGCCACGTACTCTCCACGCGAGATGGTGAGGTGAATACCGGAGAGCGCGTGGGTCTCCACTTCATCGGTGTAGAAGACCTTGGTGAGATCTTCAATTTCAATCAGCTTATCGTTTGCCATCCAATCCCCCTCGTGAGTGAAGTGATCAGTGAACACTGGGCAGTATCAGAACCTTGCATCTGATCGCTGCACTTCGTTCCTTGGATCTTTGTATGCGCCCGCAGTGCTCTCTATTCGAGGCGAATGCGATCGACGTTATCGTAGCGCGACATGTCAGACAGAATGACGGTGTCGCCTTCGTTCAATCCTTCAATTACCTGGATCTCGTTCACCGAAGCCCGGCCCACCTTTACCTGAACGCGAACAGCGCTCTTATGGTCCGGCGACTCCTTGAAAAGACTCAGAGTCGAGTTCTCGTTGCCCAGCGCCGGACGCCCCACCTTGAGAACATCATGCAGCTTCTCCAGATCGATCGTGCCGTCCACGCTGAGATTCGGAACTGCTCCCGGCGGTAAAGCTCCATCCAGTTGTACGTCAACCGTACGCGTTCCGTTCACGACTGATGGATCAATTCGAGTTACATGGCCCGGAATAACGCCGTTATGAGTGTCAACCGATGCGGGAAGGCCGACGGAGATGTCACGGGCTTGAGTTTCAGCTATCTGAAGGGCAGCTTTGAGCTTGTCCTGTTGAATGACTTCCGCGACCGAGGTGCCGGCGAGCACGTGCTGGCCCACTTGGACCGGCGTAGCTAGAGGTGCGACAACTCCCGCGATCCCAGCCTTAACTTGGAGAGCGCTGGATTGCTTCTGGTAGAGAGCAAGCAATGCCTTTGCCTGCTCAATATTGGTTTGCGCGGATGCAAGCTGGACCTCAATGTTCTTTTCATTGACGTCGAGCTGTTGCAGGCTTAGTTTGTGCTGTGCTGCGAATTGCTCTGCCTTGCTCTTCGACACCTCATAAGCGACGCCTGAAAGCACACCGAGCTTATTCAGTTGTTCATCGATCTTAGCTTGGCGCTCATCAGTACTGGCGTCGGTAGCAACCTGCGCAGCCGCCATCTTCTTGTCCATCAAGGTGCTCTGCAGTTGCGCCTGCTTATCTTTGTAATCCGCTTCGGCTTTCTTCACCGCCAACTGCGCGTCCTGCAGTTTCTGCTCGACCTCAGGCGCCACCATGTCCATGAGGATCGTATCGGGCTTGACGATCGTACCAGGTAACACTCGGATGCGGACCACGGTGGCGTCCGTCAGTGCCGGGACCAGTTCGATTGAATCCTCGCGGGGAACGAGAAGGCCGGTCGACCCGCGCACCTGGCGGATCATGTCTCCGCGTTTCACAGTGTCCGGCCATACGGTTGACGCATCGACGACGGGAGCCGCCGGCTTGAGCCGGGAAACCAGAACCACCGCGACTGTAAGGACCACCACCCCGATGCCGCCCCAAATGATGAGGCGGCGCTGCTTTTGTTTCTTAAGATCTGGCCGTGCGATATCCATCAGTTCTGAACATTTGCACTTGGGGTGCCAAAGGGAGCTACTTGCTTGATGCTGGAAACAAACGAGTTATCGGGCGTAAGATCCTAATGAAAGAGGAGCTTATGTGACCGCTGACAGCAGCGGTTGTCCGATATCGGACAACTGCGAGACGGTTCCCGGAGATCATGAGGCGGATCAGAATCAAGGTAATTCGACCCCCAGGGCCACTGCGCTACCCCCGCCAAGACAGAGGGCCGCTATGCCGCGCTTCGCCCCGCGATCCGCCATGGCGTAAATCAGCTTCACCAGCACGGCTGCGCCGCTTGCTCCTATCGGATGCCCTAGCGCTACGGCTCCTCCATGGATATTGACTTTTGCTGGGTCGAGACCGAGATCCCGAATGACGGCCAACGCCTGAACGCTGAAGGCCTCATTCAACTCGAAGAGGTCGACAGAGTCCAGGCTCCAGCCAGCCTTGCCCACGACCTTGCGAACCGCGTCGATGGGTGCCAGCGAGAACCACTCCGGCTCTCGGCTCGCCCCTGCCTGTGCGCGTATCACGACGAAGGGTCGCCGACCTTGTTCCCTTGCCTTTTCTGCGCTCGTGATAACCAGCGCGGCTGCCCCATCGCTCAGACCCGGGGCGTTCCCAGGCGTAACGGTTCCTCCTTCCTTGAAGGCCGGCTTGAGCTTCGCGAGCACCTGCACAGTTGTATCGGGGCGAATCGCCTCATCAGTGTCGAAAGCGCGGGGTGCTTCACCTTTCTTTGTGGGCGGAAGCTCGACGGGCAGAATCTGAGCACGGAAGCGGCCTTCCATCGTGGCTGCCGCTGCGCGCCGATGCGATTCGGCAGCAAAGGCGTCCTGTTCTTCGCGGCTGATCCCGAACTTCTCGGCAACCATCTCCGCTGCTGCGCCCATGTGGAACTGGTTATAAACATCCCAGAGTCCGTCGTTAATCATTGCGTCTATAAGGACTCCGTTGCCCATACGATAGCCGGAACGAGCCTGGGGCAGCAGATAAGGGGCGTTGCTCATCGACTCCATGCCGCCGGCCACAACCGTGTCGCAGTCCCCGGTCTGGATGGCCTGCGCAGCAAGAGAAACGGCGCGAAGGCCCGAGCCGCAGACCTGATTCACGGTAAGAGCACCGACTTCGGGGGGAAGCCCGCCTCGGATCACCGCCTGTCGTGCAGGGCTCTGGCCGAGACCCGCCTGCAGTACGCATCCCATGATGCACTCGTCGATCTTTGCCGGTTCCACCCCGGCGCGCTTCACCGCTTCGCGCACAACCAGAGCCCCAAGTTGCGGCGAGGTATACGACTGCAGTGAACCCTGGAATTTGCCGATGGGCGTGCGAACCGCCGAGACGATAACGACCTCTCGCATCTCAAGCTCCGTGAATCGGGAATTGCAGCGCTCCAATGATACGTCTTCGGAGACTACCGTGATTGGATGCGCGCCAGAGAGGTAGTTCAATTTGAAATGCCTGTGGGATCCAGTTAACAAGAATAACTTCAGTTAGCCGCGCCCATGGAAAGGACTTCAAAGAGGGCAGAAGATTTGCGGTTTGAGAAGTCCATTTGATCGGGCCGGAGTGGCTTGCTGAACAGGAACCCCTGCACGTCATCGCATCCTTGCGCGCGCAGCAAGCGCAGCTGACTTGCATTCTCCACGCCTTCGGCAGTGACTTTCATGTGGAGGCACTTCGCCATTTGGATAATGGCCGCGGTGATTGCTTCGTCGTTGGGATTGTGTTGCAGGTCGCGCACGAAGCTGCGATCGATTTTCAGCTTGCTTACCGGAAGCTGCTTCAGGTAGCTGAGGCTCGAAAAACCGGTCCCGAAGTCGTCGATGGCGAGACGCACGCCGAGCGTCTTCAGCCTTCCCAGCACTTCGTGGCGCATGTCTTCCGTGGCAAGGAGCACACTCTCCGTGATTTCGAGTTCGAGGAATTCTGGATCCAATCCGGACTGATCGAGGACCTCTTTAACGAGATCGCAGAAATCTGCCTGCCGGAACTGCACGGCTGAGACATTGACGGCCACAGGTATCCGGTTTCCCCGATCGTGCCATGACCGGGCATGGAAACATGCTGTCCGCAAGACCCATTCGCCTATGGGTACGATCATGCCGTTTCCTTCCGCGACATGGATGAACTTATCCGGAGGAATGAGACCGAGATCGGGATGCCGCCAGCGGATAAGCGCTTCCCAGCAGGAAACCTTACCAGTACGAAGATCGAACTCCGGCTGAAATACGAGGAAGAACTCGTTACGCTCCAGCGCCGACCGCATGCTGTTCCCCAGTTGCAGGCGTTCGATAGCCTGGGTGGTCATTTCCTCCGAGAAGAAGCTGAATGTGTTCCTCCCGCGATTCTTCGAGGCGTACATCGCCGCATCCGCGTTCTTGATCAGGGTCTCCGCATCATCGCCGTGATCCGGAAAGATGCTGATCCCGATGCTGGATGTCACGGTAAGCGAATGGCCGTGAAGTTCGAAAGGAGGATTCAGTTCGCGCGCGATTCGTTCCGCGACGAGCGCAACGTCGGAGTACGTATCAATCGGTCCAAGAGCAACCAGAAACTCATCTCCCCCAAGTCGCGCGATGGTGTCCTCTTCGCGCGCGCATGTGCGAAGCCGGTGCGCGACCTGCTGCAGCATCTCGTCCCCTACGGAATGACCGAGACAATCATTGACAATCTTGAATCCGTCGATATCGAGATAGAGAACACCCATTCTCTGGCGATGACGCTTGGCAGCGATCAAGGTCTGGGTCAAGCGGTCTTTGGCCAGCGTCCGGTTCGCCAGACCGGTCAGAGGATCGAAATATGCGAGGGTCTGGACCTGCTCCTCGGCACGTTTACGTTCGGTAATGTCCACGAGTGAGCCCTCGAGGACTCCGTCACTACTTGCTCCTTCTGCCGCCGACCTCAAGGTGCACAGAACCCAGCACTCATTCCCATCAGGTTTTTTGAATCTTTGCTCGATGCCCGCGGGAGATGAACTCTCAGACGTACTTGCACGAAGTTTGCTGATGATCTCCTCGGCAGTACTGCGATTTTCCAGAAGCAGCTGGCGGCTTTCGAAACCCAGAATCTGCGCACAGGCATCGTTGCAGTCGAGCATCTTGCCAGTTTTGGACAAGACATAAAGGCCAGTGAGATTGCGTTCGAAGATGCTGCGGTACTTCTCTTCGAGCGCCATCTCGTTCTTGAGTTTTCTGGTTATGAGCTCGGTTTGTTGACGAACGCGCCGACGAAGGATGAAGGCCCAGGCAACACCTGTGATTGTGGCAAATATCAGGCCGGAGACAATAAACGCAGCGCGCTGGGTGGTCAACCAGGGTGGTGGGGCGATTACCTGAATGTCAGCCGGAGAACGAAGGACAATCTCAAACTCGAGTGGATTTCCATTTTCATCTGCTCTGACGGAGCAGATACCGGTGAGGGCGACCCGGCTGCCCTCCGCGATATCGAAAGCTTGTGAGGGTTCGCGCGCAAATGTTGCCTCAAAGCTTACGTGATCGGTGGATTCGACCACAAGAACTCGACGATTCATCGGCTCTCGGTAGTACTTCAGAGTTCCGTCAATTTCGATCAGCTGCGCATCATAGTTCCCCTTCAAAGCGCTTTTGCCGGTAATCGGGCGAACGCTCGCGGGGAAATGCTTCCGCGTCGGACGAATTCGAGCCGACCTGAGTACAGGACTGAAGCTGCCGGCGGCAGGAAATCCGATGACCTCCACCTGATCGCCTTCCACCATCGGTGTGCCGTCCTGACTCTCTGCGTAGACTCCGCTGGTGCCGTCGCTCAGATAAATTCCCTGCCGAGGAAAGATTGCGGTAACGGTGCCCAGGACTTTGACCCTGTGCTGGTCAGTAAGATCTGCAGAGTAGCGCCTGATATCTGCAATCGGCGTGGCGGCCGCGGAGAATGGGTCGGCAGGTGAGGGCTCAAGTACCTGGATATTCTTGAGTGATGGTGTCATCAAGTGAAATGACACGAACTGATTGCGACTATTAAAGGCTGCTGCGCAAACCCCTACGAATCGGACCTTCGCATCCACGAGCGTTGTCGGGAATGATTCTCGATAGTCCGGCACTCGGACCTTGAAAGCGCCGGTCGGCGTGGCTACGTCAATTACGAGAACATTTCCTTCGGCCTGCTGAACAAAGGACCGGACCACCCCCTCCATGCGAACCCACTGACTGTCAAAGGAGCCTGTCGCCGCTTCCTCGAAAGTCAAAGGAATGGGTCTTGGCATAGCCGATCTGCCTGTCACGGTCCAGTGAGGCTTTGCGATATAAGGGCTGAACCCCACCCCCACGGTTCCATGAAGGTCGATGATCTCCCCTGGGGAGGGCGGCGCAACCGTCAGACCGCGAAGATCGACCCAGATCCCGCCCGAAGCGTCCTGCACGAAGAGATTCGGCGTCACGTCGTCGTAGTAGGTGGCGACCGCATGGATGTGAACGGGGAGGTTGGGAGGAACAGGGAACTTTACATGCCGGATCGCTCCAACTGTAGTGGGCGCGGCCGGTTGGCCCTCTTCAGCTCCTACCCGCAGTCCGAAAGTAAGCAGCATCAACAGCGCGACGCCCATCTTCAATGCGTTCCACAACCAGAGCAGGCGATAGTCTTCCCCGTCTCCGTCGCGAACTGCCCGGCTCCGCATCATGCACTCCCGATGTGACCAGACGCCCCACTCGATTTGCCGATCCGCAAGGGCGTAGCAAGAGGTCAGAAACTGCTGAAAGTGAAGCTAGGCTAGCACAGCAGGAACCCGGGTAAGGTCCTGTTCAGGGAGGGGTTAGTTACGTTCGGGTTACTCACAGAAGGGCCAGAGCAATGTACGGGTCGTTGAAATTAAGGCTGAGGAATCCCATATTCATCCTGTCAGCTATCTCCTTTAACATGTGACACATGCATTCGGTGCTTCGCGCAATCAACGGTCCACACGTTTCCGATGTGATCGGAGCCGTGATGGGTAAATCCTGACCCGTTTCTTTCCGGCACGCCTGCCGACTCCAGCGCGGGAACGCACAAGCAACCTTTCGAGTTTGCTTCTACTCAAAGATTACCGCGAGCTGGACCACCCGCCGCAGCACTTAAAAACTCAGTGATAAATCGTTTTTGGGTATTCGCTCCGCGACTCCTTTCCTGTGAACCGGAATGCTCGCCAATGCTACACGGCTTCATTCAATTCCGTAGGTAAGAGCAGCCAAGAACGTCCCGGCCGGGGTCGTCGAGCCGGGATAAAAACGCAAACAATGCACGGCTCAACTTTGTTGGAGGCAGAATATGCAATTGCTCAAGAGCAAATGGCTCTTGGTGGCATTTCTGCTGTTCGCATTTGTCCGGCTTTATGCGCAGCAGAACTCTGAAATCACCGGTATCGTCACCGATCCCTCGGGCAACGTAATACCCAGAGCCCAAGTCACAATCACCGAAAACAGCACCGGCTTCACCCGCACAGTAACAACCGACAATGCCGGACTCTTTATCTTTCCCAACCTCAACATCGGCAACTACTCGCTGCAGGTCACCGCATCGGGCTTTCAGAACTACAGCGCGAAAAACATCGTACTCAACGTCTCCCGGACCCTGCGCAATGACGTGCAGATGAAGATCGGCACGGCGGCCGAGACCGTCACCGTACAGGCCGATGCCCTGACGGTACAGACGGACTCGAACGTCGTGAGCAGTCTCATCAGCTCTGAACAGATCACCCATATCGCCACAGAGAACCGCAACTTCGCGGCACTGGCTGCTCTGGGTATGGGAGTGAGTTCCGCGCTGCCTGATAACAACACGCCGACGTCAGTGGCAGCTAACTTCACCATCAGCATCAATGGCCTTCGTCAGAGTCACAATATCTGGCTGATCGATGGAACTGAGGCCGATGACCGAGGGGGAGCGGGTGGCATGGACATCATGCCCTCACAGGACGCCATCGCGGAGTTTCAGACTCTCACCAGTAATTACCCACCCGACTACGGCATCTCCTCTGGCGCCACCATCACTCTCGCATTCAAGAGCGGCACGCAGCACTATCACGGCGAACTTTTCGAGTTCAACCGGAATACCGTATTCGACGCAAACAACTGGTTTAACAAGAACGTCACGCCCGGAAACAATGTCACTCCAAGGCAGAAGCTCAACTACAACATCTTCGGCGGAAATATTGGCGGCCCTATACTTCCCTGGCAGCATCCGCGGAGGACGTTCTTCTTCTGGAACGAGGAGTGGCGCAAGCTGATCCAGGGCAGTACGCCGACCCTAGTCAATACCCTGCCCGCAGCGGACTTTCCGACAGCCGGGCAGAACCTGCACTATGTCGCGCCGGCATACGCTTCCGATACAACGCTGAGGGTTCCGAAGGTCAACGATCCGGCGTTCAACGCAAAGCTTGCATCGCTGGGGTTAGCACCAGGGGGCAGCTTCCCGGGCAATGTCATCCCATCTGCGCTGTTCGATCCAAACTCGTTGCTCTACTTCGGAACGGGTGTGATTCCGCATCCTTCCAACTCGAACGACCAAGTGGTTTCGCAGGCAGAAACGCCCATTAAAGTTCGTGACGATATCGTTCGTATTGACCACCAGATAACACCGAAATGGCAAATCATGGGGCACTACGAACACAATGCGGTAAATCAAGGCAATGCGGCGCCAATGCTGGGCTGGCTATGGTACAGCTACAACACGGTAACCAGTACTCTCGCGAACCCCGCGAATTCCGCTGCCATCAAAATCAGCGGCACTATCAGTCCAAACCTGCTGGTCGAAGCCAGCATGAATTATGACGGAAACACGATCGACATCACCAACAGCGAAAACTCATTGCTGCCCAGCGGTTGGAACGTAAACGGATTCTTCAACAACGGCTCCAATTCGCTGCCGGGGATTACGGGGTTCGGAAACCCGTACAACACGGCGGAGGACATGGGCTCGGCGCCTTGGCATAACGCCGCGCAGGATTATGATCCCAAGGTCGACATCTCCTGGACCCACGGTGTGCATGCCTTCAAGTTCGGATTCGGCTACAACCGCTACACGAAAAACCAGCAGCTCTTCGGCGATCCTGAGGGCAACTTCAGCTTCGGTAACCTATCGGGTGACGGCATGATGGACATGCTCATGGGACTGGCCAGTAGCTACTCGCAATTCCAGCAGTTGCCAATCCGCCACTATGTCAACCAGACTTACTCGGTCTACGCAAACGACAACTGGCACGTGAGAAAAAACCTCAGCCTGCAACTGGGCTTCCGTTTCGATGCCCTGCCCCATGCATGGGAGCGTAGCAATGCCGTTGCCAACTTCAATCCTGCCGCGTACTCGCCGTCGGCGGCACCGGTCTGGGATTGCAGTTCAGGGACAGTCGTGACCCCCTGTTCCGGAGATGCTTCGAACGGCATCCTCGACCCGAATGGCCCTGGTTTTGCCGTCGTCAGCAACACACCGTTTTATCTGAACGGCATTGAGATGGCCGGACAGAACGGGACGCAGCGCGGCCTGGTAAAGAACTATTACGGCACCTGGCAGCCACGAGTCGGGTTCTCGTGGGATCTTCATGGAAACGGAACTACCGTTTTACGTGGTGGGGCCGGAACTTTCTACGAGCGGATGCAGGGCAACGACATCTACAATGCAGCAACTAACCCGCCGTTCGCCTATAACCCGAAGGCGTCGAATGTGTACGTCTCCGATCCTCATACAAGCTGGGTATCCGGGGCTGCGGCAAGCACGCCGTTCTTTCCAACTTCCATGACCAACCTCGATCCGTATTACCCGGCACCGGCAGTAGCCCAGTACAGCCTGGGATTGCAGAAGCAACTCGCGCCTTCCGTGATCTGGGTGATTCAGTATGTCGGTAATACGGCCTGGCACCAGAACATCGAGCGGCCGATCAACAACTATCCGGTCACCACGCCGCTGAACATCCGTGCGAACGCCGGCGACCCCAATAACAACAGCGGTACAAATCCAGGCGGAACGAACCTCTCGAACCCGGATTTCTACCGCACGTTCCAGGGGTACTCGTCGATTACGCAAGAAGAGAACACTACAAACGGGAACTACAACGGTTTCCAGACAGGCTTACGCGCTCAGGGCAAGCATGGTCTGACGGGTGAAATCGACTACACGTGGTCGCACGAGATCGACATCACTACCTACGATCTCAACACGGTCAGCAATCCGTGGGACCTGAAGTACGACAAGGGGTCAGGAGCGCTCGATCGTCGCCACATCCTGAGTGCGAATTACGTGTACGCCCTGCCGATCTTTGCGCATAGCAAAGGATTCGTGGGCTCCGTGCTGGGAGGGTGGCAGATTGCGGGTGTAGCGACAGCCGAGTCCGGAACGATCATCGCGAATCAAGGGCCAGGACTGTCGTTGAGCTATGACCCAATCGGCTTGGGCGGCGGTTACACGAACCGGCCGGATGTAAGCCGGAGGCCTGGCTATCTGAAGAAACCGACGCAATGGTTCGATACGTCAGTCTTCTCCGCTCCTGTACCTGTCTGGGCTGGCGGTCCTAACAACGGCTTCGGCGATGCGCGCAAAGACATCGTGCTCGGTCCGGGACGTTTCAACTTCGATACTTCGCTGTACAAGACGTTCAAGATTCACGAGAGCACGAGCTTCGAATTCCGCGCGGAATCGTTCAACACCTTCAACCACACGGAATTCAACAACATTGGCTCAAGTTTTGGAAACAGCACATTCGGTCAACCCACAACCACGTGGGATCCGCGCGTGCTGCAATTCGGAGCGAAGCTGAATTTCTAGACTCTGCATTGGAAAGAGGCGCGGCGGACCACTCCGTCGCCCCTCTTCTTCTGTCCGCTGCACGTTCCGATTGGGACGAGGTAGACTGCACCGGATGAGTTCCGAAAGATTCCAAGTTCAACTTCACAAGATTTCGTGGCATCTCGCGCTGTTTTGTCTCACTCTTCTGATCAGCGCATGCCATCCCGCGCGGAACCTCACCGTTACTCTCTCCGTTGCAGCCAGCCTTCAGGATTCCGTCACCGAAGTTGAAGCCGCCTACAAGCGCGATCATGAGATCGACTTCCGCAATAACTTCGGAGCCTCCGGGACGCTTGCTCAAGAGATCGAGCAGGGTGCGCCTGTTGATGCCTTCATTTCAGCGGGCACAAAGCCTATGGACCAGGTCGAAGCGCAAGGCCTGCTGCTCGCTGGTTCACGTCGCAACCTGTTCCGCAATTCCCTTGTTCTTGTTGCGCCGAGCGGTTCCGCTTTGAGAGGGTTCGAGGGCCTGACCGGAAATCAAATTCATATAATCGCGCTAGGCGATCCGGGAAGTGTGCCTGCCGGGCAATACGGAAAGCAGACGCTCAAATCGCTTCATCTCTATGACAAGCTTAAATCGAAGTTTGTGCTAGGCAAAGATGTCCGCCAGGTGCTTACTTACGTAGAGACCGGTGACGCGAACGCCGGCCTTGTCTATGCGACCGACGCGCAAACTTCCAAACTTGTCCAAGTGGTAGGTGTTGCACCCGAGGAATCGCACGACGCCATCGTTTACCCCGTTGGCATGATCAAAGGCTCACAGAACGAGTCGACCGTCCGGGACTTCATCAACTTTCTAAGATCGCCCGCAGCACGGGCGATCTTCGAGCGTCACGGATTTAGAATGGCCTAACCGTGCAGCTTCCGTTCGACCCATCTCCGCTCATCATCTCCATTGCGACGACCTGCACGGCGACGATTGCCACGTTTTTTCTGGGATTGTGTGCTGCGCGGGCAATGTACGAGGTACGGGGGCCTCTGCGGGCGTGGGTTGATGGCGTCCTCACGCTGCCTCTCGTCCTGCCGCCGACCGTGGTCGGATTCTTTCTTCTGCTCATTTTCGGACGAAGAAGCTTCACTGGGCAAATGCTCGAGAAGATCGGTGTGACCGTCGTCTTTTCGTGGCCGGCGACGGTGATTGCCGCTACCGTTGTCGCATTCCCGCTGATGTACCGCACCTCGCTGGGAGCGCTCGAACAAGTCAATCCCACGCTGTTGCAAGCCGCTCGGACGCTCGGTGCATCGGAGTGGGTTGTCTTTCGCCGGGTACAACTGCCACTCGCCGGCCCCGGCGTACTCGCGGGCACGGTGCTGGCATTCGCACGTGCCATGGGCGAATTTGGGGCAACGCTGATGCTGGCCGGCAATATTCCCGGACGAACCCAGACGATGCCGATCGCGATCTTCTCTGCCGCCGAGAGCGGTGATATGCGAGGTGCGCTGCGCTGGGTCGCATTGATTGTCGTTCTGTCGCTCGCCATTATTCGCCTTCTGCACTATGAGCGCAAATCAGCGCCGGCTTTGCCTATCGACAACAACAGTGGAGCAAGCACGGCGACGAGTGTCGCTGTTCCGCCCCCTCGAAATCCAGACGTTGGGCCGGGGATGTTCGGTCTTGAGGTCAGTGCTGAGCGACGGCTTGAGAACTTTACACTGGAACTCTCGCTCAAAGCTTCTCAGGGAGCCGTTGGTCTTCTCGGCCCTTCAGGTGCCGGAAAGTCAATGACGCTGCGGATTATTGCGGGGCTCACGAGGCCAGATCGAGGCCGCATTGTCTTGAATGATCGCGTTCTGTTCGACAGTGACTCAAGCATCGATGTCCCAGCTGCGCAACGAAGAATTAGCGTTGTTTTTCAGGACTACGCGCTGTTCCCACATCTGACGGTCGCAGAAAATGTTGGATTCGGCCTGCGCCGGTTTTCAGCCGAAGAACGCAGAGTCCGTATCGAGCGACAGCTGGCTTCCATGCAGATCGCGGATCTCGCGAACCGATATCCCCGTGAGATTTCCGGCGGTCAACGCCAACGTGTGGCAATCGCGCGCTGTCTGGCGACCAGTCCTGACGCACTGCTGCTCGACGAGCCTTTCGCAGCGCTTGATCCTCACCTGCGCAGGCAGACAGAGGAGCAGCTTCGAAGAGCCCTTGCGGATTTCAATGGCCCGGTCGTCTTCGTCACGCACGATATGGAAGAGGCATTCCGGTTCTGTACGGATCTGCTCGTGCTCGATCGCGGCAGCGTGATTGCCAGCGGCCCGAAGCACCAACTCTTTGAAGATCCTGGCACCGTTGCTGCAGCGCGGCTGACCGGCTGCAAAAACATCGCGCCGGCAATGGCACTTGCCGCTCGTAGGCTCTCCATCCCTGCTTGGAATTGCGAGCTTTCAACTCCGCGCGAGGTCGATTCCACTGTGACCCACGTCGGTTACCGCTCGCATCAGATCCGATTCGTCGAAAACTACAGGGGAGACAATGTCTTCCCAAGTTGGCTGGTAAGTACGAACGAAGCCCCGCACGAAATGACCCTCTATCTTCGGCTGCACCGACCGCCCCAACCAGACGAGCCTGCGCATATTCAGGCCGACGTACCCAAGGATCTCTGGCGCACGCTGTACTCACAGCCGCAGCCCTGGCACATCATGCTCGACCCAGCACGATTACTGTTGCTGCGTGGAGATTCCTGAGCAGGTTCAGATCTCAGCGTTTCTGCGCTTGTTCTCGATGTTCCGGAAGCGCCCAGGCGAACAGCGATCCTCCGCTGCTGTTGACAATGTACTGACGGCCGTCGAGTTCGTAGCTGATGGGCGAACTCTGGATCGGCGAGCCCAGCCCCGCGTGCCATAGCGTCTTTCCATCGCTTGTATTCAAAATCACCATGTTGCCGTGTGAATCGCCCGTGATCGTGAGCCCTGAGGCCGTCGTCATCACTCCTGCTCCTGAGCCACCTTCGCCTAACTGATGGCTCCAGCGGATCTTTCCCGTCTGATAATCGATTGCCTCGATCACTCCCTTACCCCACACCCCATAGTCGGCTCCAGCCCATCCGTATGCACCATCGGCAGGCTTCGCAAAGTAGATACTCCAGCTTGGGTGTGCATCCACAATAAACAGACCTGTCTTGGGATCGAAGCTCGGAGCGCGGTAATTCGTGAGTCCGCCCTCATCAGGCGCGATCAAACGGCCATCGGGCGCCGGTTCCTTCGCGGGATTCGGAATCGGATGTCCTTCCTTATCGATCCCCAAAGCCCAGTTCACCGGTCCATATGGAATCGTCAGCAGGCTCTTCCCGTTCGTCCGATCGAGCACGAAGAAATAGCCGTTTCGCGAGGCCTGAATCAGCATCTTGTGCGGCTGACCATGGAAGTTGCCGTCGACGAGCACCGGTGTCTCCACCGCATCCCAGTCGTGTGTGTCATGCGGTGAAACCGAGAAGCCCCATGCGAGTTTGCCGGTATCCGGATTGAGCGCAACGATACTGCAGGTGTAAAGATTGTCCCCCGGGCGCGGCTGTCCATTGAGCACTGGTGTGGGGTTGCCGGTGCCCCAGTACAGCAGGTTCAACTCCGGATCATACGTGCCGGTCATCCAGGTCATGCCGCCCGTTGTCGCGTGCGCCGTGCCTGCGGGTGGAGTTGCGTTCCATTGCCACTGGACAGATCCCGACTCCGGATCGAACGAACGCAAATATCCGGTCAGGTTATCCAAATCGCCCGAGACACCGACGACGACGTGCTCTTTCACAACCAGCGGAGCCATTGTGGTCCAGTAGCCCTTTTCGACATCGGCGATGAGCTTGTCCCAACGCACCTTTCCATCTTTTGCGTTAAGCGAGATCAGGTGGCAATCTGGCGTCGCGAAGTAAAGCCAGCCTTTATACATGGCCACACCGCGTTGGCCGATATGGTCACCCTTGGTTGATGGCCGGTTGTAGTGCCAGATCATATGCCCTGATCGCGCATCGACTGCCCAGATGTTGTCAGGGACGGTGAAGTACAGAACACCATTTACGAGCAGAGGAGAAGACTTGATCTGCGCCTGCTGGTTGGTCTGGTACACCCATGCCAGCGAGAGGTTCGCGACATTCTGCGGCGTGATCTGCGTGAAACTCACATGCCGTCGGCCGGAGTAATCCCCGTGATACATCGGCCACGAATCTGCTGGAGGATGGAGAAGCTGCGCATTCTCAAGGTCCTGCGCGCCTGTATTGGCAGCCGCACACAAACCAACAGACAAGCCAAAAAACAATAAAAGCAAGCGGTCGTTCACAAACTTCATCGATGAGACCTCAAAGCGGCGCGACGAGTCAGCGCAATGTTTGCAAATAAGCCATCAGGTTGTGGATGTCGTCGTCCGTGTACTTGGGGAAGAGTTCGACGTGCGCCTCGACCGGGTCGTCTATCTTGAACTGAACCCGATTTGCGGGCCACGAGTGATAGATCCCGCCTGCGTCTGTCAGCGCTACTGTGAACTCATCCTGATAGGCAAGGATTCCCGAGATCTTTTTGCCCGACGTAAGCGTCACTGTGACGTGATTCTTCGCATCGCGCGGATAGAGCATTCGCTCCTCCAGTTCGAGCCCCTCGTGCCGCGACGCGATCCCGGCAAGATCGCCGGTAGGCGAGTGGCACTTCGCACACCCGCCGGCGCCTTCAAAATAGCGCTTCCCCGCAGCCGCATTTCCGGTCTGCAGGTCTTCGACCGATACCCCGCGACGGCCTCCCGGATGTGCGACAGCGTCGGCCTCCCGTTCGCGGATGAATGCAATGATGCTGCGCGTCTCCTGCTCAGAGAAGTTGAAGGGTGGCATCTTGTTGTCGGGCCGGCCTTCGTGAATGACCTTGGAAATCTCATCTCCGGTACGGTCTTTGCGCACCAGCTTCGATTGCGTCAGGTCCGGACCCGTTTCGCCGCCCATGGCATCACGACCATGGCAGAAGGCGCAGTTCTGCTGAAAGAGCGCTGCTCCGACCCTTGATAGAGTCCCGCCGGCCCCAACCACCCCAGCAGTCGTCTGCGCCGATTCGCCCGTATTGAGGAAGTGCAGCAGCGAAGTCAGCTCGCCATCCTTCATGCCCGGAAAACCAGGCATGCGGCCCTTGCCGGTGTGAATCAGATCCGCGATCTTATCGTTCGGCATCCGGTGCGAGATGCCGAGCAACGGCGGAAATCCCGGCAGGTTACCCTCCCGCTGATCGCCATGGCAGATGGCGCAGTGCTGTGCATAAGACTCTGCCCCGGGATCCTTCGGCGCGGGCGTGTCCACCTGCGACTGCTTCACACTGTGATCCGCGGCGTTTGCGCTTGTTCCCACCGCACATGCCACTGAGATGGCTGTAATGGCTGCCGTAATCGAAAGAGCGGCTCGAATCCCTTTCAAGTTGTTCAATGCGTGAAACCCCTGATGTTCTAAATCTGTTGTTTTCAGCCGCAAGGCCGAATCGAAACTATGTCGCGTATTTAATCAGCTGCATAAACCCATAATCCATATGCAACTGCTGATGGCAATGCCAGAGCGTGTCGCCGGGATTGTCAGCTACGAAATCCACTTCGACTGTGTCCAGCGGCATCACATTGATGACATCTTTCTTGAGTCCACTCAGGCGTTTGCTTCCGATCCGAGTGACCTCAAACGTATGCCGGTGCAGGTGCAACGGATGCTGATCACCGCTGCCGTTACGGAAGACAAGCCGATATCGTTTTCCGGCGTGCACACTCAGGGGCTCAATCTCCGGCCAGGATTTGTTGTTGATGGTCCACGTGTCGAATTGCGACCCCTTCTGCGGGCCGATGTCGCGAAACGTAAGAACAAAGGACCCATCCGGCTCAGGCGCAGTGGTCGCATTTGCGAATTGTGTGTAGTCCCACTCTGATGGCAGAGGGTCCTTCCATACTGGCGTTCCCGACTGGCCCGCATATTCGATCACTACGCCGAGGCCCATCTTTCTCGATTTCTCCAGCGTGGATCCGAGGATCCATACACCCGGCGTGTTCATCTCTACAATCGCATCCACGCGCTCCGCAACCGCGAGCGAGAGCACTTCGACACTGGTGGGTTTTGGAACCGGATTGCCATCCATCGCAATCACGTTGAACCGGTGTCCCGGAAGTGCGAGTACGACATTTTCCGTGCCGCTGGCATTCAGCAGTCGCATAAGCACGCGCTGGCCCTTCTTCACTTTGATCGGCTCGCCAGAACCGAGCATGCGGTCATTAATGGTCGCGTACTTGTAACCCACATCCGAACCGCTCGTCAGCGGCGTATTCGCCGACTGCTCTCGCATCGTCTCCACCATCGGCACAAATGAAGGCTCCCAGTGATGAATCGCGAGATTCACCTCCATGTCGTACTGCGGCGTCGACTGGCTTCCCTCAATCAGCAGGAAGCCGAACTGTCCGGTATAGGTGCCCTTCCCGAGATTGCCGTACGCGCCTGCGTGGGTGTGATACCAGCGCGTTCCTGCCGGCTTGGGCGTAAAGCTGTAACGGTGCGTCTGCCCGGCCCCAATCATCGGAGACCCTTCTTCCATCGCCCCGTCATTCAGTGAGTCAATCGCCAGCCCGTGCCAGTGAACGATATCTGCTTCGGTGCTTGCGTTCGTCACATCAATCGTGACCGGCACTCCCTCCCGAAGTCTGAGTAACGGTCCGGGGACCTTCCCGTTGTACGAGAGTGTCTTGACCGTCACACCGGACGCGATCTCCAGATCACATGGCTCGATGCGAAGCGTATGATCTGCGTTCCGGGAGGGCTTCGCCTGCGCGATGAGCTTGCGGCTGACCGAGTGACCTGCGATGAGCAGTCCGGCCGAGGCGAGAAGATCTCTCCGGCTGATGGAAGGAGGGGAAGAATGTCTCAATGTGGTTTCCGGTTGTAGTTAGCGATCTGACGTAAGCGGCCCAAGGTGCGACGGGATTCATTCTCTTAGGACGAAGGCACACATGTAAACGTCTACGTCTCGAAGAATGAACCCCAGCGATGATTCGAGTGAAGTCTAAGAGATGTCACTCTCTATTGTGTTGCTGCCGGTCGCGGATGGGTTGCCGTGCTGCCGTTCGTCAACCAAAGAGCCCACTTGATAGCTTCGAAGTACATTTTGCGCACATCGGGATCATTCCATGACTCCTCAGTATGTCCGAGGGTCGAGTAGAAGACGCGCCCCTTGCCATACATCTTGCTCCACGCAACAGCGAAATCATGATCGGTGCGATGTACGCGCGGATTGTTGGCGTAGTTCAGCTTATTCGGGTCCAGACTTAAAAGAACATTGACCTTGTCGCGCGACCAATCCTTAGGCTGATAGATCTCGTCGTACTTCACGAACGACTTCGGAAAGTGGCGAACCGCCGGAAAATCCGGATCTTCATTGATGATCGGCGCATTGAACGTCATCCACGGATGCTGGTCGAACCAGCCGCCAATCATCTCGCCATATTCCGGCCACTGGTAGTTCGTATCCAGTGCCGCATGAATTCCGACGAACCCTTTACCATCGTCGTGCACAAACGAGAGAAAATCCTGCTTCTGGCTGGCATCGAGATCGAGTTCGCCCGTCGTGCTGGCGAAGATCACCAGGTCGAAGTAGTTGAGGTTCTTCGCGTTTCGGCCCAGGTCCTTCTTGGTTAACAGTTCGGTATCGGTGCGCATCACCGTATCCCAGAGCCCGCTCTCCTTGCCCATGTTGTAGACCGCCGCCATCGCCTCTGGAATCGAGTCGTGCTCGAAACCCTTGGTTTGCCCGATCACCAGGACATGTTTGAGATGAACCTGCTTCGCGTGAGGGGCCGGTGGCATATCCGGCGCTGCCTGTGCCGCGATCCGCGTTGGTTGGATAAATGGAAGAGCTGCAAGCAGCCCGCAGGAAAGAATCAGTAAACTGCGTCCAGGGCGCAAGGGGTCTCCTTTTTGAAACCTCAGATCTGAGGTCAATCGATTCGGCACCACATTACCACCATCGCCTTCCCTTCCGCGACCAAGTGCGCGCTCTGTCTCAATTGCGTTCCGCTGGGCTCCATCAGAATCGGGGACCTGCCTGCGTTACGCTTATCTTTTCAGGAGATCCGCCGGAAATGATGAAATTGCGATTTCCCCTTACTGCCTTGGCGATTCTTTCCTTCGCGATCGGCACGGGATTTAGCCAGGAGGCCGCACCCGCGCAACATCCTCCGGCGCAGGACTTTGTCCCCTCACACTACACGAAGTACGAATTCCGCATCCCCATGCGCGACGGCAAGCACCTCTTCACGGCCGTGTATGTGCCGAAGTTTGGCGCGTTCCAGGATAAGGGCCCTTATCCGTTCCTGATGGATCGCACTCCCTATAGCGTGGCTCCCTACGGCGAAGATCAGTACCCCAAACGCCTTGGCCCCTCCGACGAATTTGAGAAGGGCGGATACATCTTCGTCTATCAGGACGTCCGCGGGCGCTGGATGAGCGAAGGCGATTTCATCGAGATGCGGCCGCACATCGACAACAAAAAAGGTCCGCAGGATGTCGATGACGCCTCTGACACTTACGACACCATCGAGTTCTTGCTGAAGCATGTACCGAACAACAACGGAAAAGTCGGCATCTGGGGAATCTCGTACCCAGGCTTCTACACATCAGCGTCGATGATCGACTCTCATCCGGCGCTGGTAGCCGCCAGCCCGCAGGCTCCGATGACGGATCTATTCATGGGCGACGATGCCTATCACGGCGGAGCATTCATGCTCTCCGCGAACTTCGGGTTCTACGCATTCTTCCGGCCGCAAAGTGAACCGCAAACGCCGAAACCCTCGGTGCCCTTTGACTTCGGCACTCCGGACACCTACGAGTTTTACCTCAAAGCGGGGAACCTGGCCAACCTCGAGAAGCAGTATCTGAAGGGATCCAATTGGCTCTTCAATGACCAGATGAACCACGACACCTACGACTCTTACTGGCAGGCGCGTGATCTGTCGCGGCACATGAAGAATGTGAAATGCGCAGTGCTGGTAGTCGGTGGCTGGTTTGACGCGGAGGACCTGAGTGGCCCATACCGAACCTTCTACGCGACCTCGAAGTTCAATCCCGACACGCCGACGACGCTTGTTGAGGGCCCATGGGTCCATGGGGGTTGGGCCCGCGGCGAGGGATCACACCTGGGCGATTTGCAATTCGGCTCAAAGACCAGCGAATACTTTCAGCAGCACATCCAATTCCCCTTCTTCGAACACTATTTAAAGGGCCAAGGCGAGGCTCTACCCAAGGCCATCGTGTTTGAAACCGGAACAAATTTGTGGAGGCACTTCGATCAATGGCCACCAAAAGAGGCCGCGCCCAAAACGTTGTACTTTCATGCAGGGGGAAAGCTCAGCTTTGACCCGCCGACTGAGGTTCAAAGCCGGGATGACTACGAGAGCGATCCAAATCATCCGGTCCCGTTTGTGGGGTACACAACCAACACAGTCCCGCAGCGCTACATGGTCGACGATCAGCGATTCGCAAGCACGCGAACGGATGTGCTGACGTACGTGAGCGACCCTCTCGTTGAAGATGTCACCATTGCCGGCCCGATCTCCCCGAAATTAAAGGTAGCGAGTTCAAGCACAGATTCAGACTTCGACGTGAAGCTGATCGATGTCTATCCCAACGACTACCCGGAGCCCAGTGACGAGAGCCGCCCCAACAAGCGAATCCTCGACGCACCTCCCCTGCTGATGGGCGGCTATCAGCAACTGCTGCGCGGCGAGCCTTTCCGAGCAAAATTTCGCAACAGCTGGGAAAAACCGGAAGCACTCGTCCCGGAGAAGAAGACAGACGTGAATTACTCGATGCCGGACCTGTTTCATACCTTCCGACGCGGGCATCGCATTATGGTGCAAGTACAGAGCTCGTGGTTTCCTCTGACGGACCGCAATCCGCAGGTTTTTACGGATATTCCCAATGCGTCGCCAGACCAGTTCACCAAAGCAACAGAGCAGGTGTACCACCAGAAGGATGCGCCTTCTGGAGTTGAAGTGCTGGTAATTCCGAAAATGTGACGGCTCAAAAGCACCGTTCGCAAACGAAAGTCAGACACATACGTCCTGTGATGCGCGTGATTGCTGGCGATCAACGCATGCTGATAGAGTTCGTTGTTGCTCGTTTTGATTGATTTTGCGAGGTATTTTTTGATGTCTGCACTTTCATTTCGCTGTACTGCATTTGTAGCTGCGGCGCTCATCGCCGCGTCGCCCGCGATCCGCGCCGAAGAAGGCATGTGGACCTTTGACAACCCGCCCTTGAAGCAGTTGGCGGCGAAGTACAATTTTCACCCATCACAGGCATGGCTCGATCATCTGCGGCTTTCGAGTGTACGGCTGAACGATGGCGGCTCGGGCTCCTTTGTCAGTGCCGACGGACTGCTGTTGACGAATCATCACGTGGCCCGGGGACAACTGCAGAAGAACTCCACTGCTGAACACGACTACCTTCGCGATGGTTTCTACGCAGCGACTCAGGAGCAGGAAATGAAGTCGCCCGATCTCGAGATCAACGTGCTGGTCGGGATGCAGGATGTCACGGCGCGTGTTCAAGGTGCGGCCAAGGGCGTGAAGGATGAGAAGCAGGCCCTGAAGGCGCGCGAGGCGGAGATCGCCGCAATCACAAAGGAAAGCAAAGACAAAACCGGCGACCGATCCGATGTAGTTTCCTTCTACGACGGCGGGGAGTACTGGCTTTATCAGTACAAGGTTTTCACGGATGTTCGGCTGGTCTTTGCTCCCGAGCAGCAGGCAGCGTTCTTCGGCGGTGATCCGGACAACTTCACCTACCCGCGCTACGACCTGGATATGGCCATCTTCCGTGTCTATGAAAACGGAAAACCGATCCACTGCGACAATTACCTCAAATGGAGCGTAAAGGGTGCCGCACCCGGCGAACTGATCTTTATCTCGGGCCATCCCGGATCGACCTCTCGCCAGGACACGATGGCGGAGTTGATGGTCGAGCGCGATGTTGTTGAACCGGCGGTGACCGAATACCTGAAACGGCGTTTGGCGGCGGCGCAGACGTACGCGGCACAAGGCCCCGAACAGGCACGCCAGGTCGGCAGTACGATCTTCGGCCTTCAAAACAGCCTGAAGGTCTACATCGGGCGCAGCGAAGCGCTTGCCGACAAGAATCTAATTGCGAAGAAGCAGGCGGAAGAGAATGAGTTCCGACAGAAAATCGACGCCAATCCAGAATGGAAGAAAGAGTACGGAGGTGTCTGGGACACCATCGCCAAGGCTGAAGAGCAGGTGAAGCCGGCGATTCGCTACCAGCTGTTTCGTCGCACCGACAGCAGGCTATTCACAATTGCATTGCAGCTCGTGCAGTACGTCGCAGAGATCAAGAAGCCTGATGGCGAGCGTCTTCCGCAGTTCCACGATGCCAATCTGCAATCGCTGAAGTTCCAGATGCTGTCGCCAGCGCCCATCATGGTTCCCACCGAGAAACTCTTTATGAAGTCGGCCTTGAATCTGGCCCAGGAGAAGCTCGGCAAATCCGACCCTTACGTTCACGCAGTACTCCAGGGCGGTACGGTGGATTCCACCGTCGATTCCTTGATTGACGGAACGAAAACGGGCGACGTTGCGGCACGACAGGCTCTGCTCGAGGGTGGAGAGTCCGCGATTGCAGCTTCCACTGACCCCATGATCATGGCTGCGCGGCGAGTCGATCCGATCCTGCGTGAGACGCAACGAAGAATGCGCGACACCGTCGGCAGTGTGCTGACGCCCGCAGGTGAAAAGCTCGGCAAGGCCCGTTTCCTCGTCTATGGCAAGGACGTCTATCCCGACGCGACGTTCACGCTTCGCCTGAGCTACGGAACAGTAGACGGATACCCGTACAACGGAACGATCGCGCCGCCGATCACGACCTTCTATGGTCTCTACGATCGCGCCGACAGCTTTGGCAATAAGGCGCCGTTCGATCTCACGCCAAAAGAACAGGCTGCCTTGGGCAAACTCGATCTGGCGACTCCGCTCGATTTCGTCTCTACGGGCGATATCATCGGCGGCAACTCCGGATCGCCTGTCGTGAACCGCGATGGCGAACTGGTCGGCCTGATCTTCGATGGCAACATTGAGTCGCTCGCCGGAGACTTCGTCTACGACGGCACGAAAAACCGAGCAGTCGCAGTGCATTCCGCCGGAATGATCGAGGGTTTGCGAAAGCTCTACGGTGCAAACGCACTTGCGGATGAACTGCAAGGAAAGAAATAGCCGCATTCCAGGTCGCTATTCATCACCATTGAGGGGAACGCGATTCGTTCCCCTTTTTTTGTCATCGAATCAGTCGATGACAGAGCTTCGATGTGCGACTCGCAGCGTTGGAATCAGCAGAGTCATCATCAGCAGCCCCGCAGGAATAACCAGCATCCCTGCGCGAATGCTTCCCGTGCCGCTCGAAACTCTGCCCGCAATCCACGGTAGTACAGAGCCGCCAAAGCCAGCAGTAAACAAAATCCACCTGGAATCTGCGGTGTGGCGTGTACGTGCGAAAAATCCGGCGAGCACAAGAGGGTAGGTGGGCGCGAGCGAGCAACCAAGAAGAAACATCGCAACATTGCGCAGGCCCATGCCGGTCGCCGACTCCAGCAGGACTGCAGAGAAAAGACCGCCCGCGATCGCAATCAAGAAAACGAGATACGGCCGGGCGCGAAGAAGGATAAAAGAGCAGACGCCGCGAGATAAAAGAAATCCCGCCCAATACAACGATGAAGAGACCGCGGCGAGGACGACTCCGCTGTTTGCGGTGCGCAGGGCATACGTCGGCAGCCAGCTCGCAACCGTGTTTTCGATCCCCACCTGAAGAAATGCGGCCAACGCGAACGTGAGTACGAGCCAGAGCGCCTGCGTTCGCGACTCCGCGGACGAAGAGCTCGCCGGCTCTGGTCCATCGCGAAGCGTCAAACCGCACGCCAATGCGGCGCAGAGTGCTGCAACTGCGAAGACGCCGTACGCGAACCGATAGTCATGGCGGGTTAGAATCCGTGCCGCAATCAGCGGGGCCGCCAGCGCACCCAGGCTCCAGGTGAAGTTAAGGAACGTGAGCAGCGGTGCACAGCGTTCGGAGAATCTGCGTCCAGTAAACAACGTTACAGCCGACATCGGTACGCCCACGCTGATTCCAAGCAGAAAGAAGGCGGGCGACAGTAAAGCGCGGGGCGAAACAGCAACTCCGGCACAGGCACATGACATCGCTATAAATCCGACGGTCATAGTGCGTGCATAATTGCCCCTGCACAAAAGCGCGCCAATCGACGTCCCCGCGAAGTAGAGAAGAAACAGTAAGCCGGAATCCGCATCGCTCAGGTGAAATCGCGCTGACAAAGACGGCAGAAGCGCACCGCCCACAACATGCAGAACTCCGGTGAGTGCGAAGACAGGATGAAGAACAGCAATGGTCCTGTTGGAAGATTGGTGGACGGCTCCACGCATTGGAGGATTCAGACCCGCCGAATCCGTGTACGTTTCAGGTTCGGCGGACAAGTCGATTCGCGGATGACGAGTTCGGGATGGATCGGAACAAAATCAGGGAAGGTAGCCTGCCCGCGAATGCGCTGCAGCAGGATTCTGGCTGCCGTTGTCCCCATCTGGTCCAGAGGCTGGCGAATCGTGGTCAAGCTGGGGTTGTGGAAGGCCGCGCTCTGGATGTCATCAAATCCAACCACAGAAACCTCGTCTGGAACCTGCACGCCGTGGTTCATCAACGCCCGAATCGCGCCGATCGCGGCGATGTCGTTATAGCAAACGAGCGCGGTGAATTCCCCTCCGCGCTGAAGCAATTCATTCGTTGGCTCGTAGCCCAGTTCGGGAGTGGAGACGCGGAGCCGGAGTTGCACGGTGAGTTCGGGAGGAACTTGCAGCTTAAGATCCCGCGCCACGTTCATCAGGCATTCCCAACGATCGTCTGCGTCTGAGCTATGGCTGCCTCCCCGCATGAAGGCAATCTTCCGATGTCCTAGCTGATAGAGGTGACGCAAAGCCAGCTCTGCCGCTCTCTTCTGATCGAGCACGACATTTGTTACACCCGCGATCTTCTGATGGCCGGCCACTGCAACCGCCGGCAGTGATCCCACGCTCTTCTCCAACGCAGTATCGATGAAAATAAATCCCTCCACCGACCGGTCCATGAAAAGCCGGGGATACTCCTCAATCAGATCTGGCTTGCGGCGATGGCTGGCGGTGAGGTAGAAGTAACCTTCCTCGATGAGGTGCTCTTCCACGCCGCTCAGCACCTGCATCGCATAGCTGTCGCTGAGCTCGGGTACAAGCACGCCCACCGTGAACGTCTGGCGCTTGCGCAATGAACGGGCAAAAAAGCTGGGCCGATAATCGAATTTGGCGGCAGCCTCCGTGACCCGATCGCGCGTTTCCTGCGGAATGGACCGCACACCGGGAGCGTTGTTCAGCACCAGGGAAATGGTCGCAGGCGACAGGTTGAGGTACTCACCCAGGGTGCGCAGACTTATCGGCTGCCCGGGTTGAGGAGCCGTACCTGGTTTTGTTCGCTTGGGCATGCACTCATGTTGTAACACTGCCGGGCAGTTCTGCGCTCACTGAATGTTCGCTAGCTGTTCGGCTCCAGCTCGGTGGCAGCAAGACGAACAGGCGCGAGATGCGCGAAAATGATCCCGCCGGAAACATGGGAGGGTAACGATGAATCGGCGGCTGTTTGTGTCATGTTGCATCTTCATACTTTTGGCCGGTGGGTGGGCTGCTTGGGCGCAGACCGGAAGCATTGGCGCGTTTGACGCACATCAAGACGTCGGCACGGTTCTTCATCCCGGTTCGACGATCTTCGACCCTGCGAAGCAAACCTACACAGTCACCGGCAGCGGCGAGAACATGTGGTTCGGCACGGACGACTTCCAGTTCGCCTGGAAGAAGATGACCGGAGACCTGGCGATCTCCGCTGATATCACGTTCCTTGGCGACAAGGGAAACAACCATCGTAAAGCTGTAGTGATAATCCGCCAAAGCCTCGATGGCAACTCGCCTGCCGTTGACATCGCGCGTCACGGCGACGGTCTCACGTCGCTGCAGTTTCGCGATTCAGCCGGTGCAGACGATCACGAAATCCAGTCGAATATCGCCGGACCAGAACGTGTTCGCCTGGAAAAGCGCGGCGACTATTTCTACGCCTTCGTTTCCGGCCCGGATGGAAAGCTGCAACCCGCAGGTGCCTCAACAAAACTGCCCCTTACCGGCAGCTTCTACGTCGGCATCGGAGTCTGCGCGCATGATAAAGATGGCAGCGAGACGGCGGTCTTTTCAAACGTCAAAGTCGAGAGCCTCTCATCCTCGACTGAAAAGCCCGTGCTTTACAGCACTCTGGAGACGGTGCCGATCGCTTCTGCTGACCGCCGTGTCGCCTACGTCGCCCCAGCCCACTTCGAAGCTCCCAACTGGTCGCGCGATGGTTCTTACTTCCTCTTCAACCAGGACGGCGGAATCTACAAACTCGAAGTAAACGGCGGCAAACCCGAGAAGGTCAGCACAGGCTCTCAGGTGAAATGCAACAACGATCACGGCATCTCTCCCGACGGCACAATGCTGGCGATCAGCGACTCAACTGAGAATGGAACATCCCTGGTATATACCCTTCCCATCAGCGGAGGAACGCCGAAGAAAATCACTCCCACAGGACCTTCATACTGGCACGGGTGGTCGCCGGACGGAAAGACACTGGCATTCGTGGGTCAGCGCGGCGATAACTTCGATATTTACTCGATTCCCGTTGATGGCGGCGACGAGAAACGGCTCACGACAGCACCTGGACTCGACGATGGCCCCGAGTACTCACCCCATGGCGAGTGGATCTACTTCAATTCTGAGCGCACCGGACACATGCAGATCTGGCGCATGCATCCTGATGGGAGTCAGCAGGAGCAGGTCATCAGCGACGAAACCAACGACTGGTTCCCTCACATATCCCCTGACGGAAAATGGATGTCGTTCGTCGCGTATGAGAAAGGTGTAACCGGTCATCCGCCGGACAAGGACGTCACCCTGAACCTCATGTCGATTACAGGCAAGAAGGTCAAGGTTCTTGCCAAGCTGTTCGGCGGTCAGGGCACAAACAACGTGCCGTCGTGGTCACCCGACAGTGCGAAGGTTGCATTTGTCAGTTATGAGTACCTGGTCTCTGGGCCGAGGGAGTGAGCTAGAGTGCCCGCGAGAAAGTGGCTGCAAACCGCCGGATGGAAGATCGGCACAATCCTTACGATCGACAGTCCGGTAATTACGGAGATTGCAGGCCTCGCGGGTTCGACTGGTGGATGCGCTCATCATTGGTCCATATGATCTCAGCGGTTCATTCGGCATCTCCGGCCAGATCGACGCGCCTCAGCTTGTAGGCGGAGTTGCTACAGTTCAGCGATTGTACCGAATGCATGGCAAGCCGTACGGGATCTTTGCAGCGACCGCCGACAAGGCCAGGGCCTACGCGCAATCAGGGTTCAACCTTATCGCAGCTGGAATGGACCGCAGTGTCCTGCTCAAAGCTTTCACGTCGCTGCGCAACCAATCAGCCGGAAGGACTGGCAGGAACAAAGTCGCGGAATACAGTAAACTGAAAGGGCTTCCCGCCTGCCGCGGAGGGATGGGTGAGCGGTTGAAACCGGCGGTCTTGAAAACCGTTGTACTCGAAAGGGTACCGGGGGTTCGAATCCCTCTCCCTCCGCCATACACTCCCGTTAATTTCCAGTTCCAACCGCATTCGGCCGCGGGATTCGCATTGTCTACTCGTTCGCGATTCAAGGGCGAAATGGTCGGAATGAGTTACGTGCTGATCTTCCACGGGGCCCGGTATTCGCGACTGGTTAACTTACTGGCCTGCTCGTCCCCTACAATCTTCTCTTCTCGGGCGTCCCAGCGAATTTTTCTGCCGGTGAGCATCGAGATCGTGCAAAGGTGGCCGGGGATGGTTGAATGATGCCCCACCTCCACGGGGTTGACGGTTTGCTGTCGCGTCCTAATGCAATCCAAGAAATTTTGATAGTGATTGCCAGAGGTGTAGAGCTTTACTTTCCTCAACTCTCGCGCTAGATACTTGCCCCGTTTCAATGCCGGGTTCGAGACGTCAAATCCGTCGCGATCCACCCACACCCAGCCCTCTGTGCCTATCCACTTGGTGCCCATCTTGATGTCGGGATACCCGCCCGCCACCGTCATCCTGACTCCGCCTGGATATTTCAGCTCGAAGCGATAGTGCTGAGCCGTGTTCCAAACTGCATTGGCTGGTGGAAGATCTCCCCCGCCTTCCACTTCCACCGGCCCGGTGTTGTCGAAGTCCAATCCCCAATGCGCAATATCTCCGTGATGGCCGATCCAGTCAAGAAGCTTTCCGCCGCCCGTGTTGTAGTCCAAACGCCAGCACTTGTGCGACCGCGCTTTCATGTAGGGCTCCATCCTCGCCGGTCCAACCCAGGTTTCGTAGTCGAGTTCTGCCGGAGGGGTGCCAACGAGCAGATCCCACGCCTTGGTTTCAGGAACGATCTGCTCAAGTTCTCCCTTCAGACCAGCCGAGGCGAGTTTCGCTGCAGTCTCCTCACGGATGTGATCGTAGTTGGAGTTTTCCCCTGGCAGGCCCACCTCGACGTGCGTCACGGTTCCGATAAGCCCGTTACGGACGATCTCTGCCGCCTTGTGGAAGATGGGACTTGAACGCTGCCAGGAGCCCATCTGCCAAATGACATTGTTCTGCTTAACCGCGCGAACAATGGCCTGTTGCTCGGCGATGGTGTGAGCCAGCGGCTTTTCCGAGTAGATGTCCTTCTTTCGGCGCGCAGCCTCAATCGCAACAAGCGCATGCCAGTGATCGGGAACGGCGATCATTACTGCATCGATATCGGGATTAGCCAGCAACTCGCGATAATCGTGGTAGGCCTTGCAGTCCTCGTTGCCATACGCTTCGTTGATCAGCTTGACGGCGGCCTGCAGATGGTTCCGGTCAATATCGCAGGCGGCCACCACCTGGCAGTCGTCTAATGCCAGAAAAGCTTGCGTATTGGCGGGTCCCTGCCAGCCCACACCAATAACACCAATGTTGATGCGATTGTTGGCAGGCGTGTTAGCGTTGGCAGTCTGACTCTTTGCTTGAGCGAGGAGAACCGAAGGCAAAACGGCGGTGGATCCGGCAATCTTCAGGAAGTCGCGGCGATCCAAGAGAATCCTGGCAATCTCGGCGCCAGGGCGGCGTGACATATTTAGGTCCCTTCTTGCTTCTTATTCTCGCCCATTCTGCCAGATCAGTGTCCACAATGTATGTGCATTCCGGATCCTCGCGAAGCAGGAATCCAGTTCGGAATCTAAAATGCTCTATAACAACATGAATCCGGAGCAATCTCGAATCCCCCTTCCGCAATCCAGACCTTTCAGAACGTTCGTCTGGACTGCTTGCATCGTCTTCGCCCTGACCACTCAGGCAGTTGCGCAGACTGATCCGGGCCAGGTTGCCTTCTCGCTCGAGCGCGAGGGAAGATTCGCTGAAGCCGAGCAGGCCTGGGAGGCGCTCGCGAAGCAATATCCTACCAATCCGGAGCCGCTGGCACACATGGGCCTGATCGAGTCCAAGCAGGCCCGCTATGCCGAAGCGATTCAGCATTACAGGAAGGCGATGGCTCTGAATCCCGCAATGCCGGGATTGCGTCTGAACCTTGGCCTCGCTCTCTTCAAAAACAGAGACTATCAGCAGGCCATTGCCCATCTTGAGCCTTTGAGGAAGTCGCATCCTGAAGACCAGCAGCTCACCATCCTGATCGGAATGTCGCAATATGCGCTGGGCCACTTCTCCATCGCTTCCCGTCTGCTGAAGCAGGCCTCGACTCAAGATCCGAAAAATCTGACGCTCCTTCTGACACTGGCACACAGTTGCTTGTGGTCGAAGCAATATGGCTGTGTTCAGGAGGCCTTCCATAGGATCGTCTTGCTTAATGCTGACTCGGCTGAGGCGGAGATGTTGATGGGCGAAGCCCTCGATGACATGAAGGATCACGAAGGCGCAATTCGTCAGTTTCGGGCCGCAGCGAAGGCGAATCCTAAAGAGCCCAATGTACACTTCGGGCTTGGATACCTGCTTTGGACAAAAGGGCAGTATCCAGAAGCCGCAGCCGAATTTCAGGCGGAACTTGCGAACGACCCGCAGCACCTGAAAGCAAGGCTCTACCTCGGCGACGCCCGGATGCAAATGAATCAGTCTGACGCAGCGCGGCCAATACTGGAACAGGTGGTCAAAGCTGATCCCTCAGATGGCATGGCGCATCGCGATCTCGCAATCATTCTTGCTGAGCAAGGGAAAAAAGAAGAAGCTCTCAAGGAATTCCAGGCCGCGATCAAACTCAATCCCAAAGATGTGAATGCGCACTACCGGCTCGGTCGGCTCTACCGCTCAATGGGTAGAGCTGCGGAGGCCAAGCGCGAACTCGACCAGGCCAGCACCTTGAATAAAGCAGAAGACGAACGACTGCTCAAGGTGATGTCAACCATTCCTGCAACGAAATCCGCTCCCAATCCCGAAGCGCACCAGCCGCACTAGAAGACTTCAGGAACCGCTGATGGTATGTCGATTCCGACTCCCGCTGCTCTTTACCCCGACCGCGCGACCCGTACAAACAGTAATAGTGCCAAGTCCGTTGAAGATAATGAACCTTGCGAGACATAAAAAACAGGCCGGAGCGTTACGCGGCAGCCGAAGCTGCCGCGTTGGCCGGAGCGTTGGGCTCCGGCCTGTTCGGGAAATGATGCACATTTAGAAGATCAGCTTCGCGCCGATCTGGATCCGGCGTGGTGCGTGACCTGCTGTAACTTGACCAAACGAGCTATCGGCGAGGCTCTTGTCTACGCCGCCGCTGCTGGATCCGTTACCGCCGCCCGAACCGAAGCTCTCGTGGTTGAAGGCATTGAAGAACTCGCCTCGCAACTGGAACGATACCCGTTCGGCGATCCTGGTGTTTTTGATAGCTGCAAGATCCCAGTTATTCAAGCCGGGGCCAAGCAGGCTGCCGGAGCGTTCGCTGCCCCAATGGTTGACAGCGGTAGCGAAAGATCCGGTCGTAAACCATTGGTCGACCGACTTGGTCATATGCACAGGTGAGATCTGATCAGGACGCGTGCCACCTCTGCCCGTGCCAACGAGGATGCCATCCGGATCCCATGGGTCGTACGGCTGAGAGAGTGAGAAGCTCTGACCGGAGAACATCTGCGCGATGCCGGAGACCTCCCAGCCGCCCGCTACCCTGCCAACGAGACCCGGCTGATGAGCGAAAAACGGAAGATCGTAGACAGCGTTCGCAGTGAATGTCTGCGGCTGGTTGTAGGACGACGGGCCATAGTCGAGCTTGAAGTCGTACTGATATGTGGAGTACACATCGCGATCCTGTGACTGAGTGGTCAGGTCCTTGGACCATGTGTACGCCATGCCCACTTGCAATCCGTGAGAGTGGTGATTCAAGCTGGCCTGGAGGGAGTTGTAGTTGTTCGTGAAGAACGTACCGCGATCCCGGATGGTTGAATACCCCAGGTAAGGCCGCAATGCATTGGTCTGGGTGGTAGGAGCTGCCTGAACGGCGGCAACTGTCGGCTGATTCATGTCGAACTGACCAGGTAGGTGACGTGCGACAGCGCCGACATATGCTATTTCGACTACGGTGCTCGGTACGACTTCACGCTGGATGCTCAGGTTGTAGTTGGAGTACCTGGGAACGAAGAAGTCCGGATTTCCGGCCGCGACGAGCAGGTTCGGCCCATAGTTTACTGAGGTGCTGCCGCTGTTGATGTTGTCGAATTTGGCATGATTGATTGTCGTACTCTGCGCTAGCGGTGGGTTGGCAAACGCGTTTTGCTCCCAGATTCCATTGAGCAGGCGGTCATAGAAGACCCCGAAGCCACCACGCACGACCATTTTGCCATTCCCGCTCATGTCGTAAGAAAAACCGAAGCGAGGAGCGAAGTTGGTGTTGTAGTTCGGGGAGACGTATGCGCCAAACGGCGAGCACGATACCATCGGCGAGATTGCCTGTGCGTTGCTGCATGCCGCGCCCTTCGGGAAGATGATCCCATTGGTGTAGGTGGCGGGCTGCAGCAGGAATCCGTTCACATATTGGTTGGCTACGAAGTTACCCGTCGCCGGATCGATCTGCGGAGCGAGTTGCGGACTGAAAAGATGCGGATCGAAATTCGACACCGTGTTCTTAACGTCCGTTACGGAGGGCAAACGGCTCCACCGCACGCCGAGATTCAGCGTTAGACGCGGAGTAACCTTCCAGTCGTCCTGGACATAAGCTTCCGTGTTGATGAAGTGCAGATCCGGAATGATATCGGGCAGAGTTTGACCGAACGAAGAGACGTTCCCGACAAGGAAGTCGCCCCATGAGTTGAAGCTGAAGTTCGGCGTCCCGTTCACCGCATTTTCCGTCTTGATCATTTGCTGGATCTGGAAACCGGTACGCAGGGTGTGTCTGCCGAGGTTGAACGATAAGTTGTCGAAATAGGTGCGATCAAGGTTGCGCTCGTTCCATGGAGCGGATCCCGCATTGAAACCCGTCACCCCATTGATCGAAATCGCAGGAACCTTGCCGTACGGGTCAGGCGACCACTGGTTAGTCAAAGAGCTGTTCACTGAAGTTGAGGTCGCAAACTGATTGGGCTTGATCTGCGAAAAATAGGTGCCCTGCGCGTACGCGAACTCGAATTCGTTCACAACCTTCGGGCTGATCGTCCAAGTCAGGTTGCCGACAGCGTTTTTGCCTGGCGAGTTGACGAGTGTGTCGACGAGCCCAGGATAGTTGGAACCTGCCCAGAGGCCTTCTGGATTGTCGACCGGCATGTCGTCATTCATATAACGAACATAGAGGTGGACCTTGTCGCTGAAGTAGTGATCCACGCGGGCAATGTCATCACGGAAGTTGTTCTGCGCCGAATACGAGAAGACATACCGGTCGCCGTTGTTGGCCGGGTACTTGTCAAACACATTGGTGAGGTAGACCTGAGAGTTCGCGCTGTAGCAGCTCGGCTTGATCGTGGTGGTATCGCTTGCGGCATCGTAGGTTGCACAACCCGCGGGGGCGTTCGTAAAGTTACCCGGAACTATCCCGCTCAGCATGGACTGGGTTGCCGCCGGCATGTTGTCTCCACCGGGGGAGCTGATCTTTCTCCACTCTTCCGACCAGAAGAAGAACGTCTTGTTCTTGTTTGTGTTGTAAACGTTGGGAATGTAGATCGGTCCACCGATCGTGAATCCGTACACGTTGTGATGATTTACGGGATTTTTGTTCGGTTCGCCGTTCGTAATCTGGCTGCGCTTATTGAACCACTCGTTTGCATCCAGCGCGGTATTGCGCAGAAATTCGTAGGCGGTCCCATGGAAAGTGCTGCTGCCTGCCTTTGTTGCCACGATGATCTGGCCGCCGCCCGAGCGTCCGTAGCCTGCATCATACGTTCCGCGCGCCAATGTGAACTCCTGGATGGCGTCCACGTTAGGCGCGTTGATGACAGTGCCATTGGAACCAGAGTCGTTGATATCGGAGCCATCAACAGTCCAGTTGTTGGCTGTGGCACGGGCTCCATTTACTGACATCTGGGTAGCGCCGGCACCCGTCTCGTCTCCCATCTGGCTGACAACACCAGGCTGCAGCGTCACCAGTTGCTGGAAGTTGCGACCGGCGAGTTCCAGTTCCCGAATCTGCTGACCAGTGATGGTTCCCGCCTGCGCGCTCGACTCCGTATCAACGCTCAGCGCCGCTGCTTCCACGGTAACCGTCGTGCTGGTGGAGCCCGTCCTGAGCTGAATATTAAGACCACGCTTTTCCGCCACATTCAAGACCACGTTATTGGCAACGAAGGTCTCAAAGCCGGTGGAGGAAACGCTCACCTTGTATGTACCCGCAGGCAAGCTGGCCACGGAATAGTTGCCGGTTCCATCGGATTGCACGGTGCGCACGGCATTGGTGGTTGTCTGCGTGATCGTGACAGTCGCGTTGGGAATCACCGCGCCGCTGCTGTCGGTGACCACACCGCTCAGGGTTGCAGTGAGTTGCTGGGCGCTCGCGACTTCGCAACCACCGAAGCCAATCAATGCGAGGAGGAAGACGAAGGCTCCTCCCAACGCTAATCTGATGGGACTCTTCGCGCGCCAGGGGCCAAAATGGGAACTTTGTCTACGAACCAGGATGAGGTCAATCATTGCCATCGCACCTTTCCTTTAAGGTCTCGTGTTGTCGCACGCACGGCGTACAGACGGGTGAGTTCAAGAACCGGAAAACGGGCCTCAAACAGATTCACCCTGGGATTCCTTGGAAAAGACTGGTTGGCACGCCGAACCCGTTTCTGGATGCAAGCTTCCAATGAACACGGACACGGCTTGTTGCTAGGCTTTTCAGATTTGGCACTTCGCCTCCCAAGGTGTTGCACTCCGGCGATCAACTCGTCCACCAGTCACCGGCTGTTCTTCTAGCGAGCTAACCGGCTGCTGGTTACCATGAGCCAGATAGCGCACGCTTTCATTCGTTGGGGAGAACAATACGATGAACTCGAAGTTAATTCAACAGAAAAGTGATCAAAACAGGTAAAAACAATCAGAATGACGATCGATTAACCCAAGGAAGCGTCATTCGCTGTTGACTTTTGATCGATTCGGCTATAGCTGACCCGAATGGTCCTGGTTGCGAGAGGGTCCCACGCTTGTTCGGGTCAGGCGCGGATTACCTTTATGCCCTGACGTTCAAACGGTGCCAGGGCTTCCTGAGAGACACCGGTATTCGTAATGATGGTGTGGATTTCACTAACCGGGCATATGAACGCGGGACTGACGTTTCCGAACTTGCTGGAGTCTGTAACTACAACGACCTGTTTGGAGTGCTTCAGCATTTTGCGGTAGATGAGAGCTTCGTCGGTCTCAAGGGTGGTAGCGCCCCTTTCCGAGTCCAGACCGGTAACACTCAGAAAAACCTTGTCCATATAAACATCGTCCAGGAACTCGAGTGCGGCGTTGCCGGTCAAAGAGAACGACCAGGCCCACGGAATTACTCCGCCTGTGAGGTAGGTGCGCACACCTGGCTGGTTGCACAGTTCCATGCCAATGTTCACAGCGTTCGTTATGACTTGAATCTTCTCGCGATGGCGGAGGGCCCTGCCGATGTGAGTCGTCGTCGTGCCTGCCGATAAACCGATGGTCTCATTGGGCTGTACGAGCTCAGCAGCAGCAAGGCCAATACGCCTTTTTTCCACCGCCGACCGCTGCTCACGCGCTAGAAACGAGCTGTCATAGCGAAAAGGCTCATAGAGCAGCGGCTCGACAAGAGTCGCTCCCCCATGAGTTCTGCGAATCAAGCCACGATTCTCCAGTCGCGCCAGATCGCGACGAATGCTGGGAGCTGAAGATCCAGCTTCCGCGAGAATCTCATCGATCGAAGCAGTCCCTACCCGCAACAGAAACTTGATGATCTGTTCACATCGATCGTTTAGGGTCTCTGCCATGTCGGGATGATTCTACACGGGAGCGAGAAGAGAGATCAGCGAATCTTCATCGATTTTGATTGTTTCGAGGAAATTTTGATCGATATACGCATCTTTTTGGTGATTTAACTTGTTTTCGATCAAATCGGATTACCGGATCGATGGGATTGTGATTGCCAATTATGTCGGTTTGGTCCAATTCTCCGGCAATATGCACCAAGATTTGTGCTCAACCTGAGTTTCATTCACCCCGCTCTGTGAATGATAAGTAAGTTCTCGTGATCAGTCTGGGCGTAAATGCTCAAGAACGGAGTTTGAAGTGATAGGATTCTTTTGATTTCTCAGCTGACATGAGAAGGAGCTGATTCCGTGAAGATCAATAGACTTATTCCCTGTGTCGTTCTCTGCATGTGTGTGGCATCTCCTGCTTGCCGGGCGCAAGCTGCGAAAGTGCCATCCCTTATGCCGATGCCTCAGCACCTCACCGAAGGGCAGGGACAGCTGAAGATCGACAGCGGTTTCACGGCTGGTCTAGAGGGTTTCAAAGATCCGCGCCTCGAGTCGGCACGCAAACGATTTCTGAACACACTCTCCCACCAGACCGGAATTCCGTACCACACCGAGGAATCGCAGGGCGAGCCCACGCTCGTTGTGAAGACAACAGGCCCGAGCGATGCGGTCGAGCACGTTGGCGAGAACGAGTCCTATCACCTGGAAGTCTCGCCGACTCACGCTTTGCTAACTGCACCCAATCCGCTTGGTGCAATGCATGGGCTGCAAACGTTTCTGCAGTTGGTCACGATCACACCGGACGGATTCGCGGCCCCTGCAGTCACAATCGATGACGAGCCGCGTTTCGCCTGGCGTGGTTTGATGATCGACGCCGGCCGGCATTTTCAGACGATGAATGTCCTCAAACGGAACCTGGACGGGATGGAGGCAGTGAAACTGAACGTCTTTCACTGGCACTTATCGGAGGACCAGGGCTTTCGCGCCGAGAGCAAGGTTTATCCGCTCCTGACTGGGAAGGGTTCGAACGGCGACTACTACACGCAGGCTCAGATGAAAGAGATCGTCCAGTATGCGCGTGATCGTGGCATCCGAGTGGTGCCGGAGTTCGACATGCCGTGTCATACGACAGCCTGGTTTGTCGGATATCCCGATCTTGCAAGCGGAAAGGGACCTTACCAGATTCAGACACACTGGGGAATTTTCGACCCCGCCATGGATCCGAGCCGCGAGAGCACTTTCACCTTTATCGATAAGTTCATTGGAGAGATGACGAGCATCTTCCCTGATGCGTACTTCCATGTCGGCGGCGATGAGTGTGACGGGAAGGAGTGGAATGCGAATGAGAGGATCCATGCCTTCATGCGCGAGCATAAATTGAAGGATAACGCCGCGCTCCAGTCGTATTTCAGCGGGCGGGTACAAAAGATCGTGGCGGCGCATCATCGCATCATGGTTGGATGGGATGAAGTGCTGCAGCCGAATACGCCGAAAGACGTGGTCATTCAGTCCTGGCGCGGCCCGAAAGGCTTGGCGGCATCTGCCCGGCAGGGGAACCGCACCATTTTATCTACCGGCTATTACATCGACCTAAATCAGTCCGCGGCAGAGCATTACCTGACCGATCCGCTGGGCGGAGATGCGGCGAATCTTACAGATGAAGAGAAGAAGCGCGTCATGGGCGGCGAGGCCGCGATGTGGAGTGAGTTCACCACGTCGGAGATCATCGACAGCCGCATCTGGCCACGCACTGCTGCGATTGCGGAGCGGCTCTGGTCTGCCCAGGACCTGCGCGATGTGGAGTCGATGTACGCTCGTATGTATGCGGTCTCCGACAAACTTGAAGCCTATGGGCTGACACACCAGTCGGTCACGCCCCGCATGTTGCAGCGCATGAGCGGCGAAAATGACCCGCAGTCTCTTGCTGTCCTCGCTTCAGTTGTGCAGCCGCCTCGCGGCTATGAGCGTGAGTCGCTGAAGGAGTACGACTGGCATTCGCCGCTGAACCATCTCGTCGATGCCGTTCCGCCCGAGAGCGAAACTGCCCGGGAATTTAGCAACATTGTGAACGCAATCACCGCCGGCAATGCCTCTCAGGAGCAATGGCAGACAGCAAAGCAATCGCTTATGGAGTGGCGCGACAACAACGCAAAGCTGGAGCCGACGCTGAAGAACTCTGACATTACGGCAGAATTGATTCCGGTCTCGCGCACACTTTCGCAGGTCTCCACCATAGGCCTTCGCGCACTCGACGACCTCAAGAATCACCATTCCGCAGACGCTTCAACAACGCAAACTGATCTGCAAACCTTGAGGGCCGCGGAGAAGCCGCAAGCCGTTCTGCGGGACATGATCGTAGCCCCCGTCGAAAAACTCACACAGGCAGCTGGAAAAACGCAGTGAGGTGAGGGGGCGGAAACGCCCCGAACCATCGAGGTTCCAATTCTCCCACTCGTCGAACTGAAAGCCTCAGCCTCGTGATCGGACGGGTGAGCGTGCGCAGAAGTTGTGCAGCCTCGTTCACTCGATGCGGAGTGCGCGTACAGGATCGATGGAGGCTGCGCGCCGCGCGGGGATAACCCCGGCAATCGCCGAAGCAATCACCAGCACTGCGATGGCGATACTCATCACTGGTACATTGACGCTGGTGATCTCGTAAAGCTGCGACTTCACGAATCGCACGCAAAAGATTGCCACCGGAATCCCGATCGCCAACCCGATCAATCCCTGCAACATCGCGCCACGCATAACGGTTCCGACCACGTGACTGCGCGCCGCTCCCAGAGCCATGCGAATGCCAATCTCGGGCGTACGCCGGACGACAGTATAGGCCGTTACGCCATACAGGCCGATAGCCGCGAGCAGCAGCGCCAGGAGTCCGAACAGTGACGTAAGGCGCGCGATGAGCCGTTCCTCGATGAAACGGTCGTCGATCTGCTGCTGGAACGTCTGAAACTTTACGATCGTTAGATTTGGGTTGATGCTCGCCAGGGTGTCGCCAACAACCTTCTCGAAGCTGGAAATTGGGTGGCTGGTCTGGATTACCAGAGCACCGGCATACATGGATTGATCCTTTTCAACAGGACTGTCAGGATCGTTGGCGCTCCCAGCGCGCTGCGTCAGGGGCAGGAAGTACATCGCGTGGTCCTTCCAGTAGACGCTTGTATAGGTGGTGTCTTCCACCACGCCGACAATCTCATGTGCTCCGTCCCGACCGGCTTGGCCTGGACCGGCAAAACCGAATCGATGGCCGATCGGGTTACGCTTCCCGAAGAACTGCTTGACGAACTCCTGGTTCACAACTGCCACGGGTGGCGCATTGAGAGTGTCGTGCTGAGTGAATCCGCGCCCCATGACGACGTGTGTGCCCACCGAGTCGAAGTACTCTGGGGTGCCCTTTACCCAGGATGCACCTTTGTTCAAATCCGGATCGCCCTGAACTTTCACGCCTGATCCCCAATTGTTCTCCTCCATTGGCGTGTATGTGGAGAGACCCACTTTGACAACGCCCGGAATGGCGTGGAAGCGGCCCACAATCGTCTGATAGAGAGGCTCGACCTCAGTGTTCTTGTATCCGGCTGCTTGCGGATTGATGTGGGCAATGTATCGATTCGTCGCATCCAGCCTCATATCGACGTTCTGGGCTTTGTTCAGGCTCTGCGCAAACAGACCCGCTGCAACCAGAAGCACCAGAGAAAGAGCCGCCTGCAGCACGACAAGCGCTCGTTGCAGGAACGATGCTCCTTGCGCGGTAGTGCGCGCATTCGAGCGCAGGGACTCCACCGGCTGCGTACGCGCTGCCATCAGTGCGGGCGCCAGTCCAAACAGGATGCCTGTGACCAGCGAGAGCGCAAAAGAGAACCCAATCACCAGCGGCGAGGGTGAGGCATCCACCGGCATGTTCTGCTGATTCGGGAAAGCGAGCGCCAGTAGGGCGTGTGCTCCCACATAGGAAATTGCCAGCCCTATAAGGCCTCCCATGCCGGAAAGCAGAACGCTCTCAGTCAGCAGTTGGCGAACAATGCGCCGACGCTGCGCGCCCAGCGCTGAGCGAATTGACAGCTCCGCGCGACGACTCATGCCGCGAACGAGGAGCAGGTTCGCGATGTTCGCGCACGCCACAAGAAGAACCATCGCCGCGATCCATTGCAGCAGCTTGAGGTGATCCTTGTAACCATCCTGCATGTTCTGGATGCCACCGCCCCCGGGGGTAAGGACCACATGAGTACGCGGCAGGGCTTCTTTCGCTCGCTGATCGGAAAACGTCTTGAGAGGTGCAAATTGCTGCTTGAGAAGCGTGCTTGCCTTGGCCTGGAGAGAGGTCAGAGATGTTCCGGGCTTGATGCGGCCGATGATGTAGGCCCACTGCATGTTCGGATCGTTGAAGTATGGTGCGCCGATGACCTCGTCCATCGAATTCATCGGCAGAAAATACTTCGGCGGATTCGTATCGATACGATCTCCGTAGAATCCCTTCGGTGCAACCCCGATAATCGTCGCTGCCTTGGTGTTGATATAGAAGCCGCTTCCCACCACGCTCGGATCGCCCGCGTAATCCTGCATCCATGCGTCATAGCTCATCACGGCTGTTACGGGTGCGCCCTTCTGGTCATCGGCGTCTACAAAAAGCCGGCCCACCGTCGCCGAAAGACCGAAGACGCGGAAGTAGTTGCCGGACACAAACGTTCCCATCACCGACTTCGCTACGTTCGCAGGTCCGGAGCGGCGGACCGTGATCGGTCTCCACGCATAGCCCGACTCCATCGCTGCAAGCTCTTCAAACTCAGGCAGGCTCTTCCTGAACATGTAGTAGGTGTCTGTCGAAAAGAGCGAGTAATCCCCCTCCTTGTTCCAGCCTCCATTCACGCAGCAGTCGTCTGTATCGCCAATGCGAACAAGCGTTTTAGGATCCGTGACGGGCAGATTGTGCAAAAGGATTGAGTTCACCAGAGTGAAGATCGCCGAATTGGCCCCGATGCCAAGCGCAAGCGTGAGCAGCACGGTTGCCGTGAACCCCGGCGCCTTCCGCAATTGGCGGAGTGAATAGACCAGATCCTGCAGCAGAACTCGCATCCCCTAACCTCCGCACACCAGTGCTTAGGGGATTAGCAAGCAACTGGCGTACCGCAGAATTCAGATGCTATTCACGTCAAATCAAAGAGTTGCAAACCAGGCAGTCGGGGTTTTCGTTCAAAAGCGAGATTCAGTGTCCGAAGTCGGACGCCAAGTAGGGGCTCAAGTACGGCTGTACGGGCCCGACATGGCAGCGTAAAGTAGTTGCTGCGCGGCGCTGCGTAGCAACTGGCGAGCTGGGATCGATCCACCGCCGCTGACTTAACCAGCAGAGTAGTTGCGCTAGCGCATCGCTACAATCTCGACATTTCCATTCCGCCTCAGGATATTGACGCTGACCGTATCGGCGTATCGCTCGCAGGAGATATCGACGCTTCCGCTGCCGATCTTCAGATTGCGAATCCGAATGTGCTGCAGTTTCTCCGGGAGTGCCGAGTGGTGCATGTAGAGACGCGATTCGTTGGCTTTGATCTCCAGCCCGAGGCAAGCCTGCAACACCATAAAGACTGACCCGGCTGCCCACGCCTGCGGCGAACAGGCGACCGGATAAAGAGTCGGCCCTTTCCCGGGGCGACGGCCGAAGCCGCAGATGAGCTCCGGCAGCCGATGGAACATCACCTCAGAAGAAAGATCGAGGAGCCCGGATGTGATCCGCAGCGCCAGATCCTTGTCTGGCCGACGCAATGCGCCAAGTGCGATGAGTGCATTGTCATGCGGCCACATCGAACCGTTGTGGTACGACATGGGATTGTAGCGGCGCTCACCGGTGACAATGGTGCGCACTCCCCAGCCGGAGAAGAACGCTGGAGAGAGAAGGCCCTCACTCGTGGAACGATACTGTGCGTCGCTGGCGATGCCGGAAAAAAGACATTGACCGGCATTGGAGCTTCGCACCCGGCACTGCTTCTTTTCGCCATCCAGAGCGAGGGCAAACATGCCGAGTTCGTCGGACCAGAACCGAGATTGGAATTTCGTGCGGAGATCGGCGGCATGCGTGCGAAGTTTCTCGGCCATCTCGTTGTGACCGAGATCGGCGGCCACAGTTGCAATACCGTTTTTGGCTGCATACACGTAGGCCTGGACCTCGCATAACGCGATCGGCCCCTGCGCAAGACGACCGTCACTGTAAAAGACAGAATCGTTGGAGTCTTTCCATCCTTGCTGAACGAGCCCGTGGTCCGTCTGGCGGGCATACTCGACGAAGCCGTCGTGATCCTGGTCACCGTAGACGTCGATCCACTCCAGGGCCGCCAGGATGTTGGGCCAAATCTCCTTAAGAAACTCCGCATCCGCCGTCCGCTCGTAATATGCAGCGGCCAATAGAACAAACAGCGGAGTTCCATCGACCGTGCCGTAGTACCGGCCGAAAGGAACTTCTCCAAGACGTGCCATCTCGCCTTTGCGCATTTCATGAAGAATCTTCCCGGGGTCGGCATCGCGCTCGGCGTCGTGACTGGTGGCTTGAGTCGCAGCAAGGTAAGTGAGGACCCCCTTCGCCACGGAAGGCACAAGCCAGAGCAGTTCAAGCGCCGTGATGATGCCATCGCGTCCGAACACAGTGCTGAACCAGGGCACGCCCGCATACGGATAGAGCCCGTGCGGCGTCTGCGTGATCATCATCGCAAGATCGGCGCGAGAACGGCGGATCCAAGCATTGAACTGCTCGTTCGAAGTGTGGATGTCAAGATCTGAAAGCGGGCCGGTGCTTCGCTCCTGGTTCATACGCTGGAGCGCATCATTGTAAGCGGGCAAATGAAGTTGCTGGCCGTCGCCGCCATGGATGCACGCCATGTTGATCGTGAAGCTCACTTCACCGTGGGACTCAATATGAAGAGGAACCGTGATGCCGCCGTCGTGCGTCTCGCAGGGAATCGAGCATTCAATAAACGTGGCGCGATGTATCCGATCAAGACCCACGTACGAGAGTTCGACTGAGGACCTGGTCACTTTGGCCGGCCGCTTTTCTCCACGACGTTGCCGCTTCTGCCCGCGTACTTCGAAAATATCGGCGAAGTCGGCGTCGAATTCGAACGAGAGTTCCACATCGACGGCAGTTTCGCCGTAGTTGTTCAGCGTAATCTGGTCGTAACAGACAGTCTCCGTAAGGAACTTGGCCCGGTAGATGTGAACCGTGCCGCGAGCAAGCAAAGATCCGTTCTCGAGATCGAGGTCCGGATTGGTCAGGTCGGCGGCGAAAAGGATATTGTCCTCGCGCACCGTCGAACTCAGGAGAAGAGGACGGACCCCGCAAAACCGCATTTCGAGCCGGGAAAGGTGGCGAGTCTCATTGTGGAAGATACCCTGCTGGCCGAACCCGACCGGCTGGACGTCGCCACTGCGATCGAAGACAGCAAACGTGTCGCCGTTGAGCAGAACACGCGTGCGGTCGTCGGCAAGAGCGGACGATGCGCGGATATAGAACTGCTGGCCAACTTCGATGACGTCTCGATGATGCTCTTTCTGTACCGATGGAAGCATCGATAAAGAACTCCTCATTAAGCTGTTAGTGAAAGTCCGTGCTCAGCGCCGTAGCCACGCTTTTTCTCCATGATTCCAAGGTTGTAGACCTCCACATATTTTTCACACATCGTCCGGGACGTGAATCGTTCAAGGAATCGTTCATGAACCCCTTTACGGTCGAGGGAAGGAATTTTTTTCCATGCGCCTACCGCCTCTTCGACGCTGTCAACAATGAACCCGGTCACTCCATCGTCGATGATTTCTGCCACCGATCCACCCCGGAATGCGATCACGGGAGTTCCGCAAGCCATGGCCTCGATCATTACCAGGCCAAATGGCTCAGGCCAGTCGATGGGGAAGAGCAAGGCAGCTGCTTTTCCCAGGAAGTTAGTTTTCTCTTCTTCGCCGATCTCCCCAATAAACTCCACGTCTGAGTTCACCAGCAGGTCACTAATCTCCGATTCGAAGTAGGTGCGATCCGCTTCATCGATTTTGGCGGCGACCCGAAGCGGCATTCCCACTCGTTTGGCGATTTCGATAGCTCGATCGACTCGCTTCTCCGGCGAGATACGGCCGAGAAACGCGAGGTATTCGCCCTGCTCGAAGGTGGGCTCATGCAGATCTGACGGCAAGCCGTGGTGTACGGTCGCGAGCCAACTCGCCCATGGCATGGGAGCCCGCTGGGCCTCGGAGATCGAAATGAGGCGCATGTCGTCGAACTCACGAAACAGCGGATACAGGTCAGGAATGTCGAGGCGACCGTGAAGCGTAGTGACAGCAGGAATCTCGAGCCGCCGGATCTGCGCGAAGGGCAGATAGTCCAGATGGAAATGGACCAGGTCGTACGAATCAGCGTCTTGAGCAACGGCTTCAATTAGGTTTAGGTGATGAGCAAGGGGCGAGAGCAGCTTACCGCCTTCGAGCCGAAGCGCGCGGTTGCAGACACTTCGCAGGCGTGCGCGGGTCTGGGAATCTCCACTTGCGTAAAGCGTAACGTCATGGCCCAGTCGTACAAGTTCCTCTGTAAGATAGGAGACTACTCGCTCCGTTCCTCCGTAGAGCTTGGGCGGCACACTCTCGTACAACGGCGCAACCTGCGCGATTTTCATATATACACTCCCGGGGGTCGTAGCCTGCGGGTCCTGAACGGGTTGGATGCGTGAATGGTCGAATGGCGTGGCCTGAACTGAAGGCCTGGTAATCTGGGCAACACGTACAAACGTTTGTAGATGCAGACAGTGGAAGATTCGCGGCCCGGATGGGATCGCGGCGTTTAGATGAGCGTTTTATCGCAATTGATTTGCAATTTCGCCCGCATCCTGCGAATATCGATGTATGGACGTTCGGACCTGTTGTCGTCACTGTATGCCGCCTCGCGCGCACAGGTGACCTTCGGACCGAAATAAGTTCATTTACATTCAAGGTTTCCTGAGAGCCCGCGATACAGCCCCTAGCTGACGCGGGCTTTCTGTTTCTAAGCAATCCTCGAAGAGGTCCAATGACTGAACCGGTCCAAGCGAACCAACTGAAAGAGACAAAAGCCCAGCGAACGGAACGGCTGAAGAAGGCCAAGAACCCATGGGAGGCATTCGATGAAGTACGCGCGTTTGCGCGCGAGGGCCGCTCAAGCGTGGTGCCCGAGTGGGCCGGCATGTACTTCAAATGGTGGGGAGTTTATACCCAGGGCGACGGCGTGGGCGCAATCGGCGGGAAGGGGGGCGAAGGGCTCGTCTCGGACTACTTCATGATGCGGGTCGGCATTCCGAATGGCATTATTTCATCGCATCAACTCCGAACGATTGGTGGCTTAACGCGCAAGTACGCCCGCAACCTCGCGGACATCACCGTTCGCCAGAACATTCAGTTGCACTGGCTCACAATTGAATCGCTCCCGGAAGTGGTAGATGCGTTGGACGCAATCGGTCTCTCGCCGAAGGGCGCCTGCGGTGACGTGGTTCGCAACGTAACGGGATGCCCTTTGGCCGGAGTCGCGCACGATGAGATTTTCGATGCTTCGCCAATCGCACTCGAGATCGCGCATCAATTGACCGCCAATCCTGAGTTCGTCAATCTTCCCCGTAAATTCAAGATTTCCGTGAGTGGGTGCCGGAGCTGGTGCAATTATCCGGAGATCAATGACATTGCGCTCACTGGAGCGGAACGCGACGGTCAGGTTGGGTTTTCCGTGCGCGTCGGCGGTGGACTCTCGAACGAGCCGCACCTGGCAGTCCGTTTGAACGCGTTTGTCCTCCCTGAGCAGGCACTTTCAGTTGTAAGGACGATTACGGAGATCTTCCGCGATCAGCAGGTCCTCCGGGAAAGCCGGGACCGGGCGCGACTGAAGTATCTCTTCACACGCGAAGGTTGGACCCCCGAAAGGTTCCTGGACGAGATTGAGACCCGGCTTGGTTACAAGCTTCTGCCCGGTGCAGAGGAAAATGTCCCCGACGAGGCACTTCGCGATCATGTCGGAATCCATCGCCAGAGGCAACCTGGTCTCAGCTACGTTGGCGCTTCAGTCCTTCGTGGACGACTTACCGGGGAGCAGCTTGAGGCGGCGGCAGATCTGGCCGACAAGTACGGAAGTGGCGCGCTCCGAGCGACTGTATCGCAGAATCTGATCTTTATCGACGTGCCAAACGAAAAGGCTCGTGATCTCGTCCGCGAACTCGGCGCAATCGGCCTGCATGTTGAAGGTTCGCCTTTCTGGCGCGGCGCAATCGCCTGCACCGGAACGGAATTCTGCAAGCTGGCCATCACGGAGACCAAGGGCTTCACGCGCTGGCTTGTAGACGAGTTGGAGGAGCGCGTACCGCAATTCGACCAGCAACTCCGGCTGAATGTGACAGGATGCCCTAACGGTTGCGGACAGCACTGGATTGCAGATATCGGGATCGAGGGCAAGAAGATTAAGCATGAAGGCAAGCTGGTGGATGCCTACTACTTCTGCCTCGGGGGATCCGTTGGGCAAAACGCTGGCATCGCGCGGCCTGTTGGATATCGCGCACCGGCATCAATCGTGCCGGAGGCCATCGCCCGGCTCCTGCGGAAATATCTTATTACGCGAGAGACGGATGAGAACCTGCGGGCCTGGTTTGCAAGACATACCAACGACGAACTTCGCGCCTATCTCGCCGGAGAGGTTCTCGTGCCAGTCGAACGCGACCTTCCGACTGGCCCCGTGCCGCACGCGGTGGGAGACTGACCCCGGATGAACCTTCAGCCGATCTTTCTGAAACTCGATGGCCGTCCCGGCTTGATGGTAGGCGCCGGGAATGTAGCGCTCGAAAAGCTGAATACCCTGCTCTCAAGCGGTGTAGGGCTGCGTGTCATCGCGCCTGAGATAAAGCCGGAAATCCGCCAAATGGCTGCCGAAGGCAAGATCGAGCTCATCGAGCGCAGATTTGCGCCCGACGATCTTGACGGAAAGTTCATCGTCATCGCGGCCACGGACGACCCTGAAGTCAATGCCACTGTTTACCGGGAATCTGTTGCTCGCGGGATCCTCGTCAACAGCGTCGACGATCCACCTCACTGCGACTTCTACTTTGGCTCGGTGGTACGCAGAGGCGATCTGCAGGTAGCCATCTCCACTTCCGGTGAAAGCCCTGCTGTTGCGCAGCAGCTTCGCCGGGAAATTGATGAACAGTTACCCCAGGATCTCGGATTGTGGCTCACGGAAGTCGGCCGGCTTCGCCGCGAAATTCTCGCTAGGCATCCGGCCGGCGAAGAACGGAAAGCGCTGCTGCATCGCATTGCGAAACGACAGATTCTTCAATCATCACCCAGGCTGGAGAACCAGGAAGAGCACAAGGTCTATATGGTTGGAGCTGGACCGGGTGACCCAGAGCTTCTCACCGTCAAGGCTCAACGCCTGATCCGGTCAGCTGACGTGATCCTGCACGACGACCTGGTCACGCCTGAGATTCTCTCCATCGCAAACCCCGAAGCGGAGATCGTCAATGTAGGCAAGCGGTGCGGCACAAAGAACATTACGCAGAACGAAATCAATTCCCTGCTGGTCAGCTACGCCTCCGACCACCGGGCTGTAGTCCGCCTGAAGAGCGGAGATCCGCTGATCTTCGGCAGAGCTGCGGAAGAAATGAATGCACTCACCGAAGCGGGTGTTCCGTTCGAGGTCGTTCCTGGAATCACGTCCGCATTTGCTGCAGCGGCGGCAATTCCCTGCTCGCTTACAGACCGCAATGCCGCATCGAACGTGATCTTTTCCACTGGGCATCACGCGCAATCGCACAACGAAGCTGCGATTCCTGAAATCGAAGATGCCACGCGCATCGTCTACATGCCTGGCCGAGATCTCACGCTCTTGGCCCTTCAGTGGCTCCAGGACGGGCTGCCATCCGACTTCCCGTGCGCAATCGTCTCCCACGCCGCCCGAGCTGAACAACACGTGCAGAGGACTACGCTGGGCGAGTTGGGCAAGGCGCATGCGACGTCGTCACCCAGCCTGCTCATCGCCGGATGGACGCTGCGGAATTCAACCGACGCGGCATTGACGCGACTTGCCGATAGCGAGTTGTCGGCCTGATCCCCTGAAGATTCTGCCCAACCAATCGATCCCGCCCCGACCTTTATACTGAGATGTTTGCTGATCCAATTGAATGGGCTGCTCTTACGCGGCCCATCGATCCTCTTTTCGGAGCGACCGTGCCCCAGGCAGAAATCGGAATCATCGGCGGAAGCGGGCTGTACTCGATGCCCGGATTCACAAATGTTCAGGAAGAACGGGTGGAAACGCCCTTCGGCGATCCATCTGATCCGTTCGTGCTCGGCGAGCTTGAAGGACGCAAGGTGGCGTTTCTTGCCCGCCATGGCAAGGGACATCGCATCCTTCCTTCCGAGCTGAACTTCCGCGCCAATATCTACGCCTTCAAGAAACTCGGCGTCGAACGGATCATCTCCGTTTCCGCGGTTGGCTCATTGAAGGAAGAGCACAAACCCACTGACTTCGTCATTCCTGACCAGTTCATCGATCGCACTTTCCATCGCATCTCGACCTTCTTCGGCGACGGTATCGTCGGACATGTCGCTTTCGGCGATCCGGTCTGCTCCGTCGTAGCCAACTCCGCTGCGAAGGGCTGCAAGGATGCCGGCGTTGTAGGCAAACTAGGCGGAACCTACGTCTGCATGGAAGGCCCTCAGTTCTCAACCAAGGCCGAATCGAATCTCTACCGCTCCTGGGGTGCCGATGTGATCGGCATGACAAACCTGCAGGAAGCCAAGCTGGCCCGGGAAGCCGAGATCTGCTACGCAACCGTCGCCATGGTTACGGACTACGATTGCTGGCGAGAAGGGCACGATGCGGTAACCATCGAGGAGATCGTTGCGGTGCTTCACCAGAACGCCGAGAACGCTTGCAAGGTGGTGAAGGCTGCCGTTGCGGCGTTGCCACGCGAGCGCAATTGCGCATGTGGGTCCGCCGCGAAATACGCAGTGCTGACCCAGGGAGATGCAATCCCAGTCGCGGCGAAGGAAAAGTTGAAACTGCTCTTGGGCAAGTATCACGGCTGGTAGAAACAATTTCAGAATAAAAACCTACTAGAGAGGTCTCATGGCAATCACCGTTGTTGGCAGCGTCGCGTTCGACACTGTCGAAACACCTGCCGGACGCAAAGAACGCTGCCTCGCCGGCGCAGCAACTTATTTCTCGCTTTCCGCCAGCTTCTTCACCGACGTGCGAGTCATCGCAGTCGTCGGAGACGATTTCGGACCGTCCGAGCAGGCAGTCTTCGACGCGCGAAAAATCGATACCGCTGGGATCCAGCACAGACCCGGCAAGAGCTTCTTTTGGCAAGGCTCCTACATGGAGAACCTGAACGAAGCCAAGACCATCAACACTGAATTGAACGTCTTCGCAGGCTTCGAGCCCTCGATCCCGGCTACATACGCAGATTCCGAGTACCTCTTCCTCGCCAACATCGACCCGGTTCTCCAGCGCCGAGTTCGCGAAGCCATGCCCCAGGCGAAGCTCGTTGGCGGCGACACCATGAACTACTGGATCAAGGACCACAAATCCGCTCTGCTCGAAGTGCTCAAGGGCCTCGACGTGCTCCTCATCAACGACACGGAAACTCGGATGCTCACCGGCGCGCGGAGCATTGCGCTTGCTGCTCAGAGCATCTTCGAAATGGGACCGAAGATCCTCGTCGTCAAGCATGGCGAGTACGGAGCAACCGCATTCTTCGCACCTAAGCGCCCTGATGGGACAGAACGAATGGCCCATCGGGCATTTCATGTTCCTGCTCTGCCTTTGGAAGAAGTCATCGATCCGACAGGAGCAGGCGACAGCTTCGCGGGCGGCTTCTTCGGATACCTTGCCTCGCAGAAAGAGCTGACGCCCAAATCATTCCGCTACGCAATGTTTTACGGAAGCGTAATGGGCTCGTTTGTAGTGGAGCGCTTCGGAACCGAGCGCCTTCAGGAACTCACGCGCGAAGAGATCGATCATCGATTCAAGTTGTTCCGCGAGCTGACTCACCTTGACTGAAAGACCCACAGGCCAGACCATCGGCCGGACAGAATGGCTGCTGGTGGCGGCCTTTACTGTGATTGCCTCGCTCTGCGCCAGCATCTGGAGCTGGCGCAACCATGCGATGCTCAACTATGGTGACGCGGTCGCGCACTTGCACATAGCGCGCCGCGTAATCGACGCGCACGAGCGTGGGCTCTCCCAACTCGGATCCGTCTGGCTGCCCCTTCCTCATCTGCTGATGATTCCCTTCGTGGCAGTCTACTCATGGTGGGCGAACGGGCTCGCCGGCCTCATTCCCTCTGCGCTCGCCTACCTGGCCTCCTGCCTCGGCCTGTACCGCCTCGTTCGCAACTGGCTGAGACCCTCCGCCTCGATCATTGCCCTTGCATTCTTCGCACTGAATCCAAATCTGCTCTACCTCCAGACCACCGCCATGACCGAACCGCTATTCCTCTGCGAGATGATCTGGCTTTCGGTCTGGCTCGTTGAGTGGCGGGCGGCAGTCGAAAGCGATCCACCTCGCGCCAATCGACTCCTCGGTTGGATAACCCTGGCATTGGTCGCCGCCATATTCACGCGATACGACGGATGGGTGCTGGCATTCCTCGCGTGGACCTCCGTTGGAATCGTTCAGATGCGGAAAAGCACACTGCGATCACGCAGGTTCTGGATGATGAGCGCGATCGTGGTTGTGGCCCCATTGATCTGGTTTGCCTACAACGCCTTGATCTTCGGAGACTGGCTGGACTTTGCGCGCGGCCCATACTCAGCCGCCGCAATCGAGGTGCGAACCACAACCGGTTCCGGTCCGCCGCACCCGGGTTGGCACAATCCCTGGGTGTCTCTGCTGTTCTTCGTCAAATGCGCTCAGATGGATGCGGCTCCCGAATCCTGGGGAAGATTCCTTGTCGTCATGTCGCTGCTGGGAACGGCTTGGGGCTGGTTGACAACTCGAAACAAGAGCTTTCTCTGGACCCTGTTTCTCTGGTTCCCCGTTCCCTTCTACGCATATTCGGTCTCGTTCGGATCCGTGCCCATCTTCCTGCCAGTCTGGTGGCCGCACTCCTGGTACAACACCCGTTACGGCATGGAACTCCTGCCGGCCTTCGCCGTGGGCATAGCCTTCGTCGCGCGATTCGCTATCGGTGCGGCTCGCAAATTCAAGCCGATGCTGGTCCGCTATGCAATCGCAGCCCTGCTCGTCATCGTCGTCCTGAACAATTGGGCTGTGTTGCGCGAACATCCTCTAACCTACATCGAAGGCACGAAGAACATCGCCTCGCGCCGGGCCTTCGAGGAGGAGATTCCGCCGGTTTTGCGGAGCCTGATCGCAAAGCATCCCGGCGCTCCTGTCCTGATGGAAACATCCGTATACCCCAACCTTGTGGCATTCACGGGAATTCCCTTGCGTCAGACAATCAACGAGAGCGATCGAGGATACTTCGCCTCCGCACTCGAAAATCCGGCGAAATACGCCGCCGTCGTTCTCGCCTTTGAAGGAGACCCGGTAGACAACGCCGTCAAGGGGCATCCGGCGGGCCTCCGGTTTGTCCGCAGCTTCACGGCTCCCGGACAGAAACCAGGTGCAGTTTACGTCTCCGATACCCCGCCTGCCTCCGGGGAGTCGAGCCGATGATAGCATCAGCCAAGGTGAGAGCCATGAGCACGACATTGGCCTGCATTTCGGCGCCATTCGATTTCAGCTGGTTCCAGCAAGTCGTAGTATTCAATGGCGCTGTTCCGCGGCTTCTTGCCGCATCGGTCCTCGGCGGAGTCATCGGACTCGAGCGCGAATACAAGCGCAGGTCGGCGGGTGTCCGAACCAACCTCCTGATATGCCTCGGTGCTGCTTTCTTTACGCTTCTTTCCGCGGTGCTGGCCGGCGATGCCAGCCCAAACAAGGGGCAGGTCGCTTCCAACATTGTTCAAGGCATCGGCTTTCTGGGCGCAGGTCTAATCCTGCACAACCGTAGCAGGATTAGCGGCCTCACGAGCGCGGCGACCGTCTGGGTAGTGGCCTCCATCGGCATGGCGTGTGGCGCGGGATTATTTGCCGCGGCCGCAATCGCAACCGTTATCGTGATCATTGCCCTTGAGCTCGTCGGATTTCTCGAACGCCGTGCCAGCATCAAAATTTATTCGCTGATTTACGAAGCGCGGGGCAACGATCAGGCGAAAGTACTTCATTCCATACTCGACGCGATGGATAAAGCCGGAGAACGTCTATCAGATTTCACCACAAGTGAGATTGGCGATCTGCAGCGTGTCACCTTTACGATCGTCGCCACCAAGCGGCAGCACGAGCGGTTGCACGGAAAGCTTCTTTCCGAGCCAGGCATCGACGCACTGCTGAACTTCCGCGATCCGGAGGAAGATTGATCCACTTCGCGAAAGCTCACGCCTGCGGCAACGATTTCCTGATTGTGACGGAAGAAGCAGCCGCGAAGCATGAATGGGCTGAGCTCACACGATCGCTCTGTGCCCGTAATACTGGCGTCGGCGCAGACGGAATCGAATTCTTTGCGTGGACCGGATCCAAATCAGGACGCATCCGCCTTCACAATGCGGACGGCTCCATCGCTGAAATCAGCGGCAACGGAACGCGCTGCGTTGCCGCGTGGATGAGTGCGATGCTCAGCGGAAAAGCTGGCGATGAGTTGCGGATTGAGACGGACGCCGGACTGCGGATCTGCCACATCAATCGCGTGAATACACAGTCGGGATACTCCGTCGATGTGACGACTGGAATGGGAATTCCGAGCGCGAAGCCGAGGACGGTCAGGCTTGCCGATGGTCAATCTGTGGACGGAATTGCCGTCTCGACAGGCAATCCGCACTTTGTGATCGCGGTTGGTGGGGCGGATTTCAGCGTTGCCGGGCAGCCGTGGGAAAAGCTCGGCGCGCAGATCTGTACGCACCCGGATTTCCCGAATCAGACGAATGTGGAGTTTGTGCGCATCGTGAATCGCGATGAGATTGAAATTCGCATCTTCGAGCGGGGTGTGGGACCAACCACATCGTCCGGCACCGGGACGTCAGCTTCCGCTACTGCCGCCATCGCGTTTCACAATTGCACATCATCCTTGCTCGTAGTTGCACCTGGTGGCTCACAAAGCGTGCATTGGAATGGGATGGGCTCAGAACTGGAACTCACCGGTCCGGCTACGCTGATTGCACGCGGTGAGGCGTGGCTCTGATGAGTACGAAATCGAAGCCGACCCTGGAACTCTCTCCCGTCCCTGAGGGCGCGAGCATCAGCGTGATCTCACCGGCGTCATTTGCTATCTCTGAGCGCATAGAGCGCGGACTCGCCCGGGTCCGACAGCTCGGATACTCGCCGAAGCTCGGCGCAAGCACGCAGAACCGTGGTCCCTTGTTCTTCGCGGGATCAGCGAAGGACCGTCTAGCTGATTTACATGCTGCCTTCGAAGACTCAGAGACAAGCTTCATCGCAGCGATGCGCGGTGGTTATGGATCCAACTATCTTCTCGACTTGGTTGATCTTGATCGTTTCCGTCGCAATCCAAAACCATTCTTTGCCTACAGCGATATGACCGGCCTGCAATGCCATCTCCTCGACCAGATCGGACTGCCCGCATTTCACGGACCCATGGTCGCTGCCGATTTTTACCTGGAAGACGGAGTCCATCTAGACAGCTTCCAATCCGCGCTGGCCGGACGTCGCTATGCAGTTGGCGAAGCGGAAGGGATGCGCACATTGAAGCCAGGTTCAGCACGGGGAACGCTTTACGGCGGCTGTCTTAGCATCCTGACGTCAATGATTGGAACGCGCTGGGAACCTGCAACGGAGGGCAAGCTGCTCTTCCTTGAAGATGTGGGCGCCAAGCCTTACCAGGTCGATCGCATGCTGTGGCAGCTTCGAGCGGCCGGGAAACTGAACGGTGTTCAAGCCATCGTGTTAGGTGAAATGCTCGATTGCGCCTCCCCCGGTGCTCCCGACGGTTTGCTCGAAGATGCAATCCTTTCCGCGCTCAACGGTCTCGATATTCCAATTGCTTTCGGGTTGCGCAGCGGACATGTTTCCCGTCAAAACGTTACATTGATCTTTGGTGTTGAAGCCGAGCTTCACGCTGGAAACACGGCACAACTTGCTCTGCTCGAACCGGCGGTTAAATGATGACGACGTCACGGAAACACATTCACCTCAGTGGAATTTGCGGCACCGCGATGGCCTCCCTCGCAGGGCTGCTCCAGCTGCAGGGGCACCGCATCACTGGGTCTGACAAAGCCGCGTATCCACCCATGAGCGATCTGCTTCGCTCACTCGGCATCCCCGTGCTCGAGCCCTACGCGGAATCGAATCTCGATCCGGCACCCGATCTCGTCGTCATCGGCAACGCGCTCTCCCGCGGCAATCCCGAGGTCGAGCGCATACTCGATCAGCGGCTTCCCTTCGCATCGATGGCTGCTCTCGTTCATGACGAGTTTCTAAAAGGCCGTGAAACGCTCGTCGTCGCCGGTACGCATGGCAAGACGACTACCACCAGCATGCTCTCCTGGATCTACCAGGTGGCATCGCACGACAACCCTGCCTTCGAACCATCATTTCTCATCGGTGGAGTAGCCGAGAACTTCGGTACAAGCTTCCAACTCCGGCCCACACGAACCTTCATCATCGAGGGAGACGAATACGATACCGCCTTCTTCGACAAGGGACCAAAGTTTCTCCACTACTTTCCAGATGCGATGATCCTCACGCATGTCGAGTTCGATCACGCCGACATCTACGCCGATCTCGACGCGGTGAAGACCGCATTCAAGCGGCTTGTCAATCTTGTCCCGCGGCGTGGCCTGCTCGTGGCCTTCGACGGCAGTGATAACGTCACAGAATGCATCAGCAAAGCGTTCTGTCGAGTTGAGCGCTACGGCCTCAATCCGAATTCAGAATGGCAGCTTCGCGACGTTCGCTATGCAGACGGCCGAATGCACTGGCAGATCTGGCACAACGGCGAGTTCTGGGCAGATGTCGCGATGCAGCTCGCAGGAGAGCACAATGCACTGAATGCAACCGCGGCCGCGGCTCTTGCCTTTGGTCAGGGCGTCTCGCGCGATGCCGTTTGTACTGCCCTGGCAACGTTCAAGAGCGTCAAGCGACGCCTCGAGGTACGCGACGTGATTCGCGGCATCACCATCATTGACGACTTCGCACATCATCCCACCGCCATTCGCGAAACCCTGCGCGCCCTGCGCTCCGTATATCCGCACGGGCGGCTATGGGCCGTGCTCGAGCCGCGTTCGAATACTCTCCGCAGAAAAGTGCTTGAGGCCGATCTCATCGATAGCCTTCGCGTCGCCGACCGCGTGATGATGGCAGGCGTGTATCAGCAACAGCGCATTCCTGATGCAGAACGCTTGCATCCCGAAGACGTCGTCGACGCCCTCAATGCAGCTGGAACTCCGGCCGAATTGCATCCCGACGCAGCTGAAATCGTCGCGGCGATGGCACCGAAGCTCGAAGAGGGTGATGTTGTCGCCATCCTTTCCAACGGCGGTTTCGACGGAATCTACGACAAGCTCCCAGCGCGGCTGAGAGAACGGCAAGGCTGAGCGATACAGCCATGGCTTCTTCAATACTCTTATTTGGCACTTTCATCGTTCTTGGATTCCCTGCGGCGATCTTTCTTTTGCCGTGGGCCCTCGTCACCGGAAACGTAATGCCCCTGTATAACGCCGCGCGATTCATCGTCAGGATCGGCTACACTCTGGCGCGCATTCGCGTGCAGATCGAGGGCCGCGAGCTCATTCCAGCCAGGACCGCCTGTATCTTCATGGCGAACCACGTTTCGAATCTCGATCCACCTGCTCTTATCCCCAATGTTCCGGGGCGCACATCTGCCTTTCTCAAAAACTCGCTGATGCGGATTCCCCTCCTCGGATTTGGACTCAAGCTAGCCAAATTCATTCCGGTTGAACGCTCAGGCGATAGAGAGAGCGCACAGGAGAGTGTCGCGATGGCAAGCGCTTTGCTCGAGGAGGGCGTTCATATCACCACCTTCGTCGAGGGCACGCGATCGCCGGATGGACGCCTGCTTCCCTTCAAAAAGGGACCATTCTACCTGGCCACGGAAACCGGCGCACCCTGTATCCCAGTTTCAATCTGGGGCACTGAAACGATGATGGCAAAGGGCAGTCTGCGCATTCATCCAGGCACCGCGCATGTTATCTTCCATCCACCGCTTTATCCTGCAAATTACGAAACGCGCGAAGACCTGATGATCTCCGTCCGTCTCGCTATCGCATCAGGACTCCCGGTCTGGATGCGCGACTGAATGCTATTGCACGATTGCGTTGTATCCATCATTCAGCAGCTTCTTACGCATCTCATTTGCGTCGTTCCTGCTTGTGAACGGCCCGGTCTGCACGTGGATGAGGTTGTCGCCTAGCTCGCGTCGCGCATTGACCGTATAGCCATGCTTGCGCAGTGCATTCACGAGCACATCTGCGTCCTCGCTGCGCGATACTGCTGCGATCTGCACCATCCACCCTTGGATTTGCGACGTAGCAGGCTGCACGCGAACCGGTGCCGCAGACCGCGCGGCAGTTGCCTCCTGCAGAGCCGGCCTCACACGGCTCTCGGCTGCCGAACTGCCGTTTTGCTGAGCTTCAGGATCATCGCCGCTCACCTCTGCCGCTGATCGGGCGCTTGCGGATGCCTCACCTTCAGCATTGACTTCAGCAGGCGTTGGCGAAGGCGCATCACGCTGTCCGACCGCACCGGGTTTGTTGCCCGTCGCCCCAGGCAATGGACTTGCGCTGGAACTCGGCAGGACGAACGCTGCATTTTGATTGCCTGAGGTGCGATGACCAACTGCATATCCGGCTCCGAAACACATCCCACAGATCACGACTAGTCCGACACCGAGACCCAGCACCGTTCCGAGTCCCAGTGTGAGTTCTGTGTCGTTGCTGGCGGCGGGCTGCAGCTCTTCCCGGCTAAAATCTCGAATCATCCGCTGTCCTCAGTCTTTCACTTCTATGCAGATTCGCCTATCGGCGGTTCTGCCGGCTTCGACCCCGCACTCAACTTGTTCAGCATTGAAAGAAGCTCAATCGGCAATGGAAATACGATCGTAGTGTTCTTTTCGACGCCGATTTCGGTAAGCGTCTGGAGATATCGGAGTTGGAGCGTAATGGGCTGGGTGGCAAGCAGGGCCGCAGCATCGACGAGCTTCTGCGCGGCGTTGTATTCGCCCTCGGCATGAATGATCTTGGAGCGCTTTTCGCGCTCGGCCTCGGCCTGCTTGGCCATGGCGCGCAGCATCTGCTCGGGCAGATCCACCTGCTTCACTTCGACCGAAATTACTTTGACCCCGAAGGGCTCGGTTCGCTGATCAATGATGCTCTGTATGCGCAAGTTGAGCTTGTCCCGGTGGCTCAGCAATTCGTCGAGTTCCACCTCGCCAAGCACTGAACGCAATGTCGTCTGCGAGAATTGCGATGTCTGGTAGACATAGTTCGCCACTTTGATGGCGGCGGCATTCGGGTCGACCACGTAGAGCGTCACCACAGCGTTCACTTTGAGGGTTACGTTGTCGCGGGTAATCACGTCCTGCGCCGGAACCTCAAGAACGTCCTGTCGGAGCGAGATGCGCACCATCTGGTCGAATGGCCTGAACACGAGAATGATTCCGGGACCCTTGGGTACCGGCAGAGCCCTCCCCAGCCGGAAAATAACGGCGCGCTCGTAGTCGCGCAGAATCTTAATCGAATTAATCAGATAAAGAACAACGATCGCAATTGCAATCAGAAACGGAACAGAAAGGTTGGGCATAGCTTTCCCCTATTCAGCACGGATTGTACTCCCGCAGGAATTCACGCAGCCGTGCGCGGTGACGGTACCGACTCAATTGGGGCAACCCGCAGCAGGTAATCCTCGTGCCCGACCACGCGAACTCTGGCCCCAACCGGGACCGGGTCGCTGGCCACCGCTCGCCAGATCTCCCCTTCCACCAGCACGTGGCCCTCGGGAGAAAGCGGCTCCATTGCCGAGGCCTCGCTGCCAACCAGCGCGTCGGCGCCAAGCCTTGCCTTCAGTCGGCGGGCCTTCAAAGCCAGTCTTACCAGGAACCCAGTGATGCTCCCGAAACCAAGGCTCACGCCAACGGCCACCCACGGATTGATGCGCAACTCCGGGATCGGGGCCGCAACCAGCGTCAAAGTGCCTAGCGTGAGGCAGACTATGCCGGTTATGGCCAGCACGCCGTGCCCTCCGAACTTCGCTTCCAGGAGCATAAGGGCTAACGCGGCAAGCAACAGCATGACTGCGGTGAAGCGGATCGGCAGAAGATCGAGCGCGAAGATGCCCAGCAGCACCATTAGCGTTCCTAGCGCACCCGGCACGATGGTTCCCGGCGTATTGAATTCGAGGTAGATGAGCAGCGCTCCACCGACAAGAAGAAGGAGAGCAATGTTCGGGTTAACGAGCCAACTCAGCAGATTCTCGCGTACCGTAGGCTGAACGATCTCGATTCGTGCATTTTTCGTGTGAATGACCGGTTTGCTGCCATCCATGCGGATGAGTTGTCGGCCATCGATCGAATTCAGAAGTTCTGTATCGCTCCCGGCAATCACGTCGATCAGATGCTGGTTCAGTGCTTCTTCCGCTGTATACGATTTTGACGACGCCACCGCCGCAATTGCAGCTTCAGCATTCCGGTTGCGCCGGGACACGTACGAACGAAGAAAGGCTTCGGCATCGTTTTCGATCTTCTGGCTCAAAGTCTCGTCCGGTTTGCTACCCTCAAAGACCACGTGCGCTGCACCGGCGTTGGTGCCGGGGGCCATGGCAGCAATATCGGCGGCCTCAAGGAGGAAAAAGCCTGCCGACCCGGCTCGAGCTCCCGCGGGAGCCACGTAGATGATGACCGGCACGCGCGAACTCAGGATTGCTCCCGCCATCGGGCGCATCGAGGTCACCAGCCCGCCCGGCGTGTCGATCTCGATCAACAACGCGGCTGCATTGCCGACGTTCGCTCGCTGGATCGCACGTTCCAGCATCCCGGCGCTTACCGGTTGGATTGTTTCGTCGAGAATCAGCTTCTCAACTAGCGGCTGCTCGGCTCTAACTTTCGAAACGCAAATCAAGAGCAGCCCAAGTGAAATCACCAAGCCTGATACTCTGCGGAACCTGAATCCACGCTCTTGCCTATGCATGGCTCGCCCCTTCAACGACACTGCCTATGGTCGCTTTCCCGCCTTCGCTTCGATCTCCCGATTCAACTCCTGCGCTGTCCTGCTCGCCGGGTCCAGCTTCAATGCCTCTCCAACTTCGCGGCTCGCATCATCCATGTGATTGTCTGCAATGTCGAGTCTTCCCAGCACCAGCCACGCGTCCAGAGAAGGCGCAATGTGCAGAGCCTCATTGGCCTCTCTTCGTGCCGATGCCGCATCGCCGGTCCTCTCCCGAACAGCCGCGAGCCCCGCATGCGCTTCTGCCAGCTTCCCATCATCCGCTACCGCAGACTGGTACAATCTCTCGGCCTCCAGCAGCAACCCGCGATTGAAATACTCTCTCGCTCTTCCCGCCAGCTTAACTGCGCGATCGTGTGGCGAAAGCGCGGCAAGCCGTGTCGCCTCCATCTCATCCATCACCTGCGCAGCCTGCTTGAACGCTCCGGCGTCAAATGTGCGGATGATCCGCTCCAACGGCTCAGCATCCGCATCGCTCGCCGCGCTGTTCGATTTCCACGCGGCCAGCAGCTTCTGCGCTTCCGCATCGTTCGGGCGCAGCTTAAGACACTGGTTCAGTTGATTGATCGCGTTTGTGGCCGAGCCGTGGTGCTTCAAACTCAGGGCAAGATTGAAATGATAGTCCGGCGCATTCGGATCAGCCGCTGCCGCCTGAACGAACAGACCCGTGCCATCCTTCCCCTGCCGGCTCACCGCAACCCCCTCATTGTTGAGGACCTCAGCCAGAGGAAGCTCCCGGGCAACATTTGAAAACGATTCCTGCGCCTGCGGATACGCCCCGAAATAGAGAAGCGAGAGACCTCGATAAAATCCTGCTTCCAGAGCTTCGGGACTGTTCGGGCTCACCTTGGCAAACGACGCGGCTGCCTCTTCATACTTCTGTGCATTGAAATCTTCTCGCCCAAGCGCCATCCACGCTGGACCGAAATTGGGGCTCAGCTCCACAGACTTCTTCAGGTGCCGCTGGCGTTCCTGCTGATCGGCCTCGGAGATCCCGCGAATATATTGCTCGAAAGCATCCAGCCTCAGATTTGCTCCCGCTGCCAGAAACGTCTCCTGTGCGACGCTGAAACCAGGATCCATGATCCGCGTAAGCCGCCATGCAAGCGAATCGAACACCGCCACCAGGTCGTTCATCTCCCCGCGCGCCATCACCGCGTCGCTCATACGCAGACGCGGCACATTCAGCACGCGCGCTTCCGCGACAATGCCCGTCCCTTCCGTTCGATAGCTGCCGACGATAATCGAATCCGCATCAAGCGTCTGTGCCAGCTTCAATGCGCCTGCCCGGGACGGCTGAAACTGCTGCGGCAGGCCAAGATGATCCAGCGCATACATCCGGTCGGCGCGGCTCATGGGAGCAAATCCTGCGGACGAGAACCGCGCATCCAGGATTGCCGGAGCGGCCTCCCGAATCCAGTCGAGGCTCAACTGGCCCGTGCCGTTATCGAACGGCAACACGAGAAGAATTCTGTTCTTGCCTGCATTGGCTGCTTCAGACGGCATCGTCTGTCCTTGCAGATTAAGCACTCCGGCAACAGCCAGCATCCACACAAGTGAGAGAATTGCGCGCGCCCGCCGAACCCCACCACGGAATGTCAGAATATAGGCCACTAAAGCCCGATTATAGGTGTTTTGTTATTGTTCCGCAGTGAGGCCGCAGCCAATCCCTGGCTCTAGCGTACAGACTGAGGCACCTGCACCCGCGCCTCAAACCGCCGGTTGAATCGAAGCAGTGCAATCCATTGATTGTGATCCTCGCGCTTCCAGACCAGCGATCCGTGCAGTTGCAGCGCGATAGCCTCCGGAGCCATATCGTGATGCAGCCCGAAATAGCGTTCATCGAGCGCCTGGCTCCTCGGCCCAAGGCTGAGAAGTGGAGACGACGGATCGTACTTCGTCGAGAAAACCAGCGCCGACGAGTAGCTACCCGGATCGTCCGCCGCCTTATCGATTTGCTCCTGCGTAAAGTTCTCCAGCCGGTACACCTGGTACGGAGTCTTCACGTACCCGAGTTCCGGCTTTGTCAGTTCATCGGCAACCGGCCACGCCGTCAGCACCGTAGATCCCGAGTAGTGCCTGGTCAATTGTGCGATGCCGGCCATGTGCAGCCGGATCACTCGTGCGTATTCCAGATTGTCTTCAGGCGCAAAACGATAGGGAGGGTTGATGAATAGTCCTGCAATGAATGCAGAAGCCGAAAGAACTGCTAGCGAGTGCCAGTACGGAACGCGGTGCGAGAAGGTCGAGACTGCGATCAATAGCACCAATGGATACATCGGAAGCAGATACCGCGTCAGCAGAGCTCCACCAAGAACGCTGAACAGCAGTGCATTCACGAGAAGCACAAAGAAAATGCACCAGAGCACGCGATTACTGATGCGCGACCTTTCACGGCCATCCCGGTCGAGTCGAGGATTCAGCATCAGCGCCGCGATCGTCAACAGAACAGGCACGAACATGTTCATGTGTGCTGTCAGGTGCAGAGTGCGATGACCGAAAGCCGCGAAAAAGCGTAGTGGAGAAAGATTTGCTCCCGCGTTGTATTTGAGAAATTCTGGATTTCCAAAAACGAATCCAGTTTTCGCGTAATGCCAGCCGTACCACCCCAGCAGCGGCAGCGCACATGCCGTGAGCCACGCCGCCTCCTTCCACCGGTGTACTCGCTCGGGCGGCGCGCAGCGAAATCCCTCCACTGCGAAAGTCATCGCCAGCGTGACCGGGATGGCAATCGCCGTCTCCTTCGAGAGCACAGCCGCCGTAAAGTACAGCATCGCAAGTGCAGGTCGCCGATCCCCGTCCGGCATGCTGTAGACCAGCCCCCAAAGAGAAAACGCAGCGGCAAAGATATCCGCCTGAGCCAGCGTGCTCTGCGCAAACCACACCGGATAAAGCGCAGTAAGCGTAACTGTCCAAAACGCGACTGCGCCCGAGCCGGCCACCCGCTGCGCCAGCCTCCAAACTCCCAGCAATCCAAACGACGCAACGATGAGCACTGCCTCGCGCGTCACTTCCGGGTAGTAGCCGGAAAGCTTCCACCACAGCGCCAGGTACACACTCGGCAGCGGCGGGTGAGCATTGGAGAGCGTTGTCGTCGGAATCAGCGACCCGGTTCGGAAGAAGTCCCATGCTGCCGGAATGTAGTAACCGGCCTCATCCCAGTAATAGGGCAAGCGCAGAAGCGAAAAGTGGCTGGCATAGAGCGCCGCGAAAATGACGGGGAAAATCATCCAGAGCGGAAATGGCGCATCCAGACGCGGCTCGAAGATCTCTTTCAGGCGCGATTGCTTTCTCATCTCAAATCTTCAGGCAGCCGCATACATCCAAGGTAGACAGCATCATGCCGGTTCGTTCTCAGCAACGATATGGGCTCCCCAAGCCTAATTGACGGGTCCCTGCGGGAAGTTCACGTTCTGCGGCTCGAGATTGAGCGTCCCGAACGCCTGCTCGTACTGCGAGAGATTCTGTCCAAGTACATTCCAGAGCGCCTTCGCCTGTTGCGGACTCAGAAAGATGGCCTGGTGATTCCGGATGTTCACCTGGTCAGGGCTGTCGCTGGAAGCAAGCCCGAATACCAGGGAAAAGTCCCAAACGCTCACGCGCACCTGCACGCTGTTCGCATACGACTCCCGGTAGTCCGGTGTCTGAACGACATTCATCTGAGGCTGTTGCGGGGTAGGAGGCATAGTTCCTACAGCTTACAAGGTCCGGACGGGACACGTGGGCCATGCCTGGGTGCGCATGGTGCGGAAGAGGGGACTTGAACCCCTAAGCCTTTCGGCGCTAGCTCCTAAGGCTAGTGTGTTTGCCATTTCACCACTTCCGCACTGCCTCCATGATAACGGCAATCCCGCCATTCGACACCGAATCGGTGGCAACTCCTGTCAGCCCGGCGGTACCCTCAAACACCCACCAGCCGTTGCAGAAGCGTGCGGCTTTCCATCAGAACCGTCCTGCCCGACGGCCGTGCTACGGTCACGAGAATGGCGAAAACATACGAGGTCGCCACTGCCGCCGCAATCAGCGGCAATCCGTCGATGCCCACCGCTCCCCGTAGCACCAACTTCACGAATGCTATTGTGGACACCGCAGCCACAAGCAGAGGAACCTGCAGCCAGCAGAGGTCCCCAAACCTGACCGGGCCTACACGGTGCAGCACGCCGTATTGAATCGGCGCCTTCAGCAAGCATTCCGCAAACGCATACGTCGCAGCCAAACCAACTGCACCGCCCAGGTATAGACCCACGAAGAACGATCCAACCGTGATCGCTGAAGTCACGATGCCGAGCCGCAGCATCACGTCTGTACGTCCTCGCGCAATCAGTATCCAGCCCGTCGCGTTCGTGAGAGGCTGGACCATTCCCACAATCCCCAGGAAGAAGAAAATCGGGGCAACAGGTTCCCACCGGGGGCCGAACACCAGAACGACCGCTTCCCGTGAAACCGCGACAAGCGCCGCCATCGCCGGCACCAGGAAAAGCGTTAGTTGCCCAGCACTACGCAGAAACATGGCTCGAAACCTTTCCGCGTCATCCTGCACGCGGCTGAGCAACGGAGTCATGACACTGTACAAAGGTCCGTTGATGTTTTGAATGGGAAAGCTGAGCAATTTAAATGCGCGATCGTAGAAGCCCAGTTCAATGGTCCCCAGCTTTCTACCGATCAGCACGTTGTCGAGATTCCGGGCGAAGTAGCTGACAAATGTAAAACCCGTGAGATTTGCGCCGAAGGATCCAATCCCCCTGTCAACAGTTCGACTTGTCGGACGGCTCGGGCGCCATCGCGCGAATGTCCAGTAGCCGACAACCGTAGCCAGGCTCGTCGCCACCGTCGAGAGGATCAGTGACCAGTAGCCCGCTCCGAGGAGGGCCGCAACAATAGCGCACATAAGTCCAAAGAGCGCTGCCAATGCATCTGAGAATGCCAATCCGCGGAATTGCAGTCGCCTGTTCAACAAACCGCTTGGCACGGCAGTAAGGCTCCCGAGCATGAGGGACACACTCGCGCCTATCGTGAGTTGAACCAGCCGCCGATCATGGAAGAACCACGCCACCCCCGGGCTGGCGATCACGGCCGCCGCCGTGCAGATCAAGCCGAGCACGGCCGTCGTCCAGAACACCGAGGATACCTGGGCTTGATCGATTTCCCTTCGCTGCACAATCGCCTGCCCATAGCCCAGATCCTGAAACATCGAGACGAACGCGATCACTGGAGTCACACACGCAACAAGCCCAAAGTCCTGCGGAGAAAGCAGACGGGAAAGGACCACGACCGACAGAAGCTGCACGCCAATGCGCACGAGTTGCGCTGACCCGATCGTGATTCCTCCACGCAAGGCATGACCGCTCAAACTGTCCGCAATCGACTGCTCTTGTGAGATCGTCAACGAATCGGGCTCATCGCTCAATGTCATCTCCGAAGTGCGCTCGTACGGCCCTGCGCTTACCCGATCCCATAGAATCGCGCGCAGTTCCCTCCCAGCATCGCTTCCTGCTCACTTGACGTTAGCTGCCCGATATAGTCACGCACCAGCCCGATGGCTCGACCGTAGGTTCCCGCAACGGTGCACACAGGCCAGTCCGACCCGATCATCAGCCGAGCCGACCCGAACGCATCCAGCACCGTATCGAGATAGGGCCGGAAATCAGCCGCCTTCCAATCATCCCAGCGGGCCTCTGTGACCATTCCCGACAGCTTGCAGCAGACGTTCCCTGCCTTTGCCAGTTCACGTATTCCGAGATCCCAGGGCTCCATCCGGCCTTCGGCAATCATCGGCTTCGCAATGTGATCGAGCACGAATCGCTGGTCTGGAAACTCGTGCACCAGTTTGATTGCAGCTTGAAGCTGGCGTGGAAAGATCAGGATGTCATAGGCCAGGTTGTATTCACGCAGACGCCCGATACCGCGACGGAAATCGGAACGCAGCATGAACTCATCGTCAGGCTCGTCCTGCACTACGTGGCGAAACCCAACGAGTTTCGGGTTTTGCGCGAACTGATGCAGATGGGCCGACAGATCCGGAGAACGAAGATCAACCCAGCCGACAACCCCCCTTACAATGTCGTTGCGAACCGCAAGCTCAAGCAGCCAACGCGTTTCTTCGAGACTCTGTCGTGCCTGCACCGCGATGGATCCATCGAATCCTTCGGAGGCGAGCAGTGGTCGCAGATCCTGCGGCAGGAAGTCCCGGCGCAATCCGCCCATCTTGTCGTTGATCCACCCGTACTCAGCCGGGCTGTACTTCCAGAAATGCTGATGTGCATCCAGGCGCATGTTCACTCATCCTCACAGGACTGCTGCTTCGTCACAGAAAGGTTATAACTCCGCACCCCGCGGATAGAATGCGATCGCATGATCCGCATGATCGCGATCGCCATGTTGTTCCTGCTGCCGGTCCAGTCATCCCCAAATGCGAGGGATGAGCTGTCAGGCCTCCGCCAGCAGGCGCATACAGCGCGTGACGCCGGCGATCACGCTGGGTACCTGAGACTGGCCTTAAAGGTTCAGGCGCTGCTCAACGATTATCCAAGTGCGATCCTCTCCGTTGCACGAGCGTATATGGAAGCTGGCGACCGCGAGAAGGCCCTCGACGCCCTGACGCGATTCGCCGACATGGGACAAATGGACGACGCCATGATCGACGGCGGCAATAAGACCTTTGCCCCTCTCGCCGATTTGCCCCGGTACAAGACGTTATTGGCAAAGTTCGCTTCAAACAAGACGCCCGTGTCGGCCGCAGCGGCTGTCTTCAGCCTCTCGGATCCCGGCCTCGTCGCGGAAGACATCGACTACGATCCGCTGTCAAAGTCCTTCCTGATCTCGAGCGTTCTCGAGAAGAAGATCATGGAGGTCGATCGGACCGGTATCACCAAAGATTTCGCCCTATCCCCAAGCCATTGGCCAATGCTCGCCATTAAAATCGACGCCGCGCGCAACCTTGTCTGGGCAACGGAAGTTGCGCTCGAGGGATTTACGCCCGCGCCGAAAACCGATTGGGGCAAGTCCGCTGTTCTCTGCTTCGACCTCCGATCAGGCAAACTCCTTCGCAGAGTGGAAGGCCCTCCGGGCAGCGCGCTCGGCGATATGGTTCTCGCCGGGAATGGCGATCTAATCGTGAGCGACGGCGTAAAAGGCGACATATACCGTATGCGCAACGGCAATCTTCAGCTCATCAACGGAAACGACTTCATTTCTCCTCAGACTCCCGCCATGTTGCCGGACGGGAAACACGCGTTCGTGCCCGATTATCTGCGCGGCATCGGAATCCTCGACCTGGAAACCGGCGCCGTCAGCTGGCTCGCCCAGCCGGCGTCCGCCGCAGTCGCGCTGAATGGCGCCGACGGACTGTACTTCGATCACCGATCCTTGTTCCTTGTGCAGAACGGCACCTCGCCCCAGCGTGTGATCCGCCTTCAGCTCGATGCATCGCTAACGCGTGTTGTTTCCAGCCGGATCATAGAGCGAAGCACATCGACACTCGGCGATCCAACACACGGAGTCTTAGTTGGCAACGACTTTTATTACATCGCCAACTCCGGCTGGAGCGAGCTCGACGATCACGGCGATCTGAAGCCCGGCTCAAAGCTGAGCTCCGCGCACATCATGCACTTCACGGCGCGTTGAAACGGATCCTCCCATTCACCTCCCGCACCGCTTGGCGCAATTTATAGTGCTGTGTATGTCTTTCTTCCGGATCTGGACCTGGATCGCGAGTTCAGCGTGTTTTCTTTCCGCATTATCCTTAGCAGCTCAAAAGCCCTCCATCACTCTCGACGAGTATCTGAATACCACCGGGATCACCGGCACCAGCCTCGCGCCGGATGCGTCCGCCGCGGTCATTGCGACAGAAGCTCCCGACTGGAAGGCCAACATCTATCGCCACGACCTTTGGCTCTGGACGGCACGCGGCGGCCTCAAGCCGCTCACGCGCTCGGGAACCGACGAACGTCCGCAGTGGAGTCCCGACGGAAAATGGATCGCCTTCGCATCAGATCGCTCGCCGGCATCAGCAGATGCCGGAGATGCAGACAGTGATAAGCCGAGCCGCATTTGGCTCATCTCTCCCTCCGGGGGCGAAGCCCTGCCACTCTATAAGGAGAAGCTGGACGCGCATGCATTTGCTTGGGCACCCGATGGCTCCGCGATTTACATCTCCGCGAAGGCTCCGCTGACCCACGAGCAGGAAGATCAGCAGAGTGACGAGTGGAAGGACGTGGTGCGCTGGCGCGAGCAATATCGCGGCGACCTGTTGATCAAGATCCCGATCGAACCTGCTCTGGCGCGAGCGGTTACCATACCCCTCGCCAAAGAAGCACCGGGCAAAGCCGCAAGTGATTCGGAGCCTTCATCGAAACTCCCTGAAGGCGCCACCATGATCGCGAAATCCGATCTTGCCATTGCGGAGATTGCGCCGGCGCCCGACGGCAAACAAGTCGCGTTCCTCACTGAGCCCATTCACAAGCGCATCGAGAATCCTTCGGACTATGAAATCTTCGAGGTCTCCGGCGATAGCGGCACACCGAAACAGCTCACCCACAACGTCGCAATGGAATCGAATCTTCGCTGGTCGCCCGATGGGCGCTGGATTCATTTCGCCGTAAATGCGGCCAACGGTTCCATCGAAGGCAAATATCGCGACGTGCAAGGTCGCCTCTACCGGCTCGATGCCGTCTCCGGTAAGAGCGAGCGCCTGGGCTCGTCGTTCGATGGGTCGCTGGATCAGTACACGCTGCTCGCTGACGGGAGCGAAGTGGCAATCGGCCTGAAAGGGACAGAGGCCCAGCTTTACTTGATCGACGGAGACAAAGCCACCAAGCTGTCGGGAATGGCAGGAACCTACGCCGGCCTCAATCCTGCGCATACCGCGAATGCTCTACTCGTCCGCTTCTCAACCCTTACAGATCCACAGCAGGCGTATCTCGTCTCCGACCCGCTCCATCCAGACCAGTCAAAGAAACTGACCAGCTTCAACCCCGTTTTCGCCGAGCGCGCGCAACCTGACTGGCAGCCCTACACATGGAAGGCCGATGACGGACAATCCGTCGAAGGCGTACTGATTTTTCCCCCGGGGAAGAAGGGCTCGAAGCATCTCCGCATGTTCACGCTGATTCACGGCGGACCCGCCGATGCTGACGGCAACCGGTTCGGCGCTGACTGGTACGACTGGGCAACTTTCGCTGCCGACAACGGATGGCTGGTCTTCCGTCCAAACTATCGAGGATCCACCGGCTACGGCGACGAATTCATGCTGGGCATCGAACCGCATCTGGTCTCCAAGCCCGGTCGCGATATTCTCACGGGCGTCGACGCGCTCGTGAAGGACGGCTATGCCGATCCGGACCATCTGGCCATCGGCGGTTACAGCTACGGCGGCTACATGACAAACTGGCTTATCACCCAGACCACGCGGTTCAAGTCGGCGGTCACCGGAGCCGGAGCCGTAGAGCACGCGGCCAACTGGGGCAACGACGATATGACCTGGGATGATGCCTGGTACCTCGGCGGCCGCCCTTGGGAAAACCCACAACTCTATCAATCCGAAGCTGCTCTCTTCCAGTTCAACAAAGTCAGAACGCCGACCCATCTTGTCCAGGGCGGTGCGGATGTCCGCGTGAGCTACCTTGAAGGTGAAACTATGGAACGCGCCTTGCAGTCCCTCGGCATTCCGCACACATTCCTGGTCTTCCCGGGCGAGGGGCATAGCCTCGATAAGACCCCGTGGCACGGGTACATTAAAGTGCGGGAAGAGCTGAAGTGGCTGGAGAAATACGACAAGCAGTAGCACCTTCAGAACGATCGCAAAGAACCCGGTGAGCCCCTCCGGAGGCGGGCATCATCTTAGCCAACCCCGGCGTCTCATGATTGTCCTGAAGCTGACTACCCGGTAGGCGCATCCTATCCTATAGGAAACAATGAACCCCGCTGTCGACCAGGCTCGCCATACCGCATTCCAGCAGACGCTGCTGAGCGCTCGCCGCACGATGATGATGAGCGAGATTCTCAAGCTGGCGATCGACAGTTTTGCCGCCAGCAAGCTGCGCTTTGCCCTGACGGCCCTTGGAATGGTGATTGGAACGGCCTCCGTGATCCTCGTAGTCACCATCGGGCTCACCGGACGGCAGTTCATCCTCAATGAGATTCAGAAGATTGGCACGAACCAGGTGGAGGTCGAGTACTCGGGCGGCGGCGCCGTCGGTGCTGAAAAAGTGGTCTACAACGACTTTCTCACCCGCGATGACGAGAAGGCCGTGCTCGCCCAGGTGCCGAGCGTAATCGCGTCTTCTCCCGTCCTCCAATCGCATGACCGGATCAGCTTCGGCGGGGGCGTGGTCAAGGATACGCTGGTGCTCGGCGTCAGCCCGCAGTATCGCGACGTCCGTAACCTGATCGTGCTCTCCGGCCGCTTTTTCGACGAACAGGATGAAAACTCGCACGTAATGTGCGCCGACGTAACTGTGCCGTTTGCCCGTGAGATGTTCGGAAGCGCCGACGATGCCGTCGGTAAGCAGTTCTCCGTTCAGGGAATTCCATTCACGATCATCGGCACCTTCAAGGAAAGCGTAGACACCTTCGGCGAGACCGAGATTGCCGACCAAACCATCCTGATTCCCTTCTCGGTCGCGCGATACTTTACCGGCACTGACAACGTAAAGCAGATTTACTTCACCATACGCAGCATGGACGAAGTTCCAGACGCGACCCGCGAGATTCAGAGAATCATCCAGTCGCGTCATCGGCCGAATTCGGTTTATAAGACTTTCGATCTTCGAGAATTGCTGGCCACCGCAGACAGAATCTCGATCGCTTTGATCGCGGTCCTGGTGACGGTCGCCATGGTCACGCTCGCCGTGGGCGGTGTGGGCATCATGAACATCATGCTCGCCAACGTCCGCTCCCGTATTCGCGAAATCGGCATACGAAAAGCGCTCGGCGCTACCTATCGGGAAATCAAGCTGCAGTTCCTTGCTGAGGCCATTATTATCTCGCTGGCGGGCGGCCTGGTCGGATGTTTCGTCGGGCTCGCTGTTCCTCTTTCAATTCGTCTTTTTTCCGATTACCCGCTGCCGATCTCATTGTGGTCTGTGGTCATAGCCCTTGCCGCGGCGACAGCGGTGGGAGTGGTGTTCGGCACCGTTCCCGCCACCCGTGCCGCACAGATGAATCCTGTGGAGTCACTGAAGTATGAGTGATCAGAACAAACCAAAACCCGGAGCGAGCAACGATCCCGAAGAACCGATGCAGGGCGTCAACCTGAAACTGATTTACAGCCTGATTGCCCTGGCGATAATTGCTGCAATCGCAGTGGCATTCTTCATCGTATTGCCCTTCTACCACCACCAGGGGCCTTGAAGCACCGCCCTTCAGGTCGGCTTACTTTTTGCGAACCGGTTCTCCCTCGATCACCGGCCCCGGACGCTCGGGCTCGCTGTCAATCTGTCTGGTTTTGCGGTACACGTTTGCGACCGCAAGCGTCCAGAGTGGAACAAAATCCACTCCGGGCACCAGCTTGCCCACGAATGAAGGTGCAAACTCCCAGTGCCATCCCAGCAAATAGCTCAGAACGCCGGCCATCGCCAGATCGAATAGGTCGTCAACAGGCGAAGCCGCACCTTCAATGAAAAGTGGGAACAAGGCAATCTGCGCAACGTCGGCAATCACCGCCAGGGCCATCGCGGCGCGCAGCTTTATTCCGGAAGGAGTCGTAATGGCGCCAGGTTCCACGGCAAATGGGAGCATAAGCTCCTTGTCCATTATCGACCTTCCGCAGTCTCAAGGCCAGTAAGTCAGCGTTGGGCAACCAGAGCAGCGGAAGGAACCGTTACCGATCCGATCCGGCCGGACGTCACATCCACGACCACCACTCGCATCGAACCCTGCAGCTGCGTCGCCTCAATGCGCTCATCGAAAGTGAGCCCCTGCTTCAGAGCATGCTCATAGGTCCCTGGCTTCAGGTGAAGCCCAATCGTAAGTCCGGAAACCTTCGCGCGAAGCGCCTCATGATCTCTCTGCACGAGGAAAATATCCAGCTTTCCAGCCCAGATCGAGTTCTGCTGTTTCAGATTTAGATCGCCTCCCGCGACCGTGACACGCAGAGCATTGCCCTCCGCATCAGTGATCACCTTTGCCGTGACGCCGATTTCACTTGCGTCGGCAGGCTGCCACACCGTCTGCGCGAACCGCTCCTTCATGCTGGCAGCTTCTTTGTCGTACTGGTAACCGGAGCGGAATCGAAGCGTCGCATCGTGGTGTCCAACCAGCTTCACCGTAAGCCGGTGATACTCACCATCGGCAGGCTTGCTCGGCGAAAACCCCAGCAGGTATGTCGCGTGTCCGTCGGCGACTACTGCATTCAATTCGCCAATGATGTTGCCCGATCGCCGAAACGTGCGTCCCCCGGTCGCATCCGCCACTTCGCGGAAAACGCCTTGGATCGGATGAATATCCTGTTCCATCGCTGCGGATAGCCGGCTGCCGTTGCCCCACTGCCGGTTCTGGATTAGCGGATTCGTATCCATGCCCGCCGTCGCTTCCGCGCCCTCCAGCTCGTGCTCCACCGCCGCCGGTCTTTGATATGTCGGGTTCATTTCAACATTGCGACGTCCGATCTCCGCGGTTACCACGGATGCTTCGAGACGGGAGGCATCGAGGGGGTACACGCTGACGTGGGCGTCGTTCAGGGCCTCCTGCGCGCGCAGCGCAATTGGCTCGATGTACTTACTTCCCTTTTCAATGTTGATGGAAAGCTTGTTCCAATCGGCGAGCGCGTTATCGCTCGTGATCCAGATCAGATTCTTATGGCCTGGAAGAGCCGAGAGGTGATGCGCCACCTCCACAAGAATTCCAAGAGAGTTGGGCCCGGGCCGGCTTCCAAGTTCGCGCAGCTGTGGATCCAGTGCCTCCTGCTGCGTGCTGGAATCCATCGTGTAATTCCCGTTGACGCTCAGGTGATCCTCAGGGTTATGCACCGTTTCGATTTGCTGCCGATTGCGCTTCTCCTGATCCTGTGCATTGGCCACATCTTGTGACGATGGCTTCCAATGGGCCAGCAGGTCCGCCAGTGCCTCATGATCGGAGCTCGCTTCATGAAGAACTTCGTAACCGTGATATTTCATCGTGTACAGTGCCACTCGCTCATTGGGTGCAAGTTCGTGGAGGAAACGCAATGTCTCCTGCCGCGCGTCAGTAAAGTCTCCGAAGCTGAGGTTGCTGGAATCGACGAGCAGCACCACCGTGTTCTCTTGCGCCCTCGCTAGCTGCGAGTCCTGGGGTGAGTGGTTCGAAAACTCGGCCGACTGGGCCGGCTGCTCGCTGGGCGCAGACTCGGGAACCGCTCCGCTGCTCGTCCGCATGAATGACCGTACGTCCTGCTTCACCTCGTTGTCATAGACCTCAAAATCCTGCGGCTTGAGATCTTTGATCGGATGACCCTTCTTGTCGAGAGCAACAACATTGACGTCCACGAGCCGCGTGTTGACGCGCAGTGTGGACTCGGCATCTTCGGAGCCGTTCGCAGCCCCCGCCGTTTGCTCGGGAACATCAGGAAGGCGACCGGCCTTCGCTGTCGTGATCTCCTGGGTTTCTTCATTGCTGGTTGCCGGGACGGCTGCATTCGGCGCCGTAACCTGCGCAGCTTCAGCGGGTTTCACGCCCGTAGCATCAGAAAGATCCTCTTCGGCCGGAAGCATCTCGGCTGCCTCAACCTTGGGCAGCGTCGCATGGGGCGCCAATCCCGAAGCACGCTCCTCGTCGGCGCTCAAGATGCGGGCGTCTGATCGGAAAAGGTGATAGTTGTTAAAGCTGACATCGTTCAGGAGCAGTTGCTGCGGACCCATCACGGTCCACGAGCGTCCCGTTGCATCCTCCGTTTTGCGCCGTGTCTGCGCCAGCGAAATCGAAACGCTCCGCGTGGGACACATATAAGTAGAACCGCCCAGTTCCACTGTCCCGTACTCGACCATCAGCGCTGCGTGGGTGATGGGATCGCTTCCATCAAGTTCTGCCTCGATACTCAAGCGCTGAATGGCGCCTGTGGCCGGGTCTACAGCAATTTCGCCCCGGTAGGCGCTCATCTGCGCGAACGCCTTACTCTCCATGCCAAACGCCGACGCAACACAGCAATAGCGCACTTCATAGTGCGACCGCGTTTTCGGCACCGAATACCGAAAAACAGCTACATTCCCCTCTTTGCTCTTTTCCCAGCGCGCCCATTCGAGTTTGTTTTCCGCTGCGTCCACCAGCACAAGCCCGAGGATCGGACCGAAAGTGCCCCACGTCTTCAACCCGACGTCGTCTGCCTTCGCCTTGTCGGAAGAATGAGAATCCTGCACCTTGAAAAGCCCCGGCTCGAGTACTTCTTCTCCATCTCGGTAGAGCACCGCAGTCCGGGAAATTCGAACCGCATGCAACGATTCGGTATCCGCCCATAACTCGGTACGGGGAGTCCGGGGATCATCTTCGAAGTGCGTAACCGTTCTCGAAGCATAGAAGCGCGGCAACTGCGGAATGGCCTTGCTCACGTAACTCGCCGCAAGCCCCATAATCCGGCGTTGCTCTTCGAGATCAGGACTGGCTTGCACCGGAAGCTCATCCTGCGGAGGAACAAGGAAGGCCGAACGGTCTGCAAGTCCGGCAAGAGCCCGCTGCGAGCGGACGCCGAGAGCAGCGTTCCAACGCTCCAATCGCGCGGAACTGAAACGCTCCGTCAGCTCGAGACCTGAAAGGCGCATCGCCAGTGCGTTATCTTGCTCAGTATTCGACTTGGTCAGAATCGTTTCGAGCTGCGCTACTCCCACGCGTTCCGCCGCGAAAATCGGAGTCGTAAGAGAGAGAGCAAGTGTAATCAACACCCCGGTACGGATCATGCCGTGCCTCCTGAAAAAGACCGCAAATGTTCCGAATTCCAGAAGCCGGTCCGGTGGGGTCTGTGCGCAGAACGCGCGAATAGTCCCGGATCGTGCCTGGCCTGACATTGTATGCCGGTTCATCAAGCTCTTTCATCGGAAAGATGTGAACCGGTTTGGAATAGTCCCCTCTTGGACGCATTCATCAGGCCCGCACCCTCCCGGCTATGATTCTTCTTGTCCTCGTTCTTCCGTCCACTCCCCTTACCGATGGAGCGCACATGCTGACACAGACTGAGAAAGCGGTTGTCTTTCAAACACTTCACCAGCGAAAGAAGCCGTTTGTGATCGGAAACCCCTGGGATGCTGGCTCCGCGTGCATCCTCTCCAGCCTGAAATACGAAGCGCTCTCGACCACCAGCGCCGGTCTCGCCTTCTCTCTCGGCCGCAAAGACGGAACCGCCGCCGTGAGCCGGGCCGAAGCGCTAGCCAATGCAAAATCAATCGTCGACGCCACAACACTCCCTGTTGCCGCCGATCTCGAAAACGGCTATGGCCACCGCCCCGAAGATGCCGCCGAGACAATCCGGCAGGCTGCCGCAGTCGGCCTCGTTGGCGGATCCATCGAAGACGCAACCGGCGACAACGCCGACCCCATCTACAACTTCAATCACGCCGTCGAGCGTGTGGCTGCTGCCGCCGCAGCGGCTCGCTCACTCCCCTTCCCCTTTATGTTCGTCGCCCGGGCGGAAAACTATCTCCATGATCGCCCGGATCTCGACGATACGATCCGGCGCTTGCAGGCCTTCGAGAAGGCCGGAGCTGAGGTGCTCTATGCGCCGGGGCCGACCAGCGCCGACGACATTCGCACCATCTGCTCATCGGTTACAAAGCCAGTCAATGTGCTCATGGGACTGAAAGGAGCGCCGCGGCTCACGGTCGCGGAATTGGGCGAACTCGGCGTGCAACGGATCAGCATTGGCTCAGGCTTCAGCCGCGCGGCTCTGACCGCATTCCTGCAAGCAGCCCGCGAAGTAATCGATGATGGCACCTTCACCTTCGCCGATCATGCCATGTACATCTCGGAACTGACCGCGATGTTCAAGTAGCTAGGCCAGCCTTCTTCTTCATCGAGAGCAAGCTCAGGCGGCTTTCGCGAGCGCCAGGAATGCCGCTCGAATCACCTCGTCAGGCATCAGCTCCGGCGTCAGCAGCCTCTGGAATGTGAGCCCTTCGATCATCGCGTGCAGCACTCGTATCAGTTGGGCCGCGGGCATCGGTAGATCACCGTGCGGTACGACAGAGGAGAGCCACTGTTCGCCAAAGGCGTAGCTGTCCCTGGTGACTGCGACAACGCGTTCCCGCATCTCATCGTTTCCGATCGCATATGCCATGCCGGTTAAACGTCCGATCACGACCGACTGGCGATCAGGAAGCGCTGCAATCGTGGCTTCGGCGATCGCCGCCATCACATCCGCGAAGCTCGCTCCCTCTTTGACCTCCGGCCTGATGGGCGCCCAATAAGCATGCGCGAGAGCAACGAAAAGGTCTTCGCGGTTTCTGAAATTGCCATAGATCGCTCCCGTCGTCATGCCCGCGCGTTCGGCAATGGCATCCAGAGTTGCGGCTTCATGTCCCTTCTCGCGTATGAGCGAGCGCGCCGCATCCAGCAACTTTGCCCGGGTACGCTCACGCTTGTCGCCCTTGGTTTTCAATTGCAGTTCGCTCTTCGAGTTCATGGTTTATCATCTCTCTCGATTTTATAATATAATTATTTTATAATATAATTATTAAACAAGGGGGTCTCGATGATCAGAGAAGAACAGTTTCAACAGGTCTTGCAAAAGACCATCAACGCAGGCCAGCTCGCCGGCGCGGCTGTCCTTGTGCAGCATCAAGGGCACACGGACTATGCAGCCGCCGGTTGGCGCGACATCGAGAACAATCTGCCGATCGAGCGCGACACCCTCTTCCGGATCGCCTCGATGACAAAGCCAATCACTTCTGTCGCCGCGCTGATGCTGGTCGATGAGGGCCGGATTGCCTTGAATGATCCCATTTCGCACGTCGCGCCGGAGTTCTCGACGATGCGAGTCCTCCAAACGCTCGATAGCCCTCTCGACGATACGCATCCTGCGGATCGCCCGATCACATTCGACGATCTGCTAACGCATCGATCGGGCCTGACCTACGGAGACCCTCATCGCAGTCCCCTGTCTGCCGCCTATCGCGAAGCGCTCGGCGGCGATGTCGACAGCGAGGTCCCTCCCGACGAGTGGATTCGACGGCTCGCTCAGTTGCCGCTGATCGCGCAGCCGGGCAGCACTTGGTCCTACGGCAATTCCACCGACTTGCTCGGTCTGCTGATTGCACGCATCGAGGGCGCTCCGCTCTCAGTGGTGCTCAACCGGCGCATCTTCGCGCCGCTGGAAATGCAAGACACTGCTTTTTTCGTTCCTCCGGAAAAGAGGAACCGCCGTGCCGCGGCATACGGATTCGACCAGCAGGGCCGCCTCATGAAACGCCTGACGTGGGGTGGTGTCGTTGTCGAAGAACGACCGCACGATATGGCTTATGAGTCGGGCGGCGTCGGTTTGTGGTCAACGCTCGACGATTATCTCAAGTTCGCCCGGCTCTTCCTGGGAGATGGCCAGGTGGATGGAGTCCGTCTGTTGCATCCCGGGACGTTGGCGAAAATGATGACCAATCAACTCACCGATGAGCAGCGCGCCAACTCCGTGATGCTTGGTCGTAAGCCCTTCGCGGTTGGGCGCGGCTTCGGATTGGGCGTCTCTGTTGTGCTCGAGCAGGATAGGACAGACATGCTTCGGCGCGGCAATCCCGGCACCGTCAGTTGGCCCGGCGCCTGGGGAGGCTGGTGGGAAGCCGATCCCGTCGCGCAGTCCGCCTTTGTCTTCCTCGCCCACAACATGCTCGACCTCCCGCAGATGGCCAAAGGAATCGGCCTCGGCGTCTGGGCCCTTATCGACGATCTGCAAAAGTCTATCGCTGAAATCTAAACCGCTCACAAAACGAAACGTCCCGGTCCCTGCTAGCCTTCCTGCTGCTTTGGTTGAACAGAGACACTTCGCATTCGCAAAACAAACGATCTGGAGGACCTCAAGCGCGGGTAGTGGGTCAGTTTGAATCAAACTGACCCACTACCCAATCGCGAATAGTTTGTCTAACCCCGCGGATCCATTGGTAAGATCCATGACCAGAGATCAATCGTGGACAACTTTCTTCGCTTGGAGAACCGCCATAATGGCGAGATTCTCCTCATGGGCCGCATTCGCGACGGCGTAGGGCCAGATCGTCCTTGGCCCTCGATGGCACCTTGCCGCCAGGAACAAGCGGGCCGCCTCCGCACATGCATCTCCAGGAACAAGAGAAAGGCATCGTGAAAGCAGGGACTCTCGGCGCTCAAATCGGGACGGAGAAGATCGTCGTACCGACCGGGCAAAATAGTTCTGCGCTAAGGCGTTTCTCACAAATGGTGGAACGAGGGAGGCTTACCGCGAGACTTTGGTTAGTTCACGATGCCTCCCGCTTCTATGGTTTTGTCGCAGACGCCGCTGGTTGACTGCGTGGGCAGGAAGGTGGTCCAAGCGGCTCCTCCACCGGTGGAGTTGGGCGGGTTAAGATCGGCCGGAGTGCTGAAGTCGAAGAAGTCACTCATGTCTCCATTCTTCAGCCAATAGGCGTCCCGGGCGGTGAGGGGCGGGACGTTGAAGGTCTTCTCAATGAAGGACAGGATTGCGGTGCTGTCCATGGGAACGTGTGAGACGTAGTGCGGCTTGACGTAAGGCGAAATGACGAGCACCGGGACACGCAGGCCAGTGATATTGAACATGTTGTATCCACCGTTTTGCGGGGTGGGAGCGGTGAAGTTGGCGTTCGGGCCGGCGTGGCAATAGCCGTAGGATCCGTTGTTGGGGTCGGGACACTGACCCTGCGCATAGGCATCCGGGGGCGGGACGGTGAGGGGCGGCACATGATCGTAGAGGCCACCGGACTCGTCGTAGGTGAGGATGAAGACGGAATCCTGCCAGGCGTCGCTTTTCATCAGCGCTCCGATGATGGACTGGATGTAGGCGGCGCCTTTCTGGAGATTGTTGTCGGGGTGCTCGTCGAGGCCGCTGGAGCCAGAGGCAGATTCGATGAAGACGACCTGCGGCAGGGTCTTGTCGGGATCGCAGGGCGAACCGTTGCAGGTGCCGGCCAGCATGTTCAATAGAGAGCTGGTGCGGTAGGTCTTGTCCTGGACTGTGGGATCGGTGTAGTCCTGGAAATTGGGGAGGAACATGCCGTCCTGGTAGTAGTAGGCCCAACTGACGTTGGCCTCATTCATGGCGCGGTAGATAGTTTTGGCGCTGTACCGGGGATGAGTGTTGTCGGCGTCGGGATACTCGTGACCGAAGGAGCTTGCGGCCTCGATGAACATCCGGTTGGGATAGGTGGCGGTGAGTTCAGGCGAAAACCAGCGGTCGCTGGTGGCGAAGAAGCTTGCCAGGTCGTAGTAGTAGGGCAGGTCCGTCTGATCGTAGTAGCCCAGTACGCGCGTGCCTTCGGGATCGTAGTTGGTTTCATTGGCGCCGAGGCCGCCGTTGGGAGTGTCGAGGAAATTGTTCATGGCGAACGAGCCGGCGGGATAGGTACTCGTCGTGAGCCATGCTTTATCGCCGCCTTTCAGGGCGAGGTTGTGGTGGCTCTCATCCCAGGATGGGGTTGGGTTCTGGGTACAGACGGTGGTTTCATGGAACGGTTTGACCTGGGTGCCGTCGTGGTGATTGGTGAGCACCAGGTTGGGGTCGAAGCCATCAATGTCGGTGGAACTGGCGGTGATGCCGAACGGCAGGAGACGCTGCGCGCGATAGGCTCCGAGGACGCCGAAGTAATTGTCGAAGGAACGGTTCTCCTGGAGCATGAAAATAATGTGCTTAATCTTGCCGGCTGCGGCGGAGGCAACGGTGACGGTTATGGTTTGATTAAGCTGGGTGCCATCGGTCAGCGTTGCGGTAGCGGTGTAGGTAGTGGTGGCAGCCGGCGTCACGGTGATGGAGCCTTTGGGCAGCGGAGTGCAGGGAGCGCAGCCGCCATTGTCAATGGTCAGCGCCGTCACCGAGGGATCAACCTGCCAGGACAGGGCCACCGGCTGATTTGCCGTGCTGTTGGCCGGGGTCGCGGTGAGGTTGATATTGACGGCGTTGATGGTAACGCTGGCCGGCTGACTTTGGCCACCGGAGCCGGTGGCAACCATTGTGTAGGTCACGGTGCTGGGAACGGGTATCTGAATTCCGGCGGGCTCCGACACAGGGAAGGTGCCGCCCTCTTCGGGATCGCTTTGGGGAAGAGCGGGGGTAAACGTGACGGAGGTGGCGTTGGTGGTCTGCCAGCTCAGGGTCGTTGAGGAACCGGCCACGACGATGATGGGACTGGCGGTGAACTGGTTGATCTGCGGCTGACCGACTGCCACAGTGACGGCTACGGACTGGGGCTGCGTACTGCCGCCGGGACCAGTGGCGATAGCGGTATAGGTTGTGTTTTCAGTCGGCTGATCTGTGGCTGGATTAGTGGTTGTGGGGATTTGCCTTGTGACGCCATCGGCGCCGACCGCGGTGATCGCGACAGAGGTGGCGTTTGTGGCCTGCCAGCTCAGAGTGACCGTGTCGCCTTTGGTGATGCTGTTGCTCGAGGCGCTGAAAACCAGGGTGGGCGCGGTTGGCGGCGGCTGAGTCACCGCGACTTGGACTTGCTGCGGCTTGCTGTCTCCGCCTGGACCCGTGGCCGTGGCCGCATAGGTGGTGCTCTCGGTCGGCGAGTCCTGGGTGGAGCCGCTCAACTGGGCAGTGGGGATATTGCGGACGGTACCGTCGCTGCCGGTAGCGGTAATTGTCAGGGTGGTGGCATTGGTGGTTGTCCACGTCAGGGTCACCGACTGGCCTGCGGTGATGCTTCCGGCGCTGGCGCTGAAGGTTACCGTCGGCGCCTGAGGAGGAGCCGCCGTCACGGCGACCTTGACCTGCTGCTGCACGCTGGGGCCGCCGCTTGCGCTGGCGGTCGCAGAATAGGTGGTGTTCTGGGTGGGCGTGTCCTGGGTGTTGCCGCTGAGCTGAGAGTTGGTGGAGATGGCCCGACTGGTGCCGTCAGCGCCGGTGGCGGTAATGGAGACGGAGGCCGCGTTCGTGGTTTGCCACGTCAGCGTAACTGCCTGGCCAGATGTAACGCTGCTGCTGCTTGCCGCAAACGTAAGAGTGGGCGCCAGCTTCGACGACGAACCCTTAGAACTGGAACCGCAGCCGGTGAGAGCGAAAATCACTGAAACTACAGCTATTCCAAACAGAGCGTCGAAACGCGTCATGAGCGGTCCACTCCTGTTGAACAAAGGAAATAAAACGTGAGATTCCTGGCTGCTGTTACGCGTCCTGCTTTCGGTTTTTCTGTCAGGGATTGTGTAGCGCATCGATAACCAAGAGAACGATTCGGCAAAGATCAAAGTCGAACAGCATCCGCACAAGGCCCCCTCGCCAACAATCGAATCGTTCTTGGTTTGCCGCGATTGGCCAAATTCCTGCCGCTCTAATTACGTCAACTCAGTTAGATTGCTCGGAGCCGCGGGACGGCTGCCTCGAGTGACAATAATCTCGGGATAACAACGTCCCTTCGGGGAGGCTCCGGCTCGGGCTCCGGCGGATTCGGGAGACGTAGTGCCTGCCGATAGAGACGAAGGAATAAATGCCCATCAGCCGCTTCGAGGCAGGTTCAACATCCTGGAACAGTGAAAAGTGTACGCGGTGGTGGCAGCGGACATGCTCGACAAAGCGACGGAGCTAAGGCTCTCAGCTGCCGAGGTGCGTGGTCTGAGTGTTACTGGAGTCCTTACATTGAATCGCTTTGATCTCACTGCCGGTGAGCTCGGCTGACAGTGCTCTTTGTAATCCCCGGCCAACATTCCAGGGTATAAGATTCCTCTGCAAACTACACTCTCGATTGCAGCGTGAGAATGCCACTTTTCTCCCCATTTCTGAAGAACTCCTGAGTCACCGGCCACACTCGCTTTGAGAGCAAGAAGTTGCCAAGTTCACAGTTGGGGATGACTCGGGACTTCGCTCACATTTAGAATCACCGCGGGCACAATCCGCTCGGAAGAACAGCAGTCAAATCGTCCTTCGTCGTTCTCCCCTGCCCCGCCGCTACCTTGTTGATCGCGAGGCTCTTTTCATTTGGAAGGAATGCACTCACCACTATGTTTCGGGGCCTCGATAGCTTGACCGCGCACGACTAGCCGGAAAATTTCCGACAAGTGAAATTGATGATGCAGGTAAAGTAGAGCCCTAAATAGTCAAGGATTCGAGTCGCCGGCAACTCTTCCCCTGAGCAAATTTCGGTCAAGTTGCAAGGCAAGGACCTCCCCAGAGTATAGTGGCGGCCCCTCGTCACTCCTTGAATTAACCTTAAGCTCAAGCGAAATGCGTTATGAAGGACGTCTCAGGACGCTTGAAATCAAAGTGAGCGCGAGGGGATTCTATGGTTTCTTTGTTGCCCAGGAAGAGCACATTCTTTGAGCTTTTCAGGGCTCAGGGAACAGTGATCAAGAAGGCTACGGAATTGTTCGCGGAATTTGCGAACAGGTTCAGCGATTTCGACTCGTATAGCGCACGTTCGAAAGCCCTCGAGCGAGAAGGGGACGCGGTTGTCCGGAAACTCACCTATGAGTTGGCGGAGGCGTTCAACACTCCACTGGACCGGGAGGATATTCATCCTCTCATGCTGGACCTCGACAGAATCGTGAACCTGATCAACCGGGCCGTCCAGGATACATATCTATACGGGATCACGGAGAAGCCGGCGATCATGGACGCGTTTGTCTCGCTGATGCAGGGAGCTGCAGGAGAACTTGAGCAGCTGCTCACCGTCTTCGAGCGGCGCAAGTACGTTGCGGAACTCGCGCACGCGGTGGAGAAGATTCGCGGCATCGAACATCAAGCAGACGTTCTTTATAAAGAAAACGTCCGTGCGCTCTTCACAAGCGATCGGGAACGTCTCCGTACCTTGTTTCGAGATGATTCCGATTCTGTGATCACGCTGAAGGTCCTTGCAACTAACCGCTTCATGACCAATCTCGAGAAGATCGTAGACGCCTTTCAGGTGGCAGCGAACCGGATCGAGGGCATTGCCATTAAGTGGAACTGACGCATGAGCCATGAGATCTTGCTTGTCGGTGTCATCGTGGCCGTGGCGCTCGGCTTCGACTTCACGAACGGCATGCATGACAGCGCGAATTCCGTCGCAACCATCGTCGCCACGCGGGTGCTCACGCCAATCCAGGCGGTTATCTGGGCGGCGTTCTGGAACATCGCCGCATTCTGGCTGTTCGGGACGGAGGTTGCGAGGACCATAGGCAGTGGCATGATCGACATTCATGTCGTGACCCCGTTTGTGGTGCTTGCCGGGCTTTTAGGTGCTATTGGGTGGAACATCTTTACACTCAAGCTCGGAATCCCGACCAGTTCGTCCCACGCGATCATCGGCGCATACGCCGGGGCGGCGGTGGCCAAAGCGGGGTTCCGCGTTCTACTGCCGGCAGGGTGGACGAAGACCCTACTTTTCATCGTCCTTGCGCCGCTCATCGGGTTCTTATTGGGCGGCCTCCTGCTCATCATCACCAGTTGGATTCTTGAATGGGGCAATTCATCTCCAGGACGCGTCGCCCCTTGGCTGAAGGGCGCTCGCCTGCTTTCTGCGGCAGCTTACAGCCTTGGACACGGCGGAAATGACGCGCAGAAGACGATGGGCATTATCACCGGGCTTCTCTTTTCCGCAAAGCTTATTCCCGCATTCCGCATCCCATTGTGGGTTGTTCTTTCGGCTTACGGCTCGATGGGGCTGGGGACGCTTTTCGGAGGATGGAAGATCATGAAGACCATGGGCCACGGCATTGCGAAACTTCGGTCCCTGGATGGTTTTTGCGCCGAACTTGCGAGCGCCGCCAGCATCTTCCTTTCCACCCTGCTCGGCATCCCGGTCAGCACGACGCACGTGATCACCGGCGCCATCTCCGGCACCCGGGCGGTGAGCCGCGTCTCTGCCGTGCGCTGGAATACGGCATTCAGCATTGCGTGGGCGTGGGTTTTCACCATTCCCGGCGCCGCCATCCTTGCATGGGGGCTGTATCGCTTTGCAGCGCTATTTGGAATCCACTCTTGACGGAATCGCATGGTTCACTGGCACGCAGGTAAACGTGCTCTTCTGCAGCTTGCCATGCTTGTCAAGTCGAGAGACGAGGATTCACCGGATACCAAAAATTCCCATTTGTCGGCCCCGCGCGAAGTTGAGAGCCTGAGACAGGCTGAAGGCGCCAGAATTCTGCGACCTCCAAAGCACTGGCGGCATTACTTCGGTTCGCCAGATAGCGTGGCCCGACTAGCAGCAATCAGTTGCATTGCTTAATCTATCTAGCCAGATCCAGACAATCTTGGTGCTGGGTTTGGGCCCCTGTTGGCAAGCGGAGAATCCTGATGGTTCCTGGGACATATCAGATTTCGAAGCAGATCCTGGTCGATCTCAGCGCGCCTCCAGTGATAGCCGGTATTTTCTGGCTTACGGCATGCGGATGGGTTGCCTCGATCGGACCGGACGGTATAACTACACTGACGAAACAAAAACTGAAAATCGAATTTCGAATAGTTCTCGTCCTGCTGTATCTGGTCGTATTCGGGGAGACGGTCTACAGTTTATTGACTTAAGCAATAGCAGTTTTCAATATTCGGAAGCAATTTCCCACCGACAATGCTCTCAACTGAGTGATCGTAATCGATCAGAGTGCGAACTGAAGCCGTTTTCAATTGATCGAACTTTGGCTGTCGAAATGGCGGCAGATGCACCCAAGTTCCAGTTCTTCCCGTATTACGGCTTTACGGACACCAGATCAAAAACTTGGCAGATCTCGATCGTAGAGGAGGCTGGAGAATCAGATCCACCTCTCTGCCCCGGAGATGATGCCGCTTCAGCAGCCCCGCCGTGTGGGGGATTCGTTGTACAGCGTGGAGCATAACTCTGTATTCAGTGGGGATTCGTTGTAATGCGCAGCTGGCGAATGGCCAAATAACCAGAACCCAAATTCACCTTCCGCTATCCGAAGACGAACACATATCCCATAATCGGTAACATGCGCTCGAGAGCTGATCCAATTGCCCGAGGAGGAAACCAGCGAGATCATGGCAGACAATGGAACCCGCTCACGCGTCACTCTGCACATGATCGCCAGCCTCGATGGATTTATCGCGAGAAAAGATAACAGTGTCTCTTGGCTCGATGAGTGCGAGGGAGTCTACGACGCGGGCGTTTCGATCACCGAAGAAGAACTAGCCGCCTTCGTCAAAAGCGTCGATTGCTATTTGATGGGCTCCCGCACTTACGAGCACGCTCTTCAGTTGGGCTGGCCTTATGGCGATACGACCTGCATCGTCTTGACCGGGAGACAACTCCCATCTTCAAGACAGAGCGTCGAATTCTATTCCGGCGATCTCAAACAGCTTCTGAACTTGAAGCTCGCACCGCGCTTCCGGAATATCTGGCTCGTCGGCGGCGCGCTCCTGTCTCAGCGTTTCCTCGACCTTGGACTTGTCGATGAAATCAGGCCGACCCTCGCGCCTGTTCTTCTCGGCGATGGCCTCCGCCTCTTCGGCCAACTCGCCTCCGAAAAACCTTGGGATCTAAAAAATATCGCCGCGTACAAAAACGGCTTCGTCGATCTTCACTACATCGCTTCCGCCCAGTGACGACGGCGAGTAGCCCAGCTTCCACCGAAGAGCTAAATCACGAAACCTCATCCCGGTTTGCAGGGAATTAAACGTCAAAAGCTCACAATAAAACGGAGTAGTTCATCTGTGGCTCGAATACGCGGCCCCGTTCGGTGTGCGGCACAGTTCCCAATTGCCACCTCAGGCACGGCTAAGATTCCCCGCTAAGCCATTGACCCCAAATATCTTAGAAATATGTTGTGTATTTTGAGATACATGGAAAGGTACCAAATTTACATGTTGATTAAAAAAAATGACTTAAGCGGCATCCTCTCGGGGGGAGTACCGTGGTCCGGTACAGACCGGGCGGATAGCTGACACACCAACCGGGAGCATTCCTGACACTGCAATGGGGGCCTGAGGCCGTAGAAGGTGACTCATGCCTTGGAGAGCGAGCAGTGTGATGGAAGAGAAGCTGCGCTTTGTCTATGAGTATCAGCGCGATGAGGCCGTGTGGTGGATCAAGCTCGGCATTCAGCATGAAAGCATCCAGGGTACAGACCGGATCAGAGGAGATCGGTATGCACCTAACGGGCGGCTGGGTTCTAAGCGAACCAGTTGATACCGCTTCAAACTGATTCGCGAAACTCCTGTTTCCAAAGCTCTGATTGCGGCTGTACACTCCGCTCCGGTCGGTAATTCCCCCTGCTCACCGGCTAGAAAGCAAGACCGGGAGAAAACGAATGACAAGCAAGAAACAGACGATCACGCGATTGTGCGCGATTGCGCTCACAGCGGCGTGGTCAGTTGGGTCATGGGCCCAGGCTCAGGAAGTGAAGCAGAAACCGCCGATGTACACGTACATCGCCAACTGGGAGATTCCGCGTGCGCATTGGCCAGAGATGGCCAAGGCAGCAGATGCTGACAAGGCCGTCCTCGACAAGGCACTAGCAGATGGCACGCTCGTCGGATATGGAAACGATGAAAACCTGGTGCACACGCCGGGTGAATTCACCCACGATGACTGGTGGTCCTCTACCTCAATGGCTGGCTTAATGAAGGTGCTGGATCAGCTTTCGGGAGCGGGCGGAACCAGCACGCCAGTTCTGGAGAGCGCGACCAAGCACTGGGACTCAATCGAGGTGAGCCGCTACTACAACTGGAAACCCGGCGCCTACAAGAACGGGTACGTGCAGGTTGCGATCTACACACTCAAGCCCGACGCGCCTGACGACGCCATTGAGCAACTCAGCAAGAACTTCATCGCGCCGCTGCTTGAAAAGCAGTTGTCTGATGGCACGATCACAGAGTGGGAAATCGACGTTCCGGCCGTACACACCAGCGCACCAGGAACATTCGCGATCGTCTGGGTTTCTCCTAATGCGGAGGGAATCGACAAGGTAGGAGCGGCGATTCGTTCCACCAGAGAGGGTGAGGCACTGAGCAATGCGGCGTTTCTCTCCATGGTCGATTTCAAGTCGCACCGCGATGAGTTAAACAAGGGCAATGGAGTGTTCAAATAGTCCAGAACGTTCATCAAACAAAAAGAGCGGCAGGCTCCACAGTCTGCCGCTCTTGTTTCGTAGTAGCCAGGCTTAGCGATGATGACCGCCGCCGTGACCGCCTCCACCATGGCCACCGCCGGAGTGTCCTCCACCAAAGTGGCCTCCGCCGGAATGTCCTCCTCCGCCAAAGTGTCCACCTCCACCCCCGAAATGCGAGCCACCTCCGCCGACGTGGCCTCCACCAAAGTGCGAACCTCCTCCGAAGTGGCTGCTTCCCCCTCCGAATTGCGATCCACCACCGCGGAAGTGGCTGCCGCCTCCGCCCCATGAGTGGCTGCTGAAGCTCGGCGCTTTAGGAGCTTTGAAGCCGCCGCCGCGGTAGCTGTAGTTGCCCGAGGAGTGTCCTCCACCGAAGCCGCGGAAGCTTCCGCCATTTGAGGGCAGGCGAGCTATGCCGGACGATCCGCTATAGCCATACGAACGGCCGCCAGAATTGAACCCTGAGCCGGGCGAACGATAGCTGCCGCCAAAACTCGGACGCGACCCGTACATTCCAGAGCTGCCGTATTGCCGTCCGTAGCTGCCGCCGTAGACGTGCTGAGGAGCGCTGGAACTGTAACCCTGTCGTCCCCGCGAGAACTGCTGCGGACCGCCATATTGCTGAGGGCGCCCAACCGGCTGCGGACCGTGATTGTATGCCTGCCAGCTCTGCGAACCTCTGCCCTGTTGTCCGTAGCCGCTGTACTGCGATCGTCTCCCTTGTTGACCGTAGCCACTGCCAGGAGAGTTGCTGAATCCGAATCCGCGGCCGTTCTGCATGCGCCCTTCGGCGCCACCATTGCTATATGCGCCTCCGCGAGGCATACCGAAGGTGCCGCGTCCATAACCGCCATTCTGGCCATTGCCGTTGTGCGCCCACTGACCGCCATTCTGCCCATAGCCGCCTTGACTACCGTTGCCGTTGTGCCCGCCGTAACCACCTTGCCCACCGTTGCCATTGCGGCCCCAGGCGCCTCCGTTGCGGCCGCCATAGCCTTGACCGCCGCCATTTCGACCCCAGCTTCCGCCGTTGTGTACACCATAGCCACCGCCGTTGCGTCCCCATGAGCCGCCGTTGCCGAAGCGGCCACGATCAAGCCCCGAGCGGAAAGCATGTCCCTGCCAGCCACCACGACCACCCCAATTGCCGCGTCCACCCCAACCGCCGCGATCGCGCCAGCGGGCCATCTCGCCGTGATAGCCCCAGTAGCGCGCACCGCCATGCGCGAAGCCCCAGTCGCGCCCTGCATAACCGCGCGGGCACCATACGTCGTTGCCAAAGAAAATTGCGTGTGAAATCCAGTCAAGTCCCCAGCCCAACCAGCCGAATGGGGTTGCAGCAAATGCCTGCATGGCGATGCCAGGTCCCCATCCGATGAGTGCATTGCCTATAGCTGAGCCGACCGCACCTACCCAGTCGAAGCCTGGATAGGGATCCACAGGCTGACCGTAGACAGCCCACGGATTGTACTGAGGCACATAGACAGTCTCGGGCGTCGGAGGAGCGATCTGGATCTCACCCTGGTCAACGACCACTTCCTGCTGGGGCGTGTCCTGGAGATTTCCGGCCGCTTGCGCACGCGAGCGCATCACCTGGATGGTCTGCATTACGTCTTGCGGCTGGTTGTAGTAGGCGTTACCCAGATCGGTCGTCCACTGGAGGCTTTGCGCCATCGTGTCGAGAACCTCCGGGAATGCCGTGAGCGCCTTAACGCTGGGATCCCAGCTGGTCTGCGTGTTGGCTCCTGCCGCGATCTGCTCTGGAGAAGCACCGCCCTGCATATGCAGCCACTGATCGGCGCTGGAGACTTCCGCGGGATAAGTCGAAGCGGCGAGGATCATGGAGACGAGGTTGTCAGGGTAAAGCGCGATCGGCGCGACCATCTGCTCTAGACGGTCCGGGCTGAGTGCCTGCTGTGGTTGGTATGTCGGAGCTGGCCCTTGGTCTGGGACGCCCCATGCCTGTTCGGAACCCAGGTCAGGCGTCTGTTGATACTGAGGTTGGCCGTATTGCTGCGGATAATTCGGCGGCTGTTCGTAAGCTGGTGGCTGTTCTGTCTGGGCCTGATCGTACGGCTGACGGGCATAACCGTACGCCTGATTCGGGTTGGAGTCCTGATTGGGGCTGTATTGTCCAGCCGATGTCCCCGGGGACGAAGGCGTCCAGTTTGGAATCGGGGAGGGCTGCTGAGCGATGCTGCTGGAAGAGGCGAGGACCAAGGCAACGATTGCGAATGCCGAACAGCCCACCTTCCATACCCGGGCGTGTGAATTCGAACTGGAACGTGGAAGCAGGATCGGGCGCAGAGAGTCCAAATCGGATAGGGGTGACATTATCCCTCACAGAATTCGGACGATGCGCTGGTTCTAGATCGACGGAACCGCCAGCCTTTGTCGTCGCCGAATGCTCTTGTGCCCAGACTCGGTTGCAGCGAACTCTAACCGGACGAGGGTACCTAACTAGCAACCCTGAACCGCTGACTTAGTTTCGCGAATGTAACGAAATTGTTGTGGTGCGAAGAGGTAAAGGCGCTTCATTGCAGGCCGGGCTTTGTAGATCAGAGCCGAACTTCTTTGTTCTCCTGATGCGGATTCGGGAAGCCAAGCTGCTCGATCCGGGACTGGAATCCCGCAGAAAAAGGCTCTTGAGACGTCGCCACCGAATCCAATGAGGAGCGACCCTGATCGCACGAGAATTCAGCCCGAAGGACTACAATCGTTTTCGCTATGGCAACTGTGACTCTCCCGACCGAAATACAGCCGCGCTCGCCCCAGGGCGAGTTCCGGAATGAGCCGTTTACAAATTTCAAGGATCCCCAGACCGCCCGGAGCATGAAGGCGGCACTGGACCATGTCGCCAGCCAACTGGGACAGGAATATGACCTGATCATCGGCGGTCATCGCTTGCGCACTGAAGGCAAAATCAAGTCTTTCAATCCGGCACGGCCTGCGCAGGTGGTCGGCATTCATCAGAAAGCGGAAGCCGAACACGCAGAAAAGGCGATGCAGGCGGCCCAGGAAGCATTCGAGAGTTGGAGTCGGACAAGCGTTGAGACTCGCGTCTCGCTGCTGCTCAACGCTGCTGCAATTATTCGCGAGCGAAAGCTGGAATTCTGCGCATGGCTGACGTATGAGGTCGGCAAGAACTGGGTGGAAGCTGACGCGGACGTGGGCGAGACGATCGACTTTCTCGAGTTCTACGCACGCGAGGCGTTGCGGCTGGCGAAGTCTGAGACGCCGATTCAACTGCCGGGCGAGCACGATCAGCTTCACTACATTCCACTGGGAGTTGGAGCAGTGATTCCGCCGTGGAATTTCCCGTTCGCGATCATGGCGGGGATGACCGTGGCTTCTGTCGTTACCGGAAACACGGTGATCCTGAAACCATCGAGCGATTCGCCGACCATTGCGGCGAAGTTTATTGAAGTGCTTGAAGAGGCGGGCCTGCCGGCCGGTGTTGTGAATTTCTGTCCTGGATCGGGCGCAAGTTTCGGCAACGCGATCGTTGAACATCCGAAGACGCGCTTCATTGCGTTCACAGGGTCCCGCGACGTGGGGCTCGAGATTCATGAGCGCGCGGCAAAGCACCAGAAGGGACAGATCTGGATCAAGCGAACCATTCTGGAAATGGGCGGTAAGGATTCGACGGTCGTGATGGCGGATTCGGATCTGGATGCAGCGGTAGATGGAGTGGTCGCGGGCGCTTTCGGATTCGGCGGGCAGAAGTGCTCGGCGTGTTCGCGTGCGATTGTCGACGCGCCGGTATACGACGTGTTCGTGGAGCGCGTGCGCGAGAAGGTGGCAACACTTTCGGTGGGCGATCCGGCAGCGAATTCCAACATGGGACCGGTGATCAACAAAGCAGCGATGGATTCAATCCTGAAATACATCGAGGTCGGCAAGAAGGAAGGTCGTCTGGTCGCAGGCGGAAAGGCCGTCGAGACTGCGGATGGTGGATTCTTCATCGAGCCGACGGTGATTGCCGATATCGCACCCGATGCAGTGATCGCGCAGGAAGAAATCTTCGGGCCGGTGCTGGCCGTGATCAAAGTGAATGGCTTCCAGCATGCGCTGGAAGTTGCAAACAATACTGAATACGGATTGACGGGCGCGATTTATACGGGATCACGCGAAGCGCTGAATGTAGCGACGCGCGAATATCACGTGGGCAATCTGTATCTGAACCGCAAGTGCACCGGAGCGATGGTCGGCGCTCACCCGTTCGGCGGATTCAACATGAGCGGCACGGATTCGAAAGCAGGCGGACCGGACTACCTGCTGCTGTTCACGCAGGCGAAAAGCGTGGCGGAGAAGCTGGGCGGAGCGCCTTCCCGGGTTGGCATTTAACCAATTCTGGCATTTGAAAACTGGAGCGGCAGGAGACCAGCCTTCCTGCCGCTTCACTTCGCAAGAGGATCTTTACGCGAGAATCTCGAAAGTTGGAAATGTTTCGGGGAAGTCGGTGTTGGGGCTTTCGAGCACTTGGAGCCATTGACGCGACTGATCGCGTATTGTCGCAACGCTAAGACCGCAGAATTCAGCCGGAGAGCGATCGAGCCGGCGCAGAGCACGTGCAAGTAATGAGATTGCACCGGCACGGTTCCCTCGAACTAGATGGTGAAAAGCCGCCGAGATCTGCACCAGAGCCTGCAAGAAACTCTTTTCTGGCTCCTGCAGCGTGAGCCAAACACACTCCCAATGCTCATGAGCTTCAAAGAACTGCTGGCAGCGGTAGCAGTGCAGTCCGTTAGCGAGGTAGCCGGTGGTCCAGTCGAAATCTGTGCTCATTCTGAAACCAGCGAGGCCGCTGATTGAAATCAGCGGCCTCCGTTGGTTGAATTCGTTGGAACTACGATTGAGCAAGTGCTGGTGAACCGGAGGCGATGGGAGCTGGGGCCTGCTGCATCTCGGCTTCGAGTTTGCTGCCCACCTCGGCCGCCGCTTGGGCGAGGACGCGGTGATGAATCGTGAACAATGCGAGTTCGAGACGATCACTGACGCCAGTCTTGTCGTAGATCGAACGCAGATAATTCTTGATGACCTGCTCGGTGGTCTTTAGTCGCAGCGCGATTTCGCGGTTCTTGCAGCCCTGAACGATGAGCGCGACAATGCGCATCTCTTTGGGGGTAAGACGATCGCGAACGCGGGTCCCGACCATATCTTCTTCCGGCGAGTCAGGGAGCTGAAGTTGTGGAGGAGCCCACGTATCGCCGGCGGCGACGCGGCGCACGCACTCGACGAGAGCTTGCCCTGTGACGTTGCGGAACACAACGCCTCGGAATCCCTGCTGCAAGTAACTGGACGCCGTCTCGGTGTTTTCCGCTATGACGATGCCGCGGCTATTGGACGCCTCAAGCAGGGTGCGCAGACGAGCCATGTCGGGACGCAGGGATGCGGCAAACACCACAATGGACCCGGGGAACGTGGTGATCGCGTGCATCATGCGGTCAAGATCGGTGCATTGGGCGATGATCCGCAGATCTTCGTCCATTGCGAGAACCTTGGCTGTCCCCGCCCTGAAGATTGCCTGTGAATCCGCGAGAATGACTTTGTTCATGATTTGCGCCTCTTCGCCTGATAAACCAAAACTGCTTTGGGCCGAAACCGGCTTCCCTTCTCTCACGGGCCGGGTGCTGCCAAACATCGGACGGTACTTCTCTGCCTCACTTCGGTTATCGGCAGACGCCCAGAAATCCTTGGGAGAGACTCCCACTACCTGCATTGCAAATCATACACAGGACTTTCGTCACCCCCCTTGCTCGGAGGTACCTGCACCTAAGTAATACCCCGAAATTTAGATTACAGCGCAAGTGACTAAATCGTCACGGAGAATCCTGCGGGGTTGCTTATTCATCCTGTTTACCTACTTGGCACAAAGTGGGGTTAGTGTGGTTTATTGAAACCTAAATTGCGACCATTTCGCTCGTAGAGAGCGGAACGGCTTTGATCTGGATGAAAGCTGATGAAGCTTGGCGAAACATTAGACTGGAAAGAACATGGCGAGGCCGAATTTACTAGCAGTAGACGATGATGTGAGCGTACTGGAAGCGGTGGTCCAGGACCTGCGTCGGCAGTACGGAGCAGATTATCGGGTAATGCGAGCAGCCAGCGGCCAGGCGGCCCTGGATACTTTGCAGCAGCTTAAGGCCCGCGAAGAACCAGTGGCTCTGCTCCTGAGTGACCAGCGCATGCCGGGCATGCCGGGTGTGGAATTCCTGGAGCGCGCCCGCGAGGTCTATCCAGAGGCGAAGCGAGTCCTTCTCACGGCCTATGCGGATACGGAAGCGGCAATTCAAGCCATCAACACAGCCCGCATTCATTACTACCTGAACAAGCCCTGGGATCCTCCAGAGGAGAAGCTCTATCCGGTCCTGAATGACCTCCTGGACGACTGGAAAGCGGGTTACCGACCGCCGTTTGAGGGTTTACGGGTGATTGGGAACCGATGGGCGCTGGCCGACTACAAGCTGCGCAACTTCCTCTCGCGGAACCACGTGCCGTATCGGTGGCTGGATGCCCCCACGTCAGAGGAGGCGCAGAAGCTACTGGACGAGCGGAAGTTCACGCCCGATCAGCTTCCGATTGTGCTGTTCAGCGACGGGAGCGTCCTGTCAGAGGCAAACCCGGATGCCGTAGCAGCCAAAGTAGGTCTGAGCACCCACGCTACGCAGGAGTTCTATGACATGGTCGTGGTCGGCGCAGGGCCGGCGGGGCTCGCTGCTGCCGTGTATGGGGCCAGCGAAGGGCTGAGGACGCTGGTAATTGAGCCAGAGGCTCCAGGGGGTCAGGCAGGATCGAGTTCCCGGATCGAAAACTACCTTGGCTTTCCTGCAGGAATCACAGGTGCCGATCTGGGCCGCCGGGCACATGTGCAGGCCTCGCGGTTCGGAGCTGAGTTCGTAACCCAGAGGGCGGTGGGCCTTCGGATCGAAGGGCAGTATAGATTTATCCAGCTTGGGGATGGGCGCGAGGTGTCTTCGCACGTCGTGCTGCTCGCGCCCGGCGTGCAGTACCGGAAACTTGGGATTCCGGGATCTGACCGGCTGACCGGGCGAGGCATCTACTACGGAGCCGCGCTCGTCGAGGCAAGTTCGTGCAGAAACGAAGAGGTTTTCGTTGTCGGGGGAGCGAATTCGGCGGGGCAGGCTGCACTGCACTTTGCCAAATTCGCTCGCAAGGTCAGGATGCTGGTGCGCGGAAGAGGGCTTTCGGCAACCATGTCGAAATACTTAATCGATGAGATCGAGCGCACATCCAATATTGAGGTGGAAACACAAACCCAGGTAATCGCAGCAGAAGGCGAAGAACGGCTGGAAGGCTTGCGCTTGCGTGGTCCAAAAGGCGAGTATTGCGTACAAGCAAGCTCACTATTTGTATTTATTGGTGCGGAGCCCGGCGTGGAGTGGCTTCCGGACAGCATTTTGCGGGATGAAAAAGGGTTTTTGCTGGCTGGTCCTGATCTGAGGCAGGACGGAAAAGTGGTAAACGGTTGGAATGAGCCTCGTGAGCCATTTTTGCTCGAGACCAGCGTTCCTGGGGTATTTGTTGCAGGCGATGTGCGGCACGGATCAGTGAAGCGAGTCGCATCAGCAGTTGGTGAGGGATCGATCGCGGTTCAGTTCGCGCATCAGTACCTCGCGGGGTTTTAGATGGGGATCAAAGCAGCAGAGATGAACGAGGGCGGACAAACCATCAGCGTCAACGCGGTCCCGTTTCGGGAGATTGCAGCGGAGCTGACGAAGACTCGTCCTTTCTCGACCACTGCCGCCGACGCGTTGAACGGGATCGATGTGGTGGAGCGCGTGACTGCAAGAGCGGGCACCACGCTTACGGAACCCGGCGACACAAGAATGTATTACTGGCTTTTGATGAACGGCAAGTGTCAGGCAGATCGCGTCGAGCCTGATGGTTCGCGCAGCACAGTCGGAACGGCTCAGGGCGGCGAGGGATTCGGCGAAACTCCATTTCTCACCGGCAAGACTCAGGCGGCATTTCTGATCACAGCTGTAGAAGACTCCACCCTGCTTCGATTCACCACAGAGCAGTTCTGGCAACTAATGTCGTGCTGTCCCGGAGCACGCAAAATCATCTTGTCGGATATGGCAGCAAGGCTCTCGGCTTACCAGGCAGAAGCACTACATCGCGAAAAACTTATTTCGCTCGGAACCTTGGCCGCCGGTCTTATGCATGAGTTGCATAATCCCGGCTCAGCGGCAAAAAGAGCGGCCTCGCAGTTGCGCGAAAACATGCTGAAGTTGCAGGACCTCAGTCTCCGCACATCGAAAAAGCCGAAGACCCCCGAACAACTGGAATGCATGCACCGATTGCTGAAGCATGCCGTCAAAGGCTGCCAGTGCAAAGCCCTCGGCTCTCTGGAACAGGCAGATGCGGAAGAGAGGCTGGGGGAATGGTTACAGGAATCCGGCGTGGAGAACGCATTTACTATCGCCCCGGCGATGGTGGCAATTGGCTTCGAGCAGGAAGAACTGAGATGCGCGAGGGAGTTTTTCGATGCGCAGAGTTTCTCAGACACCCTGAACTGGCTAGGTGCGCTGGTTTCGAGCGTGTCGCTTGTGTGCGCGATTGAAGAGAGCATCTCGCGTATCTCGGACCTGGCCATGGCGGTGAAGAAGTTCGCATACGACGACCGTTCGCCGTTGAAAGAACTGGACGTACACGACAGCCTTCAAAGCACGATCACGATTCTCGGACATAAGCTGCGCGTTAAACAGATTTCGGTCGAGAAGAAATTTGAGGCGTCGCCGTCCGTCATTCAAACGCGTGGATCGGCCCTGAGCCAAGTATGGACTAATCTTATCGACAACGCCGCAGATGCATCTCCCGCACAGGGACATATTGAGATCGCGACCTGGACTGAGTCCGCGAATGGCAATGCCGGCGACCCAAGCTGGCTCGCGGTGAGCGTGACCGATCATGGGCCCGGGATTCCTGCCGATGTTCTTCCCAGAATCTTCGAAGCCTTCTTCACGACAAAGCCCCAGGGATCGGGCACTGGTTTGGGACTCGAGATTGTTCATCGCATCGTGACCCAGAAATTTGGCGGCAAGATCGATGTGACATCCAGTCCGGGTGAAACACGATTTGAAGTGCGACTCCCGCTGAACGGAATCGATACCGCAGTTGCAAAAAGCAGCGCTGTCTCCTCATAGTTTCCACGTGCTATCCCTTCTCCCTTCCTCTCCTCCACAATCAAGTTGAGTCGTTCTGCGCCGATGAATGAGCCAGAGGATGATGTGTGGCTGATCTTGGCAAGCTATTGGAATCTGCGCTGGACGCAATCCCGGAAGGCACAGCTCTGGCTGGCATGGATGGGAAGGTCGCGTTCTGGAACTCCGCGGCGGGAAGCATCACCGGTTGGAGAGCAGGAGAGATAGTTGGCCGCGGCGTGCGCGAAATTCTTGATGCGATCGTTGTGGGCGGCGTATCGCATTGGATAGCTCTTTCTTCAGCTGGAAAGGCGATCGAACACGGCTGCATGGTCAAGATTAGGCACAAGCTTGGTGTCGAACTTCCGGTCGCATCGCGAACTCTTGAACTCCGCGACGAGTTTGGAAACCGCTTCGGAACCGGCGTGTTATTCCATCCAATCGAGAAGATCGATGCGCTTGCGAGCGGAGAACCTTCAAGCGATCTAAAATCCGGTGAGAGCCGCATGGAATTGGAAGATCGTTTGGCGCGGTTACATGAAAATTTCTGCGACGGAGATGCACCGCTAGGACTGCTTTGGGTTGTTGTCGATCAAGCACTGAGACTCCGGAGATCGCATGGAGCCCGCGCCTGCGAAGCGATGCTGGAATCGGTCGAAAAGACTCTCGCGAGCGGCTTGAAGCCCGCTGAGGAGATCGGTCGATGGAGCGACCAGGATTTCCTGATCCTCTCGCACGAGCGGAGCGTTGTTGCGCTGGCTGCTCATGCACAATGGCTTGCTGGCCTTGCTCGGACAACCGATTTTCGATGGTGGGGTGATCGCGTTTCGCTCACGGTGAGCATCGGGGCGGCGCAAGCGTTGAAAGACGAGAGCCTCTGCACATTACTGGAACGCGCAGAGACTGCCGTGCTGGCGAGCATTCACGCGGGAGGAAACCACACGACAGCAGCGCGGGGGAACCGATAAATGTTCGCCATCATCGGCATTGTTTTAGTTTTCGGCGCGGTTGTCGGTGGATTCCTGATGGAGAAAGGGCACTTGCCAGTTCTTGTTCAGCCTGCTGAACTGTTGATCATCTGTGGGGCAGCAATGGGCACGCTCCTGATCGCCAATCCTATACACATTCTGAAAGGAATCGTTTCGAGCCTGAAAGGTATTGTTACCGGCTCGAAGTTCGACAAGAACCGGTACCTGAAATTACTGAAGATGATGTTCACGTTCCTCAACAAGGTTCGCAAGGAGGGCTTGCTCAGCGTCGAAAACGATGTTGAAAGACCCAAGGAAAGCGCAATATTCAATGCATTTCCCGAGTTTCTTGCTGATCATCACTCGCTGAACTTCGTTTGCGACACACTGCGAATGGCGATCACCGGAGGCGTGGATCCCTTCGACATGGACCAGATGATGGAACTGGATATGGAAGTGCACCACCACGAGGCAACACAGCCTGTAAACGCATTGATCACGGTAGCTGACGCGCTTCCGGGACTGGGTATTGTCGCCGCCGTCCTTGGCGTTGTGATTACCATGGGCGCCCTTGGTGGGCCACCGGAGGAGATCGGGCATAAAGTAGCGGCCGCGCTCGTAGGAACCTTTCTGGGCGTGTTGCTGTGCTACGGACTTGTGGGGCCGGTGAGTGCGAATATGACCAAGATGGTCGATGAACACAATGACTACTTGCACGTGCTTCGAGTACTGCTGCTTGCCTTTCTGAAGGGCTCTGCTCCCATTATCGCGGTTGAGTTGGGAAGACGTGCCATTCCCGCGCGCGTTCGACCAACCTTTGACGAGATGGAAAAGCACTGCAAGCAGCTGAGCGGTGTACCGGCGGCGGACACCAAGGCAGCTTGAGGAGTTCGGCGTGGTGACCACGAAAACTCAGCCAATCATAATCATCAAGCGCAAGGGCACACATGGTGGACACCATGGAGGCGCGTGGAAGGTCGCTTACGCGGATTTTGTGACTGCGATGATGTCCCTGTTCATCGTGCTCTGGCTTATGAATTCCAGCGAGAAAATCAAAAAGGCGGTGGCGGGGTACTTCAACGACCCGAAAGGCACCGCCTCGCTGATGGGGACCACAATGACCGGGAACGGTGAAACGATCAGCGCCGCTGTGGCCGATGACATGCAGAAGCTGAAGGAAAAACTGGAGGAGCAGATCAATACCAAGAAGGACCTGCAAAAGCTTTCCAAGCAGATTGAAATTATGCTTACGCCCGAGGGTTTGCGGATCGAGTTACTGGAGGACAAGAATGGAACTTTCTTCCAAAGCGGCAGTGCGAGGCTGAGCGGAAGCGGACAGGAATTGTTGGCGCTCCTGGCCGGGGAGTTGAAAACGTTGCCGAATTCTCTTCTCATTGAGGGACATACGGATGCGTCTCTGTATTCGAAAGATGCAACGTACACGAATTGGGAACTGTCCGCAGATCGAGCCAACGCGGCCCGCCGACTCATGCAACAGGATGGTGTTCGAATCGATCAGGTAACCCAGGTGCGGGGCTACGCGGACCAATTGCTGCGCGTGAAGACCAACCCCTACGATGCGTCCAACCGCCGGATCTCAATTTTGGTCAAGAATCAGCAAGAGGCACCACCTGCGACGAAGCCTCAGGCGGAGGCCCATCAGGAACCCACAGGTCCGTCGGGAGGTAAGGAGAACACACAGGCGAATGAGCAGGTGGAGGCGAACCAAGCGGGGGTACATGGGAAGACTCAGGCAACCTCCACAATCATCGGGAAGCACTGGCTGATACGCTTTCGCAGCATGCTTCCGAAATTCGGCAGATAAGCTGCGGGCAAGCAGGCACAGCGCCAAGCGAGCGCTTGGTGTACTCTGGTGCACGAGCAGGAAAGCGTTTACTAAGGAGCAACCAATGGCGGTCGTAGCTGGCGTGGATTTCGGTACGTTGAGCGTACGGGTTACGTTGGTGGACAGCGAGTGCGGACCGGTCGGCACAGCATCGGCATCATACCCCCTGCATCGGCGGCGCGAAGATCCGGATTTTGCGACACAATCGCATACGGACCAGATGAACGCGCTGGCTGTGGCGATGAAGGATGTACTCGCCTCAACCGGCATCAACGGCGACAGCGTGCAGGCAATTGCATTGGATACCACCGGCTCAAGCGTAGTCCCGGTCAATAAGCATCTCGAACCGCTTGATGACTACTACCTGTGGTGTGATCACCGCGCGCATGAAGAAGCGGAAGAGATCACGAGAAAGGCCCACTCCATGGGTCTCGAAGCGATCGAGTGGTGTGGCGGCGTGTACTCGCACGAATGGGGCTTTGCAAAGTTGCTGCACTGGCTGCGGCACAACCCAGGCAAGCGCGAATCATTTGCTACTGCCCTCGAACACTGCGATATGGTCGCAGCAACGCTCAGTGGCGTGAAGGATGTTCGCGATGTGAAGCGCAGCATTTGCGCTATGGGCCATAAGTGGATGTGGAATCCCAAATGGGGTGGATTGCCACCTGAGGACTTTCTTGTCGCGGTCGATCCTCTTTTGAAGGGTGTGCGCGCAAAGATGGGCGGCGAATACTTGACAAGCGACAGGATCGCAGGACTTCTCTCACCGGAGTGGGCAGAGAGACTCGGATTGCGAGCAGGAATTCCGATTCCCGTTGGCGCCTTCGATGCACATTGGGATGCACTTGGCTCGAATATCCGTGAAGGTGACGTCGTCAACGTTGTCGGAACATCTACATGCATTATCGCTATCGCGCGCGATGCGCAACTCGTTCCGGGCGTATGCGGCGTCGTGCCGGGCAGCGTTCATCCTGGATATATCGGCATTGAAGCGGGTCTATCAGCCACCGGAGACATCTTTGAAGCAATCGCCCAGCGTGCCGGAACCCGCGTTTATGAATTATCGAAAGGGCTCGAGTCCTTCAAGGCCGGGCAGACGGGGCTCTTGCGGCTGAGTTGGGACAACGGCGATCGGACCGTACTCGTGAATCCCGAACTTGGTGGCGTAACGCTTGGTTGGAATATGGTGAGCACGGCGCAGGATGAACTATTTGCAGCGATTGAAGGCACCGCCTTCCATACGCGCATCATTCTGGAGCGCATGGCGGAACACGGAGTTCGGGTGGATCGCGTGATCAATGCGGGCGGGGTCCCGCAGAAGAATGAAGTACTCAACCAGGTGTATGCCAACGTGCTGAATAAGCCTGTACTGGTTCCCGCCGGAATTCCCACGAGTCTCGGATCTGGGATCATGGCGCTTGTTGCAGCTGGCATCTACAAGACGATTGAAGAAGCGCAGAAGGCGGTTTGCCTGCCATTGCGCACCATTGAGCCGGACCGCCATACAACGGCCGCGTACGAACAGCTCTATGCGCTCTACAAAGATGTGTATTTCGCGCTTGGCCAACGTGAAGCGGCGGCGATCCCGCTGGGCCGTGTTCTGCCGGAGTTGAGGGAAATCGCGGCCTTTGCGCGTCGCTCGCCTGCATAGGGTCTTCGAAAGCGCGGAATCCGAGTGTCGCGGTAACGAGAGCCTGAATGCCCGAATAGACTTGAGTCAGATTGCACCCACAAAGAAATTGCCGGGACAGCAGAGGCTCTCCCGGCGATTCGTCTTCTTAAAGTCGATCAGAAGTCTAACCGAAGTCCGAACTGCATATGACGAAAAGAATTTTTCCCCAGCACCGTGGTGTAGAAGCCAAAACCAGGATAGGTCAGAGCGTTGTTGATGTACTCATTATTTGTCGTGTTGTCGTCGAAGCGGACCGAGTTGGTGACATTGAACACTTCCCACGCGAACTTCAGCCGTGCCCTCTCAGCGAGGTTCCAGCTCTTCGCCAGCGAAGAGTCGATATCGAACACACCATCACCACGGAACTTGTTTCTCATACCGGCTTCTCCGGGGTACGGCAGCCGCATCGGCGAACCAGTAGTTACACCCTCGCTGATTGCGTTATCGTCCGCGAAGACTTGCGGAAGGCCATTTTTGATGTGCTTGTGAATTTTTACGGGAGCTGTATTCACAGCAAATGCCTGCAACTCCCAATTCGTGGTCCATCCGGGCTCAATGACCGAGAACGGAAGACCGCTGGTCCAACGACCCAACCCGGACCACTGCCAGCCGCCCCAGATTGCATCACCGAGCCTGCTGGAACCGCCCAGCAGAGTTTTCCCGCGTCCGAACGGCATAGCGTAAGTCCAGTCGACGGTTATCAGGTGCGTTGTATCGAAGTCAGACAGACCGCGACTCAACGACGGATTCCAGACGTTCTGGATTGCGCTGTACGAAGTAGCTGACCGCTCAGCATCCGACCCCATATCGATGGACTTCGAGTAGGTGTAGCTGAAGTCCAGTGTCAAACCGTTGCGGGACGGGTGACGCAGGGTCAACTGACCGGCGTGATACGTACTCGATCCGATCGAGGACAGACTGATGAGTGACGAGAACTGCGGACTCCAGAAATTGCCGCATGGTGGTCCGTAGAAGCATCCGAAATCAATGTCATACAGAGCACCCGTCTCACCATAGGTGTAGCGTTGTGGCGCCCACTCGTTGTTGTAGATTGCTTCCGTAGCGCTTTCGCCGTCGAAGTCGTAGTTAGCCATTTGGGGGAATACGTCTTCGAAGTACTGAATCGTGGGCACAAAAACAGGATCAACTTCGTCCGAGCAGGTGTCATCACTGCAGGTAATGAGCCCGCCGTACGCACCGCCATTCTGATCCGAAAATTTCGACATCTGGGTTCCAGCAGTGAAGTAATCGCCCGCACCCTTCGGATCGTTATAGTTGACCGGCTCCGCCAAATCCAACTGCTGCAGCAGATGACGTCCCAACCGACCCACGTATGCGGCATCGACGAGAAACCCGCCCGGCAGTTCGCGCTGAACCGACAGATTAAAAGCTTCAGTGTATGGTGTCTTAATGTGGTTATCGATGCCCCAGTTGATACCAAACGTCCCGTCCGGAACTGCGTAAGGATAGACTTGGGTGTCCGGAGCAGATGGGACTGGCAGGTTAGGTAAATCGTGCGGCCCTGTGAAGCGGGGGGCGGTCCTGTAGTTGACCGTATTTGCGGGACTGTTGAACTGCGAAGAAAGTCCGAACGAGCCTAGCGTCGCAAACCGATTTGTCAATGCTTCGCCGTAGTGGTCGAAATAAACTCCGAAACCCGTGCGAATCGATGTTTTGGAGTCTGGAGCATAGGCGAGCGAGAATCGAGGAGCGATGTTCCCCTTCTCTTTGGGCCAGAACCCCGGGCCATGGTTGGCCTTTCCGATCGGAGTGAAGAGGAGATCGTCTTCAAACACGCGACCTTGAGCTGCCTCTGTTCCTCGTTTCTGATACCAGCCGTGGGTGTCAACAGTCGGTGCAATCTCCTGGCCCTTGCTTTCATACGGGGTTTGAAGGATCGTGTGGCGCAGCCCGAAGGTCATTGTCAGATTCGGCCTGATCCTCCACGAATCCTGAATGAAGTACTCGAACTCATTCGACTTGAAGTGCCGGTCAATGAACGAGCCATCAGGCAGCAAGCTCGCTTCAGTAGCGCTGGTGACCTTGTAGTTGTTGCTTGAATCACGCTCGGCAATGAGGCCGACAATCGTCGCGTAGGCGTAATCGAACGATGTCGCATACCCTGGATCGACTTCAGGAAGCCCGAGGCTAGTCGGGTCGGGAGAGAACTTGGCGCTTAGATACGACGGATTGGTGCTCGCGCCATTATAGGAATTCTCATCGTTCGCGGTGTTGTTCGTGATACCGCGCCAATTGCCGCCGATTCCGATCGTGTGGTTACCGCGAATCCAACTCAGGTTATCGTCGATCGTATTAACGGGCACGTTCACGATCGAGCTGCGCGTCTGGGCTGTTGGTTGCGACAGAAAGCGGATGTCAACATAATCGCCCTGTCCAACGCCCGCGCTTGCATAGCCCTGGCGGATATATGCGTAGCGAAGATCGTTCACGATATTCTGCGTCGCCGAAAGCGTATAGCCGAATGCCAGCCCCTTGCTGTTGTCCTCAAGCGTGGATGATGGCGGCTCCCCGGGAAACTGCTGGGTGCCGGCTGCAAAATCCTTTTGCAGATTACCGCGAACGAAGAAGTGGTGTTTGGCGTTGGGGGTGAAATCTATTTTCCCGATGTTCGTATTCAGGCGCGAAGGTGCCGGCGAGCTGAAATTAAACGTTCCATTATTGATGCCATCCCCACCTGCAAGAACGGTTGAGGTCGGTTCACTCGACAGGTAGTCAATCACAGCCTGGTCCACACCCGGTCCGTTCGGACATGCAGTGCATCCGGTGTCCAGTTGCTGGATCTGCTGTTTGCTTAGAAGTACCGTAGAGCCGTCCTCCGCGAAATAGCCTACTTGCCCGTTCATGAAACTGGCGGAAGGGGTGATCTGCGAGACGGCCTGGTTCGTCGCAAGTCGCTGGCCTTCGTAGTTGTAAAAGAAGAACAGCTTGTTCTTCAGAATCGGTCCGCCAATGCTTCCACCGAAAGTATTCACAATGTATTTGGTAGGGCGATTTGGCTCACCATTCGTGACTTGCTGGTTTTTGATGAACCAGTTATTCGCCACCATGTTCGACGGCCGATGGTACTCGTAGAGCGAGCCGTGGAACTGGTTCGTGCCGCTCTTCGTGATCAGCGACAGTTGTGCGCCAGACGATCTTCCCGCATCGGCATTGCTGTCCGCGGTAGTTACGCGAAATTCTTCGGTTGAATCGAGGGTGGACCGGAGCACGCCATTGAACGCGTACCCGTTGACCTGATCGTTGTTGTCTACTCCATCAAGGGTGACATTACCCTGGTCGGAACGAGCACCCGAGACAGCACCCTGACGACTATCCTGGTAGTTCGGTGATGTCTTATCGGTGAGCCCAATTGACTCGCCCATGAACAACACACCCGGCTGGAGACTGAGAAGGGAGATTGGATCACGGCCGTCCATTGGCATGGCTTCGATAGTCACATTGCCGACGGAATTGCCAATGCTGGCATCGGTTGTATTCAATGTCTGTGCAACCGCGCTCACGTCAACAGTTTCAGTACTCGCCTGAATGGTGAGCGCAAAATTAATGGTCGCAGGTTGATTAACGAGCAATTCGGCGGTTTTGCTCTGATCACCGAAACCTTGAGCTGTTGCTTTGATGACGTACTTGGCGGGAGGAATCTGAGGGAAGATGTAATTCCCCGAACTATCCGCAACGGCGTCGAAGCTAGAACCGGTTGCATTATTCGTGATTGTTATCTTGGCTCCGGGAACAAGTGCGCCGGAGGGATCTTTGACTGTGCCGCGGAGCGAGGTAGTTGCGGTCTGGCCAAATGAGGGAAGGACGAAGGATAGGACACAAATGAGTATCCATCCCGACAGGGATTTCTTCACGGCTATTCCTCCAGAAAAGGCGTACAAACGTGAATCTCTTGATTTCTCTGCAAGTGACTTCAGAAACCGCCCCGCGCAATTGCCTGAGTGATTCGGGGATACACACTCTTTAGCGCAAGAGTGGGCCGCGAGAACAAAAAACGCCGCAATCGCGGCTTCGACACGGCATCGAACGCCGAGCCTGGGATCTGTTAATAATCTATTTCTTCCCCCAATCAGGATTCAATAAAAAACGCCGCTGATCAACGTGCATATGCGTTTCATGGGCTGAAAACTGCATTTCATCTCATTGCTGCTGTCGCACCTGCTGCAGGTCCGGTAGGGGCATAGGGGAATCCGGCGGTTGATGAGCCTGCTCAGCCACAGCCGACCAGTCCTCCGGGACGGGCACTTTTCGGTCCAGTGGCGCAGAAAGTCCGCTGACTATGAGATGACGCTACATGCTGACTGCTTGCGCCGCTGCAACTCATCCTGGGGCGTGGATTCGGCGTATCTGCCAACCCCGCTTGGTTGTCCGAACGTCTCCCGGACATCGGTCATATGCGTGATCGAAAGGTTACTCACGGTAATGAGTTCCCGCAGCGGGTCAGGGGCTGATCGCCTTTTGGTTCCTACCGTGCAACTCTCGTTACGATCGGGCTTCGATAGCCATTTCCCGCCCCGCTCTCGCCCTACCTAGGCTGATTGGTTCTCCCGCTTGTAACACCCTGAGCATGAGGGCCCATGAGAGATTTGCCGACGCCAGTCAGGAGGCGGTGAATTTAGCTGAGTAGCGCGGCAAAATGCAGGGTTACCGGATAGCATCTGGATATGAGCTATGACCTGATGGTCTTCGAACCGGACGCAGTCCCAGTCAGGCACGATGAGTTCCTGGACTGGTACGCGCTGCAAACGAAGTGGACGGAAGATCATGGGTATGACGATCCAGCGATTACGACGGAGCATTTGCGGGCCTGGTTCCAAGATATGATTCAGATTTTCCCGCCTATGAACGGGTCTGATCAGCTCGCAAAAGATGAGAACTCAAGTACCGACTACGCGATTGGAACCAGCTTCGTCTATGCCTCTTTCGCGTGGTCCAAGTCAGAAGCGGCCTACATGACAGTGGCGCGCCTCGCCGAGAAACACAGTCTGGGTCTTTTTAACGCGAGTTCAACTGGTGAGGAAGTCTGGCTTCCCGAGGATGGGAGAATTGCTCTCGCGCACGACAAGGGGCCGCCGACGTTGGTGGGACGCATCAAGAGCTTCCTCACGTTTGAATGATGCTCGCAGCTTTGATTCGCGACCACTATACAACTGCGCAGCACAGATCAACCAATCCGGTGGCATTCGAAAACAGCCTTGGGGAGACGACCTCCCTAGGAGCGGTCCGACTCGCGGTGCGCATGCGATAACCTGATCTTCTGAGGAGGGTCGCGCATTAATGCCGCCGCTGAAGCGATTTGCCAAACGATTTACTGCTTTTCTCTTCCTCGCACTTAGCATTTCTACCGCAACAGCGCAAAAAGCTCCGATCCAGATCACCGCCGACCTGAGCGATGCGCCACGGAAGCTCTTTCATGCCGAAATCGACTTCCCTGTTTCGCCCGGCCCTCTGACTCTGATCTCCCCGGAGTGGATTCCGGGACACCATATGCCTTCAGGGCCGGCAAATGCGATCACTGGAGTGGTCTTCACAGCCAACGGCAAGCCTCTGGAGTGGCGGCGCGACGACGTGAACCTGTACGAGTTTCACCTCGTTGTCCCATCTGGCGTAACGACTCTTCACGCGCATATCGATTCGATCGTGACGCGGCGCGTATCGCAAAGGCTGGCGGCGCTGGAGTGGGAGGCATTGATGCTGTATCCGGCCGGTGTGCCGGTGAAAGATATTCCGATTCAGCCTTCGGTGAAGGTTCCGGCTGGTTGGGGAATCGGGACAGCGCTGAAACCGATAAGCGGTGGGTCATACCCCGTACCCAGTGCAGGGGCTGTCACGAGGTTTGCAGCGACAAATATAGAGCAACTCGAAGACTCCCCGATTCTGACGGGTCTGTACTTCCACGAATACCCCCTCGCGCCCTCGATCTCCCCAAAGCATTACCTGGACGTTGCGGCCGATGCACCTGATGATGCCAACCTTCGACCTGCCGTACTGGCTGAAATCGCCAATCTGGTGCGGGAAGCTGACGCCCTGTATGGATCGCACCACTACAACGAGTACCACTTCCTTCTCACGCTCTCTAACGTAGCAGGCGGAATGGGGTTGGAACACGGGCAGTCGTCCGACAATGGCGTCGGCCAGAAAGGGTTCGCGGATGACGTGCACCAGTTGCCAGAGTCGGATCTGCTCTCGCACGAGTTCACGCACTCGTGGAACGGCAAGTATCGGCGGCCAGTCGGTCTTTACCAGCCGGACTTCGCAACCCCGATGCAGGGTGCGATGTTGTGGGTCTACGAAGGCATGACGGAGTACTGGGGCAATGTATTGGCGGCAAGATCAGGATTGAAGACTCCAGATGAATACAGAGATGTGTTGGCCATGACTGCGGCCGAACTGGACTACACGCGCGGGCGCGAATGGCGGCCAACCGTTGACACTGCGGTTGCGGCGAGCATTCTGCGCGGCGGCAATCGAACCTGGGAAAACTGGCGGCGAGGTCAGGATTACTACTTCGAGGGCGAGTTGCTGTGGCTCGATGCTGACACGCTGATTCGCAAGATGACCGTCAACAAGAAGTCGCTGAATGACTTCGTGAAGATCTTCCTCGGTAAGGGCGGCAACACAGGCCCGCTGATCGTAACGTATACCTTTGACGAACTGGTGCAGGATCTCAATGCGGTTGTCCCATATGACTGGGCGAAGTTCCTGCACGATCGGGTGCAGAAGATCAATCCGCGAGCCGATGTGGCTGGTCTGGAACAGGGCGGGTACAAGCTGGTTTATCGTGACAAGCCGACCAAGTCGGAACGAATGATTCAGGCAGCGGAAGGACGCCGCGGCAGCGGCATTGATTGCTGGTACTCGATCGGACTTCAACTCGGCGCTGATGGAACAATCGCAGACGTGCTGTGGAATGGGCCAGCGGATAAAGCCGGACTAGCTCCGGGCGAGAAGATCATGGCGGTAAATGACAAGGTCTATTCTGCCGAAGCGCTGCGCGATGCAATCCGTGACGCTAAAGATCCGTCGATGCCGATTCGCGTGATTTTGCAGGCGGACTCGTTTGTCTCGACTGCGCAGATCGACTATCACGATGGGGAACGTTATCCGGCGCTCGAGCGCGTGAATGGAACGTCCGCGTATCTGGATGACATCATCAAGCCGTTGACCACGCCAGAGAAGGCGCCAGTGGAAAAGAAGGAAGATGCCGACTAAGGCTCATCAGTGTGGTCGCCCGGGCAGAACAAAGTGTTCATCGCATCGCGGCTCGTAGTTGTCGCCGGCCATGATGATGGGACTGTCGTAGTGCGCAGGTGTGCCTTCAACGAGGCGCTGTGGATAAAGCGCCTTGGCTCCGCAACTGCAGTAAGCGACGAGTTCAGTAAGATTTCCGGCGTAGGTGCGAACGAGCCAGGAGAGCTGGAGCATCTCTCCGAATGGCATTCCGCGAAAGTCGAGTTCGAGGCCAGAGACGATCACGTCGTGTCCCCACTGCAGCAGGCGCTTGGTGAATAGAAAGAGATCGCTGACGAACTGGCCTTCATCGATTGCGATGCACTCAACCCGTTTGCCAATCTGCTGCTCGGTGGCTTCAAGAATGGGCAGAATCGACCACGGGTTAGCAGAGGGAAATTCGACGGCTTCCATCTTGCCGCAGCCATTGCGATTGCGGCTTTCAACGCAGCCGGCTGCGGCCTTGGTGTCGGCGCTGGGCTTCAGGAGCATCACGTATTGATGCGCATACTGGCGGCGGATCTCGATACGGCGGAGCAGTTCCGCAGTTTTGTTGCTGCGCATGGGCCCGACGATCATCTCCAGCTTGCCAGCCACGAGGCGTTCTCCGTTGAGATTTGATTTCAGCCGAAGCGGGCTCGTTTGACCGTCTGGCGGAAGTCCTCGCCGGTGACCTCGACCTTGACGCACATCTCGGCAAGACGAGAACGCATGCGGTCACCGATACGATCGCCCAGCGTCTGCTCACGCGCGGCACGTTCCACGCTGCTCAGTGCTCCTCCGCCCGCAGGCAGATCGGGATAGTTGGTGGTGATGATGGTCGTCTGCTTGTCGTTGTAACGCGTGTTCAGTATCAGTGCGACTGTATCCCACACCCACTCGTTCGGCTTCTGCGCACCGAGATCATCGAGCACCAAGACATCGGCGTTAAATACGGGTTGCAGTAGTTCAAGCTCGGTGGTATTGACTTGTGGGTTGTAGCTGTTCTGAATGTTTTTGAGGAGCTCACGATAATCGCAGAAAAGACCCTTGCAACCCTTCTCTTGAACGAGACGCCGAAGCACGCCAACTGCCAAATGCGTTTTTCCTACACCAATGGAACCGGTGAAGAGCAAGCCCTTGCCGCCAGTATCGTGCGGAAACTCATCGACGAATCTGCGCGCCGTCAAGAGCGCCTTTCCAAGGGACGGATTGGCGCCACGAAAGTCGGTCTCGTATCCGTCGAGCGTGTAGTGCCGGTAGCGCTCGGGAATGTGTGCGGCGCCGACCCGGCGCTCTTCGCGCTGCGATTGCTGGCAATCGCACGGCCTCGAGACCCAAAGGCCACTATCGGACTTCACGCGGATTAGGCCAATGCCGTCGCAGATGGGACAGGTGGTCATCGCTTGTATCAGGCTAGCGCAGTTTGGTGGAGGTGCGTTGCGGTGGGAAAGACGGGGTGGATCGTGGAAAAGAGTCCTCTCTGGATTTGAACTAATCGTCTTGCTTGTTCCCACGCTTGCTCCGCAAGAATGCGGCACCCAAGATTCTTTCAAGTTGCCCATCGTCGTCTCCCAGGTCCCCGATGGAGGGGACCTGGGGCACCCGGCTGTAAGATTGAAAGTCCGCTAATTTCATCCCTTTGAGAGGCTCTCCTTTATGAATCCGACCTCGTTTCGTATTGCTGCTGCCGCGCTTGCTGTTGCTGGATCGCTTGCTGCGTTCGGACAGACCCAGCTGACGCATCCGACGCAGGAGCCGGGGAATGTGCCGGAGACGAAGGCGCCGGCTCCGGCACCCACTGCGCAGAAGCACCCAGACAACGACTACTGGCGGAAGCACGATCAACAGTTGCTCACGGACTTCCCGTGGCTGGCGCGCTTTAAAGAAGCCGATGAGAAATTGGGGCCGCCTGCCGCTGGCGAGAAGCGCGTGGTCTTCATGGGAGACTCCATCACTGAAGGTTGGCATTTCGACAAGCCAAACGGAGTGTTCGCGACGAAGCCTTACGTCAATCGCGGAATTAGCGGCCAGACCACTCCGCAGATGGTGCTGCGCTTTCACCAGGATGTGATCAATCTCAAGGCTAAGGTTGTCGTGATTCTTGCGGGAACAAACGATATCGCCGGTAATACCGGTCCGATGACGCCCGAGGATACGGAGAACAACATTGCGGCAATGGCTGAGATGGCAGCGCAGAACCACATCGCAGTTGTGCTGTGTTCGATTCTGCCTGCCTACGACTATCCCTGGCAGCCGGGTCTGGCACCTGCTCCAAAAATCGATGCTCTGAACTCGTGGATCCAGAACTATGCCGCGCAGCACAAATACGTTTACGTGGACTACCACTCAGCCATGAAGGATGCCCGTGACGGACTGCCCGCCAATCTGAGCAAGGATGGAGTTCACCCCACCGAAGCTGGATATGACATGATGGCGCCTCTTGTAGAAGCGGGAATAGCGCGGGCGCTCACGGACTGACTCAGAATCGCCGCTAACACTCGTATGAACACCTGAACTTACGGGAGTCGACCACCCCCCCACCCCGTTTGCCCTATTTTCAACTACTTACGGACACTCGGCTCCGCAAATTATTGCGAATAAATAGCTTAGCTGCAAAATCATGCAAATAATAGGGTTAGCGCAAAATGTAAAAGATTCGAGCTGTGGTAATGGCCGAGATTGCTTTCGCATTTAATTATGACGAAGGACGCGAAATAGACTGCAAGGCGCCTGCAGGACATTCGCCAGCTGGCTTCCTCGCCGCGCCGGACATCATAAAACTACTGAATCGCCGGCTTGTTTGGAACATTGTCTTCGATATTGTCGCGTTAGCCCCTTCGTCGGATGGGAGTACGGGGAGCAAAGTTGCGAGCCAGTCGTTCGATGGCATCACATCATGCGTGGAAGACGCCATCATATCGGTTTTAACGATCGCTTAAGCGCGCTTGCGAGCGTGGTTGAGACCGATCTTGGGCTTGACAAGATATCGGGCAAAGAATCGACAAATTTAAAGCGGCCCCCACAGGGAGCCGCTTTCTAAATACGTCGGGCAGCGTTACTTGCTTGCGATGTGCTGTGTCGTAGTGTCGGCTGCGATTGCCTGCTCAAATGTCATGCGCAAATACTTATGCGGGTTGACCGGCACCCTGTGTACGCGTACCTCGTAATGAAGATGTGGACCGGTCGCCCGTCCCGTCTGCCCTACGTAACCGATCACCTGGCCGCGCTGCACATATTGGCCGGGGATCACTGCGATTGAGGACAGGTGGCCATACAAGGTGATGAGATCGTGCCCGTGATCGAGCACCACTTGCCGACCATATCCAGACCCCATGTTCTCGCCCGTTACGCTTCCGTCTGCCGCAGCTCGCACCGGTGTTCCATACGGAGCTTCGATGTCCAAGCCGGGATGAAATGCGCCTTCACCGTTGATGGGATCTTCGCGTTGTCCGAAGCCCGAACCAACGCGGCCCTCCACCGGCCACATGGAAGGAGCATCCGCAAGCTGCGTCCAGTCACCAAGAAAGCCTGAAGTCAACCCCCCCTGCAGCGCGCGCGTCACCCGGCCCGACATGGCTTGATCGCGCAACGCATTAAACTGCTCAAAGGTCATCCTCACATCCGCATTGCTCACCTCGTCCTTCATCGCGGGAGTGGCACCGGCAGCAGGATTTGTCGTTGGCTTGGCTGGAAGAACTTTGTGCGAACGCAACCCGTAAAGTGCCGTCACCTCGCTGGCGAGCGCGCCCAGTGATGCGACCTGCACATCACGGTCATGCGCTACCTTGGCGAGTTGATTCACGTCTTTACGAAGCTTCTGATTGTCTTCCCTGACCTGATTGAATCTTTCGGTCTTGAGCAGCATGCGCGTATAAGATCCAGCAAGGCCCACGATCGTGAATGCGCCTACCAGCGCGGCAGCGACAAAACCATACACATAGTGCAGAGGAAGCGGTAATTTTCTTACGCGACCATCTTCATCTCTGGCAACAAAAAGAATGTAATAGCGCTTTCGCAGCATGATCCTGCTTTCACTTCAAATGCAAGGTGCTAGTAACCGGCGTAGCCAGGTAGATCAATGAATGCAGGTACCGGGGGAGCCCCGCCCTACTGCATGCGCTCTTGAAAGAGCACATATCCTTAAACGTCTATTCAGGCTAGCAGTCGGCCCGGCGGGGGGTCAATTAATTGAGATGGAAAACCAGCTCAAAATCCGTCCCTCGTTCACCAATAAACTGGCCCCAAAGTAATGGCTCGGAGTATAAACCCTCCGGATTGTCCTATTCTCAAAAGGATGCGGACCACGCCCCGGTCGATGCCCTCTACAAAACATGGGGAAGTTGCGCTGATTCAACGAATTCGCGATCGCGCGGCTCGCATGGGAACAAGCTTGCCCCTCGGGATTGGCGACGACTGCGCTCTCCTGCGTTTCAAAGCGGGGGAAGAAGCTGCCGTAACCACTGACCTGTCTGTCGAGAACCGCCACTTTCGCCTCGACCTACACCCGCCAGAAGCGATCGGGCATCGCACCCTTGCCCGCGGGCTCAGCGATCTGGCATCAATGGGCGCACGTCCGGTTGCCGCGTTCCTCTCCCTCGGCCTGCGTTCGGAACTGATAAGTCCCGCAGGTCGTAGAGGCACAGCATGGGTCGATCGCTTCCTCGACGGCTTCTTCGGTCTAGCCGAGCAAAACAAAGTTCCTCTGGCCGGTGGCGACGTCGCCGAATCCTCGCTCGTGCTCGCCGACATCGTTGTCATCGGCGCCGTTCCGCGGGGCAAGGGACTACTTCGCTCCGGCGCGAATCCCGGGGACTCCATTTATGTGACGGGTCGACTTGGCGGATCGGCCGCGGCCCTCAGGCGCTTTTCCCAAGGCGCGTTGCGGGCACCGAACGTAGACCTTGCCCCTCATCTCTGGCCACAACCCCGCATCCAGCAGGGAGTCTGGCTTCGGCGGCACAGTGCTGCAACCGCGGCGATCGATATAAGTGACGGCCTCTCTACTGATCTGCATCATCTCTGTGCGGAGTCCGGGGTCTGCGCAGAAATCGAAGCGAGATCGCTCCCCATCTTTCAAGGTGCAACGCTTTCCGATGCGCTAAACGGGGGAGAAGACTACGAACTGCTCTTCACGGCCCGCCAGACTGCCCGCATTCCTCGCCGGATCGCCGGCGTGCCAGTCTGCCGCATCGGTGTGATCGGCAAAAAAGCCGTCAAACGAGCACGGGTAACACTTGTTGATACATCTGGACTCCGAACGCTGGAACCGCGAGGATGGGAGCACTTCCGCACCGAAAGCTCAAACCATAGTAGTTACTAACCTTTCAGCAGTTTGCGGATTATGATCGTATTGCCATGGAAAGCGACAGCATACGTGTGCGATTTGCGCCATCCCCTACGGGACTGCTTCACGTAGGGAACGCGCGGACTGCACTGTACAACTGGCTGTTCGCCCGACATATCGGCGGTAAATTCGTACTTCGTATCGAAGACCTCGATCTCGATCGATCAAAGACAAGCTTCGAGAAGCAACTCATCCAGGACCTTATCTGGCTTGGGCTCAATTGGGATGAGGGTCCAAATGAGAACGACCTCAGCGAAGCAGGAGACGTTGGCCCCTATCGCCAGTCGAGGCGGATGGATCTATACGCCACTCATACGGCGCAACTCCTGGCAGAAGGGAAGGCTTATCGATGCTTCTGCACGCCTGAAGAACTCGAAGAAGAACGCCAGCAGGCGATCGCGGATGGGCGGCCGCAGGTATATGGCGGCCGCTGCCGGGTAATGAATAAGTTCGATATAAAGGAAAATCTTCTTCGCGGGAAGACCTATTCAGTTCGCCTTCAAATTCCCGACCGCACCATTCGCTTTCACGACATGATCCGCGGCCAGTTGGAGTTCGCTCCCGAAACCGTAAGCGATCCCATCCTGGTCCGCTCTGCTCACGGAGGAACAGCGGGTGCCAGCCCCGGCGTTCCGGTTTACAACTATGTCGTGACGATCGACGATGCCCTTATGGGTATCACGCACGTGATTCGTGGAGACGACCACATTTCCAATACTCCGAAGCAGGTCGCTATCTACGAAGCCTTTGGTTGGAAGGTTCCCGAGTTCATACATCTCTCAACGATTCTCGGCCCTGACTCTGAGCGCCTCTCGAAACGGCATGGCGCAACATCCATGTCCGGGTTCCGCGAGATGGGATATCTTCCCGAAGCTTTGGTCAATTACCTTGCGCTTCTCGGCTGGAGCACGGAGCATGGCGAAGCTGAGATCCTCTCGCCCGACCAACTTGTCAAGGCCTTCACGCTCGAGGGAATCACCAACAATCCTGCGATTTTCGATTTCGAAAAGCTCAATTCGCTCAACCGCCACTATCTCAAACTCGCGACACCTGCACGTCTGGCTGCACTGTGCTGGGATTACTTCGGCGGTCTTCTGCCTGAGAAGGACGAAGTTCCTGACGCCGTGCTTGTTTGGTTCTTCCACATGATCGCGATGTTTGTGCCATCGGTGAATCGACTTGGAGAGATCCCTGCGAAAGCGGCCTTTATATTTCATATGGACGCCAATCTCACTCGAGCCGACAAAGAGAACGAATCGGTTCTTGCCCTCGAATCAGCGCAGCGTGTGCTGACCGAACTGGCCGCGCGCGTTCGTTCGAAACCCGGTCCGCTCAGTGCAGCAGATTTCACCCAATGGATGACGGAAATCAAAAACAGCACTGGGATTTCGGGAAACGAATTGTATGATCCCGTCCGCATAGCGCTCTCTGGCACAAGTTCCGGCCCCGAGTTCGACACCCTCATCCCTGTCCTTGAGCAGGGGGCAGCACTGAAGATCGGCATCCCCGGCGTAGGTCAACGCCTCGCCGCATTTGTTTCTTCGTAAGGTTCTCGAGGGGCGCGACCATAATTGTGAATGCGGAGAGCCTGATTGAGTTTTCCAATCGTCGATTTCACCTTCACTCGTGCATGGAATGCTGAAATCCTGACCGCTCGCCCCGCGATCCTGCCGGCGCGCCACTACGTCTATCCTCTGCAAGTTGAAGAAGTCGAACGCGGTGCCCTTGAGGTTCTGGTCCACCCTGAAATGGGCGGGGCCCCTTTTCTCGCAACGTGTGCTCTCGGATTTCGAGATCCGATCGTCCCAAGCGGCATCTGGTCGGCGCCGAACGCGGAGGAATTATGCGCCGTTTCCGGAGGGTATGCCTACGTCATCAACACACATAAGCCGGAAAGGTTCACAATGCTTTCCCATCGTCCCGTGCTCCGCGTCTGTCCGGCAGCGGAATCCCGACTTCTCCTTTTCATCGGAAGCCGTACCATTCTCGCATGGGGTCAGGATGGCGAAGGGTGGCAATCTCCAAAGCTTTCAGACGAGGGCGTTACCGTCTCCCTGATCGAGGGCGCTGTCCTTCATGGCACGGGATGGAACCTGTTCACCGATAAGGAAACCCCGTTCCAGCTGGATTTAGGAAATGGTGCTCTGATCAGCGCGAGGAAGGAATCTATCTGACTCTCTTCCTCTTTTACGAATGTTGAAATACAGGTTGGTCATCTCTCGCAGTGCTCAGCATGTTCCTACTGACAACTCCCCGGACAAGAACAAGCTGACAAGATCGTGAGGCTTGTGACTGTCCACCACAAAGTCAGCCTCGGGCCGGCTCTCGTTTGCAAATGGACTTGCAAGAATGATCGGCTTGCCTGGACATGTCCGCCTCACCTCCTGCAGCAGATCCGCTCTTTGTTCGAGCAGCCGCGAATGCACGAGGATTACGTCGACATTCGGGAATCTGCGTAATAGATCTAACCCATCGCGCAAGTTGTATGCGGTCAGCACATTGTGTTTCGCGGTCTCCACCACAAGCTTGCGCGCAGAAAGCCCCTCCGGCTGTTCCTCTTCCATCATTAGAACCACGATCGAAGTCACAAACAAAACTCCTCTCGGCTGTTTGCCATCTGTCGTTGGATGGTGACTCAGCTCCCATAGTTAGTTCAGATCAGGCATTTCCTGAAGTAAGGTTGTGGCGAGCCTCCGTCGATCCCCCTGAGTGGATGACTATCCCCGGTAAAGCTCTTTGAACACCGGTTCCGAAATGGCCGTAGGCATAGGTTTCCGGGGCAATCGAATGTTTCACGATTCTGAGTGGGGGTCGCGGCTCGAACACACAGGAACGGCAGATCGCCTCTGCCGCAATTATCCAAAATGCCTGCTGGTGTGGGCGACTCCATTGACCTCATGCATTTTGATGGCTGATCCGCAACCGAAAATTCATTCGTCGCGGCTAAATCGTGGCGGCTGATTCAACATCTTTTCAATCTCAATCCCTATTCATCTTCGCCATTTCGGGTCCCAAGAAATCTTCAAAGGCTGCACCGGGCAAGACTTCGTGGAAGGCCTGCTCCGCCGCCGCATTTGCCTCCGGAATAAGATAGTTTTCGGTCAGGCCCGTTCGTAGAATCTCAAACGCATCTTCCGGCGAATCTGCATACTGAAAGAGCTCGATATCCTTCGGCGAGATCGCGCCCGTATCCACCAGGCAATCGAGATTGAAGACCTTCTTCCAGTAGTCCGATCCATACACCACTACAGTTATCTTCTTCGCCAGTTTTTGCGTCTGGGCCAGTGTCAGGATTTCAAACATTTCGTCCAGAGTTCCAAACCCTCCCGGAAACACAACGAGAGCCTTTGCAAGATATGCAAACCACAGCTTGCGCATGAAGAAGTAGTGGAACTCAAAGTTCAGCGCCGGTGTGATGTAAGGATTTGGAGACTGCTCAAAGGGTAGCCGGATGTTCATGCCAATCGTTTTGCCACCTGCTTCGTGGGCTCCTCGGTTGGCCGCTTCCATGATGCCGGGACCTCCGCCTGAGGTGACGACAAACCGGTGACGTCTCGAAGGTATCTTCAACGTCCACCGTGTGAGCATCTGAGCCAGTCGCCGGGCATCCTCGTAGTAGCGCGCCATTGCAACTGCCGCTACCGCACGTTTGCGTTGCAAGTCCGAGGCTTTGCCGGCAGCGATATCAGGGATACTGGCAGGCTGTTCCTCTGTGGGAGCCGGGTTCCGCGATCCAGTATTATCGAGCAGTTCCAGTTCGTGAGCGGCCTCTTCTTTTCCGCGAAAACGGGCCGATCCAAAAAACACCACCGTGTCCTGAATATGTTCGCGCCTGAATCGCGCGAGCGGCTCCATGTACTCCGCAACAATGCGAATCAGCCTTCCGTCAGGTCCATTCAGAAACGCCGGATTTTCGTAGGCAAGCGGGGCCGAAACAAGCGTGGGCGGCGCGACATTCGCGAAGGTCTTGGCAGGTTGTTCAACCGCCATGTCGGGATCATTGTTCTGCGATCCGGTATCCTTCTCGTCTCTCTTAGGGGCCTCAATTTCCATCGGGCGGCTCTGGTTCGCAGGCCGGCTTGTTTTTTGATCTCTCTTTTCGGTCATAGCCTTTACTCATTTCGTCGCCAGATCACTCATTTCGATGTCTGATCGCATCCTGCAGGGCGATCCAGATGTTCAACAGTCCGAGTCCTGAGATGACTCCGCGTACAGCGCCGCTGGCTGCGTAAATTGACAAGGTTGGGAACTGTACGAACAGTGGATTCTGATCCCAGAAGAGCTGCGACCATGGCGCATAGCAGATTGCAAGTCCGATATACATCCTCAGCAAGACGCGAAGGTACAGTTCTGTTCGCATCAGCCAGTGGGGGATCCGCTGTGGTGCGGGGCTGCTCACCGGTTCCTGCCGCTCTGGCGTGCTTTCACTTGAATCCATTACCGCGCCTGGGTTGGGAGCCGGTTTTGCGGGCATGCTCGATGAAGTAGATTCCGGCTGTTGTGACATTCTCCAGGGTCCGCATCAGGTTCCGAATACTCCAATTTGGCGATTTGCTATAAGGCTCGATCTATCAATAGTCTGCCACCCTCCAACAGAGAAGAACCCGCAGAACAAACAGCAGTCCCGCATTGCTGAGACACGCCGTAATGAAACGGTAACACAATGCCCTTTCACCACATAGCTCACCTCGAGCCGCCCGATTGCCGCACTTCTCATACAGGAGTATTTTGTTTTTGTACGCCGATTTGTCTGCACGGGAGGTGTTCCATGCTTCGGACCGCTGCCGGCTTCGCACTACTTCTCACTTCGTTGATTTTGGCAGCTCAGAGTAGCTCCCATCCAGCAATCAACTCCACCAGGCAAGAGGCACAGTCGGTTCCCGGCGGAATCGTTATGGTTCTCCCTCCCGTCAATACTGCGTGTCCAGTCGCTATGCACGCACGTCAGGGCGTGTGGGATCACGTCATCAGAGTCCGCGAGGGCGAGAGAGAGCGTGTCCTCCGGCCAGTTGGCCAGCGCATCTCCCTCACGCTCGAAGACTCTCACTCTGCCCGCATTGTCTCAGCAACAGTCCGCGTTCACGGGCTGAATGGCAAGCATCGGTTGCTGCCTACACCCACAGACGAAGACCGGAAATGGAACGCCGTCGCGACTCTGAAAGTTGACTTTGTAGCAGAAAACGATGGAAGTGTCTCGAGCGATCTCCGGATCAACGGCTTCACCGCCGTTTTTTCCATTCAACTGCTTGATGTGACGTATGCCGATGGCAAGGTCTGGAGAGTGTCTGGATCGGACGGCTGCCGTGTCCAGCCTGATCCGCTCATGCTGATCACGGAACGGTGACAGACCCAGCGAACCACAGGGCCAATCCGACCTACAATCGCTTCTCCGCCCAGGTTCAGCCGGCGCGGATTTTTTGTTCGGTTGAGCGCGCTCGTGTCCACCGATTATCCGTGCATTGGAAGGGCCAAGTCCGGCTTTAGCGGGACCGGAAACGCCCCGTTCAACTCCAAAAGTAATGTGACTTCTGTATTACCAAAGTCCCACAGCACCTTAAACCAAGGGCACAAATCACGATACGATGTGGCGATACCGCAGAATCCCTTGTTTCAGTGGGATGGGAGCTCAATAACGTGAAGACATCCGAAGAAACAAAGCATGGGCCCAGCGTCGTCGCCGAGACTCTGAAGAGCCTCTCCGAACAGGCCAGGCTCTGCCACGAGAAGATCGACCAACTCGACGCCGCACAGAGTCTAAATCGCGGCGAGGTGATCGCCGAAGTTGGAAAGCTCCTTGACGCCTGCCAGCACTTAAGAGATGCCATCCTCTCGGAAGACAACACTGCAAACTGGAAGAACAAGTCCGAATTAAGCGCGCTTGTCTCGCGACTTGATGATGCTGCGGCCAAGCGTCGCCGCTATCTCGAGGTAGCGCAGTTCCTCGCGACGGGCACCATCTCTCATCGACGCGAGCGCACTCGTCTGGAACGCCTGGTCCTTCGCGATGCAGCAGTTGCCGAATTGATGGAGATCTCAGAACGTCCGACGCCACCTGAACTTCCTGGTCCTGAAGCCGAGAGCTGGCTGGAATGGGCCTGCAGCCTTGAGGACGACGCGAACGATGGAGAGCTTCAGCAGCTCAAAAGCGGATTTCCCCGCCTCGACGACTTCGTTCGTCAGCTGGAAATCGACTGGTGGAGCAATGGACCATCCTCAACTGTCCGCAACGCGGCGGGCAAGACGGCTCCAAGAACCACGGCCGTCCCAAGCGCGGAAACGAACGGCTCACATGTCAGCACAACTGGCAACGGATCTTACAAACACCCAGTAATCGATCTGACCGCTGAACCTCTTTCTGAACCCGCCATTGTTCCGGACAGGGTTCCTCAGATTCCGCTCTCGGTACCTGAGATTACGAGCGAGTTCGCACCAGATTCGTCGCCCCATGCTTCGCATGAAGAGCAAAGCCCTGAACCAGATGATCTCCCGATCATCCACATCTCCACTGACGGCAAAGAGGAGCTTCTTCCGTCTGAAGCACTGAGCCCTTCACGCGACGACAAGGTGTCGTTTTTCTCCTGGGATCAAGTAGACCAGTTCACCAGTCACATCGATCGAGCAAAGGTTGAACGGAAGGACGCCCGGACTGTTCGCGCTCTTCTTGCCGTCTCGCAGTGGCTTGACCCTAAAGAGCACAATCCGTTGTCGCATCCTAAGTGCGGGATCCGGGCGCTTACGGGCCATCCGGCAATCACTGACTTCGAGTGGGTCTCGCCCAGCGATGTCATGCAGGCTATCGCCATGGACGACGGTCTCCCGCTGCTGACAGGGGGCGCCGATCTCCTCCGGTGGGGACTGCTGCAACCATCTGAGCGTAATTTCCAGGGCATTGCCTGCATACGCCGCTTCAGTCGCGAGCACATCAAGGCATGGTTCAGCGATCTGTACCGGATTGCTCTATCTGATAAGCAGATCGACGATATTTTCGCGCTCACTTCAGGCATTCCCCTCCTCATTGGGGAAATGCACAAGCTCATCATCCCGGTCCCTGAGGATCCGCCGACGTGGCTGGGGCTTGCGCGCTGGATCGAGATCAAAAGCCTGTTCGACAAGCAGATCGCTGCCGTCGCGCACGAGTTGAAGAAGGGAATGCCTGCTGTTCGCCTCACGGATCGCGAAATCTCTCTGCTCAACATGGTTGTCGCGGTCAGCACCGATTCGAGTGAGGAAACCATGGTTGCTAACCTGTCTGAGAACTGGGAAAAATATCAGCGACCGGAATATCGCGCCTTCGGTTCACGCGACGAAGTCAGCGTGGCCGTTCTCCTGGAACTCGGGCTACTTCCAAAGCGCAATGTCATAGGCGTCGAACCCTCGCGAGCGCTTCTGCCCGTGCGACAGGATGATGCCATCCGTCACATCGTGGAACACCTCTAACGGAAAGCGAAAGAAGAGCAGGGCAGACGTATCATCGTCTGCTCTTTTTTTTTCTCGAGCTTGATTCAGCGTGTCAGCCCGCAGCATCGGCTGGAGTGTTCTAACGCGAACCTCATGGCATCAGGATGATTTTGCCTTTCACGTTGCCGCTCTCGGCGAGGCGATGCGCTTCTGCCGCGTTCTCCAGCTTCATCGTTCGCGCAATCGGAATCGTGAACTGATTCCGTGCATTCTCGTCCGCTAGCTCATAGAGCCGCGAGGCATCCGGAACTGCCATGATTGCCTCAACACGGATGTTGTTCTCGCGCGCTCCTTCTGGCACGCCGAGCACCGACCCGATTAGTCCGCCCGGCTTCAATGACTTGAAGAGCCGCTTAATCGCGCTGCCGCCCACGGTAGCTGCGATCGCATCGAGACCGTGCAAGACATCGATCTCGCGCTCATTATCGATCGCGACTACTCCGTCCACCATAAGGTCGGCTGCCTGCGCCTTCTCTCTCTCCCTCACACCGGCTATTACCCTCACGCCATGCCGGTGCGCGACGTGAATTGCCGAACGCGCCACGCTGCCCAGCGCACCCGTGACCAGCACGGTCCACCCTGGCTGCGGCTTCACTGCTCGCTCAATCAGCTGGGCCCCGGTGGTCACCACCAGGGGCAGAGCAGCGGCGCGCTCGAAATCCAGAGCGTCGGGAATTGGTGCCAGGACATCTGCTTTTGCTACCGTGAATTCCGCGTATGTTCCATTCGCCAGCGCGATTACCCGCATTCCCTTAGGGAAACCGGCCACATTCCGCCCGGCATTCACAACCTCTCCTGCCAGGTCGCGCCCCAGAATCGCCGGAAAATCGACAGGCATCCGAGCCTTCGCGGCATCACTGCGAATCTTGTAGTCAACAGGATTCACGCTAGTCGCTCTGACTCGTACGAGCACTTCGTCATCGCCACACTCCGGAACCTCGCTGTCCTCGTAGCGAAGCTCTTCTGGTCCGCCGTACGAATGCAACACGATTGCCTTCATTCGAAGTCCCTTCCTCCATCCGTTACTGATATCCTTTCCGATCGGCGCAAACAGATGGTGATGCGGGACTTTCTCGACGGGTTATCCTGTCGAAAGCTCATGGTCTTCTCTCGCCGATTTCTCACTTCCCTTCTGAACTCCTCGTGGGCGCTGTTCTCTTATGGCGGCGGCAACACGTTGTCGGCGCAGGAAGGTTCAAGCAATGTCCTCCCCTGGCGCGGCGAGCAACCCGTGCACGCGCGACACGGTATGGTCGTCAGCGTGCATCATCTTGCCTCCGATGCTGGACTTGAAATACTCCGAGCCGGCGGCAACGCTGTCGATGCCGCAGTCGCCACCGGATTTGCACTCGCCGTCGTCCATCCAATCGCCGGGAATCTCGGCGGCGGCGGCTTCCTCCTACTTCGCACACACGATGGCAAGTCCACATTCATCGATTTCCGTGAGAAAGCTCCTCTTGCCGCGACTGAAACCATGTACCAAAACGCGAATGGCAACATCATTCCAGAGGCAAGCGTGCTTGGTTACCGGTCGATCGCCACGCCTGGTTCCGTTGCAGGGCTCGTCTATGCCGAAGAGAAGTACGGCAAGCTTGGTCTTAAACGCGTCATCGCTCCTGCAATCGAACTGGCCGCAGATGGCTTCACGCTCACCGCCGAAGAAGCGAAGGAACTCACCGATTCCGATCTCTCGCGCTTCCCTGAATCACGCCACTTGTTTCAGCGCGATGGCAATTACTATCGCACAGGTCAGAAATTCCGGCAGCCCGCTATCGCGCGAACACTTCGAGGCATTGCAGCAAATCCCGATGACTTCTATCACGGCAGGATGGCTCGGCAACTGGTTGAGGATCTGAAAAAAGGCGGCGCGCTTCTCACACTTGAAGACCTGGCGCAGTACAACGTGGTCGAACGCGAGCCCATCGTTGGTACCTTCCACAACTACACGGTTATCAGCGCTCCTCCGCCCTCCTCCGGCGGCATCGTCCTCCTCAGCGCTCTTAATATTCTCGAAAGATACGATCTGGCAAGAATTGGCGACCGCAGCGCCCAATGGATTCACCTGAGTGCCGAGGCCTGGCGCCGCGCCTACATGGATCGCTCCGAATACCTGGGCGATCCCGACTATAACCACATCCCGGTCGCCGAACTCATCTCAAAAGGATATGCCGAAGCCTGGCGCAAGAGCATACTGCTCGATCACGCATCGCCCAGCGCCGACCTTAAACGTCCCGCAGGATTCTTGCCGCCTGCGCCCACAAAGGCCGGCGCTCGCCACGAATCGCCAGACACGACACACTACTCCGTGGTCGATGCAATGGGCAATGCCGTCGCCGTCACCACCACTCTGAACGACAGTTTCGGCTCGCACGTCACTTCCGGCTCGCTCGGTTTCTTATTGAATGATGAGATGGACGACTTCACCGCGAAGCTTGGCGCACCGAACATGTACGGGCTCATTCAGGGCCCCGCGAACGCGATCGCGCCTGGCAAACGCCCGCTCAGCGCGATGACTCCATCCATCGTTCTCGAAGACGGCAAGCTGCGCTACGTTCTCGGCTCACCCGGTGGACCTCGCATCATCACCACTGTCGGGAATATCTTCCTGTCCACGGCCGAGGGCGGGCTCAATATTCAGGAAGCAGTGGACGCTCCCCGGTTCCATCACCAATATCTACCCGACAAGCTCTATCTTGAGCCCGGGTTCGAGGCGCAGGTTCAAAATCAGCTGCACAGACTGGGCTATATCCTCGAAGTCAAGGAAGGCCACTGGTCAAACGGCGAGTGCATCGCTGTCGATCCAAAAACAGGTGAACTTCTCGCTGGTCAAGACCATCGGAGCCATTACGGCAAAGCCGCAGGCTACTGATACTGAACTCCGCTCTCTTCGAGTGGCGGCCATCAAGGCGCCAGTGCGTCCTGCCCGAAGTCGATGCTGCGCAATTTGGATCACGTGCTCCTCAACACAGGGAAAGCGGAAGGGCAACAGCTCTCCTGGTCATGTTTCAGGCCGGGGCATCCTGGGCATGCAAGGACAATCTTTTCGCGAGACCCTCAGCCCCATCGGACTCAGATGCTGAGTTCCCGGCTCCGCGCGAGATATCTCGCGGGAGCTTGCCCTTCTCCTGTGGCAGGAAGATTGAAAAGACAGTGCCGCTCGCGGCCGCCTGTTGCGAACTGCGCACGTGCACGCTTCCCTTGTGCCGCTCCACCAACTCAGCCACCACCCACAATCCAAGCCCCGTGCCCGTATCCGATTTCGTCGTAAAGAACGGCTCAAAGATGTGGCTCAAGGTTGCTGGATCGATGCCGGAACCGTTGTCAGAGATGGTTACGCGCATTCCGCAAACCTGCGGATCTCGCCAATCCCGCGAGCCTCGGATCCTGATAACGATCCGGCCACCCTTCTGCATCGCTTCAATCGAATTCGCAATGAAATTGGCAAGAATCTGCTGGGTCTCGCTCGGCATACACGCGATCGGGAACTCCCGCTGGACATCTACAGTCATCTCGATGCCCATTGATCGCAACCGGCCGCGGAACATTGTCAAAACCGAATCCAACACATCCGACAATAGAGTGAACCGCGGCGTTCCCGTCTCGCGATGAAACTTAAGCGTCGACTGCGCAACCATTGAAACCCGCATCAGCTCATCGAGCGCATTCGATGCCTGCTTTTGGGCCTGCTCTGTTGAGTCACTGATCGTGATCAGGTACAGCATGTTCGCGACTGCTTCCAGGGGATTATTGATTTCGTGCGCTACTGATGCCGCCAGCCGGCCTGCCACAGCCAGTTTCTCCGCCCGCAGCAGAGCTTCATCGGCCTGCTTGCGCTGAGTGATGTCCGCCATCACGCCCATGATGCGCACCAATTTGCCATCTGCATTGCGCTGCACACGCCCCTGGGACTCAATCCAGCGAATCAAACCATCGCGACGGCGAACTCGGTACTGCAGATGGTAAGCCGCGCCTTCGCTACGCACCTTGGCAAATGCAGAATCCAACGCAGGTACGTCCTCAGGGTGAACGAACTGCAGCCAGGCCCGAGGCTCCGTCCCAAAGTCACCCGGCTCGCATCCCACCATTCTGAACACCTCGTCTGACCGGTAGACTACTTCCTTCTCCAAATCCCAAACCCACAGGCCCATACCGCTGGCACTCAATGCGATCTGCAGTACATCTTCGCGATATCGCAATTGCTCGCCCGCGTTCGCCCGTTCCTCCGCAAGTGTCCGGTCCGCCTCGGCTCGCTCCAGTTGCGCCTTCAGTTCGAGGTTCACCAGTTCGGACCTCTGCCGAGACAGTCGTTTCATCGACCATCCGAGCAACAACGTGATCACGACGAAAACGAGAAGCCGAAGCTCCTGCGAAGTATTCCCTGTCGAGAACCTGAATTGCGCTCTCGTCAGGAATGCATCCACCAGAGCGACATCCATGAGAGCGCAGCCTGCGGCACCCCACATGCCCAGGAACCAAGCCGCCAAGATTACCGATGGAAACGCCAGTAGAAGTGGGAAGCTGCGCAGGGGAGCAATGGCAGATGTCAGCGCTACAGCTCCCGAAGCCATGCAGCATCCCATTAGAAACCGCACAAACCAGGGCAATCTGCCGATCTTCTCGGAATTGGGAATGCGCAAGCTCATTCACTGCTCCATGTTCATGACGCACTCCCGCCGCTCGACAGTAAACTGGCCCGATCACGCATTTTTCATCGAAATACGCCTAGAACGAGGAGTCCACATGCATCTCTGTGTCGCAACAACCAGGGGAATCCAGTGCGTGTAGCATAGGCAAAAATCACACCCAATGTCCAGTTGACAGAACCATCCTGGCTGGACTCCCGATCGCTAAATCCTTTGTTGGAGATGAGACAATTGGGCGAGGAGTACCGCCGAAGCATGCTGCCTGTTCTTTCGACTCACCTCTTTTTGAAGCAGAGGCTGCACCCCGGAATTCTCGAAACTGCCGCCCGGTGCGGTGCGCGAGGAATCGAGATATTTGCCGCCCGACAGCACTTCGACTACACCAGTCGCGAGCACGTTTCGGAAATCGCCGGCTGGTTCGCCTCCAATTCCCTGCAGCCATGGTCGATGCACGCGCCGCTCTGGCCCGACCGCGAGATGGGGCGCGCCGGCGCGCCGGCCGTAAACCTCGTTCATCCCGAAAAGTCCCGGCGTATCGATGCGATGGACGAAATCAAACGCGCCCTCGAAGCTGCCGAACATATTCCAATCAAGAAGCTCATCGTCCATCTCGGCGAAAATCTCGACACCTTCTCGATGCGCACCCTCGAATACGCCACTACTGCGCTCGAGCATCTGGGTGTTTTCGCGAAGCCGCTTGGAGTTCGCGTACTCGTCGAAAACCTCACGAGTGATGCGGCAAGCCCCGAGCACCTGATGACGATCCTCGATATGGCTCACCTTGATCAGATAGACGTCTGCCTGGATCTCGGTCATGCCAACATCGCTCCGGGCATCTCCGAAGCGATCGGCATTCTCGGAAAGCGGATAGTCGAACTCCACGTGCACGACAACCACGGCATACGCGATGAACACCTATGGCCCGGTGACGGCACCATCGACTGGTCCACCACTGTCGACTCTCTCAAGGCCTTGCCGAGTCCTCCGGCCGCAGTTCTTGAGATCGGCTACAACCTTGAAGACGCCCCTGCCACTATCCCCGATCGAATCCAGCTCGCCTTCGAGAAGATCCTCAGTTAGAGTTGCGCATTCACCGCGGATTTATCGGGATAACTGGCAAGCATTGTATCGATCCGAAACCTATCCTTGGCTCAGCCTGCACCATCACCTCCGTAATCCCTGGGAGGTAAGAATCGCCACAGATTGCTTGAATGTTCCCACCCGGTCCGATCATCCTGATAAGACAAGTGACCGAAACTGAAGATCGCGCCGGAGCCAACCAGTTCTCGCGCTGAGTTTCGGATTGCTGCGCCTCACAATCGAGAGCGCCTCCGCAGGATTTCTTTTGCCCCGAACTGCTTAGACCTCACGACCTGCGACCGGTTGCTCATTTGCGCTGCCCCACCGATCGGCTCGCGTGAATCGCAGGGGTAGCCGTCATGCAAAAACCGCAATCTTTACTCGTCGCCATCTCGCTTTTCGTCGCAGGCTGTGGCAACGCGACTCGCACACCGACATCAAATTCCGGCAATCCGCCGGCCGAGCCAGCTCCACTGAACATCACAAGCACCAGCCTCTCCAGTGGCACTGCAGGCGGCGCGTATTCCGCATCCATCTCCGCCACCGGCGGAGCAGCCCCGTACACATTCAGTGCTGCGGGCTTACCTTCGGGCCTTTCCATCGGCAGTTCCAACGGCTCCATCTCCGGTACGCCGGCACTTACTTCGGTCGGAACCTCCACCATTTCCTTCTCGGTGAGCGATTCGTCGCAGCCGACGCAGACGGCCGCCGCGAAGCTCAACATCACCATCAATCCCGCAGCTTCGCCTTCGGCTTGCAACCAGATGAGCACCGGCGAAAGCGCCAGCCTCAACGGCTATGTTCCGTTTCCCTCCACCAGCGCATGGAACACTGACATCTCCCACGCGCCTCTCGATCCGAACAACGCGACCATCACCTCCGCTTCCGGATTCGCGGGCCTTCACCTGCATCACGACTTCTCGTCAACCAGCGGGGGCAACTACGGCATTCCCTACATCGTTGTGGACTCCAGCACGACCCCTTTCGTTCCCATCTCTGTTCTCGACTACGCGGACGAGAGTGATGTCGCCTCTGCGCCCTTCCCAACCTCCGCACCGATCGAGGGTTCGCCAGCCGATTGCTCCGGATGGCCCGATACTTACATCGGCGACTCGCATGTGCTTGTCCTCGATCGTGCGACCTGCTTCCTTTACGAGACATTTAATACGCATCGCTGCAATGGTGCATGGAGTTCCTCTTCCGAAACAATCTGGGACATGCAGAGTTATGAACAGCGACCGTGGGGCTGGACATCCGCGGATGCCGCCGGACTGCCGATTTTCCCCGGCCTTGTTCGTTACGACGAAGTGGCAGCAGGATTCATCAATCACGCGATTCGCTTCACCATGCAGCAAACCAAAAACGATGCGAATGGCGGCTATTTCGTCCAGCCCGCCAGTCACTCTGCGGGTACGACCTACGGCGTGAACAACATTATGGGGATGCGCATCCGCTTGAAAGGGTCTTTCGATATTTCCAGCTTCTCCAAAGCCAACCAGGTCATCCTCACTGCCATGAAGAAGTACGGAATGATCCTCGCCGATAACGGCAGCTACTTCTATTTCCAGGGAGTTCCCGATCCGCGCTGGAATGACGATGACCTTCACAATCTCGACACGATCCAATCATCAAACTTCGACGTCGTGCAGATGGATCCGGCATGGCCCGGTTACGACGATGTCACCGCGCCCACTGGCCACGCACCAACTATCTCGAGTTTCACCGCAAGCAGCACTGCTGTGGGCGCGGGCACGCAGACAACGCTAAACTGGTCGACCAGCAATGACAGTTACGATTTCATTGACAAGATCGGCGGTGTACACGGCAGCAGCATCACGGTTGCTCCGACAGCGACAACAACCTACACGCTGAGTGCCACCAATCAATATGGTCGCTCCACGGCAAAGGTCACCATTACTGTGCACTAACGAGGTTGTTTGAAACCGACGCGTCAAGGCGTGGGCAAAATCTCTTTAGCTGATCACGACAGGTACAAGTACATTCCACATATTCGTGACTCATCTCACGTCATAGTACGCAACAAATCCCTGCCGGAGGTTCGGGCGTCGCATGCAGCCTCACATCGCGGATCCCGTCTCCCCTTGACTTGCCTCGCTGCAGTCCTATGATTCCAAGCGAGCCAACATTGCAGTTTGGAAGAGAGCATGAAAGAGGAACAGAGCGAAGTCGAGACGCGCCTTGAGTATTTCAAGTCCAAAGCCCATGAAGCCGGAGTCAAACTCACCCGTCAACGCGTTGAGATTTTCCGGGAGATCGCATCAAGGCACGATCACCCTGACGCTGAAGAACTCTATCGCTCTTTACGGAAGCGTATTCCCGGCGTTTCGATCGACACTGTTTACCGCACGCTTTGGATTCTTTATGACCTCAACCTGATCGCGACTCACGGGCAGTTGCGCGAGAGCGTGCGCTTCGATCCCAATCCCAATCCGCACCACCACTATATTTGTGTTTGCTGCGGAATCATCCGCGATGTCGCCAGCCCTGAGTTCGACGACTTTTCACTCCCACCCGCCTCATCGGGTTACGGCAGCGTGTTCGCTGTTCGCGTGGAACTCTCCGGCCTGTGCGAAGGGTGCGCGCAGGCTGGCAAGGGCTTCCTAGCACACTGATCATCCGCTCCCCCCTTGATTCAATTCATCTCGGGCGCGGGCAAGGCCTTCCGGCGCCTCAATTCCTCGCGCACGAGCGAGAGCCCCAGAATGCATCGCTCGAATCCATCCGACAGGCGCGCGAAGAGAGGCGCCTCCTTCTCGTACTCGAACATATTGAATTGGCTGACGATGAAGTAGCTTTCCTTCCCGGCGTGAATCAGTTCGGACAAACTCGGATGCAAGCCCTTTCTCCGCGACCCCGGCACGTTCGCCTCGGGATACATTCCGCCGACAAAAAGTGCATAGTCGCCGATGTACTTGCGCATGGCACGCTCGGCGTCGAATGAAGTCGCGAAACCATTCACCGGATCGGCAGCGAGAATCATCGCCTCCAACTCCTCGATCGGGTGGCCATGAGTATCGCGCACCTGATAAAGCTTGTCCGTTTGAGAGAACTCGCAAAGAAGATCAGCGATATACCCGGTCACGTCAGGATCGTGCAAACCCAGTTTGCCTTCGTAGCTGTTGCGGACTACCTGCTGAAAGAAACCCTGGAGAGGATGGGGCTGATGCGGATGATTTTGACTTTCCATTGAGGACCTCCACAATGCACTCTCGCGCAGTCGGCTTCTTAATGAGCAATTGCGAGTCCGCGGACAGGGTGCAGCCGAGACCGCGAGCCGCCGATTTACATGTTGTTGACACAGAATGTAGCGAAAATGTTGCTCTTTGCGGAAGAGATGGATCAACTTTGTTGGCAGAGTCGAACATGGTCTGCAAGGAGTTCGGCCGCAAATCACCTACCCCAGGGGCTACCCTGAAATGCCCCTGGGGTGCGAACCGCCAGGACTTCTTATGTAGGACTGCTCTTAATGATGCTCGTGCTTTATGGATATGGCTAATGTACAGGTGCTGGCGGATTTAGTGTTCGCCACAAATCCCTGCGGGCAATGGCGAGACCGAGAATGCAATGCTCAAAGACCGAGGAGAGCTGTCCGTATAGCGGTGCTTCCTTCTCGTACTCAAAAACATTAAATTGACTGACTATGTGATAACTTTCTTTACCGATCCGGATGAGTTCAGAGAGCGTCGGCCGCCCGGAACTTCCGTTTGGGTCTGACTCGATTGCCTCGGGGCACATGCCGGCGATAAAGAGCGTGTAGTCGCCGATGTACTTGCGAATCGTCCGCTCGGCAATGAATGATCGCGCGGTGCCGTGGATAGGGTCCGACGCCTTGACCATCTCATCGAGCCGCTCAATGGGACGGTTTTTCGGGTCGCGAAGACGAAACAGACTGTTAGGTTCAGAAAAGTCGCAAAGCATCCGGGAGACATAGCCGGTGATCTCTGGACCGAGTCCCAACCGACCTTCATAACTGTTCCGAACTGCCTGCTGAAAGTACGGTTCGAGCGGATGACTTTGCTGCACCTGCATAGGGATCCCCGGCAAAAGCGAAACTGAGACGAACGGGTCACCGGAGTGCAACGTGCGCAGTCCGGACCCGTGCCCGGCTATCGCTGGATTTGCTTGCTTGGAAAGAAACTTTAGACGAATTGTAGCACTCAAGATGTGAGCAAAATCACTTTACTGGCGGGTCCGCAATCATTCGTAACCATAGCTTTAACTGCAATCGAAAGGGCAGCCGCGAGGCTGCCCTGTGGAGATTCTGGTCGGAATTGCTAAACCGCTGCGGGAGCGCGCGACTCGAGCTCTGCCAACCTTTTCGCCAGGAGTTTCTCCAGATTCACCAGCGCACCCGAGAATCCTTCGATCCCTTCTCTCAGCTTGTCGCTGGCCATGCGGTCTTCGGCATGCATCTTCTTGAATGTCGCCTTGTCGACGACGATGCGCTCGATGTCCAGGGACCTGGCCTTCTCCGGATCCAGTTTGCGAGGGAGATCGCCTTCGGACTTGTCCAGTTCGGCAAGCAACTGGGGCGAAATGGTCAGCAGATCGCACCCGGCAAGTTCCTTGATTTCGCCGATATTGCGGAAGCTTGCGCCCATCACCTGCGTTTTGTAGCCGAACTTCTTGTAGTAGTTGTAGATTTTGGTCACGGACTGCACGCCGGGATCATCCGCGCCCTGATAGTCCTTTCCGGTGTCCTTCTTGTACCAGTCCAGGATGCGGCCAACGAAAGGCGAAACCAGAGTCACGCCTGCTTCAGCAGCAGCCACTGCCTGGTGAATGCCGAACAGCAGGGTCAGATTGCAGTGGATACCTTCCTTCTCCAGTACCTCTGCGGCACGAATGCCTTCCCAGGTTGAGGCAATCTTGATCAGCACGTGATCGCGGCCTACCCTGGTTTTGTCGTACTGCGCAATAATGCTGCGCGCCATGGCGATGGTTCCTTCAGTATCAAACGAGAGCCGCGCGTCCACTTCGGTAGAGACGCGCCCTGGCACAATGGCCAGGATCTTCTTTCCAAACGCAACCGCAAGATTCTGAAATGCGAGGTTCGCCACGTCTTTGTCCGCCGCGCCGTCGCCCAGTTCCTTTTTGGCTTCCATGATCACGCCATCAACGATGGCCTGATACTGCGGCATTCCGGCGGCTGTGGTGATCAGAGAAGGATTGGTGGTCGCGTCCGTCGGACGGAACCTCTCCATGGATTCGATGTCGCCGGTATCAGCCACCACGGTGGTGTACTTACGCAATTGTTCGAGCAAACTCTGTGGCATTTTTCCTCCTGGGGAAGGGGCTCCAGCGCAAACCGCGCCCGGCTCCAGTGTAACGCTCTTTAGGATGCCCGGGCACCCCCTCAGGTTTCGCTTGCAAAGCGCATCCCCTGTCTGCAAGTTCTTGACGTCGAGAACATTTGCAGCCTTTTCGGCCATTTCTTACAAATTGATGAAACTGCGCTAGCGGGTGCTTTCAGCATTCCAGACAGAGCTTTACAGGTTGGGGCTGACGAATCATCCGTATCAAAATGCGGCCAATCTGCTCGATCTCTCCCTCAGTCGCACCCTGCATGGATTCGATGATGGCGAGCAAAGTGAAAGAGCAGAGCAAACCCCGGAATTCACATGCCAAGATGAGAGTCAAAAAATGCGAGTTAAGTTAAGCTCTCTCCGCAAAAGTGTTGCTCAAGGCCGCGAGCCCCGGAATCGATACATCCACCCGATCCCCTCGCTTCACAGGCCCTACCCCCGCGGGCGTTCCAGTCAGTATCAGATCTCCCGGTTCCAGCGTCATGGCTGCCGTGATATAGCAGAGCAGCACCGGAATGCCAAAAATGAAATCCAATGTAGTACCCTGCTGCTTCAACTCGCCATTCAACCGCGTCTCCACCTTGAACCCATTGTCGGGATCGACCTCATCGCTCACCATCGGTCCAACCGGGCAGAACGTGTCGAAGCCCTTGGCCCGCGTCCACTGCCCATCTTTTTTCTGTAGATCGCGCGCGGTTACATCATTCGCAATTGTGAATCCGCGTACATAGCTTTTCCAATCGGCATCCGCGGCTAGCCCGTTTGCTCGCTTCCCAATTACGATCGCGAGCTCGCCTTCAAAATCCACTCGCTCCGATTGCGGGGGCATCATCACCGTTCCTTTGTGCCCCAGTAGAGAGGAAGGCGGCTTGAAGAACAGCAGCGGCTCTGCCGGAACCTCATTGCCCAGTTCCTTCGCGTGATCAGTGTAGTTCCGCCCCACGCACACAATCTTCGAAGGCGTCACTGGCGCCAGAAGCTCAGCAGAACTCAACGCAAGCGGCTCGAAATCCAGAATCGTTGGCATGGTTTTCCGGTGGCGAGACCTGAAAGCCAGGTCCTCTTCCGGCGCGTGCGCGAGATCCACAATCCATGGTTCGCCGCCGCGATCTTCGACCCTCCCGTACAAGATCTCATTCTCAAATCGAAAACGACAATATTTCATAACCTGCTCCCATCAGCAGAATCAGTTCTGCGGCACACTTTCCCGCGCCTCGGACGACCGCGGGCTTTCGTGTCCGCTCTTGTCGATTGCGCTCACAGCGTAGCGATACTTGTGTCCCGCCTCGACTGTCGCATCATGAAACGCGGGCCCGATTACCGGCGCGCCCTCTGAAATCCTCTGCCACGAGCCACCTTCTTCGCGACGATAAACAATGTAACCAGCCACGTCGGGGTCCGGGTCTGCCTGCCAGCTCAGATCGATCGCCGAGCCGCCGCCGTTCTGGCCCTGAGTCGCCACTGCAACGAGCCCGGCGGGAATTGCCGGGGGGAACAAATCCTGCACATCCACGCGAAGAGGAGACGAAAATGCACCATTCAGTTCGAACGTCTCACCGTTCACATCCACGCGCACCAGACGCTGCACGCGATACTCATAGCTCTCGCCAAAACGCACAGTCTTGTCAATCGCCCGGGGCTGCGTCCCCGCATCCACGAGCAGGTTCTGACTCTCAGGTTCCGGAGCGGGAGATAGCGGACCACGGTCGGATTTTTCGGTCCGCGTAAGCAATTTCCGTTCAAGCCGCACGGCGGTGCTCTCACCGTTCTCCTCCCAGCGCAGCACGACCCCGTGTTTCTGCACCTGCGCTTGCAATCCCTCGATCTTCTGAGGGGCAGATCCAGCCAGCACAATGGCCGCATTCGATAATCCGGCGGAGCGTCCCTTATTATTCCGTAACTCCAGGAAATAGCTGATCGGACGTGCTGTGCCGCTCGCCAGCGCAGCCGGCAGGGCATCCGTATATCGACCTACTGAACCGGGCGCAGCTTTCTGCTCTCCCCCTGTCGGATCACAGGCAACGGCTTCGCTTTCGCTCCTGCATACGCGCACCCAAACTTCACCTTTGAGCATCGTCCGATCCGTATTTCGCTTAGGCATCGTCCAATTCAGTCTTACTTCGCCTCCTGCTCGTGTTGCGGATAAGTCGCGCACGGGTGCGGGTAGATTTAAGGAAGGTGGCTGCGGCGCTCCGGGCGTCCCGCATCCCGAAAGAGCAGTCAAGCTCAGCCCCAAGGCTACCTTCCCCATACGATTCAGCAAAATCATTGCTCTAAGTCTAATGGAAATGGGCCTCACGGCCAGATATTGCTCCGATCAAAGGCAAGATCGAGTGATAGGAACGCCAATTGCAACAATCAGTTCTGAGCGACGCGGTCCCGCAACCGATTTCAGTTCGGTGGAAAGGAGCGAAGAACATGAACCAGACATACACCATAAAATTCATACATCGTATAAATCCAGACGGCTCAATTGATTCCATCTGCCGCGACTGCTTCATCACAGTCGCAACCTCCTACTCGAGGCCTGATTTGGAGTTCGAAGAACATAGGCACTCGTGCGAGCCGATGCTCCTCGAACGATATAAAAAACTCCCGAAAATGATGGCTCGTTGAAAAATTTGCCATGCGCTATTGGCTAGAGAACTCGAACAACTGATTCCTCGTGCCTCCAACAGACGCTAAAGCAAAGAAACCGGCACGGGGCCGGTTTAACTAACTCCTCAGTTCCAGCAAGGTTGCGATTTATAGAACACGAAGATTGACATACTATTTCTTCGCCATAGCACTCAGCGGATGACTTGCAAGCAGCCGCGGCAGGATCACAGTAGCCATGACCTTGTTCGGTGCAGAGTTGCCTTCGTTGAACGATCCCGCCGTGAATACAGCGACGAAGTCATACTTCGGAAGTATGTAGATCTTCTGTCCACCGTTACCCTGTGCTGCCGAGAAGTAGACATGCCGATCACCGTCTGGCATCTCGACATGCAGCCACGGACGCCACCAGAAATATCCATAAGCTGTATTGTCAACGTGAGAAATCGCGGAAATCGCAGTGTCAGCATACGCCGAGGACAGCACCTGTTTGCCATGCCAGTTGCCGTGGTTCTTGAAAAGGATGCCGATCTTCAACATATCGCGGGGACGCAGATGGATCTGCGAGAACTCCTTATCCCTATTCGTCAACTCGTAGTTCCACGTGACGTCCGACTTCGAGATGCCAAGCGCATCAAAGAGATGCTTCTGCGCAAAGTCAGGCAGATACATGTGAGTTGCGTTTTCAATCATCCGACCGACTACGGAAACTCCGCCGGAGCAGTAGTACCCCACCGTACCGGGCTTATTGATAAGCGGAAGATCAAGGGTAGCTTTCACCCAGTCGGGTTTCGTATCGATCAGCATCTCGTTGCCCGGTGACTTGCTGTCATGATCATTGCAAGCCAAGCCCGACTGCATCGTTAGCATGTCCCGCAGCGTGATCTGTCCTTTCCGCGGATCGGGATTGTTGTAACTCACGTACTTCATCCGTGGCAGCACTCGCTCATCCACCCCCGACAGGTAGTGTTCATCGATGGCGATTCCGGCGAGCGTTGAAACAATCGATTTCGTTGCCGAACGCATCTGGTGCTGACGCTGCCAGTCATAGCCGTAGAAGTATTCTTCGTAAACAAGCTTCCCATGCTGGAACAAGAGCACACTATGTATGTCATTCCAGGTCTGGTTGAGAATGCCCTGGGCAATCTTGTTTGCGGTATCGCGTCTTAAATCTGTGTCTTTTATGTCTCCCACCGCGATCCCATCGTGCCGATCCTCGGGAGCTTTGTATGTGTAGCTCGCATCTCCTTTCGCACGAGGTGAGGCAAGAGCCAGCGATGCAGATGCGGGCTCCGCCGACAATCGGCGATAGAAGTGCCCCTTTTCGTCAAACCCAATCACATCGCCATTCGCGTCCCGGCGAAACGTAACCGGCTGCCCGCTTCCATTGGTGAAGGTATCCCCGCCGGACCAGTTCAATCTGTATTTCGCATCATCCAGAACGGCGAACAGACCCTTGGCCGCAATGAGGTCAATTGTTGAGTTGTCCTGGTATTCGTACGCGCCCTGATAACTTTTGAATGCACTCGGCTGGTTTTGCGCATTCGTGACTGCCGGGATCAAGGGCAGCAAGAGCAGAATCAATCGGAACAAGATCACCTCCGAGGAACGCGATAGGGTGTATCCGTCGCAAACATTCCTACGGCTTCCAAGATCGGTTTGTTCCGAGACCGTGATCTCCGGATGATGAATTGCTCGGAACTCACCATCCCGAGATCAGAAAGTCACTAGCGGGACTCTGCGATACACAACCTATTAGCCGGGCGAATTTGCCAAGCAATTCGGGCCGGTGGTATCTGCGCCGTCATCCGTTCGAGAATGCGGTCTAATCGAGTGCGGCGAGCTGCGACTCTATTTCGGTCAGCGCCGATTCCAGTGCTGCACGACGGGCTGCGTTGGAGGTGCGTTGCGAAAGAATGTTTTCGCGTTGCAGATTAAGAGACTGGCGGCGGCGTTCGGTCGCTGCACGCTTTTCGGCGGCGAGGCGCCGTTCTTCTGCGCTCATTGAACCCTCTCCGGCGCGCACCGGCTTCCGAACATTGACGTTTGCCATCTGTTCTTCCACGGATTTGCTTTCCCAACCACGCGCCATAGGTTCATTTTACGAGTGAAGTCAAAGCGTCGTACCACCGGCGAGGCGGCATCGAATCAGATTTAACATAGCTTTGACTGGAGAACTTCATGCGCGTTTGGCAAATTTCGAGTTTCGGCATCGATTTTCTTGAGCTTGTGGAGCGAGCGACTCCTCAGCCCGGGCCCGGCGAAGTACTGGTGAAAATTCGTGCCGTGTCGTTGAATTACCGCGATCTGATGATGGTGAAGGGGCTCTACAACCCGAAAATGCAACTGCCGCGGATTCCTTGCTCGGATGGTGCAGGTGAGGTGGAGGCGGTGGGCGACGGGGTGAGCCGGTGGAAGCGTGGGGACCGGGTGTGCGGAATCTTTATGCAAAACTGGCTCGATGGGCCGCCGACTCCAGCGAAGATCAAGGACGCGCTGGGCGGCGATATCGACGGGATGATCGCGGAGTACGTGGTGCTGAAGGAGACAGGGCTGGTTCAAATTCCCGAGCACCTCGGTTTTGAAGAAGCGGCTACCCTGCCCTGTGCGGCGGTTACGGCGTGGAATGCGCTGAAGGCCGGGGGTCCGAAACCAAATTCGTCAGTGCTGATGCAGGGAACGGGTGGTGTATCCATCTTTGCGCTGCAGTTTGCAAAGCTGAGAGGCGCGCGCGTGCTGGGGATTTCATCGAGCGATGCGAAGCTGCAGCGTGCGTGCTCGCTAGGATTGGACGAGGCGCTGGATTATGGAGAGAATTCGGAGTGGGATCGGTGGGTGGTGGAGAAGACCGGGGGGGAGGGGGTAGACCTGGTCGTAGAGGTTGGTGGTGTGGGGACTCTACCGCGATCACTGCGTGCGGTGAAGATGGGCGGGACGATTGCGCAGATCGGAGTTTTGAGTGGGCCCGCGGAGCCGATTCCGGTTCCGATGATTCTGCACAAGCAAGTGCATATCAGGGGGATTTATGTGGGGTCTCGGGAGAACTTCGAGGAGATGAACAAGGCAATTGCGGAAGCTGAGATGAGGCCGGTGTTTGAAAGTCGCCCCTGGACGGAAGCGAAGGAAGCCTTCAAGGAGATGGAGGAGGCGACGCACTTTGGGAAGCTGGTGCTGAGGGTGGGATAAACCGGGTTCCAAAACCAAGGGCCTGGCACATCCCGTTTCTATATTCAGACTGTTCTCAGCTGAAACCGAGGACGGGGTGGGGGGCGTAGGGCTCTTCGAGGGCTGAGACTTCTTCTGGAGTCAGCTTGAGGGAGACGGCGGCGACGGCGTCTTCGAGATGGTGGGGCTGGGTCGCGCCCACGATGGGTGCGGTGATCTCAGGTTTGCTGAGGAGCCAGGCGAGAGCGATCTGAGCTTGTGGTACTCCGCGTTTTTTTGCTATTTCGGTGAGGCGGTCGATAACTCTCCTGTCGTCCTGCTCGGTTCTGGAGTACATAGTGTTGCCGAAGCGGTCTGTTTCGGAGCGTTTGGTAGATTCCGACTGCCAAGGTCGAGTGAGCCGGCCACGAGCGAGCGGACTCCAGGGGATTACGGCGATTCTCTGGTCTTTGCAGAAGGGGAGCATCTCGCGTTCTTCTTCGCGATAGAGCAAGTTGAGGTGGTTCTGCATTGAGACGAAGCGGGTCCAGCCGTGAAGATCTGCAAGGTAAAGGGCCTTTGCAAATTGCCAGGAGTACATCGAGGACGCGCCGATGTAACGGACCTTTCCGGCTTTGACGGCATCGTGGAGAGCTTCGAGAGTTTCCTCGATGGGGGTGCCGTAGTCCCAGCGATGAATTTGATACAGATCGACATAATCGGTCTGAAGGCGAGTCAGGCTCTCCTCGAGTTCGAAGAGGATAGCCTTGCGCGAGAGGCCGCCGCCATTCGGCTCGTCGCGCATGATGCCCTGAACTTTGGTCGCAAGGACAATGGCCTCACGTCGGGTGTTGGCCTTGAGGAATTTGCCGATAACGCGCTCGCTATCGCCGCTGGAGTAGACATTGGCTGTGTCCCAGAAGTTGATTCCGAGGTCGAGGGCCTGACGGAGAAAGGGCTGGCTCTCCTGCTCGTTGAGAGCCCACAGGTGACGGCCGGCTTTGGGTTCGTCAGGGGCAGGGGGACGGCCGTAGGTCATGCAGCCGAGGCAGATGCGGGAGATTTTCATGCCGGTGGGGCCGAGATTGATGTATTCCATGTGGTACTCCTCGGAGGAATGGGGTCGGGTAAGCAGTTCAGATTTGTGCTGGTTTAGGCGGAGCGGAGAGAAGGTTTTTGTAGATCTCGAGAGTCCCGCGGTTGAAGCAGACGAACTTGACGATCTCTACCCTGCTGGCATCGACGTGGTCGCGGACCGATTTGATCGCGATCCGGGCGGCACGGTCGGATGGAAAAGAATAGACGCCGGTGCTGATGGCGGGGAATGCGATGGAGAGGACTTGATGCTGGTGCGCGAGTCCGAGGCAGCGCCGGTAACAGCTTGCAAGGAGATCCTCTTCGTCGCGGTCGCCTCCATGCCAGACGGGACCGACCGCATGGAAGATCCACTTGGCTGGCAGGCGAAAGCCGGGGGTGGCCTTTGCGTCTCCCGTGGAGCAGCCGTGAAGTTTGCGGCATTCCGCGAGGAGTTCAGGGCCGGCGGCATCATGTATAGCGCCGTCCACGCCTCCGCCACCGAGCAGAGAGGTGTTCGCCGCGTTCACAATTGCATCGACTTGCAGCCTGGTGATGTCTCCCTGGATCGCAATAAGTTCCGCCATTCGAATCTCCGGTTTGACGATACACCACTGCGTCCGGATGGTTGGCAACGTCCAATGACCGGTACTTTCGCTCTGATGCTGCCGGACGATGTCGGGCGGAGCAGTTGAAAATGAGCTAACCTGAAGCAGAGTCCCTGGGGATCAGAAGCCACGAGCATTTCAATAGACCTTGATTGATAACGCCCAAATCCCGCGACAGCAAACACTTAAGTTCGCCAGGACCCTTGGGCGAAATGCGTCCACAGCGCTTCTGCGGACTGCGGTTTTGGTGGCTGGGGCAGGGTTGGCTTTTCTGACGGGATGCGGGGCTGGGCCGGTGACGGCGAAGACAACGAATCCGGGGCTCAGTGTTTCGCCGGGTAGCGCAGTAATCGACACGAACTGTACGGGGTGCAACGCGATGAATTCGCATGGCAGCCCAGTGCACAGGTACTCGGTATCGCTAGCGGGCGGAATGAGTGGTCAGGTGTCGTGGTCTCTGAGCGGCGGAGACCCGATCGCAGGTGCAGGAACGATCAGTGCGTCGGGACAGTACACGCCGCCCAACTACCTCACGCGAGATCGTGTGACTGTGGTGATCTCAGCTGCGCGGGACTCGAATCCGAATGTGCGAGCTGAGTCTGTATTGACCTTGACTCCGGGATTCCTCCAGCCACTCACCCCGGAAAATGTGGCGCTTGGGGCAGGCGGAACGGTCATCATAAGGGGATATCTTGCTGAATATGGAGGCGCGAATGAATTGCACTTTGCGCTTTCAAATACGCCCACGGGAGACGCGGGCGGCGAAGGATCCCTCGGCCCGGTGAATTGCCAGCGCAATCGGCGCGCGTTCACTTCCTGTTCCGTGACTTACACAGCACCGGCCGCTGTGCCGGCTACAGGTGTGACCTATGTAGTTGCATCCGTACCAGGGTCCTCGACACGGACAGAGACGGCAGTTCTTTTGAACTCATCAGGGGTGAGCAGCAATCCTGCAACACACCAGAACGCGCTGGCGTTTCCGATGCTGCTTGGGAGTTCAGGGGGAAACAACAGCGACTTTGATGAGAGGGGCAACACGATTGTTGATTGCTGCAGCGGCACGCTTGGCGCGCTGTTGAAGGACGACAGCGGCCGAGAGTACCTGCTCAGCAACAATCATGTTTTGGCTCGCAGTGATCATGCTTCGGTGGGCGATACGATCGTGCAGCCGGGGCTGATTGACAACAACTGCACGCCGAACGGCGATGGGCCTGGGACCATTCCCGTTGCGGCTCTGACCGCGTGGTTACCGCTGCATGCCGCGCAAACCAATGCGGACGCTGCGATTGCGCAGATTGCTTCGCATACAGTGGATGCATCGGGAAGCATTCTGGAGATGGGTGCACGCCTGCCGGACGGATCGCTGGGAGCTGCGGCGCCGGGGACTTCATCGAGCAACGGAAAGGGTGAAAGTGCAACGCTCCAGTTGCGTGTCGCCAAGAGCGGTCGCACAACCGGACTCACGTGCGGCAAAGTGACAGCGCTGGATCTGGATGTCGAAGTTGACTACTTCCGTGATTGCGCGGAGACCCAGCCATATCTATCGAAAAGGTTCACCGGGCAGATTGGTGTGAGCGGCGATCACTTCAGCGATGCCGGGGATTCGGGGGCGTTGGTGGTGGACTCGGCAAACGCAGAGCCGATAGGGCTCTTCTTCGCAGGCGGGATCGATGGTAACGGCGTGAGCCACGCTATCGCGAACCCGGCAGGCGATGTACTAAGTGAACTATCGAGCCAAATAGCCGGCCGTGCGAGCCTCTCATTTGTGGGCGGAGCAGATCATGAAGTCAGCTGCTTGAGCTATGGCGACAGCACGATTGCGGCGACCCAGATCAAGCCTCTAAGCGACGGTGAGATCACGCGACAGCAGCAGGCCATCGGTGCAGGACGCGGTATCGTCAACCCATCCGCGGGTATTTTTGGTATTGCGGCGGGAAAGAGCACGGACCAGCCGGGCAGCGCGGGGGTCATCGTCTATATCGATAAGGCGCTTTCACCGGCAGTTCCACCCACACTCGGTGGCGTGAGAACGATAGTCATACCGGCAACAGCGCGAGCCGTCGCGCTTGGATCTGCACCGCTGGCGACAACCGCGGCGACTGCGTCGATCTCCTCAAGCACCATTGCGCAGGCGAGCGCCGTCAAGCGACAGATTGCCAACAAGCTGATGCAGCAAAATCCGGCGTTCTTCGGTGTCGGTGTCGGACAGAGCCTGGACGATCCGCGCGAAGCTGCACTTGTGGTGTATGTCGATAGGGACCGGCTGCCATCGCATCTGCCGACTACGATCTCCGGGCTTCGGACACGGTATATCGTGATGAACCGTCTGCACGTGACCAGATCGTATGGAACTGCAGCGCCCGGCGTGCATCACTGTGTACCGCATCCATCGAGCAACACCCTTGTGAACCCTCGGAAACTCGATCTTCCCTAAATCGTTCGGTTCAGACCCGCCGACGGTGCAGCAAGAATGCGATGATTCCGCACAAGATCGCGAATGGAAAGAAAGCCTCTGAGGGCCTCCGGAGCCCGAACAGCACGATGCAGAGAGCGCCGAGCATGGTCGCCATAAGCAAGATCAAGCCGATCTCAACCGAGCCTGAGAGCAGAGTGAGGAACCCGCCCCCGATCTCGAGTACGCCCGCAAGATAGCGGAACCATTGGCCGAATCCGATCTCGTCGAAGAGCACGACCCAAGGTGCGTGCGCATCAGTCTTGAATTTCTCGGTTCCGGTAAAGGCAAACGCGACAAAGATAACGATGCGAACAGCCCAATCCCAACCTGAGTTCTTGAATCTCAGTTCGCGTGGGGTGTCCTGAAGCTGCGGTACTTCTTGCGGGTGCTCCGGGAAAGTTTCGGGCATCTCAGTTCCATCTAATGTTGAAGGTTTGAGACAAGGATAAACCGCGTTCCGGCAACAAAGGAACGGAAGGCGCCGATATAAGAGAATACGATCGGCTGCAAAGAATAGATGGTGCTATCCGGTGCCAATTATTAGAAAGAAGGGCGCCGAAGCGCCCCATATTTACAAGAATATCAGTGAGCGTTTATCTGCTACTGCGACATGCGTCCGAAGTCGTAGAGCACGCCGAACGTGAAGCCTTGAGGAGTGAGATCGTGGGGCCCGAATATCGCGTGCCACATCTGGTATTCATACTCGCCGCGGACTGAAAAACGACTCCAAAGGCGTACATCGGCGCCTCCGGCCGGAGCAAAGACTACGCGAGTGTCCTGCTGGTAATTTGTTTTGTTGGGAAAATCGAGATTGCCGATTCCCATCAGATACTTGACGAAAGGACGCACACGACTTTGCCGACGGAATTCGTACATCGGACCGGCAAGACCAGTGGTCATTCGATGGCCGGGCAAATAATCGGGAGTGGCGTAGTTCACGTCTCGGCCTTCAAATTCGATTCCAAGACCGTCAAGCTTCGGAGGCAGATGAGGAATTCGCCAATCGGCCCAGAGCGTAAGTCCGACCTGACGTGGGTTCTTAGTTCCCCAGTCATCGGAGAAATTCGCCACGCCAAATCCTACGCTGAATGGCAACTTGCCTTCGCGGGCCGAATATGCCACTTGAGCCCTGGCGTGCAGAGCTGCACCACAAAGAAATAAAACCAATAACGGTAGACCAGCAAACTTCCATCGCATCAAGAATCTCCTCCGGGGAACCCACACCCATAGAGAGGGGTGGGTGCGTCTGAAGCATCGTCAGAATAGGGAAAGAATGGTGCAAAAATTACAAATAGGCGGGCGCCGCCAGGTTAAAGAACAGACTAGTAAAGCAGATCTCCTGCCTCGTTCTGTATGGCAGCTAGAAATGAGCGTAGCATTTCTACGCGCGTTTGAGCCATGACCTTAGTTTGGTTCAGTCGTACCTGGTTGGCTAATTGGTTAACTGCATGCGACAGAACCGGGAGCACGGAACTGAAAGTCGGGTAACGCGTGTCGCGGCCAATTTTCACAACGGACCGCATGAGGCCTACCGCCCCCAATTGTTCGAGGATGTCGGCATCGCGCAGCAAAGTTCCTTCCACCGTAGTGGGCTCATCCTTCGGCTGGTGATAGCGGATCGACTCAGAAACGCCGTCCAGTTTTTCAGAGGGAAATCCCCAATCGGATAGGAGTTCCCTGCTTCGCTGAATTGTGTATGGGACGTGATTCCACGCAGCAAGCCGCTCAGGATCTTCGGGCCGATGCCCCAGAAATACACCAAGGTCATGCATCCAGACCGCAGCAAACAGGGTGTCATCGTCATATTGCATGCTACTGCCGATTTCAGCTGCAAGTCGATAAAGCCTTGGCTGGTGGCCGAACTTGTCGATCGGCTTTGCCTCGGCGCGCACGTATGCGATGACAGAGGAACGCCAGTCCTGTGTCATGCGGTCATCTCAGGATTGCGAGGAGCGATGCGAATCAGTTCCAGACCGCCCATGTCCTGAATGGCGAAGACGGGCGAGGAGGACGGGACGGCGATAATGCCACGGGCAGGAAGATCGATGGGCGCGAAGCTTGGACTGCTAATGCGGCCACTGCCCGATACCGCGAACAAATAGAACAGGGTGGGAGTGGATTCAATGGCACGGCGAAGCGATGCGCTGGAGCGGCTGACTTCCACCGGAATCTTTTCGACAACGAAATAATTACTCTCAACGAGAACGGTGCGATCTGACAATGCCTGAGGAGGAATCTTGCCGGCCCTGGTCTGAAGGCGAGTGGCCTCGATAGATTTGTCGATATGGAGCTCGCGACCGCGACCATAGTCGTACATGCGGTACGTGAGATCGCAGTTCTGCTGTGTTTCGAGAAGGACAGAGCCGGGCCAGATGGCATGGACCGTGCCGGCATCGACGAAAATGAGATCACCTGGGTCAACAGAGATGATATTCAGGCTCTCTTCGAGCGTGCCATGATCAATGCCCTGTTTCACTTTGTCCATTGTGACGCCGGGCAGTAATCCGACTGCAACCTTAGCCTCGGGCTCGGCGGTTAGGGCGTACCAGCACTCTGTTTTGCCACGCGGCTGTCCGTACTTTTGCGCGAGACGATCGTCAGGGTGTACCTGCACACTCAGTTTTTCGCGAGCGAAGATCACCTTGACGAGAAGCGGAGAACCAGCACTTTGTGCAGCGGGCCCAAGAATTGCCTGGGGAAATTCTTCAAATAGACTCGCGAGTGTCTTTCCCGCGTGCGTGCCGGTTGCAACCTGGCAATCATCTCCGGTGAGCCAAACCTCGCCGATAGGTTCCCGCTCCGGCCCCCGTTCGTACCAGGGGCGCAGATCATTCCAACCCCACACCCGGCTGACGAACTGTGGCTCGATGCGGAAAGGGATCATTTCAACGATAACCGGACGTGAAGCCGAAGACACTCGTCGATCCTCCTGAAAGCCGATGCAAACCTGATGATTTCCACCAGGGATCGGCAATCCATGACGGCATTCTACCGTAATCGATTCTCCGTGAACGCGGGCCGCACCGGCTCGAGAGGGACTTACAAGCAGTCGAATCGCGTTGCGCGGTTGTATGCTCGGTCCATGATCCTTCCTCCCATTTCTGAAAGCATGTTTCACCTGCCTGTTCCGCTCATCGAAAAGCTCCTGCGCCCAGTAATTGTTTACCTAGCGCTCGTGTTGCTGCTGAGGGTGTTTGGGAAGCGAGAGTTGGCGCAACTAAATCCGTTTGATCTCGTGGTGTTGCTTTCGCTTTCCAACACTGTGCAGAACGCGATCATTGGCGAAGATAACTCCGTGACTGGCGGGATTATCGGAGCCGTGAGCCTGCTGACAATCAACTGGGTGGTCGTTCGAGTTCTTTTCCGTTCACCTCGACTGAATCGGGCGCTGGAGGGCAAAGCTGCAGTGCTGATACAGGACGGCCACGTCGATCGCAAAGCGCTGGCCCGTGAGGCGCTAACCCGCGAGGAACTGGTTGAGGTAGTGCACCGGCAAGGGTTCGAGCATATCCACGATGTGCATCGGTGCGAACTGGAACCAAATGGGACGTTCTACATCGAAGGACGTGACCCCTCGATCGCAGACAAGCGGCATGAGGAGCTTCTGGCGAGGATTGAAGGTCTGGTGCAGCAGGTGAGGGCTTTGCAGGGAACCGGGACGGCATAATGGCCGAGCATGCGCGAAAATGCACGGTTACGCTGTCGATAGGATCACAGCCGTTCCAGATGCGTGTGGCTGAACGGCTGCAACGCGAAGGAATGCTGAAGCGGGTGGTTGCGTTTCCGCGAGGTGTCGAAATTTTCGAACCGGATGCAGGAGCCGGATTGCGGCTTACGCGACGGTATCGGGGATTTCTATGGGCGAACCGGCTGGTTTGGGGGGTGTGGCGGCGTCTGCCGAGAAGCGGACATGCGTGGAATCTGCCGATTGTGTTTTCGACGAGCTATGCCGATCGATTGGCTTCGCATTGGGTTGAAGGGTGCACGATCTTCCATGGATGGACGGGAAATTGCCTCGCATGCATCGCCAAGGCCAAGAGATCTGGGGCGCACATCATGATCGAGCAGGCAACTATGCATCCGCGAGAGTGGCAGAAGACGGTCCTTGAGGAATGCGGCCGGTTTGGCATAAGGCCGCGTGACTGTCGTGCCCTGCTACCGAATGCGCTGATGCGACGAATGGAGCGGGAGTACGAGACGGCGGACACTATTGTTGCGCCTTCGGAGGTTGCGCGGAGAAGCTTCGAACGCGCAGGGCTTGGTAAGAAGACGATGGTGCTGCATGCGGGCGTGGATCACAGATTTTTTTGTCCATCAAAAGAGAAAGCACCGCTCCGACCATTTCGGGTGTGCTTTGTGGGGCGCGTGGAGCTTGCGAAGGGAATCCCTTATCTTCTGCAGGCGTGGAAGAAGCTAAACCTGCCGGATGCGGAGTTGGTGCTGATCGGCGAAGTTGCGGAGGAGATGCGGTTAATCCTGGGACAGGGGGCTTTACCGAATGTGCGGTTAACGGGCTTACTTTCGGGCGCGGAAGTTGCGGAGTGGTACCGCCGTTCGCAGCTGTTCGTCTTTTCTTCAGTGAATGAGGGATTGGCGCGTTCGATACTCGAGGCCATGGCGAGTGGGCTTCCGGTGGTTGCGACGGAGCTGTCGGGCGCTGAGGATTGCATTACTTCGGGGATTGAAGGCACGGTGGTTGCGGCCAGAGATTTCGACGCGCTGGCGGAGGCCTTGTTATGGCATTACGAAAATGCGGAGGCATCGATGGCGATGGGCAGGGCCGCGCGGGCTCGCATCGAACGAGAGTTCACGCTGGAGAGGTACGTGGATCGGGCTATGGAGATGTATCGAGCGATCGCAGCCGATCAGTTGAGCACGGCTGAGCCCTGAGTTTGTTCGATTTGCTCTTTGATAACGCGCTTGAGATTAGCGGGCGAGTAGGTGGGCGCCTTGATGAATTTGCCGTCTTCGCGCTTGTGGACCTTGAGGACTGTCGACCAGGATCCGCCGTGAGCGTAGGAGTCGCCGGGGTGGACGAGATCAGATGCGGGACCGAGTTCGAGAACGGCGTCGCAAATGCTGCAGTGCGGCCAGGCTTTGCTCATGTTGCTGCGCTGGACCTCGTCCCAGGCGCTCTCGGCCTGGATGCCGGCGGCGTTGAGAGCGCCGTAGGTGACCACGAGCTGATCGATGCAGCCGTCAACGTATTCAACGAGATCGGGTGTGCCGCTGGGATCATGCTCGACGGCAAGGCTGTCGATGACCCGGGATTGGGAACCTGAGGTCACGGTGCAGCCGCACGCACGCACAAATTCGAGAGCTTCTTCGAAGACGAGGCGGGCGCGCAGAAGGCGGGTTGCCGGATCGGGCATTTCAGGAGATTCTTTGACCTCCTGCTCGAACTGCTTCATGAGCGTCACGATGTCTCGCTGGGGCTGGTAGAGCTTGTTCATGGGGTCCTCAGGAGAACTGTAGCGGAAGAACGGGTGAGAGCGCTGTGCAAAGGTGGGTACAGAATGTACTTCTCCATCTGCGCCATTCAGGAGCTGGGTGATAACCTCCCAGCTATGCCATCCAAGCGAGGTTCCTTCTTTCTGCTCACGAGAGAATCATGTGCAGCGATGAAGCAGCGGAAATCTCACCCAGGCAAGACAGTCCTTGCACGCCTCGTAATCTTTTCAGCTGTGTTCGGGAGTCTCCTCGATTTGTCAGGCTGGCCCCGAGTGAATGCGCAATCTTCCGCCAACGAGTTGACGAAAAACATTGCTGATACATGGCAAGGTACGATTCATGACTGGAATAACCTACGCATAGTCGTGGTCATCTCAAAGATACGCAACGATGGCTACAGCGCAGTCTATTACGTAATCGCTACCGGAACCAGAGGCTCAGTAGATTTGACCACCATGAAGGGGGACACGGTTAAGTTAGAGAATCACGGAATTGGAAGCTATGAAGGCAGATTGAGCCAGGATGGGAAGTCGATCGTCGGAACATGGAATCTGGGGATAGGTCCAGGCCCTGTACCACTTACTCTCGAACGCGCCACATCGGATACTGTTTGGCGCATCCCCCAGCCTCCACCTCAACAAGCGCCAATGGCTCCCGATGCCAATCCGGTGTTCGAAGTTGCGACAATCAGACCGAGCAGGCCGGACGAAGGACGGATGATTCTGAGCACGCGTGCACGTCGCTTTTCAACCATAAATGTCTCGCTAATCGGCCTCATCAGGTATGCCTATGATCTGCATGTAAGCCAGATCCTAGATGCTCCGGAGTGGGCAGAATCGGATAAGTACGACATCACAGCCGAGCCAGATGGCGAAGGTGAGCCAAATGAAAAACAGTGGAAAGTGATGTGTCAGAAACTGTTGGCGGACCGCTTCGGCCTCACTTCTCATCGTGACAAAAAGAGAGTCTCTGCATATGTACTTAGCGTTGCCAAATCCGGCCCTAAGCTAAGTAGAAGTATCCAAGACCCCAAAGCTCCTCCTTCGATTCTTATGCAGGGGCTTGGCGCAGTGAGCTTCAAAAATGCAAACATCAGTGACCTTGCCGGATACCTTCAGCAGATCGTTCTGGATCGCCCAGCAATCGACCAAACGGGAATTTCAGGAAAATGGGATTTTGCTTTGAAATGGAGTCCCGATAGCACCCAGTTTGCAAGTTTGGGTGTGAGCGTTCCTGAAGCAGACGGCCCTGATGCTCCTCCGAATCTCTACACCGCGATTGAGGAACAACTCGGATTGAGGCTGAGTGCTGACAAAGCCCTCACGGAAGTGCTCGTTATAGATCATGTTCGGAAGCCGTCTGCTAACTGATACCCCTCATTGCGGCCAAAAAGAGTATCTCTTTGCAACTACTCCCACTCGATGGTGCCGGGCGGCTTAGACGTGATGTCGTAGACGACGCGGTTGATGCCGCGGACTTCGTTGACAATGCGGCTGGAGATGCGCTTGAGGACATCGTGGGGCAGGAAGGTCCAGTCGGCGGTCATGCCGTCTTCAGAGTGCACGGCGCGGATCGCGCAGGTATAAGCGTAGGTGCGCTGGTCGCCCATGACGCCGACGCTCATGACGGGGAGCAGGACAGCAAAGCTCTGCCAGATGCGGTTGTAGAGTCCGGCCGCCTTGATTTCGCTGATGACGATGTCGTCGGCTTCCTGAAGAAGAGCGACACGATCGGGAGTGACTTCGCCGAGAATGCGGACGGCGAGGCCGGGACCGGGGAAGGGCTGACGTCCGAGGATGTCTTCGGGCATGCCCATGTCGCGGCCAATGCGGCGGACTTCGTCTTTGAAAAGATCGCGGAGAGGCTCGATGAGCTTGAGCTTCATGTGAAGAGGTAAGCCGCCCACATTATGATGGCTCTTGATGGTCTGGCTGGGGCCTTTGACGCTGGAGGACTCGATGACGTCGGGGTAGAGGGTGCCCTGAACTAACCATTCGACCTTCCCGTCAAAGCCGATGTCGATGAGGGTTGCGTTCTCTTCGAAAACGTCAATGAATTCGGCGCCGATGCGTTTGCGCTTGGTTTCGGGGTCGGTGACGCCGGCGAGCTGATCGAGGAAGCGCTTGCCGGCATCGACAGCGACGATGTTGAGGCCGAGCCTTTCCAAGTTTTTTTGCACGTTTTCAAATTCGTTTTTGCGCAGCACACCATTGTTTACGAAGATACAAGTCAACTGCTTTCCGATCGCCTTATGCACCAGCATAGCTGCGACAGAGGAATCGACGCCGCCGGAGAGGCCGCAGATGACATGTCCCTTACCGACCTTTTCGCGGATGGAGGCAACTGTGGACTCGATGAAATGAGCGGGAGTCCAGTCGCCACGCGCGCCGCAGATGTTGAAGACGAAGTTTTTGATGAGTTGCGGGCCGAGCGGGGTGTGGTGAACTTCAGGGTGAAATTGAACGGCCCAGATGCGACGCTCTTCATCAGCAATGGCCGCGAGCGCGTTGGACGTAACTGCGGCGCGCTTAAATCCAGCGGGAAGCTCGAGGGCTTCGTCGCCGTGGCTCATCCAGACCTGGATGGCGCCGGGCAGGCCTTCGAAGAGCTTGATGGAGGTGTCTTCGAGGGCGACTTCGGCGTGGCCGTATTCACGCTTGGGCGCGGTGCGGACCTTGCCGCCGAGGTGATGGACGATGAAGTGCAGCCCGTAGCAGATGCCGAGAGTTGGAAGGTTCAGCTGCAGCAGCGCGGGATCGGCTTTGGGGGCATCGGCGTCGTAGACCGAGGAGGGACCGCCGGAGAGGATGATGCCGAGGGGCTTGTGAGCCTGGACTTCGGCGATAGGAGCTGTGCAGGGGAGGACGACGGAGAAGACATTCAGTTCGCGGATGCGGCGGGCGATGAGCTGGGTGTACTGCGAGCCGAAATCGAGAATGACAATGGTTTGGGTGTCCACGTTTCAGTGTGGCAGGGGGTACGGCGGGCTGTAAAGAAAGTTTCTGGTCTCAGGAGATCTTGAATCTTGCCGATGTATGTCATGTAGGACCCTGGACATGGAAAACACATTGAGCAACGATGCGCGGCGGGTGCAATTTGCGACCAGGCAGCCGATTCTGGCAGCCGATGAGACGGTTGTTGGATACAGGCTACTGTTTCGTACGGATGTGGTGAGCCACTTCTCAGTTCACGCTGAAGAAAGTGATGCCCGGCGGACGATTGATATGTCGACGCTGCTGGGGCTTGATGTGCTATGCGATCACCGGCTGGCGTTCATCGAATGCGACCGCGACATTCTGCTTGAGCAAGGCCTAACGTTTCTGCCGGCGAATCGTGTGGTAGCCGAGATCGGGCGCGGAGTTGAGGTGGATGACGCGGTGGTTGAAGCCTGCTGCGAGTTGAAGAACGCCGGGTATCGCATCGCGCTCGATGGATTCTCGGCTGATGATCCACGGCAGGCCATCGTGCATTTGGCCGATTACTTGAAAGTCGATATGAGGAATCGCGCATGGGAGGACATCCCGGAACTGGTGGGCCCCGACCATTGGAAGCATGCCGTTCTGGTGGCTACCAACGTGGAATCGCGGGAGGATTTCGATGTGGCGCGACGAAATGGGCTCCAGTTGTTCCAGGGATTCTTTTTTCGCAAGCCGGAATCGCTTCGCACTCGAACGGCGCCCACGAACCGGATCATCTATCTTCGATTGCTGCAGGCGGTGATGCAGGCGGAGTTGAACTGGGATCGGGTGGAGGAACTGATCAAGAGCGATCCGACGCTCTTTTACCGGCTCCTGCGGTTCCTGAACTCTCCATTGTTCGGTATTCGGGGTGAAGTGCGGACGGTGCGGCAGGCATTCACGCTGATGGGCGAGGACGAACTGCGCAGGTGGTGCCGCCTGGCGGGGATGTTTGAGATGGCGAAGGGCCGCCCGGGGGAATTATTGCTTTCGGCGCTGGTGCGGGCGAGATTTGCGGAATCGTTGGGCGCACGCATCGAACACGATGGAGCGGACCTGTTTTTGCTTGGGGTCTTATCGATGATGGATTCGATTCTCGAGATACCCATGAGCGCCGTAATTGAGGGTTTGCCGCTGAACCAACGAGCTAGACGGCTGCTCCTCGAACACGACGGAGAGTTCGCCGGGATATACCAACTTGTGGCGGCAATGGAAGCGGGAGCATGGAAGATGGTTATTGAGTCCTGCGCTGAATTAGGAGTGCCAGAGGATTTCGCAGCAGGCTGCTATTGCGAAGCGATGGCGTGGGCACAGTCGCTAGCCGCTTCGGTTTGAGGCCTGGAAGAGCTTATCGCTTTTCTGTGCCGCCCTCCTTAAAAACGATGCCGCCTTTCATGACGAACTTGACATCTTGAAGCACGCGGACGTCGTCCAGCGGGTTCTTGTCGACGGCGATGATGTCTGCCCACTTCCCTGCTTCGAGCGCACCTGTTTTCGCTGACCAGCCCATAAGGTCGGCGGCATTCAGAGTGGCACTTTGGATTGCAGCGAGAGATGTCATGCCGAGTTGATTGACGTAGACGTCAAGCTCATGGGCGTTCAGGCCGTGGGGGTAAACTGCGGCATCGGTGCCGAGTGCAATTCTTACCCCAGATTGCATGGCATGTTTGAGATTTTGCTTGGCTACCGCGCTCACGTTGACCATTTTCTGGTGGTAGAAGGCGGGAAGATGACCGTTTTCGATCTGCCAGTCTTCCAGATAGACGGTCGGAACGAGGTAGGTTCCGTGCTTTTTCATCATGGCGATGGCGGCGTCATCGATATAACTGCCATGTTCGATGGAGTCGACGCCGGCCTCGCTGGCCCAGAGGATGCCCTGCGCTCCGTGAGCGTGAGCGGCAACTTTGCGACCGAGACGGTGAGCGTCGGCTACGATGGCCTGCATTTCTTCGAGTGTGTATTGCGAGGCCTGCGGATCGTCTCCTTTGGAGAGAACTCCTCCGGTGGCGCAGATCTTGATGAGGTCGGCCCCGTATTTGATGTTCTCGCGCACCTTATGCTGCACCTGAGCGATACCGTCAGCGACACCGTCACTAACGTCGTGGAACTGAACAGGCAGCAGATTGTCATCGCAGTGGCCGCCGGTAATTCCCATTGCAGGGCCGCTGACCAGCATGTGAGGGCCGGCTACCTGGCCAGAGTTGACGGCATCGCGCAGGTCAACGTCAACAAACCCGCCGGCGCCGACATTGCGAACAGAGGTGAAGCCGGCCATAAGAGTCTTGCGGGCGTTCACGACGCCGTTGATTGCTTCTTTTGCGCTGGTCGAAGTGATTTCGCGGAAGGGATCGAAGTCCGGGTTCATGGTGAGGTGAGTGTGGACATCGATAAGGCCGGGGAGGACGATCATCCCTCCCAGATCGAGAACCTCGTCGCCTGATTGCGGGTTGATGGAGCCGGTGGGCGCGATCGATTGAATCGAATCACCAATGACAACGATGGTCTGCGCATCCGAGATCCTGCCGGTTTTTACGTCGAGAAGGTGGCCGGCTCGGATCAGGATCCGTTTGCCCGGGCTCGATGTCTGCTGTGCACTTCCGCTAATGAGCGAGGAGAGCGCAAGGAGGGCGATACACGAGCCGACAGCTAGCGTGGATTTCAAACGCATCGAGACTTTCTCCAAGTGTGACTGTGAGCGGAGTTTAGCAAAGCCCGGTCCTTTCGGGTCCAGTTAATTCGCGGCCTATTTCGCAACCTTATAATTCGTTGTACGGTGAGCAGCACGCGAATACGCTGCATAGCCGCGCGGGCCCCTCCTGTTGGCGAGTGAACGCCGAGCCGCATAGGTGGCCTATCTGACGTTCAATCCATAGGAGAACGCATGCAATCAGCAAGGCTATTTGCCACTGTCTTGTTTGCCGCAGGAATTGCAGTCGGCCAGTCCCAGACTGAGGAAGAGGCGAAGCCGACGCCGCCGGCCGCTCCGAAAAGTTTCGACGAGTCAGCAATTGATAAGAGTGCGGATCCCTGCACCGATTTCTATCAATATGCATGTGGGAACTGGGTGAAGAAAAACCCCATTCCGAACGACCAGGTGCGCTGGGGTACCTTTTCCATCCTGGCCGAGCGCAATCGCTACCTACTGTGGGAGGAGTTGGATGCCGCCGCGAAGGATCCGAAGACTCCGCTGCAGAAGAAGTATGGCGATTATTATGCGGCGTGCATGAACACCGAATTGATCGATAAGAAGGGCATAGAGCCGATCAAGCCGGCGCTCGACCAGATAGCAGGGCTGCAGGACACGAAACGTATGGCATCCCTGGTAGGAGAGCTCACGCAGAAAGGGGATCCGGCGCCGTTGTTCCGGTTCGGCGTGCAGCAGGACGAGAAGGATTCAAGCCGGCAGATTGCGAGCATCTTCCAAGCTGGACTTTCGCTTCCCGATCGCGACTTCTACCTGGTTGACAACAAGCGTTATCAAACGATCCGGCAGCAGTACCACGAGCACCTGACCAAGATGTTCACGCTGGCGGGAGACACGCCGGAGCAGGCCGGCAAGGAAGCAGAGGCGGTAATGACAATCGAGACCGCCCTGGCGAAGGTTTCGACGCCTCGGGTTGAACTGCGCGATCCGGCGAAGCGGTATCACATCTATACGGTGGCCGATTTCCAGAAGCTGACGCCCGACTTCGATTACTCGACGTTCTTTAAAGATGTGCATGTAAGGCCGTTCGACACGCTGAACGTGGGGACTCCGGACTTTTTCAAGGGCTTGAATGATCTGATCGGTTCGCAGCCGTTGGATGCGTGGAAGTCGTACCTGCGGTGGCATGTGATCCATGGTTCTGCCGGGGATCTGCCGAAGGCGTTCCGCGATGAAGATTTTGCGTTTTTTGATAAGACGCTGAGCGGGCAGGCAGAACCGACTCCGCGCTGGAAGGAATGCACAGGGGCAACTGACCGGGCGCTGGGCGAGGCGGTGGGACAGGATTGGGTAAAGGCGCATTTCCCGCCGAAGTCGAAGGCAAGCATGGATCAGCTGGTGGCGGCGCTGGATAAGGCGCTGGGCGACGATATCAAAACGCTGCCCTGGATGAGCGATGAAACCAAGAAAGCGGCCGAAGCGAAGCTGGCGCTGTACCGGAACAAAATCGGATATCCCCAGAAGTGGCGGGATTATTCGGCTCTGGAGGTGAAACCGGACGATGCCCTGGGGAATGGGCACAGGAATGCCGTGTTCCAGCGCAATTACAACCTGAACAAGCTGGGCAAGCCGGTGGATGAGAAGGAATGGGGCATGACTCCGCCAACGGTAAATGCTTATTACAGCCCATCCAATAATGACATCAACTTTCCGGCAGGCATTCTTCAGCCGCCGTTTTTCGATCCGGATATCGACCCGGCAGTGAATTTTGGGGGGATCGGCGTGGTGATCGGGCATGAGATGACGCACGGCTTCGACGATCAGGGTTCCAAATACGACGGCAAGGGAAACCTGCGCGAGTGGCAGACCGCAGATGACCGCAAGAAATTCGAAGAGCGCACCGACTGCGAGGTCAAGGAGTATGGTGGGTTTGAGACGGCTCCGGCGCATGATGGAATTCCTGCCCAGAACCTGAACGGAAAGCTCACGCTTGGAGAGAACACCGCGGACAACGGTGGACTGCGGATCGCTTATATGGCTCTGCTGGACACACTGGCGAAAGAGAACAAGTCAATTGATGAAAAGATCGGCGGCTACACTGAAGCGCAGCGGTTCTTTATCGGCTTCGCCCAGGTTTGGTGTTCGAGCCAGACGGAGCAGTCGGCCCGCCAGCTTGCCCTCATCGATCCGCACTCTCCAGGGAAGTGGCGAACAAACGGGAGCGTGCAGAACTTCGACGAGTTCGGAAAGGCGTTTGGCTGTCACAAGGGCCAGCCGATGTATCCGGAGAATTCCTGCCGCGTCTGGTGAGGCCGGGGCCGACGGAATGCATTTCGGTCCCTGTCCTCCCCCAGGGGGTCCGTCAATCAGTCCGTCAATCATTCGAGTCAATTCCCGGTGACATCAGCCTGAATTCCTCGTCCAATTGCCATCGGCATCTGAACTTCAAACGGAGCGTGACGGCATGTTTCGGGAACGCTGCGTTTCCGGAATTTCAAGCTCAAATACCTTGTTTCGGAGAAGGTTACCCCGAAACTATGCACAATAAGCCCTCGCCTTTTACAATGCATCAGGGACCCATCCCAAACCCAGCTCTGCTGCGGAATCAGCACACTTGGCGGCACACGCCGGACCAGGATGAAGGAATCGCATGAAGTTCAGGAAATTCGGCAAGGCACTTCTGATGACCGCCATCTCGGTGGGCGTGGTCTTCGGTGCAACGTCTTGCGTGCAAAGCTATTCGGTCGGCTACCTCTACGTGACCGGAACCCAGACCGCTGGGACGAGCGGTAATGGGGTTATCAGCGGATATAAAATTGATCACAATACAGGAAACTTGAAAGCCATCCCCGGTCTGCCGGTCAGTTCAGGCGGATCGAACCCCGGCCGCTTTGTGCTGCTGAGCGGCGGTCGGTTTCTGTATGTGCTGAACCAGGGCACCACCGCGGATGGTGGGCCGTGTAGCGCCACCGATGTCTGCTCGAACGCGAATATCGTTCAGTTCGCCATTGGCGGAAATGGGGTCCTTACTTCCCAGCAGACCTTCTTTACCCAGGGACACAACCCGTTCCGGCTCATCGCCGACGCTTCGGGCACACACCTGTTCGCCCTTGACCACGATGCTCCCGATACCGCAGGCTGCTCGCTTGTCTTTGGCAGTGGAGTAACCCAGTGCGGCGACATCACCGTGTTTCAGGTCGACCCTTCCACGGGCCGGCTCAGCTATGTGCTGAACTCGCAGGTGACAGCTGCCAGCGGGTCGCCGCTGACCTACTTTCCGGTTCCGGCAGACCCAATCGACTTCTCGCTTTCGGGAAATACTATCTTGACCCTGAGTGGGACCACGGCTGCGGGCGACTCGGTGTTCCCCTATGCATTCAACTCTGCGAGCGGACAGCTAACGGTAAACCAGAACAGTTCACAGCCTCTGGGCATGCACAATGCGACGGCTCTGGTAGTTGCGAGCAGCGTAATTTATGTGCTCGATAATGGCGTGAACACGAACGGGACGCACGGCCAGATTTTCGCGTACTCGGCAGGTTCGAATGGCGCTCTGCAGGCACAGGCCAATGGCTATTATGCGGATGACCCAACGCTCAGCAACCCAAATTATGTGATTGCGGCGAACAGCGGTAAGTGGCTATATGTCCTGAACCAGGGCGACAATAGCAACCCCAATAACGCTCAGAGCGGGATTGCAGCGTTCACCATTACTCAGCCCTACCAGTTGAGTCCAATTGCGAATGGCGGACAAACTGCAGGAACCGGTGCGGGCCCGCAATGCATCCTCGAGGATCCATCGAACCAGTTCATCTATACCGCGAATTTCAATGATTCAACGGTGACTGGCCTTTCCATCGATGAGAATCAGGGCAACTTGAGGCCGCTGAGCCAGTCGACACATGCCAAAGGCAGCTATCCGTTGCCTGGACCGGCCGCATGGTGTGTCGCCACAGGCCGTGTGAGCTAATTTGGAAATGGGATTCACCTGTGGCTTGATCCGGTCTGCCGATCTAATCCGAGATCGGCAGATCGATGCAGCCCCGGCTCTGAAGATGTCAATGTCGGCTCAAAACGAAAGATGCGCATGAAGTTGAAAAAACCGATTCAGTTGCTGGCCATCTCAGCGGTGAGCTTAGCTGCCGCCGCACTCATGTCAGCCTGCGCCACACTCACTGTGGACTTTGTTTATGTGACCTGCGCGAAGGCTGCCGGCCCCAACAACTATGGCGAGGTGAATGTCTTCGAAATCAACTCGCAATCGGGCCGCATGCGCCAGATCCCCACTTCTCCGTTTTTTTCAGGAGGACGCAATCCAGTCGCCGAGGTGGTCTCGCCGGACCAGGGTTCTCTGTACGTCGCAAATCGGGACGATAACACGATTGTTCAGTTCACGATCGGAACGGACGGCAAGATTTACCCGCAGAACACTGTAAATACCCCTGGAATTTTTCCGGTCGCCGTGGCCACGTCGAAGAACTTCCTGTTCGTCGTGGATACTTATGTGCCCCTGCCGACTTGTTCGCCTGCATCGCCCTGCTCCGGCTCCATTGCGGTGTTCCCGATCTTGACAGCCGATCAGGCCGCTGCGCTGAAGCCGGCACAAGCGGCAAATACGCTCGGGCCTGCCGTGACAAACACCGCGGTCAGCGCAAATTACTGGCCGCTGAACCTCAGCGGAGGGGCGGCCACAGACATCTTCGTGCCGACTGCTGTGAGTGTCGCAAACTCCGGTCTTAACGTGTACATCGCCGGGTACGATTCGAACACGAACCTGGGATATATCTTTGGATTCACGTCAGGGTCGGACGGCGCCCTGACAGCGCTGTCCGGATTTCCGATGCAGATTGGATCCCATCCGTCGGCGATCACAACTGACAGTTCGGGTAGTTACCTCTATATGACTGATTCCACCCAGAACGTCGCCTACGGTTTCCAGATCGCGGGCAGCACGTTGACGCCGCTTGGCGGTAGTCCTTACGCAACCGGCGCGCAGCCTTCGGCACTCGTGCTCGACGCGACAGCGAAGTACGCTGTAGTCGCAAACTCACAGGACTCGAACGTCACTGTGTATTCGGTGAACTCCGGAAGTCTGAGTCGGCTGGGTACCTACACCACGGGAACACAACCGGTCGCGATCGGTATCGATCCATCCCTGAACCAGTATGTGTTCACGGCCAACTTCCTCGGCAACACCGTTTCCGGTTTTCAGTTGAACCTAAGCGATGGCTCACTATTGAATTCGCAGTTTTCGCCTTCGGCTTCGAACCCTAATCCGACGGCAGTTGCGGCAGTAACACATAACGGAAATAAGAAGTAGGTTTGCACCGCTCGTGCGTTCAGGTGCGATCAATGCATTCCTTTCAAGGCTTTTACAATAGCTGAAAGGCATATCAACCAGTACTCTCTGGGCTTTATGTTGACAGCCCGTGACGAAGGAAGCTCATGAAGTTCAGGAAATTGAGACAGCTCGTTGTGGTCTCTGCTATTGGCCTCGGTGTGGCGACGCTATTTTCCGGTTGTCAGCTCGTGACGATCGACTATCTGTTTGTGGCCACCTCAGCGAGCGCGGTCTCCGGAACCAGCACTACGTGCCCGAATGGGGTGATTGAGACCTACGCGGTCGACTCGCAATCCGGCGCGATTCGGGCCGGTGCACCATCGGTTTGCTCCGGTGGGTCGTCGCCGAACGTGCTTGCGGTCTCGCCCGGCTATCAGAACCTCTACGTCGCCAATCAGGTAGACAAAAACATTGTTCATTTCTCGCTGGCGGCCAATGGAGTTCTGACTAATAAAGATACTGTCACCCTGGCTGATCCGGTGACCGCAATGGCGGTCAGCCCCGATGGAAGCAGCCTTTATGTTCTGTCCGGCACGACATCGGCAACCCTCTCGGTCTACGGACTTTCCGCGGGTGCACTCGGAAGCGCGCCCGAGACCCAGTACAGCCTCACCATCCCTGGAAATTCAGCAGACCTGGTAGTACCGACGTCGGTTGCGGTTCTCCCGAGCGGCCAAGCCGTATATGTGACAGCCTACGACAAATCCTCGTACAACCCTGGTGGAACGACAACGAGCACCGCGAGCCCCGGATGGCTCTATGGATTTGTAGTCGGTTCCAATGGCACACTGACCCCGTCGCCTGGAAGTCCCTACAATGCCGGCGTGAAACCCAGCAGCATTGTGGCGGATCCGCTGAACAGTTATCTATACGTGACCGACTTTGCTTCGAACCAGCTGATCGGCTACGGAGTCTACAGCGGATACGCGCTCAACTTCCTGCTGAATGGACCGTACAAGAGCGGCGGCCAGCCAAGCGCGCTTGCAGTTGACCCTCGTGGTCGGTTCATGTACGTTTCGAACTCACTGGACTCGAGTGTGAGCGCTTACGTTATCGACATCCAGACAGGCACACCTTCCGCCGCGGTGAATACTACCGGTTCCCAGACGAATAGCACGGACACTCAGCCGGTTGCCATTGCCGTTGATCCCGCACTAGGACGGTTTGTGTTCACGGCGAATTATCTCGGCAACTCTGTTTCCGGCTTCCGGCTCGATCCAACTGCCGGTACGCTGAAACCCAATCAGGCGACCCCATACCCTACTGGTCTACACCCGGCAGCGGTCGCACTGGTCCCGCACGGCAATCACTCGAACCAAGTGGTTACGCCGTAAGGCAAAAGGAACTGAACACAAGAAGCCCAGCTTGATCGCTGGGCTTTTGTTTCCTGCGTGCCAATTTGTCCTTCGGACGGGCGTCTCATCGCCAGACGTGCATCCAATTGCGAAGAATGCGCTGTGCGGGCTTCTCAATGAAATGCAGGGCGAAAAGAGCAAGTGCTATCAACAGAACATAGCTGATCCACGGATCGAAGCGCGCCAGACCGAGACGATCGAGCACGTGCGAGTCATGGATTATGTTCCACAAGTTGAAGTGCAGCAAATAGAGGCAGTAGCTCGCCTCACCTACGAAGACAAGCGGCGTCAGTCCAAACAACTTCGACAACGGATTAATGCCGGCAAGACCGATCACGATGCACCCGAAGAACGGCATGAAAAACCCGTCATGCAAGAGTGGGTAGGGAAGTCTGTATGCCTGAGTGAGGATGATGAAAGTTGAAACAAATCCAAACAGACCCATAACAAAGCGTCGCATCCCCGCACGGGGGATGATTTCATCTAGTTCGGCCAGCAGCACTCCGAAGATGAAGCTAGCGAGGTGCGGAATGGGCGTGTATTTCAAGGCCTGAAGCCACTTGCCATAGCTGAAGCGGTCGATATGCGTAAGGCCATCGGGATTGAAGATGAGGTAGAGCGTTCCAGGCACAAGGCCAACGAGCCACACCATACCCATTTTGGCAAGATGCATGCCGGTTCGTTCCGGCTTCTTCCATCGAGCCATCCACGGAAAGAGAACGTAATAGAACGACTCCGAGGACATTGTCCACGCCGGCGTGTTAAGGAAGGTCGCAATCTCCGGTATCCAGCCCTGCAGCAGCAGCGGTGAAAACACAACCCCGGTCCAGAACATCGTATGAGTGTGCGATCCCCATTCGACGGGCAGCAGTTTGAATGCGAGGATCAGGCTCAGAAGGTAAATCGGATAGAGCCGTGTGAAGCGCGCCTCGTAGAAACGCTTCGTCTCTAATTCGCCGGCACGAGCCCGGGCGTTGTAGTTATAGCCGAGAACGAATCCTGAGAGCAGAATGAAGAAACTAACGGAGGCGTATCCGGCATTCACAACCGGAGCGAGAGGGCCGAACCAGTCGGGGTTGGAAAAATGAAAAAGGACGATATTGATCGCCGCGAAACTGCGTAGCCCCGTGAGAGCATCAAGCCGCGCTGGCTTCACCATTTGCACTGGCTGGTTAGACGTTCTTTCGCCTTCGCGCGACGCAGCGGCCGGTCGAATTGAAAGCTTCATAAACCAGTCCGCCCCAGCGCCAAAGCGAAAGTGATCTGCGGTGATGTGGAGACTAAGCGGTTACCAAGGACCCGACCTTCTCGCCCTGAACCACGCGGCGGATGTTCCCGTGCTGGTTCATGTTGAAGATGATCATTGGGAGGTTATTGTCCTTGCAGAGGCTGACGGCGGTCAAATCCATCACTTTGAGGCCCTGTCTCAGGATCTCCATGTATGTAATCTCGTCGTATTTGACGGCATCTTTTACAAGGACGGGATCGGCACTGTAGACACCTTCAACTTTGGTTCCCTTAAGCAGAACGTCGGCCTTGATCTCCATGGCGCGAAGGCTCGCCGCCGTGTCGGTGGAGAAGAATGGGTTTCCGATGCCGGCCGCGAAAATGACAACGCGGCCCTTCTCCAAATGCCGAACGGCTCGACGGCGGATGTAGGGTTCAGCCACCTGATTCATGAAAACGGCACTCATGACGCGGCACTGAACGCCGCGCTGCTCGAGAGAATCCTGGAGAGCAATGGCGTTGATCACCGTTGACAGCATTCCCATGTTGTCGGCGGCGACACGGTCCATTTCCCTGGCCTGTTCGGCCACTCCACGGAAAAAGTTCCCTCCGCCGACCACGATGCCGATTTCCACCCCGAGAGAATGGACATCTGCGATCTCGTCGGTGATGGCAGCGACTTTCGCGGCATCGAGGCCAAACTTATTCTGGCCGGCCAGCGCTTCTCCTGAAAGCTTGAGAACAATCCGCTTGTACATTCCCTTTCGAGTATCGCATACGGCTGGGAAGGACAAATTCCGATGCTGACACAGGGCCGATCTATGTGGCTGGAGCAGTTTGCGGGAGGCTCATTCGTCACTGAAGGTTTACCATCACGACTCCGAACCCAGCTCGTGACTTGACAAGGATTGCGAGGCTGAGTTACTTTGCATCGTAAAGTGAGGTTAGATGAGTTTCCCGGTTCACCCTCTCGACAAGGCTCTCGGGGATATCAGCAGTATTCGGCGGCAGGTTGCCCGCAGCACGGAATTTCGGGGCTATGGCGCAGCGACACTTGCCGCGACCGGTGTGTTCGCGGGGCTCGCGGCTGTGTCACAGTATTTCCTCTTGCCCAATCCTGCCAGCCACATCGGAAATTATCTGCGAATCTGGGTGACGACGGCTATCGTATCTGCGGTCCTCATCGGGGTGCAGACAATGACACGGACTCGCCGCATCCACTCCGACATGGCTGACGAGATGATCCTGATGGCGGTAGAGCAGTTTTTGCCATCGGTGGGTGCGGGGGCTCTGATCTCGATCGTGCTGATGCGGCTGGTACCTGGAAACATCTGGATGTTGCCAGGACTGTGGCAAATCACGTACAGCCTGGGTGTCTTCGCATCATGCCGCTTTCTTCCCAGACCCATGGCAGCGGCTGGTGGGTGGTACCTGATTACGGGGCTGGTGTGCATTGGGCTGGGAGATACGCGGGCGCTTTCGCCGTGGACGATGGGACTGGCGTATGGAGTGGGGCAGTTGATTGTGGCTGCGGTTCTGCTTTGGGGATCGAAAGAAGATCGTGATGAAATCTAAGCCATCAAATTCGGAGGGCCGATTCGCATATGAAGGTCTGGATCGTGTAATCCATGAACGTGCACGCTTGAGCGTGCTGACCTCGCTGATCACGAATCCGAAGGGAGTGAGCTTCAACGATCTGAAGCAGCTCTGCGCGCTGACGGATGGCAATCTGAGCCGGCATTTGAGCGTGCTGGAGGAAGCGAAGATGGTGGAGATTATTCGAGGGCATGATCGGAACCGGCCGCAGACGATCTGCCGGATCACGGCTTCGGGACGCAGACGCTATCTGGATTATCTGGAAACGCTTGAGCAGGTGGTACGTGATGCGGCTGGAGCCGAAAGGTCGGAAGGATCTGCTGCAGATCTTCTGAATGGGCTGGAGCCTTCGGGCGCCTAAAATTTTTTGTCTTTTGACTTTGCAGTGCAAAGTCATCGGAGGACTGATTGAGCGATATTCCGATGTTTCAACCGCAAAGGCAGGCGAGAATCCGATCGCGTTCGATGGGACTGAAGCTCTTCATCGTCTGCGGACTCGCGCTGATGATGACGATTCCCGCATTTTTTGTTGATGACCTGGTGAATGAACGAACGCATCGCTCCAACGATGTTGTGAAGGAGATCAGCAGCCACGTTGGCGGCCAGCAGACGTTTCTGGGGCCGACACTGGCAATTCCGTACAGCGTTCCGGCGATCGCAACCGACGGGCCAAGAAGACATGGGGTCTACCTTGTGTTCCCTGCGCAGGGGTCGGCTACGGTAAAGACACGAACGGAAGAGAGACGGAGGTCGCTTTTCAAAGTTCCGGTCTTTCAAGCTGATTTGAATTTCATTGCAGCGTTCGATCTGGGTGGAGTTCCGTCAGCAGCAGGGCCCAATGTGGAGTTTGATTGGGATGATGCGGAGTTCATTATCGGCGTGAGCGATGCGCGCGGAGCTTTGGCTGATGGCACTCTCACAGCAGGCGGGAAAACCATTACGCTTGCACCGGCCAGGGCGGCCCAGAACCTTTCACTTGGTCCTGATCTGAGCCAGCAGAAGAAGCTGACGCTTTTCGGAGCGAAGGCGGAAGGGATTCGGCCCAACACGCAATTTAACGCGACCGCAACGTTGCGTTTTTCCGGAGCACAGCGGATTGCAGTTCTTGCCTTCGGCAAAAGCACGCAAGTGTCCCTGCAGGGAGACTGGCCGAATCCGAGCTTTGATGGTGGATTTCTGCCGGTCGGCCGGAGTATCACGCCTTCAGGGTTTAAAGCTGAATGGAACGTTCCTTTTATCGCACGTGGAGTACGAGCCGAAGGAACGAGCGATGGCATCACTGGCCTCGAAGCTACAGCACTAGGCGTTTCGTTCATCGAAGTCGCGGACCCCTATCAGTCGGTTACGCGATCGCTGAAATTTATTCTGCTTTTCAACGGACTGATCTTCTTATCGTACTTCGTCTTTGAAGTGACCACGAGTAAGCGCGTGCACCCAGCGCAATATGCACTGGTAGGAGTGGCGCAGATCATTTTCTATCTTCTGCTTCTGTCACTGGCGGAGCGAATTGGTTTTGATCTTGGTTTTCTCATTGCGGGCGCGGCAACTGTGCTGCTGCTCTCGACAAATGCGGGGTGGATATTCTCCAGCCGCGTCCAGTCAGCGCGTGCTTTGGCCGTATTCGCGCCGCTCTACTCGCTGATCTACATGCTACTGCGACTCGAGGACAATGCGCTGCTGGTTGGTGCCGTGGCGAGCTTCGTTGCTGTTGCAATGGCGATGTATTTGACGCGCTCGATTGACTGGTACGGGTCACTGCCCGATCCGGCTACGCCGACGCAGCCATGAGCACGCACTTCTGAACAGATCAGCCCTCCCCGAAAGGCAAATCGCGATGAAGATTAAAGAAGGCACTGGGATTCACGTCGGCATCATCATGGACGGCAACGGGCGCTGGGCAACGCGGCAGGGACTCTCGCGTGTCGCCGGCCATCGCGCAGGTGTAGCGGCGGTGCGGCGGACCGTGGAGAACGCCCCTGGATTAGGGGTACGAGTCCTTACGATTTACGCGTTCTCGTCAGACAACTGGGCACGGCCTGCGCAGGAGGTGCAGAGCATCTTCTGGATCATTCGCGCGTTTCTGCGGCTCGAGTGCGAGCGGCTGAGGAAGAACGGGGTTCGACTCCAGGTAATCGGAAGACGCGACCGAATTCCTCCGGCTCTGCTGCGAGAGATCGAGCATGCCGAGAAGGCTACGGCATCCGAGAGTACGCTGCATTTGCGCATCGCGATAGACTACTCGGCGCGAACCGCGATTGCCGATGCTGCGGCATTCGCTCCTGCGCCTGGTGAACCTCCAAATGCGGAGCGGATGCGCTGGGTTATCACCCAGAAGCTCACGTCAGACTGCGGAGATGTGGACCTGTTGATTCGTACGGGTGGCGAGAAGAGGCTGTCGGACTACCTGCTCTGGGAATCGGCCTACGCCGAACTGTCTTTTACAGATCGTATGTGGCCGGACTTTGGCGCTTCGGATTTGGAAGCCGCAGTGAATGAGTTCCGGCATCGCGAGCGGCGGTTTGGCGCGGTTCCGACCGCAGAGCCTGTCGGGTCATCTCTCGTCGAGAGTGCCCATTGACTTCCGCCAGGCCGATAATTCCTGTTTCGCGACCGATGCGCGTGAAGTTCATTTTGCCGGCACTGACTGAGGCCACCGATCCATATTGGCGGCCGATCAAGTACTCGCTATTTCCCCCTCTAGGGTTGGCGACCCTGGCAGCCTATCTAGGGCCTGATGATCAGGCAGTTATTGTGGATGAGCATGTTGAGCCGCTGAAGCTGGACGACTCACCCGATCTTGTGGTGATCCAGGTCTACATCACAAATGCATATCGTGCTTACAAAATTGCTGATCACTACCGGAGCATTGGAGCTTACGTGTGTCTCGGCGGACTCCATGTCACTTCCCTTCCGGATGAAGCTGCGCCGCACGCTCACACGATCTTTATTGGCCCAGGTGATCAAAGCTTCCCACAGTTCTTGAATGATCTGCGCGGCGGAACACCGCGGCCTTTCTACGCATCCACAACAGGGCGGACACTGGAGCGGATTCCGCCAATCAGGCGCGATCTGATTCGGCGAGGCCTATATCTCGTTCCCAATTCGATTGTGGTTACGCGAGGATGTCCACAGCATTGTGACTTCTGCTACAAAGATGCATTTTTCAAGGGCGGCCGCAGCTTTTACACCCAGCAAGTTGACGATGCGCTTGCCGAAATTGATCGCCTGCCCGGCCGGCACCTGTATTTTCTGGACGATCATCTGCTGGGAGATCGACATTTTGCGGAGTCGCTGTTCAGCGGGATGAAGGGAATGCGGCGCCTGTTCCAGGGAGCGGCAACCGTGGATTCAATCTTGCGGGGAGATTTGATCGAGCGTGCAGCTGAGGCAGGGTTGCGCAGTATCTTCGTCGGCTTCGAGACTTTGACAGCGGACAATCTGAGGCGCAGCAACAAGAGGCAGAACCTGGGACGCGACTACAAGGCTGTGTGCGATCGCCTTCATTCGCTCGGAATCATGATCAATGGCAGCTTTGTGTTTGGGATGGACGATGATGGGGACGACGTGTTTCGAAGAACCGTGGACTGGGCAGTGGATCATGGGATCACGACGTCAACATTTCACATCATGACGCCATATCCAGGAACGCAGCTTTATGCGCGGATGGTGCGTGAAGGGCGGATCGTGACGCGCGACTGGAAAATCTACGATACGCGGCATGTCGTCTACCGGCCTGCGCGGCTGAAGCCGGAGGCATTGAAGGAGGGCTATGACTGGGCTTATCGAGAGTTCTACCGCTGGTCAGCGATTGCGAAGGCATCGCTGCATCATGGAACCATCAAGCACCAACTCAAGCACTTCTTTTATGCATCGGGATGGAAAAAGTTCGAGCCGTTCTGGGATATGCTCATCCGTGGGCGGCGGTTGGCGCAGGTTACACCCTTGCTCGAAGCGGTGTTGTCGCGAGTGACTGGTGGCGAAACCGAAAAGGCTGCAACTGTCGCACCGAATCCGTTTCCAATCATTTCGCCAGACGTTCAGATCCGATGAACCAACAAAAAGCCCGGAGTACTGGGCTCCGGGCTTTCGATATATACACCACGCCGTGGTGAAGTGTTATTCGGCAGCTGTCTCGACGGCCTTGGTGGTGGCTACGGTCCAGTCAGGTGCGCCGACTTTGAAGCGTGCGAAGCGACGGACGGTGATGTTTTCGCCGAGCTTTCCGACCTTCTGAGCAATCAGCTCCTTGATGCTGAGGGCCTGGTCCTTGATGAACGGCTGCTCGAGGAGGCAGACCTCTTCGTAGAACTTTGCCATCTTGCCTTCGAGCATCTTTTCAATGATGTTCGCGGGCTTGCCGGTTGCGGCTGCTTGCGCACGATAGATTTCCTTCTCGCGCTCCATGTCTTCGGAGCTGACATCCTCGGGCTTCACATAGCGGGGATCGCTCGCGGCGATGTGCATCGCGATGTCCTTCAGAAGCTCCTGGAAGTCTTCGGTACGCGCTACGAAATCGCTTTCGCAGTTCACCTCAACCATGACGCCAATCTTGCCGCCGGCGTGGATGTAGGTTCCCACGGCGCCCTCGTTCGTGGTGCGGGCCGCCTTCTTCTGAGCGGAGGCCATACCGCGCTTGCGGAGCACAACGAACGCATCTTCGATGTTTCCCCTGGTCTCCTGCAGAGCCTTGAGGCAGTCGCCCACAGGCGCGCCAGATTTCTCGCGGAGATCCTTCACCAATTTTGCATCTATCTTTTCTGCCACAGTCATCTCGCTTCCTTCTTGTTAGAACAGCTCTACTGCTCTTCGTTATCTCTGTGCGCCGAAGGCGCGTCGGCGGCATCCCAGGTGCTGCCAAAGAAAAAGCGTGGCAACCAGACTGCGCCGCCACGCTTGTTCCGGTGTGCTGGAGAACTTACAGGGCGCGTTCGACCACTTCCTCTTCATCCACGGCCGCTTCGGCGGCTGGTGCCTTGCGCACGCCGCTGACCTGCGCTTCGAAATCGACATCCTCGGTCGGAGCAGCCTCTGCCGGCGTTTCGCTTTCGGCTTCCGCCGCAAGAGCTTCTTCTGCTGCCGCGAATGCCTTGTCGCCTACGAGGTTTACGCCCTCGGCCGCCGAGTCGGCGATCTTTGAGGTGAACAGGCGAATCGCGCGGAGTGCGTCGTCGTTACCCGGAATTACATAATCCACGACAGTCGGGTCGCAATTAGTATCCACGACAGCGACAACCGGAATCCCGAGCTTGCGAGCTTCTTTCACTGCGATCGCCTCGTTGTTCGAATCGACGACGAAGAGCGCGTCTGGAAGCCGCTTCATGTTCTTGATGCCCGCGAGGTTTGCCTGGAGGTGCTTGCGCTCGCGCTCGAGGCGGATGACTTCTTTCTTGGTCAGCAGTTCATATCGGCCGTCTACAGCCATCTCGTCTAGTTCCTGAAGGCGCTTCACCGACTTCTGCACCGTTACCCAGTTGGTCAGCAGGCCGCCCAGCCAGCGCTGGTTGATGTACGGCATTCCGGCGCGATTAGCCTCTTCGGCAACCGCGTCCTGAGCCTGGCGCTTGGTGCCGACAAAGAGGATCGTTTTGCCGCCGGCGCACAGGTCTGTAACGAACTTGGACGCATCTTTGAAGAGCTTGAGTGTCTTTTGCAGGTCGATGATGTAAATACCGTTGCGCTCACCGAAGATGTATTCCTTCATCTTGGGGTTCCAGCGCTTCGTCTGATGCCCGAAGTGAACACCTGCTTCGAGCAGCTCCTTCATTGTGATCGTGGCCATTGGCCTCCTTCGTGGATTGCATCCAGGCTAACCTTCGTCTGGCCCAGATTGAACCCGCTCACGCGGGGATTTAACTGCCGTTTCGTTCTGCGATCGCCTCAACTCTAAGCTACTCTCCATCGCCCAAGAAAATGAGAGCCGAAGCTGATGGCCGACAGCCCGCAAAGCAACTAGCGTTTGCTGAACTGGAACCGCTTGCGCGCGCCCTTCTGACCGTACTTCTTGCGCTCTTTGACGCGAGCGTCGCGGGTCAGCAGGCCTTCGGCCTTCAGCGCCTTCCTCAACTCTGGATTGAATAGGATCAATGCACGGGCAACGCCCATCTTTACCGCGTCGGCTTGAGAAGCAACTCCGCCGCTGCTGACCGTGGTGACCACGTCGAAGTTCGAGGCGAGGTCAACAACCTGCAGAGTCTTCTTCGCAGCAACGCGTTGTTGCTCGGTCACGAAGTATTCGTTGAACGCCTTGCCGTTGACTTTCCACTCGCCGGTGCCCGGACGCAGGAAAACGCGGGCGATCGCCGACTTGCGGCGGCCAGTCCCGTAATATTGAACCAAATCTGCCATTCAATCCTCTTCAGCTCTAAGCTGTCAGCCGTCGGCCTTCAGCTTGTTCTTGCCACAACAATTCCTAAACGACGTCAAGCGCCACCGGCTGCTGGGCCAAATGGGGATGCTTGTCGCCGCGATAAACCTTCAGCTTTGAACCCATGGCGCGGCCAAGTTTTGATTTCGGCAGCATGCCTTTGATTGCCTCTTCCAGAATCTTCTCGGGGCGGCGAGCAAGAAGGCGCGAAAACTCCTCTTCGCGCAGTCCCCCGGGGAATCCGGTGTAGCGTCGGTAAACCTTGCTCTGGCTCTTCAAGCCTGTCAGGCGAACCTTCTCAGCGTTGATGACGATGACGTGATCGCCCATGTCGATGTACGGCACGTACCTGGGATTAAGCTTGCCGCTCAGAACGTCAGCGGCCTTGGTTGCCAGCCGGCCGAGGGTCTGGCCGCTGGCGTCAACCACATACCATTTGCGGTCAATATCCTTGCCGCTCGGAACGAAGGTGCTCATCTCTCTCCTGCCCTGTTGGAACAAAACCTACTGCACAAAACGCTTTTGCCCATGGCATCCGCGCATGGGAATAAATTTCACCCACTTCCAAACAATCCTGTTCGGGTGAGGACTGCGGGGTTTGCCCACCTCGGGGCTCCTGGCTCCATGGAAATAAAGATCGATTCCACAGAAGGCGCCTGTTCCGGTCAAATCAACACATCAGTATTCGATCGGTTGGGTCGGGCTAACTTACGTCTTCTCAGAAGCTTTACTCTGACTCTGAAAGCCCGTCGACAGACCCCAGGCGTAACTCCGCACAAGGTCTTTAGGATACCGGAATCACCCTATAGAGTCAACGAAATGTGGGTAAAGAAGCTGCCTCACCCTTCCGATCCAGGCACTTTTGCACTGAACAGCCGGCATTCCCTTCAATTGAAGGACGCGAAGACATGCCTTATCGAGCTTGTCCGATAAGTCCTCGCTAGCTCTCCTGGGTTTGTCGGCCCGGAAAACGTACCTTTTGCTGAAGAGCGAAGAGAGCGCCGAACGCGGCGCACGAACTCCCTGCAACCGCAAAAAGCATGGTATTTCGTCCCGAGTGTCTCGCCGATTCGAAGAGCGGGAATTTCAGGAACCACGAGCGGCTTCCGAGGCGTCCGGGATCACGAGATCGGGCCCAAGTGCGAAGCCATCTCGCGGAAATGCCGATCAATCTCGTCGACACTGGAGGCTAGCGGAGGTGCATCTGAAAGGGCCGAACGAGTGGTCATTCGGGCATCGGGAAATCCAAGCCGGCGCTTCAACACCAGAATCTCCTCAATCTTCTCGTCGGGGATTGGAATGAGCGGTTTACCGATCTGTCCGGCGATCACGCAGGTCTTGCAATAGGACTCGAGGATCTCTACCAGCCACTCCGCATGCGTTACCGTATCGGACCAGCAGACCACCCCATGGTTAGAGAGCAGAATCGAGTTGTGATCCTGCACGAACGGGAGCACGGTCTCGGCAAATGCTCGGGTGCCGGTCGTTTCATATCGAGTGAGGGCAGTAGGGCCGATGAAGATCTCGTATTCGGAGATGAGCCCCACTGGCGGCACCGTACCGGTCAAAGAGAACGCTGTTGCATAGGGCGGATGACAGTGCACGACGGCCCTGGCACGCGGATTGGCCCGGTAGATTTCGAGGTGCAGGAGGAGTTCGCTGGTGCGATGGGGATTTCCTGCAACGATGTTGCCTTCCATATCGGAGAGGCAGATATCGGCAGTGGTCATGTCACCCTTGCTGATCATGGTGGGGGTGCATAGGACGTATTCGGCGCCGATTCGACAGCTGATATTGCCGCCATTGCCGTCGACATATTGGCGGTCCCAGAGTTTGCGTCCGGTGCGGATGATTTCGTCGCGCAGAGCTTCGGCCTCAAAAGAGTGAAAGACAGCGGAGGGAGTGCCTTCCTCCGGCTTTGGGACGCGAAGTGCATCGACAACTGCTTCGAAGACTTCCTTAACCTTGCCCGTGACGGGGCTGGCAACCTGCGACATGCGAGACCTCACGAGCGGACCGCGCATGCCGCTCCACTGATATATATAGGTCGAATCGCCCTCAATGGGAGTGATACAGGTCACCGGGGAACGGACGGCTCCCTCTCCGACAGAAACCGCGTGCCTGAGCGAGTCAGTCGGCTGCAACGAGTCTGCGCTGCAAAGCCTCGAGGGTTTGGCCTTTTGTTTCGGGATATGTGAGGAGCACGGTAACGAACTGGATCGCCGTCATGATGGAGAAAAAGATGAACGGCGTCGCAGTGCTCATGGAGTGGACAACGATGGGAAACGACTCGGCGATGGCCGCGTTCATAAACCAATGGCTGGCCGAGCCGACACCCTGCCCCTTAGAGCGAACCGACGTCGGAAATACTTCGCCGATGTAGACCCAGATCACTGCGCCTTGCGACAGTGCGAAGAACCCGATGTACGTAACCAATATCCAAACCAGCATCGATTGGTGGGTATGCGAGGAGAATATCCAGGCAACGACGGCGAGGCATACCGCAGTTCCCGCAGCCCCAACCAGCAGCAAGGTTTTTCGCCCTAGTTTGTCGATGACGCTCATTCCGACCATTGTGAAGATCAGGTTGGTAGCGCCGATTGCGATGGCTTTCTGATCGCCCGAAAGCTGGCTGTATCCGGCGGAGGCGAAGATGTCGTTGATGTAATAAAGGATTGCGTTGATTCCGGCCAGTTGATTGAAAGCTCCAATGCTGATGGCAAGAAAAAGCGGATAACGATACTTCCATTGGAAGACGCGCTCGTGCGTCGAGGCATGCTCCTGCTTGAGTGCTTCACGGATATCCGCGAGTTCCGCCTCGGGATTCGGATCGCCCATCGATTTGAGAACATCCAGAGCCTCGTCGATCCGGTTACGTGAAGCCGACCAGCGCGGGCTGCGCGGAATGCCGAAGAGCATTATCAGGAACAGGATGGCCGGAATTCCCGCGATGCCGACCTGCCAGCGCCACTCGGTCGCGCCCAGATGCATGGTCCGTATGACGTAATTGGACAGGTAAGCGAGCATGATGCCGAACACGACATTGAACTGGAAGAGTGCGACGAAACGTCCTCGCCACTTGGCCGGTGACAGTTCGGCGATGTAGACGGGGCCGAGGACGGAAGAGGCGCCGATGCCGAGACCGCCGATGAAGCGGAAGACCAGGAACGAACTCCAGCCCCATGCGAAGGCGCACCCAGCCGCTGAAAGAACATAAAGCACCGCAGTGAGCCGAAGAGTCTCGCGGCTGCCCAGGCGCTGACCGATCTGCCCTGCGCCAAGCGCTCCAATAACAGTGCCTACCAGACCGATGGCGACCGTGAGGCCCTCTTTGTGAGGATCAAGGCTGTAGAGTCTGACCAGCGCTCCGATTGCGCCGGCGATCACCACAGTATCGAAGCCAAAAAGAAGGCCTCCAAGTGCGCCGGTCAGGGTCGCCTTCATCAGGTTTACGTTCGGTCGCATGTTCTAGCTGTCCCTCGGTAACTAAAACATCCTACAGAGACAGACGGGACCGGGCAAACCGGACTTCAACCATCCGGATTTGATTGTCGCTGGGCCCGGGGCGGATGCAGCCTTGCTTGACTGCATCAACCCTCAGTTGAGCTTCCCGGAGTGACCATAAGCACGCGACACCGCACCCCGCCTGCCGCACTCCATGCCATTGACATTTCGGAGTCGATGTAGACGCAGTCCCCTTCCTCAAGACCTTCGTGCATTCCCCCCGCGTCGAGTTGCAGCTTTCCTTCGAGGACATGGACGACAGCACATACCGGCCTGCCCCCCTCGCTCATGATTCCGGTGACGCCAGACGGTAATTCCACCATCCTCGCCACAAGCTTGTCCGCGGGAGTGACAGCATGCAGCGGGATATGCTTGATAGCTTCTTGGCCACGTCCGTTGCTGGCCAGGTGGGCCTTGCGCGTAATCGCAAGAGTATGCCTGGCTGCTTCGTTAAAGAAATAGCTCAGGCCCACGCCGTAAACTCTGCAGATATTCGAGAGGGTAGGCAGCGTCGGAATCATGCGGTCTGTTTCGAGTTTGGAAAGCAGTGCGGTAGAGAGGCCGGTCTCCACGGCCAGCCTCGACAGGGTAAGATGTTTTTGCGTGCGCAATGTACGAAGCTTCATCCCAATGCTGTACGGCTCAAGCGACCAGCGTGCGTAAGACGGTCCATCCGCCATCGGATTCACCTCGTCCCGCAGTTTTTCGCGGATCGAGCTTCAAAACCCTGAAAGATTTCTGAAAACTCGTAAAGTGGCGCATCGGCACACACGATCTTCGGGTAAGGAAGGCCGTGCAATGTCTTCCCTAAGGCCCCCGGGCTACGACAATCAAATGCAAAGGATCACCCCCCATGACCTTTATCTCATCGGATTGCATCCGCCGTATTCCGTCGTTGATTCTCTCCAGCCAGTTTCGCATCGTAGTTGCCTCAATCATGCTGGGCGCCCTGTGTGTCATTCCACAGCACGCAACAGCACAATCGGGAACTGCCTCCGACGTTCTGGTTCTGAGCAACGGAGATACGCTGCACGGCAAGCTGGTTAATTCGTCAGATGGCAAAATTAACTTTCACTCCGATGCGCTTGGGGAAATCTCCGTAAGCTGGGACAAGATCAAGGAACTCCACACGAACGGGAGCTATGCAGTCCTGGATAAGACGGTGAAGCTTCGCGGGAAGAAGAACGCAGGCTCTATCCCAACCGGCCAGCTCGAGGTCACGAACAATTCCATCGCGGTCCGCTCGGAAAAAGCGGCTGCGCCCGCGCCCATTCCAGTCGCGAATGCGCAGTACATCATGGACGCGGGCACTCTGGATAAAGAGCTGTATCGCCAGCCCGGATTCTTCACAGGCTGGAACGGAGCTGCAACGGCCGGATCTGCCATTGTCACCGCAACGGAGAATCAGTACACCTTCTCGGGCGGAATTGGCCTTGTTCGTGTCGTTCCAGCGGTGAGCTGGCTCACTACGCGCAATCGCACGTCCCTCGATTTCACTGGCTCATTCGGAAAGATCACGCAGCCTGCGTACACCGATCCCATATCGGGAATCGTCGTGCCCGCAGTTGTGTCAAAATCTGCCATTTATCACGGGGACGCTGAACGAGATCAGTACTTTTCAGAGAGGTTCTTTGCACTTGCGCAAACAGCATTCGACCACAATTACGGACAAGACCTCGATCTCCAGCAAATCTACGGCGGCGGTTTCGGCTGGACGTTTCTCAAAACTCCAAAGCAGGAAGCGGATTTGAAAGCGACCATCCAGTACGAGAAACAACAGTTCATATCGGGTTCGTCTGGCAACCAGAATCTGATCGGCTCGACAATCTCTTTGGCATATGTTCTACATCACAGGCTGGTGACGTATACGCAGGGTCTGGCCTTCATTCCGGCATTCAACAACCTTCATGCGTATTCAGCGAATGAGACGAATACGCTTGCCTTTCCGGCATACAAGAACTTCAGCTTTTCGGTCGGCACCCTGGACAGTTACCTGAACAATCCTCCCGATTCCCTTCCACCGACCAAACGCAACTCCTTTCAGTTCACGATGGGACTCACCTACGCGATCAAGTCCAAGTACTGAAGCGCTCCAGGCGGCGCGCACCGGCGCCGAGATTGCTGTTCATCGGACTTAACACATCGACTGTCGTTTTTCCCATTACGAAACACCCCTAGTAACTTTCAGGAAGAGTTACTAATGCGCAGCAGAAAAGCCGTTGCTGATCACACCTATTTATTACAGTTTGGATTCATAATGTGTTCGCGTTTGTTAACTGCGGGTAAGCAACGATGCAGCAACTAAGGGATTTTCTGGTTTGACTCTTTCCCGTCGGTTCGACAGCCAGACTTGCGCTATTGGAGGTCTCCTGCTTCTGGAGAGGAAACTCCTGAAGCAGATTGTCCGGATCTTCGAGGAAAATGATCGTGCAGCACCTATCGACAGCAGGTTCTATAACGGTTCCTGATCGCGAATTTGCTTTCGCTGAATTAAGGCTCGATGCACAAGGTGTCCTGACGCGCGGGAGCGAGGTGATTCATCTTCCTCCCAAGGAACTCGCGGCCCTTCGCATTCTACTGGCTCATGCCGGGCAGATCGTAAGCGTGCAACAGCTAAAACAGTCGCTTTGGGGCGACGTTCATGTCACAGATGACAGCGTGCCTAAATGCGTCTCCTCGCTTCGGGAGTTTCTCTCTCCATTTGACTGCATCCAGACTGTCTACAAACGCGGATATCGACTCTCAGTTGGGGTGAACGAGAAGATTCCGGGACCCTCTGATGCGCCGCCCCGTCTCGCAATCATGCCCTTTGGCGTGGGTGCAAATGTGCCTGGATATTTGGGCCCAGCCATTGCGGAAGAGACAGTCTCTCTGCTTACGGCGGATCGATTCGCACCTGCGCACGTCATTGCAAGAGATTCTGCATTCTCGCTGGCAGCACGCGGCCTTACCGCACATCAGGTGGGTGAAGCGCTGGAGGCAGACCTCGTTTTAACAGGAACGCTTCGCATGCTGCCGGCGCAGTTTCGCTTGCGAGCCGAAATGATCCGCGTTTCGGACGGCACCCAGATCTGGGTAGAAGACATGCTGGTGCCGCAGGCCAGATCGGCCGATCTCGAGTCAGAGTTGGCAAATCGGCTCTTCATCAGGCTCAGTGCCGCTGAGTGGTTCTTCTCGCGGGATGGCGTGTCCGGAGAGCCATCGAAAGCCGCTCCATCGCGGCGGGAAGCCTGGGAGCTATTCCTACGAGGACATCACGAATGGCAGACAGTCCAAAGACATCGCATGCAGGATGGAATCCAGCACCTGAGTCGGGCTGTAGAACTTGAACCAACGTTGTATGCCGCCCACATCGATCTTGCGAATGCGGCCGTAACGCAAGAATTTGCTGGTTTTGTTTCACCTCTGCAGGCAGCTCATCTGGTCCGCCGTGCAGCAGATTCTGTCCCGTCCTCTTTCGAGGGGGCTGAATCGCTGCTTCCGGCCCTCGGATGGATTCGCTTCCATGTCGAACACGATCTGCCAGGCGCATTGCGCGCATTCTCAAGCAGTGCCCATCTTCGTCACGAAACATCGGTCACCCGCATCCGCTCAATGTTCGCGCTCAGCCGCCATCGGTTTATCGATGCCATCGAGTTGATCAGGGACGCGCTGCGCACCGATTCTTACTCGCCATGGCTCAATGCGCGGCTCGCATGGGCTTATCACCTCTCGCTCGAACGCGAGAAGAGCGTGGTGCAGGCGGAACATACACTTGAATTATTCCCCGAACACGAAAGCGCAAATGTCTATAGTGCCGCGATCCTCGCCTTTAATGGCCGAGCCGAACGCGCCATTGGAGTAGCCGAAAATCTTGTTCGCCGGTCTCCTTACCTCGACATTGGCTCATCGCTGTATGCCTATGTCCTTGCTCAAGCCGGTCGCTTGCAGGAAGCCCGTTCGATGCTGGAGCGCCTGCAGTGGCTCAGTCGGGAGCGCTTCGTCCTTACCTCATTTAACGCCGCCGTCTGTGTCGCGCTGGGCGATCTGGACGACGCGGTTACCGAACTTGAGGCTGCAGCCGAGGCGCGTTGTCCGTGGCTGTTTCAGATGCTGGCCGATCCAAGGCTGGATCCCATTCGGGAGCGCTCGGAGATTGTGAGAATGGAGAAGGTTCTTGAGCGGATGGAGGCTACCGCGGAGAAAAAGGGCGGCTACGAATCCTAACCGCGCATCCAATGTCAGCATCAGTAGTAAACCGATAAACCTAGCCAATTGGCGCCCGGACCTAGTACATTTCTCGCAACTGCATTTCGTCCATTTCCATATCTCGAGCGCGATCCGGTTGGTTTCATATCCGGTTTGTTCGTTTCGAACCCGAGGCCAATCCGCTTCGAATGCAGACGTGAAGTGCAGCCATCGGAGGAACGACAATGCCGCTTCGCCGCTTCATCTTGACCGCTCTCTTCGCCTGTGCCACCGTTCTGCCCGTCGCTCCGGCCCAGCAGCAACCGGCGTATCTCGATACAAAGCTCTCTCCGCAGAAGCGAGCCCAGGATCTCGTTGGGCGCATGACTTTGGACGAGAAAGCTGCCCAGCTTGAAGACTGGGCAACGGCTATCCCACGCCTCGGCATCCCCGATTACCAGACATGGAATGAAGCGCTGCACGGTGTGGCGCGTGCGGGGTATGCGACGGTGTTTCCGCAGGCCATCGGCATGGCCGCAACGTGGGACACGAACATGATCCACAGCATGGGCAATGTCATCTCGACAGAGGCCCGAGCCAAGTACAACCAGGCACAACGTGAAGGGAATCACCGAATCTTTTATGGACTGACGTTCTGGTCGCCGAACATCAATATTTTCCGCGATCCTCGTTGGGGACGCGGTCAGGAAACCTACGGAGAAGATCCTTTCCTGACCGGGCGGATGGGTATTGCCTTCATCGGGGGGGTTCAGGGAAGCGACCTGGAGCATTTGCGCGCAGTAGCAACGAGCAAACACTACGCGGTGCACAGCGGGCCGGAGTCTCTGCGGCACGGATTCAATGTTGATCCAAGCCCGCGCGATCTTGAAGAGACCTACCTCCCAGCCTTCCGTGCAACAGTGACCGAAGGTCATGTGCAGTCCGTGATGTGTGCTTATAACTCCATCAACGAGTTCCCGGCGTGCACCAACAAGATGCTGCTCCAGGAACATCTGCGGAATGCCTGGGGATTCAAAGGGTTTGTCGTCTCCGACTGCGGAGCCATCGTCGACGTCTTTCAGGGACACAAGAAGACCACCGATATCGAGCATGCTTCCGCAATGTCGCTCGAAGCGGGCACAGATCTTTCCTGCAGCATCTGGACTCCGGGATTCAACTCGCTTGCGAAGGCAGTTCATGATGGCTTGGTTTCAGAAGAGCTGGTGACGAAGGCAGCTGAGCGCCTGTATACAGCCCGCTTCCAATTGGGCCTCTTCGACCCGCAGGGTACCTCGCTTGATCGGATCCCTTTCTCTGAAGTTGCTTCAGACGCGCACCGGCAAATCTCCCGAAAAGCGGCTGAAGAGAGCATTGTTCTTTTGAAAAACAAAGACATTCTGCCATTGAAGTCACCTGGAAAGATCGCTGTGATTGGCCCAACAGCGGATTCACTCCCCTCGATCCTCGGCAACTATGTCGGGACGCCGCTGCATCCGGTGACGCCCCTCGACGGGATGATGACCCAGTTCAAGGGCTCGAGCATTCTGTATGCACAGGGCTCCACTCTGGCGGAAGGCGTCGGAGTTCCAGTCCCCAGGTCGGCCTTCGGCGAAGGCCTGCGAACGGATTTCTTCGCAACGCCTGATTGGACCGGGCGTCCCGTCTCCACCGCGACAGAGCCGCTCATCCAGGCGGATTGGGAGAACGCAAAGCCTCAGCCTCAAGTTGATACCAAGAATTACTCCGTACGCTGGAGCGGCACAATCGCGGCGCCCGCTCCGGGGCACTACGTCTTCAGCGTCGAGGTCGCCGACAGTTTCCCGTACTCACCTGCCGAAAGCTTCCGGTTCATCCTCGACGGCAAGGTACTGGGTGAAGGGGATATCCGCACCGGGCATGACATGTCGGTCATGGGCAGCTTCAAACCGGCGCCGGGAGCGTCGCCGACAGCGCCACCCGTTGAGACCTTCGCAAAAACTCCGAAGATTGAAGTGGATTTCGCTGATACCAGGCCGCATCGGATTCAGTTCGACTATGCGCATTCCGCCGATCAAGCAGGCGGAGGCGTGACATTGAAGTGGCTGGCTCCAGCAGAGGCGCAGATCGAGGAGGCGGTGGCGAAGGCGAAGGAAGCTTCGGTAATAGTGGCGTTTGTTGGGCTTTCACCGCAGCTTGAGGGCGAAGAGATGCCAATCAAGATTCCGGGATTCAGCGGTGGCGATCGGACAAGCCTTGATCTCCCCGCACCGCAGCAGAGGCTGCTTGAGGCGCTTGGTGCAACCGGCAAGCCGCTTGTTGTTGTGCTCCAGAGCGGAAGCGCCGTCGCCTTGAACTGGGCAAACGCGCATGCAGGTGCGGTGCTTGAAGCATGGTATCCGGGCGTGGATGGTGGGACGGCAATCGCCCGGACGCTTGCGGGCCTAAACAATCCTGCAGGAAGGCTACCGGTGACTTTCTACTCTTCGCTTGAGGGATTGCCGGAGTTTACGGACTACACGTTCAAGAACCGAACCTATCGCTACTTCGGCGGTAAGCCACTTTGGGGTTTCGGATATGGACTGAGCTACTCCACGTTCAAGTACGGGCCGGTGAAGCTCTCTGCATCGACGTTGAAGGCCGGCGATCCGATCAGTGCGACTGTGACGGTCACCAATGGCGGAAGCATGGCGGGAGATGAGGTTGTTGAAGCTTACCTCAAGACTCCGCAGCAAGGTGGTCCAATTCACTCGCTGGTGGGATTCGAGAGAGTGAAAATTCCAGCGGGCGGAAGCAAAGAAGTCACGTTGAAGATCGATCCGCGGACCCTCTCCAGTGTCGATGACCAGGGGAACCGGTCGATTCTCTCTGGTAACTACACGCTGACGCTAGGCGGAGCTCAGCCGGAGGAGACGCAGGCGAAGTCCGAAGCCAAGTTTACAGTCGAGGGTACTAAGGCTCTTCCGAAATAACCCACTGAAAGCGGTAGAAAAGCGGGCGGATTTGTCATCTGCCCGCTTTTCTATTTTGCAGTCGCACTACGATGGGTGCGCCGCCATTCTCCGCCGGTGACCCATGTCACACGCTGACAGCTCTCGAATACCGAATCATTGTAGGTACATTGGTCTGCGTCACCAGCATTCGGAGTTGGTCAATCATGTACAGGATTATCGAAGCGCGTCCCGTAGGGCTGAATATTAAGCAGTTTGTGATTCAGGCCCCCCGCATCGCGCACAAACAGAAACCGGGACAATTCGTCATCTTACGACTTCATGAGAGAGGCGAGAGAATCCCGCTCACGATCAAATCCGCAGACGCTGTGGCAGGCACCGTCACGATTGTAGTGCAGGGCGTGGGAAAAACAACCAGCCTGCTGAATTGTCTCGAGACAGGCGATTCCGTGCTGGATATCGTCGGCCCCCTGGGTAAGCCGTCAGAGATTCAGAGATTTGGAACCGTGCTGATCCTGGCGGGGAGCGTGGGGACAGCCATGGCCCTCCCAACCGCCAACGCGCTTAAAAGAGTCGGCAATCACGTCATCTTCGTCGAGGGCGCACGCAGCCGCGAGATGGTGGTGTTCGAAGAAGAGGTTCGCGAATCTTCGAATGAGAGCTACATCATGACCGACGACGGAAGCTGCGGTGAAAAAGGGTTGGTGACCGCGAAGTTGAACGAACTGCTCGCTACCGGCCGCATCCTCGACTTCGTGCTGGCTGTCGGTCCGGTTCCCATGATGCGTGCCGTTTCGCAGATTACATGTCCGCTGGGCATTAGGACGGTCGTGAGTCTCAACTCCATCATGGTGGATGGTACTGGGATGTGCGGCGGCTGCCGTGTGCTACTCGGCGACAAAAGCAAATTCGCGTGTGTCGACGGCCCCGAGTTTGACGCTGATATGGTCGATTTCGACGTGTTGATGCAACGGAACGCGATGTACCGCGAAAAGGAATGTGAATCGCTGAAGCACTTCGAAGAAAACAAGCAGGAAGAACTCGGACAGCTACGTGCCGAGTTGGCGGCCAAAGAAGAGGCACCGGAGCGCCTGCGCGTCGCAATCGAAGACCTGAGCACTGTGGCCGAGGCATCGCATGGCTGAGAAAAACACCCTTCCGCTGAAGCAGCGAATGGCTATTTCGCGTGTGTGCATGCCGGAGTTCGACGCCACATTGCGCAGCCGCAACTTCGAAGAGGTGAACCGCGGCTTGCGACCTGCGGATGCTGCGCTTGAGTCCACACGATGCATTGAATGCGCGAAGCCCGGCTGCGTGGAGAAATGCCCGGTCGGTGTAAAAGTGAAGCAGGTTGTCGCACTCATCTATACCGGGGACTATCTCGGCGCCGCTGCCAAGCTCCGCGAAGACAATGCACTACCCGCGATCACCGGGCGAGTTTGTCCACAGGAAAATCAGTGCGAGGGCGGATGTGTCCTCGGCCGCAGGAGTGCACCTCTGGCGGTTGGTCATCTCGAGCGCTTTGTCGCTGACTATGAACGCGAGAGCGGCCTGATTGGGTTGCCGTATATCGCGCCGGCAACGGGGAAATCCGTCGCCATTGTGGGCAGCGGACCGGCGGGTCTGTCTGCCGCAGGGGATCTGGTGCAGAAGGGCCATCGCGTACACGTTTTCGAGGCATTGCATGAGTTGGGCGGCGTCCTTGTCTACGGCATCCCGGAGTTTCGTCTGCCTAAATCCATCGTTCGCGAAGAGATCAACAACCTGAGACGAATGGGTGTGGAGTTCGAAACGAACGTCGTGGTCGGAAAGAGCATCACCATCGATGAGCTGATGCGCGACGAAAACTACGATGCGGTATTTGTCGCGACAGGTGCCGGTCTGCCCCGCTTCCTGGGGATCCCGGGAGAGCATCTGAACGGGGTCTATTCCGCGAATGAATTCCTCACGCGCGTCAATCTCATGCGCGCCTACCGCGCGCTGGAATACGACGAGCCCGTGTACGACTGCCACGATCGCGATGTGATGGTGGTGGGCGGAGGCAACACTGCGATGGACGCAGTACGCACGGCCAGGCGGCTCGGCGCGCGAACGGCGACCCTGGTGTATCGCAGATCCGAAGCTGAGATGCCTGCCCGCGCTGAAGAGGTGCAGCACGCCCGCGAAGAAGGCATCGAGTTTCGGATGCTGACCGATCCCGTTGCATTTCTAGGAGATGAAAGGGGATGGCTTACCGGCGCGCGCTGCATGCGAATGGAACTGGGCACACCAGATGCCAGCGGAAGGCGATCTCCCATACCAGTTAAGGGATCGGAGTTCGTGATGCCTGTAAATGTGGCTATTATTGGCGTGGGAACAACTGCCAATCCCATAATCCAGAGCACGACTACTGACATGAAAACCGATTCGAGAAACTACATCGTCGCCGATACGGAGACTATGCGCACCTCAAAATGCGGCGTCTTCGCAGGCGGGGACATCGTCACCGGAGCGGCAACGGTGATTCTGGCAATGGGAGCGGGACGCAAGGCAGGAGCCTCGATTCACAATTTCTTGATGGACGGAAAATGGTGAGACTACGGCCGAAAAGAGCAGACTTCCATGTCCGCTCCGGCCAACTCCTGTTCCCTTAAATAAATCGGCGGCAAAAGGGATCGCCCTCTGCCGCCACCGGTATTGACTACAACCGCATTTGCTCTCTGCTTACACTTCCATTGACGGGAATTCAGGTTCACTGGTTTACAGCGAATGAAGGATTTTCTTCGGGTCCGTTATCCAGCATGCCCTGAGGTCCGGGAGGTGGCGGCGGCGCACCGTTATCGTCCGGACCGCCCGGGCCGGCTCCGTTTCCCCGACCGTCACGGCGCCATTCGCGGCGCATGCCATCATGACTCTGTCGGAATTCCTGCACCTGCTTCCACTGCTCGGGTGTCAGCTTGGCACGCAGAGCGAATAGGAAACGGGCATTCGCCTTTTCCAGTTCCGCCCGGGCCTGTGCCACTTTGTCAATCTGAGACATCACCGCCGATTCATTCGGCTGATCGGCCTTGACCAGCGGCTCCATTTCGACTTCCGCTTTCTCCAGATTGGCACGGAGATCGATCAATTTCTCGCGATGGTTCTGGAAAATTCCATCCATCGACTTCCGCTGTTCTTCAGTGAGCTTCAATCTCTCGATAATTTTAGGGTTATTCCACCAGCGGCCAAATTTCCCATGGGCACGCATCGCCCTCTCCATCGGTGGACGATGCATGCCAAAAACTTCGCCCTTACCGCCCGGTCCTTGCGCGTTTGCATTCAAAGCGGCAAAAATCCCGGCAAGCCCGATTCCCAGCCATAACGCCAGTCTAAATTTCATCTCGTTCTCCTTTTGCTGAATTCCCTGACATCGGGCAATTGCATCAGTTCCCTGTTTCTTGGTTCTCGTCCATCAAATATGCCAACGGTTGCAGCGCGCTCGGAACCTCCCGCGCGATGTCGCTGTCCACCTTTGCCATCAGGTCTGCTTCATCCTTGGCTCGTTCGCCGGCCAGCTCGCGTTTTTGTTCAGCAATCCGAACGGCTTCAATCTTCGCAGCTTGTTTTTCCCGGTGATTCTGGTAGACGCCGCCGGATACTGTGCCGACAAAGACAGCACAGCCGAGCGCCCATTTTGTGAGGAGTCCCCAGTTTGTGCGAACCGGGGCCTTATCCTCGCGGGTGCGGACTGCCATCGCATCACTCCATGCGTCGACACTTGACTTGAAATTGCCGATCGCTTCGCGCAACTCGGCTTCCATCTCCTGCCCCTCGTCCCCTCTGCTAAGCTTCGGATTCTCATCCGTGCGATTCATCTCTTTTCTCCCAACTCTGTTCGGACTCGTGCCAGCGCGCGCGACAAGTGCGCCTTAACGGTGCCTTCCCCCATCCCGGTCACATCCGCGATTTCTTTCAGATCCAGTTCCTCAACATAGCGAAGGAGAAAGACGGTACGCTGCCGTTCACTCAAGTTTTCAACGGCGCGCCAGACGTGCCCCACCTGCTCCCGGGCCAGCATGCGTTGTTCCGCAGAACGCTCTCCGCTGGGCAGCCACTCACTGGCTTCATCCAGATCGACCGCATTGGTGCGAGTCTGCCGCCAGAACTGCAGCCGGCGGTTGCGCCAGTGATCCTTCTGCAGGTTGATGGCAATCCGCATCAACCACGTCAGCACACTTGAATCGCCACGAAAACCTGACCAGTTGCGGTGCGCTTTGAGAAAGCAGTCCTGCGTCAGCGTCTCTGCCAGATCAACGTCTCGCGTAGAAGCAAGCAAAAAACGGAAAATCTGCGCACGATGGCTGGCAACGACGCCGGCAAACTCCTGCGAATCAATGGCTTCTGCCGTTGCGTTGATCATTGGCTCCAGTGTTGTGCAGGACGCCATCACTCTGGTAGACGGCTGCACGCGATCCGGGATTACAGGGCCGAAGACTTTTCCCTGCGCTATGAAGGATCTATGCACTAAAGACGCAATTACTCAGGAATTTGTCGCGGTAGCAGGTTGAGAAAGCACCTGGCCGCGGGGGCGGGTGCCAGCGTCAATCGAGCTTGACCCTTCTCAAGTCAGGATTTGCGCTTCAGAAGACGAAGCTCCCAGGAGGTGGTTGCCTGTCCGGTTTGCTCGGCAATCGGGCGCAGGATGACGCGGCCGGGCTGGTCGGGATACTCCGCCTGTGCATAATCCGTTTGGGCTGTGGCGACAGGAACGAAGAAGGGCGGTCTCCGGGGGTTTGTCACGAGGGCCGCTTCCGGTGTTCCGAAGAGTCGATTCCCGGTGGTGAGTTCGTTGAAATACGCGGGATTGTCTGCGGCTGATACTCCCAGCAGCCACGGCCCGAACCAGAAGATTTCGCGATCCTCACCGCTCTTCTCGGCACGGAGTTTCATCTCGTACTTCACTTCGATGAGGTCACCCGCAGTCCACACTCTTTCCGCATCGGCGGAGCCAGCATCGAGGGGTGACATCGAACCTGTTTGCTTGACACGCAGGCTCACCGATTCTGCCCAGGCCGGTTTTCGGATAGAGAGCCGCGCTTTTTCTTTCGTCGCCCGCGTGATTCGGATGCGCACTGTGCCGGAGTGCGACAGATCCGATTCGGCGGTTGCAGACAGCAAAGGCGATTCAATCTTCCCCTGAACAGGCACTTCGTAGGAGATACCGGAGCGAGTTGCACGAAATGCGCTGTCCTGGATATCGGGGAAACAGCGCAGCCCGTGCAGGGTGCAGCACCACCATGCGCGAGCTGCTCCGGCGGCAGGCAGACCGGTGTCGGTGTAAACCCGATGGCCGAAGTCGCCTGTAGCGAACTGGTTGAAAGCGAGTTCGTTAAAGATGGCGCGTTCTGCAAAGGAGAGATACTTCTGGTTTTCGGTCGCGTTCCACAGTTGGAGATTGAGCCGCACCCAATCTGCCTCGCCGCATCCCTCTGTGCGGTGGTTATTCGGGCTCCAGCCTTCGGGAACGCCTCCAGTGAGCAGCAGGTCACGGGAGGCAGTGATGTCCTGCCATGCCCTCTCGCACTGGGAGAGCAGCTTCGGATCCTTTGTCGAAGCATGAAGCTCCATCACTCCTCGCAGGCTGGTGAGGTATCCGTGAACGTGGTCCCCCGGGCGCCGCTCGATTACAGCAGCGATCGATTCCGCCAGTTTGCGATACCGCTCATCTTTCGTGACGCTGTAAAGCATCGCGAGACCCTCAGTCTGCTGCGTCCAGCAAATGTAGCTGGAGGCAAAGTGCTGTGCTCCGAAGGCATCGCGAATCTCTTTCGAAAGCATCAGCGGGCTCACACGGACCAGGAAATCGCCTATTTGTCTGCTCGCGGCGAGGACACGCTCGGATGGCCGGAATCTGTAGTACTCCAGCAGACCAACGAGAAGGCGCCCATTGCCCCAGAGCAGCGCCATATCCGCGTCTGTCGGATTTTCGAAGTGAAATGTGCTGCCGAAGTATCCTTCGGGCTTCTGAAGGGCGATGATCTTGTTCACCAAAGAATCGAGTTGAGGCGCCTCGATGCCGTACACGCGCGCAGCAGTCGCCAGTGCTCCGACATACCTGCCAGAGAGGTCGCCACTGTACTCGGTGAATCGCCGCTCGGCTGTTGGCTTGACATCGGCCAGCAGGAAATCGTCGCTATACCTTGGCGAGTCGCCCTCAACCACGCGGCGCAACGTGAGGTTCAATCTCTCATCAGCTCCGCCGGTTTTGCTCCGCTCCCCGGTATCTGCACTGATCCGCGATGGCTCTCCGAGGGCTCCGGTAGTACTCACAAGGAGTGGAGCCATGGCCACTGCTTTGACGAAATTTCGCCGGTCAACTTTTTTCATGTCCATCCACCTGCCCCGCTGCTGACGGATCTCATTGTCCGCTCCAGAAAGGAACGCGTCAAACGGCACTCGCCACCTGATAAACGCTCAGCTTGACCGATTTGCGGAGAGGTCGGAAATGTCGCGCGAATCACTCCGAAGACAAGTTTTGGTCGCGAATGACTGGAATTGCCGAGTTCGCCTATGCGGCGATTTTCAGCCTCTTCTCCAGTAGGAACATGAGTTGCACTTCTTCCTCGCGTAGAGAGTGCCCGCTTGCCCTCGTCTTCTTCTCAGCCGCTTCGAGCGTTTTGATGAGTTCTCCTGTCATATACGATTCGAGTACTGTCGGGTGAACATAGCATTTGCGACACACGGCCGGAGTATTTCCGAGTTGTGCAGCGACCTTCTTGATCGCCTCGACGACATTCTTTTTCGCCTGAGTCTGTGTCTCACATTCTTCGCACTCGCGCAGAGCGAGGCAGGCGAGTACCGTCCCCGCCCAAGTGCGGAAATCCTTGGCCGTAAACGGCTGCTCCGTAATGAGCCGCAGATACTCATTCACATCTGATGAGTCCACCGTATGCAATGAGCCATCCTCATCGATGTACTGGAAGAGCTCATATCCGGGCAGATCAAGGCATTTCTTCACAATGCGGGCGAGCCGGCGATCGCTCAGATCAATAACATGCTGTTTGCCGCTTTTACCCTTAAATTTGAACCGGACAGTCGATCCATCCACATCGACATGCTTGTTGCGGAGCGTGGTCAAACCGTAGGAGTGGTTCTCTTTTGCGTACTCCTCGTTTCCAATCCGTATAAAGGTAGTCTCGAGCAGTCGCACGAGGGTCGCGAGCACCTTTTCTTTGGGCAGCCCGGGAAGGGCAAGATCCTGTTCTACGCGCTCGCGAATGACCGGAAGAGTCTCTCCGAATAACTTCATGCGTTCGTACTTAGTTTCGTCGCGCACCTCGCGCCATCGCTGATGGTAGCGGCTCTGTTTGCGTCCTTTGGCATCGCGCCCGGTTGCCTGAAGGTGCCCGTTGGCGCGCGGACAAATCCAGACATTCGCCCATGCGGGAGGTATCACCAGAGATTTGATTCTGGCCAGGACCTCCTTATCTCGGATTGGCTTTCCATCCGGATCGAAATACTGAAAGCTTTTGCCTCGACGGCGGCGCGTGATACCGGGAGTGGAATCGGTTACGTACCGCAGCCCGGCTATTTTGGACGACTCTACTGGATCGAGCACGAGTTCCGTTGCTGTTGACATAACTCCTGGCCCTGAACGATCGAACTCAAACCCGATCATCTCTGAAAAGCTTGGATGCCGGATTCTCCGGGTTCGTAGATCTTGGACGATCGCTGAGAGCTATTCGTCGCCTTCATCGTTCCCATAGGTGGCAAGTGGAGCGGGGCGAGTGCTGGTGGGCATGCCGGATAAAATATTGAGGTCCGCGAGAACCTGCTTCCATCGATCCGCGTCCTGCTTCGTGGTGATCGGCGCGTCCGGATTGGAATAGTACTGCTGGACGTCCTCTTTTATTCCCGGTGGGATCGCCTGCTTACGATTCTGAGCCAACTCGTGCAGCAGGTCCGCGTATGTGGAGTCCGTCAGGGAATAACCGCCGGGCTGAACGACTTTGCCGGTATCGAGATCGCGGTTCGGCAGTGGATGATTCGGATCGCGGCGTCGCGGTCCATTAATATATGGGCGCGTGAGGCTGACAAGAGGAGGAACCGGCCCCTTGTAACGTGCCGCCTCAGGTGTAAAACGCGTCAGGATTCTTCGCAATGACGTGATCGAGACCGCCACGCTGTGGGCATAATCCGCCTCAGTCTGCTGGTTGGGACCTTTCACATTGACGAGGGCCAGGGGACCCACTTTCGGCAGAATAAACAGCAGCACCGCCAGCAGATGAGTCTCAATGCCGGGCTTGCGGCGATATTTATCCCAGTTGTTGATTCTGGCAACTTCGGCGGATTCTCTTTCGAGCTCAATCGCCTCGGGCGTACTCGGGTCTGGTGGTTCATGGCTGCGATGTAGCAGCGTCACGGCGTAAGCGATCCTCGGAATGAATGTGCGCGCCGCAAAGCGATAATCGCGCACATTGATCCGCCGCCTTACCCCCAAGTTTTCGGTCAGCCCGTATGTCTGGTAGATCGCCTGATCTAACTGCTTCATCGAAACCCGAAAACCTATATGCCGCAAGTAGCGCAGCGGAGCCACGCGATGGTGTGCAATCTCATTGATGTCAAAGGCGAACTCTGTTTGAACGTGCTCATGTTTGCCCTCCGCATAACTAACAGAGTTACCGTACCGGGCACGCAGCTTGGGGAACTCGAGGGGGACCGCGAGATTGGTCGCTTCGGCATGGCCAATAGAGTCGCCTATGTAATGCGAAAGAGCGCCAACGGCGAAAGCCAGTTCGTTTGCGTCATGCGCATTGCGGAACAGGTTGACCACAAAGTCACCCGATCGCACATAGTGCGTGAGGTTCGAGAAGGAGCGGTCACCGAACGGATAATAACCGATGTCCTGAATTACGCAACCACCATAGGCATAGGCGCGTGCGCGATCGAGTTCGGCAGGTGTTAAGTTGGGATACCGGCTCAGCAGCAGCGGAACGATCGAGTCCTGCCATGTAAGATCGATCAGTTGCTCATGAGTGAGCAAAGAATATGCATCAAGGGTGCGCGGGCACAGCAGCAGCGACACGAGCAAAACTGCTGTGGCGATTACTGATGGTTTGCGGCCCATTATCCTCCGATCGCACTTCGAGTAGGATCACCTGCCAAGCCTGTCGAGCGAACCGATACTACCGGAACAACCTCTCGGTGCAGCACTACTCGAGGAATTCTCGAACGAGCGGATTCTCGCTCGTCACCAGCTCATGCAGAGATCCGTTGAAGATGAGGCGCCCTTCCGACAGCATCAGAAACGTGGTGTTGGGATCGTATTGACCCTGAGGCAAAGGCACCATCCGATTAACAGTCGGCTCAAACCGATGACTACACATTGTGAATGCGTCCTGCAGTCGATGCGTCACGAGGACGGAGGGAGTGCGATACACGTCACGCTGTTTCACGATCAGTTCGATGATTGTTGTTGAGGTAACCGGATCGAGACCGCCGGTCGGCGAATCGTACAGCAGAAGCTCCGGAGTATTAATCAGGGCACGTGCAATGGCGACCCGTCGCCGCATACCGCCCGATAAGCTTCCTGGATACAGGCTGAACGTTTGCTCAAGACCGACGAATCGAAGTGACTCCCGCACACGCAGATCGATCTCGTCGTCTGCGATCTCCTCCTGGATGAGTTGGTAGGCGACGTTATCACGCACAGTGAGCGAGTCGAACAGAGCGCCCTCCTGGAAGACGAACCCTATACGGGTTCGCAGTGCGAAAAGATCTCGTTCCGGCATATGGGAAATTTCCCTGCCGAACAGGTGGATCGAACCCGTATCAGCACAGAGCAGACCGTTTGCCAACTTCAATAACACGCTCTTCCCAACACCAGCAGGACCGAGAAGGATTCGTGTCTCGCCGGGCGCGACCTGAAAGGTGATATCGTCCAGCACGGAGTGATCAGGAAACGAGATCGAGACGTTGCGGAAATTGAGCACAGGGTCCGAAACCGCGTCCGGAGGCGGGTCGGCTTTGGCGGGTAGCGCGGATGTAGTCATCAGGGGAAGACCGTTAGCATAATTTGCGTCAGCAGGAAATCGACGAAAATGATCAGCACGGAGGAGACTACGACAGCTTTGATTGTTGAGCGGCCGACTCCTTCTGTTCCGCCTGTCGTTCTCAGCCCGTAGAAACATCCGATGCTGGCGATAATGAACCCGGAGAACAGCGGTTTGATGAGTCCCTGCATGATGTCACCAAGACGCAGGTACTCGTATGCCATGGAGAAGTACTGAGTGCCGTTCTGGTGGTTCATAAACACCGTAACGGCGGCACCGCCAAGAATGCCGAAAAAATTCGCTACAATCGACAGAAAAAAGAGCATCGCGACGCAGGCAAAGATCCGCGGTGTAACGAGCTTGCGCATGGGGTCCACGCCCAGTGCGCGCATTGCGTCAATCTGCTCCGTCACAACCATCGAGCCAAGTTCGCTGGCCATGGATGAGGCATTCCGGCCGGACACCATGATGCCGGTGAGAACAGGGCCCAATTCGCGAATCATCGAGGTGCTGACGAACCGTCCGGTAACGGCTGTCGCACCGAATTGCGATAGGGTTGACGCCGATTGAAGCGCAAGTACACCACCCGTGAAGAAGCCCGAAAGAAGTACAATAGAGGCTGAGCCGACGCCGATGATGTCGGCTTGGATCAGGAAGTCGGGCCAATATATGGGCGGCCGGAAGAGGTTTGTAGCGCCTCGCCAGGCAAACAGGGAGTAATCCTGCACCGTACCCACGATGTTCTTGGCGGTATTCTCGATTGATTGGAAGGCCATCTAGTTGCCGCACCGTAAGTTGCGGGATGTGGACTATCACTCCCCGTCCTGCACAGGATAGCCTATCCGGCCTGCGTGGCTCGCCGGATTCGAATTTCTCGAACCGCGCAATCTTCGTACAGAGCGTGCGCAAATCTCGAGCTTATAGGTCCTCAGGGGTGGCCGTAAGTTCCTCATCGATTTAGGATTCTGTTTCGCCACTCCCGCTGACGCAGACCGCAAGTTACGCATCTAAAGCGATAGTTAAAGATCTCAGAAAGGGGGCCGAATGCACTCGTTCCGCTTGCGACTGATTCTTGCGCTGATTGCAGGCGTCACGATTGTGTCCGTCGCCTCCACTTACTTCGAAGTCCTTGAGCACAAACACATTCTGCGGCAGGAATTGGAATGGCGGTCCACCTGGATCGGCAATAGCCTCAAACCTCAGATGAAGCTGGCGCTGATGCAGGGCGAACAGGCCGGTTTGCAGTCTCTGGTAGCGGATGCCAAGAACCAGACCGGTGCTCTGGGAATCGGTATCTATGATCCACAAGGTCATCTGGTGACAGAGGCTGGTGCGCCCGAGGTTTTCAGCGCACTGGCACATGTTCCCTTTGAGTCGTTGGCGAAGACGGGCGTTCAGTCCCTTTCACGCACCAGGGTAGAGCTTTCACTGCAGAGGGGCGCACAGGTCAACGCATTCGGCCACACCGGGAGTACGCAATGGCTCGAGGAAGTATTCCCTCTGCACGACGGGAACAAGCTGGTCGGCGCACTTGTGGTTCTGATCGATGCGGGATACATCCGCGACCAGAGCTACGATCTCTGGCGCCGGAGCTTCTGGTGGATCGTGGCTACGGTTCTGCTGATTGTCCTGGTCACATTCGCGATGGTGCGCTGGTTTCTGATGCGGCCCCTGACGCGAGTTGCCGATCGGCTGCGCCGGCTCCGGATGGGACACTTCGAAAAGGGCCTGAGCGGCGGAACGAACGAGCTCAATATGTTCAGCCCACTCGCACGTGAAGTGGAGACGATGGCCGAGAGTCTGATCGCCGCTCGTGCAGCGGCTGCGGCCGAGGCGCGGCTGCGCGATGCAGGCGAGCACTTCTGGACGCCAGAGCGGCTGGCCGTACACATGAGAAATAAGGCCAGTGGCCGAATCTTCGCGGTATCAAACCGCGAGCCCTATATGCACGTGCGTGAAGGTCGCAAGACTATTTGCATCGTTCCGCCGAGCGGCCTGGTTACGGCAATCGAGCCGGTGCTACAGGCGTGTGACGGTGTATGGGTAGCCACCGGGAGCGGAAACGCTGATCGGGAAAACGTCGATGAGTTCGACAGATTACGCGTACCGCCGGAAGACCCTAAGTACACATTGAGGCGCGTCTGGCTTACGGCGGAGGAGGAATCCCGGTACTATGACGGATTCGCAAACGAGGGGCTCTGGCCTCTATGCCACATCGCGCATACCCGGCCCACTTTTCGCGCCGCCGACTGGGAGGCTTACCAGCGCGTAAACGAGAAGTTCGCGGCAGCACTGCTGGACGAAATGAAAGACAGCACGGAACCCCTTATCTTCGTGCAGGACTACCACTTTGCCCTCCTACCGCGGTTGGTGAAGATAGCGCGGCCAGACGCAAGGGTTGCGATATTCTGGCATATCCCCTGGCCCAACCCGGAAGCGTTTGGGATCTGCCCGTGGCAGGCCGAACTACTGGACGGCCTTTTGGGCGCCGATCTCATTGGCTTCCATATTCCGCTTCACTGCAACAATTTTCTCGACACTGTCGACCGTGCTCTCGAATCGCGAACCGATCGCGAGCACATGACGGTGCGCCGCGGAGGGCACATCACCGCGGTAAAACCATATCCTGTGAGCGTTGCGTTTAGCGGAGGTATTCCGAGCACGTTGCAGGCAATCGTAGCCGGACGAGAAGAAGATCGCTCGGAGGAACGGCGCGCTCTGCTGTCGGAATTCGGAGTTCAGGCGGAATCGATCGTTGTCGGAGTCGACCGGCTCGACTACACGAAGGGAATTGTCGAGCGGCTACTTGCCATCGAGGAGTTGCTGGTCGAGCACCCCTGGCACAAAGAGCGGCTCACGATGGTGCAGATTGCTGCTCCGAGCCGTACGCGCATCCCCAGCTATGCCGAATTGCATCGCCGGGTGGACGAAGAGGTCCGCCGCATCAACCACCGATTCCAGACATCGAAGTGGAAGCCGATTGTGTTGATCGAGCGCCAGTGCAATCACGACGAGGTGAATCGCTGGTATCGCATCGCGGATGTGTGCCTGGTGACGTCTCTACACGACGGAATGAACCTGGTGGCCAAGGAGTTTGCCGCGGCACGTGACGATGAAGACGGCGTTTTGGTTCTCAGCAAGTTCACGGGTGCCGCCGTTGAGCTTCGGGATGCGCTGCTCGTCAATCCTTATGACATCGCTGAAGTGGCTGAGGCAGTTCACAGAGGAGCTGAGATGCCGCGCGAAGAGCGGAAACTCCGCATGCAGCAGATGCGCAAGCAGGTGATGGAACACAATATTTATCGATGGGCAGCAATGGTGCTTGGCGACCTGCGAGACGTCCGCCTCGAGTTGTACGATCCGGAAACCTACGCGGGACCACTTCCTGAACCGATCCCCATCGATCCGTACCGCAGAATGGCATAGAAAGCGAGGAGTATTGACCCCGACGGAAGCAGAGCAGCTCGACAACTTCTTTTCATCACTAAGGAACGCTGAAGCGCCGATACTGCTGCTGGACTATGATGGCACGCTTGCCGATTTTCGAGTCGACCGCTTCACTGCCCGTCCCTGGGCCGGCATTAGAGAACTCCTTACCGAGGTTCAGAAAGATCACCGTACCCAACTGCGCGTGATCACCGGTCGTCCGGCAGGCGAGATCAATACTCTGCTCCAACTTCCCTCGCCGGTTGAAGTCTGGGGCCTGCATGGCGCTGAACGGTTGTACGTCGATGGGCGCCGTGAATTGGAAGATGCTCCTCCTGAAGCGCTTCGCAAGCTCGATGAACTGCGTTTCATGTTGCGGCATGAGGCTTTTGGCGGCCTTTTCGAAGACAAAGCGAATGCAGCAGTCATGCACTGGCGTGGCCTTTCTCCGCAACGTGCCAGGCTGGTTCAACAGAGAACTCGCGAGCTTTTCGAGCCTGCCGCCATGGTCGAGGGCCTGTCGCTCCTTCCATTTGAATCCGGAATTGAATTGCGTGTCGGACGCGACAAGGGTGGCGCGATCCAGGCTATCGTCGACCAGGTTGGCACTGATGTTCCGGTCGCTTTCCTGGGCGACGATCTGACGGACGAGTCCGGCTTTCGAACAGTCAACCACCTCGACAATCCCCACCTCAGCGTCCTTGTACGGCGTGCTTTGCGGGATACCTCTGCCGCGATCTGGCTGAAGCCTCCGGAAGAGTTGCGCTGGTTTCTAAAACGGTGGCTCAATGCGACAACTGGAGAGTGGGGGACACGGCCCGGGCTTGGGCATATTGAGAACACATCGGATAACTTCTCAAGCCATGCCGCCCAGGGATGACTGGCGGTACTCTGTCTTACACTCGTATACGTTCGAACTGAAACTTAATCGCTCCGGAGTTCATGCATGGAGCTTTCACGCAGACATGCCCTCAAGGGCATCGCAGCGGGCGCAGCGGTAAAGCTGGCACGCATCGGCCGGTCAACGACCATCGCTCTCCACGGCGACCCTTTCCAAGCAAACTGGGACTCGTTGAGCCGGCACAAGTGTCCCGACTGGTACAGGGACGCGAAGTTCGGTATCTACTTCCACTGGGGCCTGTATTCCGTACCTGCCTTTGGGAACGAGTGGTATCCCCACTGGATGTATCTCCCAGGTCGTCCTGAGTATGATCATCACCTTGCCACCTACGGCTCCCTTGATCGTTTCGGATACAAAAATTTCGCGCCGTACTTCACGGCCGAACGCTTCGACGCCGATGCATGGGTGAAGCTGTTCCGCGAGTGCGGAGCCCGCTACGTAGGGCCCGTCGCTGAACATGCCGACGGATTCTCGATGTGGAACAGCCGCGTAAACCGGTGGAATGCCGCCCGTCTCGGTCCAAAGCGGGACATAGTCGGCGAGTTGGAACGCGCGGTCCGCCGTCAGGGATTGAAGTTCTACACCAGCTTTCACCATCAGTGGCTCTGGGGATGGTATTCCAGTCCAGTCTCGAATGCCGACATTTACAATCCGCAATACGCCGACCTCTACTGGCCGCAAAAATACACGCTGGGGTCACCAGGGGAGGCAAAGAACTATGCCGTAAATCGACCCGGCGCGTTCAACTACGCTCATCCCGATCCGCCGCCAAGTGAAGCGTTTTGCCGCGTGTGGCGCGACAAGATCGTCGAGGTTATCGATCGCTATCACCCTGACATCATTTACTTCGATACTCGCTGCTTCATCATTCCCGAGCACTATCGTATCGAGATGCTCGCGCACTACTACAACACCAGTGCAGCAGCCGGCCGCGAGACGATCATTACCTACAAAGAAAATGATTTTGCGCTCGGCTCAGGACTGCCCGACCACGAGGCCGGACAACTGGCCGACAAAGCGAGCTTTGTGTGGCAGACCGACGATGTGCTCGATTGGGATTCGTGGGCCTACCTGCGTAAACCGAATTACAAAAGCGCTGGTCGTGTCATTCACCAACTCATCGACGTGGTTTCGAAAAATGGCAACCTGCTTCTCGATGTAGGTCCACGCCCGGACGGGACCATTCCCGACGAAGTTGTCACACGTCTGCGCGCAGTGGGATCCTGGCTGAACATAAACGGCGAAGGCATCTACAGCACTCGTCCATGGGAGCAGCGATTTGGAGAGGGACCAACCCGGGTGAAGGAAGGCATGTACGTCGCTGATCACAACGTCGACTTCACCGTGCGCGATCTGAGATTCACGACGCGCGGCAATGCTCTCTATGTGCACGTTATGGGCGCTCCGGGGAAAACAGTGCTGGTCTCGTCTGTTAAGCAGGATACCGCTCTTCCCGCAGGATCGTTGAAGAAGGTTCATTTGCTGGGTACAGACGGGGAGCTCGACTGGCAATGGACACCGGACGGACTTCTGCTGCAAATACCCGATCACCGGCCGTCGGACGATGCACTGGTGGTCCGGTTGACCTAATCAGACTGTCTGTCCATGCCTGAGACAGCTACTCGCGATTTCGCTTGCGAATTTCAATATTCAGGCGCTTGATCTTCTGGTTCAGTGTTGAAAGCGGAATGTGAAACTGTTCAGCCGCGTCCGTCTGATTCCAGTTGCAACGTTCGAGCTTTTCAATGATGATGCGGCGCTCAATATCCTCGAGAATGTCGAAGAGCGACGCGTTCGGATTGTGCTCAAGCAAAGCATCCTGAAAGTTTCTTCCTGTGATGTGCCCGGGCAGGAGTTCCGAACCGATCACGGGACCCGACGAAAGTACGACGCCCCGCTCGATGCAATTTTCAAGCTCCCGCACGTTGCCGGGCCACTCGTAATCCATCAGAGCCCGCAAAGCGTCGGCGGAAAGTCGGCGCGGGGCAAGTCCGTTCTCATTCGTGTAAAACTCGAGAAAGTGATTCGCAAGCAGCGGAATATCCTCACGGCGTGAACGCAGCGGCGGGAGATCGATCGTGATGACATTCAGACGGTAGAACAAATCTTCGCGGAAGCGTCCATCCCGCACAGCCTGACGGAGATCGATGTTCGTGGCCGCGATGATGCGAACGTCGACTTGAATCTCCTGAATCCCACCCAGATGCATGAATCGGCGATCTTGAAGAACGCGAAGAATCTTCGCTTGCGTATCCATCCCCATCGTCGCGATTTCATCGAGGAAAAGGGTTCCACCATTCGCGACTTCGAACAGCCCTTTCTTCGAAGCGACCGCGGACGTGAATGCGCCCTTCACATGACCGAAGAGCGTAGACTCCAGCAGTTCCGTCGGCATTGCGCCCGTATTGATTGGAACGAAGGGCTTGTCGCGGCGGGGCGAGTTGGAGTGAATGGCCTTGGCGATCAGTTCCTTGCCGGTCCCGCTCTCGCCCTGCACGAGGACAGTAGAACGACTTGGCGCCACTTGCGCGACAAGATCGAAGACGCGCAGCATGATTTCGCTCTTGCCCACAATATTGGCGAAGTTGTAGCGCTGCTTGAGCGTGCGCTTCAGCTGCAGATTTTCTTCTTCTGCTTTGTATCGAGCCACAGCGGAACGAATATCCGCAAGCAGCTTCTCGTTATCCCACGGCTTCTGGACGAAGTTTTCAGCACCGGCGCGGATAGCTTCCACAACGTTCTCAACGGTGCCATACGCCGTAATCATGATGACCGGCGTCTCCGGTTGCCTTTCCTTGATTTGCGGTAGCAAATCGAGGCCGCTCTGTCCCGGTAGCGCCAGATCGAGCAGAACGAGGTCGAAGTTCTCCATCTCGAGCATTCGAAGGCCCTGCTCGCCATCGATCGCGGTCTTTATCGAATAGCCTTCGAGCGAAAGCAGCACCTCGAGCGACTCGCGAATACCTGCTTCGTCGTCAATAACAAGAATGCTTCCAATTGCAGAATTGGTGGAGAAGACAGAACCTGCGCCAGACAGATTCAAAGACTGATCAACTTCAGACATGTACCGACTTCCTCAAAAGCGGGAATTCAACGTGGAAGGTTGTGCCGGCACCAACGGCGCTTTCGACATGAATTTTGCCTGCGTGCTCCTGAATAATCCCGTAGGAAACGGAAAGCCCTAAACCGGTGCCACGTCTCTCGCCGGGGCGAGGCGTAGTCTTTGTCGTGAAAAATGGATCATAGATGCGTTTTAGATGTTCGGGCGCGATGCCGGATCCAGAATCCGAAACAATTGCCTCAACGTGACCGTTGGCGACTGTGGTGAGTCGCAGACGTCCGCCGCCCGGCATCGAATCTTTCGCGTTCAACAGCAGATTCAGAAATACCTGCTGCAGTTTGCCGGGATTCCCATGAATCGGCGGCAGATCGTCAGCCAGATCGGTATCTACCATGACCTGCGCCGTCTTGAATTGATGCTCAAGCAGCGACAACGTGTCGCGGATGACCTGGTTCAGATTGGTCTCGCGGAACTCGGTCGTCGATGTGCGCGAGAAGTTCAGCAACCCGTTCGCGATCTCTGAAGCCCGGAAACTCTGCTGCGTGATCTTCTCAAGAACAGGACCAAGGCGCGGATCGGTTCGCATCTGCTTCTGCAGCATTTGCGCATACGACGAGATGACCGCCAGAGGCGTATTGATCTCGTGAGCCACACCGGCGGCAAGCAGTCCTATGGAACTCAGCTTGTCGGCCTGTGCAAGCTGAGTTTCCAGCGAGACCCGCTCCGTGATGTCATCAACCAGAACGATGCGGCCGACGATCACGAAATCCCGCGACAGTAGAGGAGCGATGGCAACGTTGACGGTTCGCTGTTCTCCGGCTTTTGTCGTAAGCGGAAACTTGTAAAGATTATGGATTCCAGGCTGATTGCGGAAGCTCTCAATTGCCGAGACAAATTCATCCGGGAACACAGAACTGAGCTTTTGACCGATGGCCTCCGCACGGCTCACCGCGTACATCGCCTCCATCTGCGCATTCCAGCTCTCGATGCAGTCTTCAAGATCGAGAGCCAGAATTCCCACGTTGATGGATTCGACAATATTTTCATTAAACTCTTTCAGGCGCTCAAATTCACTGATTTTTTCCTGTAACCGTGAGTAGAGGCTTGCATTCTGCAGCGCAATTCCGATGTAGCTTGCCAGCGACTCCAGCAACTCCATGTCCTCACTCGAGAGGAAGTCACCGCCGATAGTACGACCGAGACCTATCACCGCTATCGTGCGTGTCGTCGAGCCGTCCTGCACACGGCAGGGAAGATAGTAATTGAGATCGAGGAGAGCCGCGGTCAATTGCTGATCGGGCGGCAAGTGCAGCGCCTGTTGCGCATTCTCAAGAAAGATGTGGGAGTGATTCAGTGCGGCTCGGTCGAAGTCGAGAAAGCCTAATGCCAGTTTGCGCTCGGTCGCCGCGGACAGCAACCCGTGAGATGCGGCGAGTCGGAGCCCGCCTGCGGACTGCGACAGGAAAACAGCGACCCGTGAGACCAGCAAAGTACGCGGGAGGCGCTCGACAATGGAGTCGAGCAGCGCGTCAAGATCGGTTTCAGAGCTGAGGCTTCGCCCAAACTCGATCAGTGCCTTTCGATAATCATACTTGTGGCGGTCGAACGTCTTATCAACCCAACTCTGGATCCGCCGTTTAAGAGGATCGAATACGGCCGCCGTACCAAGAATTGCCGCAATCAAGGCCCATTCTCGGATGGCTTGCCCCGAACGCTGGTGAACGATTTCCGCTATCAGAGCGATGACCCCGAAGTAAGCTCCTAGAATCAAACCGGTCGCAAGCGTATACGCCACGCCGCGTTTAAATATCAGATCCGTATCCATCAATCGATAGCGGATAATCGCCCAGCAGAACGTCAGCGGAAGAAAGACGAGCGACAGGGCCGCCAGCTTGGTGAAGACTGACCAGACACGGAAGTCCAGAACGAACGGGATCGCGTACAGCAGCGTGAACGGCAGGACCGCGACCAGCGTGCCACGCATGAGCCATTTCAACTGCTGACGAAGAAGCGGCGTGCTTGCCCGGCTGTAGCTATAAACGAAGAAAGCTGCTGCAAAAACGTAGAATGCGGCGATGTAAGCGTAATTAACCTGATCAAGCCGATGTTTCAGAATGCCCGTTGCCTGCCAGCGCGCGATGGCCGTGATCCATAGTCCAACGAGAGCAACACCCGGACCATAGATAAGCGGAAGCAACCAACGCCGCCCGACTCCCTTCAACCGCTCCTCAGGGAAACTGATCGCAAAGTGCAGGAAGAGCGCAGGCTGCAGAGCCCCCGCTACGATGTTCGCCCAGAAGACAGTCTTGTCGACGAAATTCCACTCGCCCGTGTACTTCAGAGCATTCAGCGCAAATGAAACCAGACAGAACAGGAAGAAGTGTGTCGCGCGAGGGGCCGTCCAACGCCGGAACAGCACATAGAGCCCGATCCCAAGGTAGATCAACCCGATCAGCCTGAGACCCAGATAGCTACTGCGGTCCGGAGGCTCCGGGATCACCATCACTGAGTCCATCGGCGTGCCCGAGCGGGTGATCGAGTAGTTCGCCTTTAACCACACTCCGGTGCGATACAGAGCTCGCTCATAATCAGGCACCCGCGTCACCGGCATGCCATTCACCGCAGTCAGCAGGTCGCCTTTTTGAATCCCCGCACGTGCCCCCGGACTGTCGGGAATCACTTTGGTAGCTAAAAGACCTCTCTGCGATTCAACCCACCACACTCCGTCATCCGGCTGCTGGAAACGGCTCTCCTGTCTGAAATTCAACACGGCAAGCAGCACCAGTCCGGCCGTGGCCAGGGCCAGCAGTATTGCCTGTAACCGATTGAAGAGACCGGTTTCCATATCGAGGGAGGCTCGCTTCATACTCAGAGAAGCACGTTGCTTGCCACGACTTGTGCCGTCCGGCTTCATCCGCGTTTCACCCGCATCTCCTCTGGATCCGCAAGATAGAGACGGAACTCTGGATTGAAAGGTCAACCATGGCAGATTAATTTCCGACGCAAAATGCAGAAAACAATAGGAGCGATACGCGGACAGGAATCGCCTACTGTTTTCAGTATCGCACTTCATCTATCCGATCTGAGGCGAAGAAGCAATGGACCGACGGATCAATTCAAGACTTCCGCTGGCCATAAGTGGCCTTGGGGCCATGCTTTCTCAGGTAGTGGTGTTCACTCACGTGGGCAGGAATCGGCCTTGCCGAGCTGTTCAGAGCTACCGTTCGAAATGCGAGGCGGGCAACGTACTCCAAGACATCGGCATGCTCCACCGCGTCCATCGCATCCTTCCCCCAGGCAAACGGAGCATGACCAGCCACCAAAACCCCCGGAACTTCCACTGGATCGAGGCCTTCTGATCGGAACTTATTCACGATCACGGCACCCGTGTTTCGAACATAACCGGATGACACCTCCTCTGCCGTCAGGGATTCAGTCACTGGAACCGCGCCATGGAAGTAGTCCGCGTGAGTCGTCCCGAAGCACGGGATTGGACGGCAGGCCTGGGCCCACGAGGTGGCGAACTCCGAATGCGTGTGAACGACGCCCCCAATCTGCGGGAACTCACGGTACAGGAGAGTGTGCGTATCAAGGTCGCTTGAAGGACGCAGCCGGCCCTCTACAAGCTTGCCGTCGAGGTCCGTAATGACCAGGTCTTCCGGTTTCAGGGATTCATAGTCGACGCCACTCGGTTTTATGACCACCAGCCCCGTATCCCCCGAACGATCGATTCCGCTCGCATTGCCGAATGTATGGGGCGCCAAGCCGCGGCGCGCAATCTCCTGGTTGGCTGCCAAAACTTGCCTGCGGAGTTGTTCGAGCAACATCTCAGATCTCCCAGAAAGCGTTTACGCTGTGAGTTTATCAGGTTGTAATCGCGTTCTGATGCAAGGCCCTCTAAAGCCGACCCATTGCTATCAGTCGGCAGATCGCCCCCACTAATCTATTCAACTCGCTATTGAATCTTTCAGCGGCCGTTACACTCGGGAGCTCTCAGAAGCTTGTTTGACTTGACACGACTCCGCAGCACACCGCGGCTTCGGGACGCCCAGCTGGTCACATCGGCATATATCCTGCAGGATCTATACTTTCTCGTTCAAGGATCAGAGGGATAAATGCCTTCGACTGCCTGCTTACGAACGATCGTGGCCTCCGTCTTCTTCACTGCTGCAGCTTCGACTCTCATACCTCAAGAGTCGGAGATCACGCTCGGCAAACACGAGAGTATTCAATCGAAAATACTCGGAGAGAAGAGGGATATCCTCGTCTCCGTGCCGCACCAGAGAAAGCCCGACATGCCCTTGCTGGTGGTGCTCGACGGCGAATGGAACTTCACCAAGGTAGCCGTAATCGTCGACCATCTCACGAGCAATGGCCGACTGCCACCGATGGTAGTTGCAGGTGTCGTGAATACGAATCGGGGCCGCGATCTGGCGCCCACGATTGAAGCAGGCGAGTTTGCAACTGGGCCCTCCGACAAGTTCCTTTCATTCCTGGCGGACGAGCTGATTCCGCAGCTAACTTCTGAGTATTCTCTTGGCAAATACCACATACTTGCCGGGCACTCGAATGCCGGAATGTTTTCTCTCTATGCGTTCATCCGACATCCCGAGATCTTCCAAGCCAACATCGCGTTGAGCCCGAGCTTCGGGCTCGACGATCGCTTTGTGGCGCTCCTCGGCCGTGCAATCGCAAAGCCCAGCGGACAGCATTTCGTCTTCATTGGCGCCGGCGGAGACGAAGAGGCGGACATCTCCGTCGGCGCTCTGCGCTTTGCCAAAACCTTTGAAGCCAGCCCGAATGCAAATGTCGAGTGGCACTACGAGGTCTTTCCTGGTGAAACTCATGGTACCGTCGGGCTCCGCGCTTTCTACCGTGGTTTGGAGTTGCTCGCGGAGGCCGATCCACACATCTCCTACGGCCCGGCGCGTTATCTCACCGAAGCGCAGCGTCGCCGCCATGCCTGGGTTCGACGCTTCGGTTCGGCCTATGCCGATGACAAATTGCCGCTCTACTCTGCCGCTCTGCCCATGCTGGATTCCCTCCCGGCATCCGGCGCGAACCCGTCCGCGCTCTGGAATCACCTCCACGCCGAGTACAGCGAAGACTTCCGTTTCGACCCGATTGAGCGCGAGAACCTGATCGCATCCCTTGATGCAGCGGGTCATAAGGATGATGCTGCCCAACTCCGAGCCATTCCCAACTTTGTTGCGCAAGCGGGTCCGCCAAACAACTACGGCACGTCCGTCGATCCTGATGCGGGAATCGTCGCTCTCCTTCCACTTCACGGATCGGCAGTGGACGTCTGTCATCCGAACGCAACGGCGCAGGTTCATGGTGCAACGCCGGCAGCCGATCGACACGGCCGCGCGAATATGGCCTACAGCTTCACCGGTTCGGGTGCCTACATTGAGTTCCCCAGAAACGCTGACTACGACAATGCGGGCTCGATTTCTGTCACAGCGTGGGTAAGACCGCACAAACCAGCTGCCTACTCGGCGTGGGTTTCGCAGGTTGGGCCGCGTTGGGGATCGCAGTGGCGTCTCGGATTCGGGCCCAATCCCACAGCACAATGGGGAGCGACGATCTTCGGCATGCGGTGGACGGACTACTGGGTGAGCGGAGATGGGCTTCCAGTCGACACCTGGGTTCACACCGCTGCCGTATTCGATCAGACGCTCGGAAAGCTGCGCCTGTACCTGAATGGCCGCGAGGTGCAGAGCCAGGACGATCTCGGGCCTTGGGGATCGAGCAAGGGCCCGATTCTCATAGGCGCCCAGCGCGATGATGGCCTCTACTTCAATGGGGATGTCGGCGAAGTGCGTGTTTACCGGCGGGCTCTGAACGCTGCCGAGGTGGATGCGATTAGCAAATCAGAGACAGAGCCGAAATCCTGCAGCAGGTGACCACCTGATTCGCGCTTGCGGGTGTCTTCTCACAAACCAACTGTCCTGGAACAGCTCACGCCCTATCTGCTAGCCTTGCAGGTTTGGACGACACAGAAATGGCAAGGTGCAATGATGGGATTCAAGTTTCAGGGGTTTGACTTTCTCCATCTCGATTCCAGCTTCAGCGAAGATGAACTCCTGGTCAGGCGCACCGCGCGCGACTTCGTCGAAGACAACGTCGTTCCGATCATCGAGGAGTGTTACAGAACCGAACGCTTTCCGCGCGAACTCGTTTCTCTCATGGGCGAACTCGGCTTCTTCGGGGCAACGATCGACGGATACGGTTGCGCGGGCATGTCGAATGTCGAATATGGTCTCGTGATGCAGGAACTGGAGCGCGGAGATTCGGGACTTCGCAGCTTCGTGAGCGTGCAGTCGGCGCTGTGCATGTATCCGATCTACACCTTCGGCTCGGACGAACAGAAGAACGCGTGGCTGCCGGCGATGGCTTCGGGCCGAAAGCTGGGCTGTTTCGGGTTGACTGAACCCGGATTTGGTTCGAATCCAGGCGGAATGACCACAGTCGCGCGAAAGTCCGGCGATGAGTACATCCTGAGCGGCGAGAAGATGTGGATCACCTCGGGCAACATTGCCGACGTCGCAATCGTCTGGGCCAAGGTGGAAGATGAAGACCACCAGGTTCGCGGGTTCCTCGTGGAAACCGATCGCCCGGGATTTCGCGCATATGAGGTTCATGGCAAGTGGTCGCTGCGGGCATCTGTCACCAGCGGGCTTTCATTGCAGGAGGTTCATGTGCCTGCCTCGAATCTGCTACCCGGAACCGGTGGTTTGAAGAGTCCCCTGATGTGCTTGAATCAGGCGCGATACGGCATAAGCTGGGGCGCAATCGGGGCCGCGATGTCCTGCTACGACACGGCGCTGCAGTATGCAAAAGCGCGGAAGCAATTCCACAACCAGCCAATCGCCAGCCATCAGATCGTTCAGGACAAACTCGTATGGATGCTGACGGAGATCTCGAAGGCTCAACTGCTTTCGCTCCAGGTCGGACGCCTCAAGGACGCGGGAAGCGTCGGCCATCAGCACATCTCGATGGCTAAGCGCAATAACGTGTGGATGGCGCTGGAGTGCGCGCGCATTTCGCGAGACATTCTCGGCGCAAATGGCATCACTGAGGACTACCCGATTATGCGCCACATGATGAACCTTGAATCCGTGAAGACGTACGAGGGCACGCACGACATCCACGCGCTCATACTGGGCCACTACATCACGGGAATCGGAGCGTATTAGAGCGACGAGGGATGAACGAAACAGACTAGCTGTGATGCTCGTGTGAGCCGTTGTTTTCGTGATGTCCGTCAGCGTGCACCTCTGCAGCTGCCGGTTCGGGAAGGAATTCCTTGAGGCAATCCACCAGCTTTTCGAGCTTGGAATCGCGGGCGAGGAGATTTTCGATCTGGGTGCGAAGGTCGGCACGTTCCCTGCTGGCTTGCTCGTGCGCAAGTACGTAGTAGTCGTTCTGCATGATTTTTGATGAAATCCTTTGCCCGGATAATACCATCGAGTTGCTGAGTGCCAGCATGCTACTTCCTTGAATATCTGTGAAAAGCCGGGATGCAACTTCTTGACCTCGGCTGCTCTTCCGCAGTTGTATATTCAATTCGTATCGGAGACATCATGCGTTCGCGTCCATTTCTATCTGGATTACTTCTGGCCTTCGCGCCGTGTTTCGTAGCCGCTCAACAGCAGCAGACCGCTGTCGTATTGCACGCTGCACGGCTTCTGCAGGTGGATACCGGCAACGTGATCCAACCCGGCGAAATTCTGGTTCAGGGGAATCGGATCAAGGCTGTCGGAACAAGCGTCGAGCATCCTGCGGGTGCGAAGGTGATCGACCTCGGAAGTGCGACGCTGATGCCTGGACTCATCGACGCGCACATCCACCTCTTTCTGCATCCGGGAGCCGAGGATCTTCAGACGGTGGAAGAATCAATCCCCTGGCGCGTGATTCTCGCCGAGCAGGCCGCGAAGGACGACGTGATGGCAGGCTACACCGCGGAGCGCGATATGGGGACTGAAGGCGCTGGCTCTGCGGATAGTGCGATTCGCGATGCGATCAACAAGGGCATCATTCCTGGACCACGACTTCGGGTCAGCGGCAATGCAATCGATATCCTCGGCGGCCACGAGGACGCGAACAAGTACAATCCCGCACAACACGTCCTGTCGAACGCGGACTACGCGAACTCAGCCGAGCAACTAGTCGAGGTCATGCGCGAGCAGCACAAGCAAGGCTCCGACTTCGCGAAGATCTACGAGACCGGCAAGGATCGCATGATCGATGGCGTGCTACATACGCCTTATCAATACACAGCTGCTCAACTGAGCGCTGCCGTTGAAGAGGCGCGGCGAATGGGCACAACTGTCGGTGTGCACGCGATGGGAGAACCGGGAACGCTGTATGCAGCGCAAGCTGGAGTCGCTTCGATCGATCATGCAACTCAGCTCAGTGATGAGACGGTTCGGCTGATGAAGCAACAGGGCATCTTTGCGGTTCCGACCTTCACGATCTTTGAGTACTTTGCGAAGCACCGCGAGTCGCAGGATCAGGCAGCAACGCAAGCGGAGATGCTTGACTACAAGATCCGCGAATTCAAGAAGCAGGTTGCTGCTGGTGTGCAATTCGCGGTCGGCTCGGATGTCGGTCCGTTTCCGCACGGCACGCAGGCACGCGAGATGACGTTGATGGTTCAGTACGGCATGAAGCCGCTCGCCGTTTTGCAGGCTGACTTGATCAATGGCGCCAAACTGCTCGGCTGGGCTGGACAGATCGGCGAGTTAAAGCCCGGATATTTCGCAGATATTGTCGCCGTCCCAGGCAATCCGCTCGACGATATTTCCACCTGCGAGCACGTCAGCTTCGTCATGAAGGACGGAAAAATTCTGCGGCAATAGCTCTCGAGTGAGGAGACTGCGATGCAGCTCTCGCGCACGTTATGGATCTGGGCGAGCGTGGCAGTTGTCGCGCTCGCGATTGTCCTCATCCGATTTATCGCTCCGCATCATGTCCAGGCGCCTGTATCGAAGCCTATTCCTGATTTGTCGGTGACAAGTCCGCTGAATCAGCGCGGCGGTGCAGCAATAACGCCTGATGCATACGAAGTCTATTCGGCGCTGTACCAATCGCCGCAGGCGGAACCGTTGGCGTTCTCTGAGTATTCACTCACGGACATCCCGCAAGTGGATGGAAGCTGCCTCAAGCCTTCGACGGACGAAGAGCGTGAACTGACCCAGGCGTTTGTGGCTGCCAACAAGCAAAGCCATCGATGGGAGAAGAAGTTCTCGCTGCCATCAACGTACGTTCTGTTACCCGCAACAGAAGCAGGCAAAGCAGAGTCATGTATCGAAACTCACGCCCAGAGCGCGGATTGCAGGCCATACACGACGACCAAGCATGTGCGCTATCTCGGCGTTCCTGGCTTTGATCATACGCACTTGAAGGCACTTGTTTCCGTGGTGAAGAAATGCGGAAAGTATTGCGGGAGCGGCGGAATTTTTGTCGTGGAAAAAGCAGGTAGGAGTTGGCGTCGCACGGAAGGCTCTGACTTCGTTCGCGAATGCAGCTGGATGTATTGAACCGGGAACCCTAGACCGTGCGGCTTGCAATGTTCTGCTTGCTTTCGCGACGAGCCATGATTCTCTTCACTGCACGCACGAAACGATCGGATTTCACCTCAGCCATCGACTCTTCGACGGCTTTGCGATATCCGCCGAGATAGATCGAGTAAAGGATCGCAAGCGAGCATCCGATTCCCCAAAGGAATCCGATGCAGAGGCCGACAACTGCATAGAGGCTCAGTTCACCCATACATCTACTTTCTTGCTAGACAGCGACCGTGAAGGTGTCCTCGTTGCGTGTGACTGAGTGATACAGCGTGTCGCGCTCCACAGGAACGCGGCCTGCTTCCGTGATCAAGCGGCACAATTCTTTGCGCGTCATGCCCTGCGGCGTGGTCGCGCCTGCATCGTGATAAATCTTTTCTTCGACGACCGTACCATCGAGATCGTCGGCGCCGAAGCGCAGCGCGATCTGCGCAATCTTCGGCGTGAGCATCTGCCAGTAAGCCTTGATGTGCGGGAAATTATCCAGCAGCAGGCGGCTGACGGCAATCTGGCGAATGTCGGTGAGTCCCGTTGTCACTGCGAGATGATCAAGCGGCGTGTTCTCTGGATGGAATGCCAGTGGGATGAAAGTCTGAAAACCGTTGGTTTCGTCCTGGACTGCGCGAAGCTTCAATAGATGATCGACACGGTCTTCATCGTTCTCGATGTGACCGTACAGCATCGTTGCATTCGATTTGAATCCAAGTTTGTGCGCGAGACGTGCGGTGTCCAGCCATTCGTTGCCGTCAATCTTGTGATCGCAAATGATGGAGCGAACGCGCGTGGCGAAGATTTCTGCGCCGCCACCCGGCATGGAATCGACTCCGGCTTCACGCATCTTTACCAGCGTGTCTTCAATGGAGAGTTTGGCCCGCCGGGCGAGATACGCAACCTCGACCATCGTGAAGGCCTTGACATGTACCTGGGGAAAGCGCTGCTTGAGCCCGCGAACGAGGTCCAGAAAATACTCGAGTGGAAGATCGGGATGAAGTCCGCCGACAATGTGGAACTCCGTTACGGCCTCGCTGTAGCCAGAGGCGGCCGTTTGCCAAGCCTCTTCAAGGGCCATCGTGTAACCGGCCGGATCACCTTTCTTGCGTCCGAATGCGCATAACTTGCAGGCAGCCACGCAAACATTCGTCGGATTGATGTGGCGGTTCACATTGAAGTAGGTGATGTCGCCATGCATGCGCTCGCGCACGTAGTTCGCAAGCCAGCCGACCGCGAGCACATCCTTCGATCGGTACATGGCGAGGCCATCTTCGAAACTGAGACGAGTACCCGCTTTCACTTTGCCTGCGAGGGGCTCGAGAAGTGGATCATAGGTGCGAAAGCCAGTGAGTTGGGTGTTATCTGCGGAAGCAGCCTGCATGGTTTGATGATACCGAAGTTCAGGTTCCTGCCCTCAGTCCTGGTCCAACGACGAAGGCTGGCAACCTTTCAAGTCGGCTCTCTAACCGACGCGCCCTTCAACTCTCAACGTGCTCTATCGATACCCCTCCCCCCCGACAGGCTGCATTTAGAATCAAGCGTTTACAGCGAGCGACGCTCCCAGGTGCAAGCATCTAAACGACTTAACTGATAAATACTTCATTTCAAAAGAGTAACGGCGCAAATGAGCGTCTACATAAAAACGCGCTACGCTTGTCGCCCCTCCTGGCTTTCGTTCATGATTGCGATCCCATTGTGCGCCAGACCAGTGAAATAAGCTGCAAGACAGGAGGGCGATCTTGTCATTGACCGGGCATCATTTCGGTTTCTCCGCCGGCCAGGAGGTGATGCCGCCGCGGTGGTAAGCCAGGTTCCCGATATGTCCTGCTCTTGCTGCGGCAATTCCTGTTTCGACAGGTGCGTTCGGTTCCTTGCGTGTCTTGATGCAATGGAAGAAGTTCCGCATATGCGTGTTTGTGCCGTCTTCGAAGCTTTCCTCTTTCAGGGTGGGGTTTCGATCGCCTTTCACACCTTCGTGGGAAATGCTCATGCCAGAACGGTCGATCTTGAGGGTCGCCTCCGTGCCGCGAAACTCCAGCCCGCCATCATCGATGGATGAACTCATCATGCCCTCGTAGACTACATCGAAACCGGGATAGCGGAAGGCCGCTTGAATGGTGTCCGGACACTCCCATTCCTTGAACACGTGTTTGTCACCGAGCATGAACGCCATACTTGGCTCGTCCGCTTTCATCGCCCACTGGGCGACGTCGATCCAGTGCGAGAACAAGTCCGTCATCGCGCCGCCACCGAAGTTCCAGAACCAGCGCCAGCGGTGGAACTTCTCCTGCGTGAAGGGCTGGTCAGGCGCTCCGCCGAGCCACTGTTTCCAGTCAAGCTGTGCCGCATCCACGGGTTTTGCGATCCAGTTCGTTCCATAGTTCTGCCACCAGTAGGTGCGCACCTGCGTGACCTGTCCGAGCGCGCCGCCCTGAATGAGGTCGACGGCGTTACGGAAGTGAGGCCAGCTCCTCTGCTGCATTCCGCACTGCAGAATCTGCCTGCTCGATCGAACGCTCTTTCTGAGAATTTCGCCTTCCTCGAGGGTATGTGTCACCGGCTTCTCCAGGTACACATCCTTGCCGGCGGCGATGGCTGCAACAGCGATCCGAACATGCCAGTGATCCGGGGTTGCGATGATGACTGCATCGATGCTCTTGTCGTCCAGCACCTGCTTGTAGTCCATACACGTAGTTGCATTGTTCGCGCTTGCGCGGGATTTCACTTCTTCGCGGTGCGGGCCATACACGTCGCTCACGGACACGATCTCAAACGGCACGCCAGTGCTCTCGGCTGCGTTGAGCAGTCCTCGCATGCGGCCGCCGGCACCGATTACCCCGATGCGAAGTCTGTCGTTTGCGCCAAACACCTTTGTCGAGGCGAGCGCGCTAACTCCTGCTGCAATTAGAAAACTGCGGCGGCTGGATGTATTCGTCATGATTCTCCTGTAAATCTCTGAGATGCACGGATACTAGCAGACATTGAGGGAGCCACTTCTCCGCGATGGCGGCGTTACGACCGGGGGGCGGAGGCCGCCATCAATTCGCCATCCCGCTGAAAGCCAGATGATTCTGTGGATTAATGCGCGTCAGGTCGAATTCGCTGGTTGCGGCAGCGATCTTGCCATGTTCCGGCATAGCAATTTGGAAACCGTCGCGGTTGGGAGTAAGGGCAAGTGCTTCACGGAGCAATGTGCTCGGCAACAAACCCCGTCGGAGCAGCCTACCCCTGGGTGGTAACCCATTTTCATGCATCGAGATCGGATTGCAGTGACTTATGTCAATCGATTCAATCGAAATCCACAGTGTCTGAGGGCGAAAACCCGCCGAAGTGAATGTCGGGCGACAAAAGTCACTGATCGCAGCAGTCTTTTCCTGTGAACTATGTATAGAAGCCACAGCTACTGGAGAAACACGTGCGATTCCGCCCATTGTTTTCGATCTTTTTTTCTTTATCTTTGATCCTCTCCCTCATTCCGGCCGCCGGTCAATCCGCGACTCCGGGTAAGCCCGCCGCCGCTGCGCCCTCCGGAGTAGCCGTCTCAGTTTATGAGCGGTCGCGCGTGGAGAACTGGCAATGGTTCGCAGCGCCGCCACAATCGGAAACGTACAGCTACCTCGAATCGACACTAAGGGTCGGAGTCTCGCAAAACGTCGGGAAATTCGACTGGCAACTTGAGTTATCTCAGCCAGCTGTGCTCTGGGCACCAAAGGACGCCGTTTCGCCACTTTCCGCTCAAGGGCAGATGGGCCTCGGCGCAACCTACTACGCATCGAATGGAAATGTCCGAAACGCTGCCGCAGCTTTCCTCAAGCAAGGCTATCTTCGCTATCACGCGGGGACCGACAAAAATATTCGACTCGGAAGGTTTGAGTTCTTCGACGGTCTCGAGACGAAGCCGAGCAATACAAATCTCGCATGGCTTCAATCCAACCGAATCTCGCAACGCCTCGTCGGCAATTTTGGCTTCAGCACTGCGCAACGGAGCTTTGATGGCATCGATGGACACTATGGCGACGGATCGTGGGATCTGACGGCAATGGCGGGCCGCGCCGATCAGGGCGTCTTCAACATGAATGGAAACCCCGAACTCGACGTGGATGTGCAATACCTGGCACTCACACATTCTCAATTGAAGCAACATGTCCTGTGGCGCGCCTTCGCTCTCGGATACCATGACGGCCGGACCGGGATCACGAAGACAGACAATCGCCCCCTTTTAGTGCGCAAAGCCGAGCACAACAACATTCGCGTCGGAACATACGGCGGCGACTTTATCGCCAGTATCCCGATCCGGGGCGGTCAGTTCGACCTGCTCGCATGGGGCGTATTACAGAACGGCGAGTGGGGATCTCTCGACCAAAACGCGAAAGCCGGAGCGCTCGAGGGAGGTTATCAATACAAATCGCTCAAAACAGCCCCTTGGATACGTGGTGGCTACTTTTACGGCAGCGGCGATACGGACCCTTTCGATAAGCGTCATCAGACATTTTTCCAGGTGCTTCCTACGCCCTGGATTTATGCGCACTTTCCGTTTTACAACCTGATGAACAATCGAGACGGCTTCATCCAGGTTGTAGATCGACCAGCGAAACGGCTCGATTTCCGCGCCGATGTTCATTGGCTGCAGCTCGCGTCGAAGGAGGACCTCTGGTACCTGAGCGGCGGTGCTTTCGACAAGAAGGTCTTCGGGTATGTGGGACGCCCCAGCAACGGCCATACTTCGATGGCCACGGTGGTCGATTTCACCTCCAGTTGGCAGGCGACCAAGAGCATCACAGCGAACTTCTATTACGGTCACGCTGGAGGGGGAGGGGTTCCCGCCACTATCTATCCAGCTGGTCAAAACGCTCAGTTTGGCTATGCCGAACTCGTTTACAAATGGGGAGAAACACGATCGTCGCACTGAAGATATGCCGTGTGGACGAGAACGTCTGTGCTCTCGCTGAAGTCCACACTCATAAGCTGCCATTGTTTCAGCGAATCGCAAGGTGAGGACATATGAGTAAGGAAGCTAAATGGGTTGGCGCTGCAGTCGGCGCTTCGGCCGGCATCCTGGTATGGGTTGTGAGGTTACACGAGGCTCTCTGGCCGGCACACCCTGGATGGGTGCTCCTGGCCATCGTCTGCGGTGTGGCGGCGGTGTCCACAGTAATGATCGAGCGCAATGACCGCCGCAGTGCGGATCGTGCCTGAAGACCAGAGGCATTTGGGCTGGAACAAAAGAGCGTCGACGGCGATCAGCTTGTTTGCTTGAGATGAATTTCGGCCGCTTGACGAATCACCTCCACAACGGCGGACATGTCCTTTTCTCCGAGTCCCTGTTCTTCGGCTTTGCGGAAGAGATCCTGGGCGGGGAAGGACGTAGAAACATCAATGCCCAGTTGTGCAGCGGCGGCACGGGCGTAGCGGAGATCCTTGGCCATGAGGCGGAGAAGGAAATTCACGTCGTAAGTACGGCTCGTCATCCGTTCTGACATGGCTGATAGAATGCCGCTGCCTGGTGCGCCTCGTGTAAGGAAGTCAATCGCCGAATCGAGCCGAAGCCCGGTTCGCTCCATCCAGACGAGAGCCTCCGCGAAGGAGGCAACCTGCACAGCGCACAGAAAGTTGTTAATAAGCTTCAGTTGCGCTCCGCTTCCGACTGGACCCAAATGCAGAACCTGTTTGCTCATGCACTGCAGCACGGGGGTGACTGCCGCGATCGTTTCCTGGTCGCCGCCGGCGAGAAAATTGAGCTGGCCAGCTTCGGCCTGGGCGCGGCTGCCCGTTACGGGGGCTTCCGCCATGCGCAAGCCGCGCTGGCTGCATGCCTGATACAGCTCACGAATCCAATCCGGGCTGAGAGTGCTGCACTCGATAGCGACGCTTCCCGAGGGCATGCCCGCCAGAGCGCCATCTCGCCCAAGCCATGCAGCGCGCGAAGCTGCATCATCGGCCAACATTGCGAGGACTACGGCGGAGTTCTTCACTGCTTGTGCGGGCGTATCAGCGATCGTCGCCGCGGTTTGAGTCAGGAACTGTGCTTTCGCTTTCGTCCGATTCCAGACGGTCAATGGGAAACCCGCCTTCAACAGGTTCGCCGCCATTCCGCGTCCCATTGTCCCCAGCCCCAATAATGCGACAGTTGGCTTCATTCTTATGTCTCCGTCTATTTCATCGTTTGCACGCGTAGCTGCGTGGTCAGCGGTTTCTCAGCGATCACTGTATTTCGCAGTGGACGGCCAAACTCCGCAAATTGAATTTCGGTCATATCGCCGAATTGAAGGCAGATGCTTTCGCCAAAAGAAAGACAGTCAGCGCCCATGAAATGGACGTGCACCATGCCTGGCTCGCGATGAGCGGTAAATTTGAAATGGTGATGTTCAAGATTTATGAGGCTGTGGCACATGTTCTCTTCGCCTGTTCGAATCTGCTTTTCCCAGATGGATTGGCCATTGCGCAAGATCCGAACAGTTCCGGGTACGTCTTCGAAACAGGCGTTGATCACCAATTCAGGGCCGATGCTGCAGGTCCGAAGCTTCGAACCCGCGAGGTTCAAATAATTGCGCCGTTCGAAGATGTGATCGGAGAATTCGTTTCCTGCAGCCATGCCGATTCGCCAGGGAGTTCCGTCGTCCGCAACGATGTAGATGGCTGCGACTTCGGCTTCTTCTCCTCCGTCTTCTGCAAAGCCCGGAATCATGAGAGGACCGAAGGGCGGCTGGAGAATCGAACCATCGCCTTTATAGAACCACTCCGGGGCGATTCCGATTTCATTACCGGAGGGCCGCCCCTCTTGCCGCCCCCACTCGAACATGCGCATGCTGTCGGTCATCGTGGCCTGCTCTTGGGCAGTTGGCGCGATATGCATGGCCTGGCGTTCTCGTGCACTACCCAGGTGCGTCAGACCGGTGCCCGAGACATGGACGCGATGCGGATTTCCCGGGCAGTCGATAGGAGGCAGCAGTTTCCAATCCGATCTGCCGTCATAGATTGCGTCGTAGCTCAGGGCTTCGCCTGTCGCCAGAGAGCCGGCGAGCTCGGAAAGGTCACGCTTCTCAGATAGCGCTTTTTCTGCCAGCCCAAACGTAGAGTTCACTTCGCGCAACAGAACGAGATGCGGCTCACGAACAATCGCTACACGCCGCTGAGTTGCGTTCTGGATTTGTACCAGATGCAAGGAAAGTTTCCTTTCTACTCGATGATCTTGAAGCGCTTCAGAGATTCCTCGTTCACGGTGAGGCCTAGCCCTGGCGTGTTCTCGTCGAGATCGATATAGCCCTGCTTTGGCAGCGGTTCGCCATCGAAGATATACCAGAAGAGTTCGTTGCCAACTTCAACGTCCACCTTGGGAAAAAATTCTGCCATGGGCGAATTCAGGTTGGCCATCACGACATGATAATTGTGCATCTGCCCCGCGTGAGGTACGACAGGCACCTGGAACGATTCAGCGAGCGCCGATATCTTGCGAGCCTGACTGATGCCCCCTACCCTGTTGGTATCGAACTGGATTGTGTCGAGCGCGTCTTCTTCGAGCAGAGAGCGAAATCCGAAGATGGTGTGTTCGTGCTCACCGCCTGCAATTGGTACGCGGCCATACTTCTTCAACTCCCGGTACCCACGCGTGTCGTCGGGAATGACGGGTTCCTCCAGCCAGCGGATGCCGAAGGGCTCGAGTAGCGGCAGCATGCGCTTGGCGTAATCGAGAGTCCAGCCCATGTAGGCATCGGTCATCAAGTCAATGCTCTCTCCGATCACCTCGCGCACATTGCGGACGAGCTCTATATTCTTCATCATGCCTTCGCGCCCATCGATTGGGCCCCAGCCGAAGCGCAGCTTCATCGCGGTGTAGCCTTCGTCCTTATAGCGCTTGGCTTCGGTACGGAGTTCATCGATTCGCATTGCGTAGAGCCGGCTCGCATAAACGGGAATACGTTCCTTTGTGCGTCCGCCAAGCAGGCGATACACGGGCTGCTTCGCATCCTTGCCAAGAATGTCCCAGAGAGCAATGTCGACAGCAGAAATGGCAGTCATGGCCACGCCTTTGCGTCCAAACGCCATAGTGCGTCGATACATCTGCTGCCATAGAAATTCTGTATCCCATGGATCACTGCCCAGCAGGATCGGCTTGAGGTAGGTATCGATCAGGGTTTTGGTGACCAGGGGAGAGAGTGCGGCATTGCCCAATCCGATAAGTCCGGTATCGGTGAAGATTTCAACCAGCAACCATCCATGAAAAGAGAAATTTCCCATGGAAGCCTGGCGATAGCTCACCAGGTCCATGGGGTTTGTGCAGAAATGCGGCGGGAGCGGAACCGTGTTGCCCTCCCATTGAACGACGCGCGTGCGAACTTCAGTGATCTTCATTATTCAGGCCTCTATTTCCCTGAGATCGCTGCTGCTTAGTGGTTGAATTCTGCCGCCGGCCAGAAGGATTGCAAGGAATCCGACGAGATGGAAGCTGCCGACCAGTATAAAGAGGGTTTGATAACCGAAACCATGTTGGAGCAGGTATCCGGCGACAACTCCGAAGATCGCTCCTCCAATCGCTCCTCCGAAACCGATGAACCCCGAAACGGTGCCAACCGCGGAAAGTGGCAAGATGTCTGCGGGTAGAGTCATCACCAAGCCGGACCACGATTGCTGGCAGAAGAAAGCTACGCTGAACAATGCAAGGGCAAAGTGAACGGGAACCATCGGCACAAGCATTACCGCGGGCATGAATGCCGCGCTTAGCCCAAGGGCTGTCTTGCGCGCGCGACCGATGCTGAGGCCGCGGCGTAAGAGACTGCTGGAAAAATAGCCGCCAAGCAAGCTCCCGATTCCTGAAGCGGCGTAGGGGATCCACGCGTAATAGCTGACATGCTTGATATCGAAGTGGCGCGCGTCATAGAGATATTTGGGAAGCCAGAAGAGCAGAAAATACCATGCCGCATCGCTCATAAACTTCGCGAACACCAACACCGGTACGATGCGGATGGACAGCAGCTTGCGAATGGAAACAGGAGGCACCGACTTGCGTGCGGATAAGGAACTGGCGCGATAGGATGAGACCCACCACAGAACCCATGCCATGCCGATTGCGCCGGCGGAGAAGAAGACCACTCTCCATCCGCTGTGCAACAGCACAAGGCCGATCAGCGGCGGGGCCAGCACCGAGCCGACTGCCGTCCCGGCATTAATGATGCCCACAGCCGTCGAGCGATGCTCGGGAGGAATCCACTCGGCAACAACGCGGATTGCCGCAGGAAATCCGCCTCCCTCACCCATCCCCAGCAAAAAACGCGCACACAGCAGCAACCCGAAGCCTGAGGCGGCTCCATGCAAGGCGCAGGCAATCGACCACCAAAGCATGATGAGCATAAATCCGCGCCGGGTGCCCAGCACGTCGAGCAGGCGCCCACCCCCGATGTATAGCGCCGCATAGGAAAGCAGAAACGCAGTCTGGAGATACGAAAACTGCTGGTCCGAGATGGGTATATTCCGTTGGATTGCGGCGATTGCAACGGGAAGGGTCTGACGGTCGAAGTAGCTTATCGCAATGGCGACTGTGACAAGGACGACAGGATACCAGCGATTCTCGCCCGCCGAAGCTCTACGAGTTGCTCTTTGTGTCATCAATGCGATAACAGCGTGCGAATGCTCAGGGCTGGCGGGATGCAGGCGCCGTAACAATATTTGTCGCCGCAGTGCAGGCTGATTTATATCACGATTGATTCCATGCAGTCATTGAGATATCTGCGCTATTGAGCCCTGACGGCTGTGTCGATTTATCCAGTCAACCCCCATCGAGAGGTGCTGCTCAGTGAACCAGCGCGAGAGAGAATCCGCATCAGCCGGAAGCGTGTGATGAGCAGGTGATTGATTCTCCTACACAACTTCGATGTGCTCGCCTCGCAAAGCTTCGATTGTCGGTCCGGGATAGAGCCCTTCGAATCCCAAGATCTTTGTAGCCGGAAGGGTGGAGTGCATCTGGTGCAAACGTTCCTTCATACGTATTCGGTAAACATACCTTGATTTCTGCTTCTCGATGGGAGCAAGACGCTCTGGAATTGGAAGGGGGTCAACATAACCAAACAAGGACGAAGCATTTGAATCTGGCTGCGAGCCCGCAACGCGAGCCGGGGAGAGCAGTTCTTGCCTCGCAAGAAGGGCGCAGGCCGCAGCTTGCTTCAGGAACTCTCGTCGGTTGGGGAATGACATGTCACCTCAGAGCTTGTGTAGAGCAGAATATGTTATCTCGTTCTTTCTGACCGAAGCATATGACTGCAACACGAAAGTCAGCTCACATCTCCGCCCAGCGCCGAAGCAGGTTGTGATAGACACCGGTCAACTGGACTCCGATGGGATTGCCCGGCGAATCCTTCGCTAATCGCTGAATCGCGCTATCGAGGTCGTAGAGCAGAGTACGATCGCAGTCGTTGCGGACCATGCTTTGGATCCAGAAGAAAGAGGAAGTGCGTGCCCCCCGCGTAACTGGGGTCACGCGATGCAGACTTGTTGCCGGGTACAGCACCATGTGCCCTGCAGGCAGCTTGACGCTGTGCATGCCGTAGGTGTCCTCCACGAGCAATTCGCCACCATCATATTGTTCAGGTGCAGTAAGAAACAAAGTCGCTGACACATCAGTCCGCATCCGCTGTCCTGTTGAAGCTAGTGCCCGAATTGCGGTGTCGACGTGAGTGCCAAAATGTCCTCCGCCTGAATAGCGGTTGAACATAGGCGGAAAGACCTTGAGTGGAAGAGCCGCAGACATAAACAAAGGGGAACGCGCCAGGGCGGCGAGGACCATTTCGCCAAGTCTCACCGCTATCGGGTGTCCTTCCGGCAATTGCAGGTTCTCTTTGACAGCTTGCGCTTGATAACCGGCAGTTACCTTGCCGTCAATCCACTCGGCCGCATCGAGAACTGACTGAGCCTGAGCAAGCTCCTCGGCAATCAGGACATCAGGGATCGTAATCAACATGGGTGGAACACTCCAAGAGCGACAGATTGGGTTTGACAATTTGCAGAAGAAACAGACTATTTAAACCTGTAGTTGACGCCGAACAGCGCGCTAGCTCCAGCGCTCGGAATGAGGTGGCTGGGATGTGGCAAATCGATGTAGAAACGGTTCAGGATATTGTTGAGATTGGCCTGGAACTCAAGCTTTTCCCCAATGGGTCGCTTCAGCATTGCGCTGAAAACCCAGTAACCAGGCACTTGTTTCATGGCCACGCGGGTGACGACATATCCAGGACCATTCGGATTGGGAGCAAACCCGGTTGGCATAAAAGGCACTGTTGAGCTCGCTGCCCGGCTACCGACGTAATTGCCGCCAAATCCGCCGCTGAGCCGCCACGGCATCCGGTGTGTCACGAAGAGATTGAAGGTCTGTCTTGGGACGTTGGCGAGAGGGTAGCCAACTGCAGTGGGAAAGAACTTCGATGAGATGACTGCGCTGTCGAGGTATGCGTATCCGACCATGAGGTCCATTCCATCCGGCAAACGGCCAACTGCGCTGAGTTGCACACCTTTGACCAGTTGATTGCCCGCGGCGACAATCTGATTGGAATTAGTAGGGCTGGTTTCGTGGGCATTGTCCTTCTCTGTGTGGAACCAGGCACCCTCTGTCATCACGCGATCATTCAGGAAGCTCCATTTTGCGCCCACTTCATAGGACCGGTTCTCTTCCGGAGCGACGTTGCCGTTCACGAGGCCGACGCTCAGGCTCAGTGACTCTGCGTCGGGATTCCAGCTCGTCCCGTAATCGCAATACAGACTCCCATGTGTTGAAGGTTTGTAAACGAACGCAGCTCTATAGCTGGGCTGCTCGTCTAACCTGCTGATCGGTCCCACCCGCGCAGTCACTGTTCCACCGGCAGGTGGTGTTGGCTGATACAGGTTATAGTCGGTATCGAAGTGATCCCAACGCAAGCCGCCGGTCAACTCGAACAAGCGACCTAGCTTCACCGTGTCGATGAGGTAGAGTCCGACGCTCTTAGAATTCGTGTGAACGATCGATGTGATGTATCCATTTCCGGAAAAGGGTTCATGCTCATCGGGAGCGAGCAATGTTGTAGAAGGAACCGAGTTGACTTTGTTGATTGTGTAGCTGTACCGGATCGGATTTGAGACCTCCTGCCCTCCCTCGGCGCCGGCGACAATGACATGGTGAGTCTCGCCGATGTCGAATCTAGAACGCAGCTCGAGCTGATCCCAGAGCATGCCTTCCACGCTCTTCACCTGGATTTGATTCCGGTTTACTTGGGTTATCTGGTCCGCGGGCGTCGAAGGAGTGTAGGGGCACGGAACGGAAGAATTGTACGAAAGAGTCGGTAATGATGAAACGATGCCGCCTACCGGTACACTGAGCGATGCATTCGAGCAAATCTGGGGTTCGGTGATCTGTGCTCGACGCGGATAATTCGCCGCACGACCGATCATGTGCACGTTCAACTTGGGAGTGAAATCGTGCTCGATCTTCAACGTAAGAATGTCATCGTTTGTCTTCAGGTAATTGATGTCGGGAAATCCGAAGTAGCTGTGGCGGGCGGTGGGCGCAACGGTATTGAAGAGCCACGGCAATCCATAGTCGGGCGTGTCGTTTTCTGTGAGATGCTCGTAGCTCAAAGTGATCGGCGTCTTCGACTCAAGGCCGATCGAGACCGAAGGCGCAACCCCGAACCTGCGAACTTCTGCCGCATCTCGTCCAGCAACGGCAGCGTCTTCCGCCATTACATTTAAACGAAGCGCCGTACCGCCGAGCTTTTTTTCGAGCGGGCCATTGAGATCGGCCGTAAACCTCCGGGTCAGGTCGGTGCCAAACTGGGTCTGCACGTTGACAAACTTCTCTACGCTCGGAATCTTGCTCTCCTGATTGACAACGCCTCCTGTAGACCCGCGACCGAACTGGATCCCTGCGGGCCCTTCAAGAGCATCCACTTGTTCGAAGTTGAACGAATCGCGATAGTAGCTGCCAAAATCGCGTATTCCATCCAAAAAGATGTCGTTGCGTGCCGTGGAGCCGCGAATGGTCAGGTTGTCTCCCTGAGCGCCTGCCTCGCCTGCAGCCAGGCTGATGCCCGGTACATTGCGAAGAGTGTCGCGAAGTGTAGAGAGCCCCTGATCCTGCATGACGAACTGTGGAACTACAGTTATGCTCTGGGGAGTATCAAGGAGCGGAACGGGGAACTTCTCCATCGCGACAGAGTCCACGACCGAGGCATTTACGGAGACTGTATCTCGCGCTTGGACGCCAATCATCACTGTTTCCCGGTCGCCGAATCGGAAATTCAACCCCGTACCATCGAGGAGAAGACGGAGAGCGTCCTCTTCTCGATACAGTCCCACCACGGCCTTCGAGGTGAATCCAACAAGAGTTCCTTCAGGAAGCACCAGCTTCACTCTCAATCCGGTTGTCTTCTCGAATGAGGTGAGCGCTTGATCCAGGGGTCCGGCAGGAATGTCGAATTTCTTAAGAGGAAGCGCCGCAGGCACTGCACCATCCACAGTGGGAGGATTCTTCTCGGCAGCGCGTGCCGGTCGCGTTCCCCCGAAGGCTGCGTACGCGGCCAAAGTACCAACAGCGATGAATCCTTGACGGAGCGCACGCAGTTTCCTCTTCTTGAGCTGTGCTTTGTTCCCGCGTTTCCGTTTCATGGATCTCCTCTCATTTGGAATCCCGTTGTCGAATCGCAGCGAACCATCGCGCCTTTCACCGTCTTATCGCGTTCAACAACACACGGCGAGTGCGATGGAACCAATTGGCTGTGGGTGAGTGCGGAGAACCGCAGTTGCGAGAGGCAGACCGCCTATAATGCAGACAGTCTGCAGCCCCAACGGGCGGCAGTTGCCAGGGTTTCTGCGGTTCTCCGCCAAGAGTCAATCCGCGGGACCCTGGTCCCTTTCACTTCTCCTGATCTCGTTAATACGAAATTACGACCAAACCGGTCGGCCTTCTTAGAATATATACGACAGATTCAGTCCGATATCAAATTTCAGCGGAATGGCGAGAGCTAAGGAGATCTGGCGATTTCCTTCTCTGCACAGCATCGTGCGAATGAATCTGAAGACGAATTCAAACGCGTATAGTGCTTTTTGGATATCTTCGTGACCACATGGCAAGCGACATTCCGAAATCTGAAGGCGCCATTTCGATATTCACTCGCAATCGCCTTCGTGATTGCGGCATTGTTCAGCTCGCTGAGCCTACAGGAGCCTTTTGGAAACCCATCGTGGTTCCTGTTCCCTGCGGCGATCCTGGCCACTACATGGATCTGCGGGAACGGGCCGGGGTGGCTTGCAGTTTGCATGAGTACGTTCGCGGTGCAGTACTTCTTCATCCCTCCTTTCCGAACATGGGTTCTGCAAGCTCGTGACATTCCGTTTTTTGTTTCATTTGTCGCTTGCGAGGTGGTGGCCAATCGTATCGTTGCGTGGCGAATTCAGACGGAGAATGCACTCAGAGAGGCTCGCGATCAACTTGAGCTACGAGTTGTTCAAAGGACCGCGGATCTGGAACACGCGAACAGCACTTTGCGGAATCAAATGGAGGAACAGAGACGCACTGAGGAGGTCTTGCAAGCAGTCAGAACTGAACTGGCGCGAATGGCACGAATTACGACCGTAGGTGAGCTAGCCGCATCGATTGCGCATGAAGTGAATCAACCACTTGCCGCAGTGGTAGCGAATGCCGATGCCTGCGTGTCCTGGCTGTCGCTGCAAATTCCGGATCTGGCTGAAGCTCAGTCCGCTGCATTACGCGCGGTCGAAGGCGCGACACGAGCTTCAGAGGTTATCGCACGAATTCGCTCGCTTATCAATAAAGGAGTGCCGCAGCGGTCTGAAGTCGACGTCAACAGGATTATTGAAGAAACAGTTGCCTTAACGAGGGAACAAGCCGAGCGGAACAACGTCTCATTCTCTCTGCTGCTGGATGCCACGATCCCTCGAATAGCCGGAGACAGAATCCAGCTGCAACAGGTGATTCTGAATCTCATTGTCAATGCGATCGAGGCGATGGCGAGCGTACATGATCGTGAGCGGAAACTGGAGATTCAATCCAAGGTTGAACCGATGAGCGGTATTTGCATCTCAGTCCAGGATGCAGGCGTTGGCATCAGCCAAGAATCGCTTCCAAGGCTCTTCGAGCCCTTCTTTACAACGAGAGCGCAAGGCATCGGAATGGGTCTGGCAATTAGCCATTCGATTGTTGAAGCCCATGGCGGTCGCATGTGGGCCGAGTCTACACTGAATGAGGGGACCACGTTCCACTTCACACTGCCGGATCATCAGCACCTGGAACCATGAAAGACAAGGACACTGATTCGATCGTTTTGGTTGTCGACGATGACGCGATGGTTCGCGAAGGCATCCAGAGCCTGGCGCGGTCTGTCGGACTGCGTATCCTCGGCTTCGCGTCAGCTGCTGAGTTCTTGAGCGCTAAGATTCCGGATGTTCCGAAGTGCTTGATTCTCGATGTCCGGATGCCCGGCCAAAATGGTCTCGACCTACATCGCCAACTCAAGGATTCGAATGTCGAGATCCCCACAGTGTTCATCAGCGGTCACGGCGATATTCCTATGACGGTGCGCGCAATGAAGCAAGGCGCCATGGAGTTCCTAACAAAGCCAGTCCGCGGGCAGGACCTTCTGGATGCGGTACAGAGTGCATTAGAACGTGATCGCGAGTTGCGAAAAGATCGAGCTGAATTCGAATCTCTACGCAAGCGCTTCGAATCTCTCACGCCGCGCGAAACCGAAGTTCTCAACCTGGTCGTTGCCGGGCTTCTGAATAAGCAGATCGCCGATCAATTGGGAACGAGTGAGCTAACCGTGAAGACCCACCGCGCGCATGTTATGGAAAAGACGCGTGCCGATTCACTGGCCAGCCTGGTGCGCATGTCTGAGAGACTCAAGCGTTATTCCAAGTGACGATACTTCTCATTACAAAGCACGATAGATTCGGCGGTTCCCATCTTGCTAGCCTTTGCGATGTAGGGTGATTCGCTCAAACAGCGCTCGAAAGGCTGCTCGGGGAGCGTTCGAGAGGCGCTGTAACGTCGCGCGCCAGCGGAAGCGAGAGAGGTAAGGGAGCCCTTCTCGCGCAAGGACATTCAGATTCTCGGTGAGGATCTGGATTCAACGGCGTCGAGAAACTCCAGACCGGGGCATCCAGACCTGATACGCGACAAAGCTTCTCGTGCGGGCGACGCAGGGAGTCCACTAAATGCTTCGAACCCTCGTAGAACACGCACAGCTGCTTCTCGTCTGGATCATATTTATTGGATTCCTGGTGATCACTTTCTTAAGCATGACTCCAGGCTGAGTCTGCACAATCATGCATTGGACGGCGGAATGACAAACAGTCGCATCGCATGCGGAGGGAATCACCGTGAGACAAGATCCGGCTCTATCGCGCACGTCCCCTCGCTTCAATAATGACTACGAAACTCATCACAAAGCAGGATAGATTTCAGTTTCGACTATAGCTAGTCTCAGGATTAAGGGATGGCTAATCGAACCCACAACGGAGACCCGAAATGAATGAAAACCTGTCAAGCATCCGGATAACGATCGTCGATGACGATGAGGCGCTTCGCGAAGCATTGGGAAGCATTCTCAAGGCCTCAGGGTTTCGCGTTGGGAGTTTCTCCTCCGCGGAGGACTATTTGACTTCTTCAGATAGACAGAATTCTGGTTGTCTGATTCTCGATGTGCGGCTACCGGGAATGAGTGGGATTGAACTGCAATATCTACTTCGCGCAATGGGCGATGAGATTCCGATTGTCTTCCTCACGGCACATGGAGACTCGGTGATCCGCGATGTAGTCATGAAAGCGGGAGCACTTGGTTTTCTGACCAAGCCTGTGCGTCGTGATGCGCTGTTGGAACGGGTTTGGAGTGCGTTGGCACTGGCGACTTGATGATATTTCGCTACAGCTGAATCTCTCCGGCGCAGATGAATGACACCGATGAGCATTTGAAATGCCAGACGAGAATCATTGATTTCATGGGCGACGCGAGTGTGTGCTTTTACATTTGCCGGTTTCTAGATGTCGGGCCGGATGTGCGGCGGTTTCTATGCAACAAGGATTCGGGAATGCGATTTGCACGGCGGGATTTGCATTCCATTCACAGTTCATACAAGGAAGGATCGATTATGACAAACAAAAGTATCGTGCTAACTGAAGCAGACTTTGATCGTCTTCAATGGCTGATCGACTCGTTGCGAGTGCAGTGTCATCGCGATGCTGAGCGCCTTGATGAGCTGGAGGCAGAGCTGATGCGAGCCACCGTAGTGGAGTCCTGCAAGGTGTCTGGAGATGTAGTCACGATGAACTCGCGAGTTCGGATTAAAGACCTCAATACCGGCCGTGAGCTTGCGTATCAGATTGTCTTTCCGAAAGACGCGAATGTAGCGAAGAACCGAATCTCCGTGCTGGCGCCAATTGGAACAGCGCTGCTTGGAAATAGAGTCGGCGCCACAGTCAAATGGCGGGTTCCTTCAGGGCTTCGGCGGTTCGTCGTTATGGCTGTAGATTACCAACCTGAGTCGGCCAAGACAGCAGCCTGAAACGGAAATCTGCAGGAGAACAAACGGGCCGGCGCAGAATCTGGCCCGGCGCAAAGATTTGAAAGCTGGGCTCCAAACAACAAGGAGGATTCGAGATGATATATGCCCCAACGAAAGCAATCGATTCTGGGAGCACGATTGATGAAGTGTCCATAAGACAACTGCGACTGTGGAGCGCTCCCGAAATCATTATGGTTGCGACGAATCTAAGGGATGATCTGACGATTCTTCCCCATGCAATTGTGCAGGCGAGGCAAAGCAGCGCGAAGATCCTGCTCGTTCACGTTGATGAAGTTTCAAGCCATCAATCAAGACTTCATAATTCGTGGTATCAGCAGCCCACCACCAGACACAGCGCAGTACGAGCGACGCTTGATCGTATGGCTCAGCAGCTTCGCTGGGTTGGAATCACGTGCGAAGCGACCGTTCTGCATGGGAATCCGGAGGAGGAGCTTCCGCTGTTTGCCAAGACACACAGCATCGATCGCCTACTCATGGGATTTGGAGATGACCCCGATCTCACCGCATCTCGCAACCGGTCCTTTGCCGAGCGAATCCTGCCCGCCATGAAGGTTCCGGTATGCGTGATTGGCAGAAATGTGAGTCTCTCGTCACCGAACGGATTCAAAGCTAAGAACATCACGCTGGCTGTGTCGCTGAATTCGGATTGTCACGCTCAGCTAGGCTTTGCTTCCCGGCTCGCACAGGAGATGCACGCGAACCTCTCAGTTCTTCATGTCGCCAAATGTCGAGATTCCAGGCTGGATAAGTCCGAACATCTCCCGAATGAGGTGATGGCGCGCCTTCCGCTCAAAGCCTGGCGAGAGGCCGAGCTGTTCTGCCCAACCGAAATCGGGGTCCGTGAAGGAGATCCGGCCATGGAGATACTTAAGCACACTTCCTCGCAAAAAGAGGGAGCAATCATCCTTTGCTCAGCTGGGATTGCATCTGCACGGCAGAGGTGGAGGAATAGCATAAGCCACCGAGTGCTGACTGAGGCTCGATATCCGGTCTTCATCGTTGAAACACGAGCAGCAGTCATGGCAGATTCCAGGAAAATGCCGGTCTTCAGTGACAGTCAACAAACGTTTTGCGAAGAGATCGGCTAACATCTGCCGGACCGCAGAACGTTAAAACGAGGTCGAGAAAGGCAAGGAGGAATCATGCAGATTGCGATGCACAATTACGGTGCTGATCTTGTCGCGGCTTTGACCGTGTACGTTGAGCGGCGGGTTCGATTTGCGCTCGTTCGTTTCGGCGGACGGGTAGGCCAGGTTAAGGTGCGCATATGCGCCGATAGCCCCGCAGAGAATCGCTGTCGTATCAGCGTCGAAATTCTGCCTTCCGGCCGTATAGAGGTCGAGGAATGTGACTCTGACTTGTTTGCCGCAATTGACCACACGACCGGGAGACTTGGACGACTGTTCGGACGCGAATTGGAGAGATTAAGAGACGGCAGAGTAGGCCGCGAGTCCGTTCGACTGGTGGCCTGACCCGATGCTTTAGAAAGCCGCGTAGCGAGAACGGAGTGCTCGGTGCGACTTGGAGCCAACATTCGATCGTGCTCGTACACTCGATCTATTCGTGCAATTTAGCCATTGAAGGCGACGTAGCAACACTATCCATCAGCTTGTGACCTGATCATCATGAGAAGCATCTTGGATTTGGTACGAGCCTTCAAGGCGTGCGGATGATTTGCAGGCATGAGAAGGAGGTGTCCCACTTCGACATTCAACGGCTTTCCATCAATCGAGATCTCCATCTGGCCTTCGAGCATAAGGGTCAAAGCATCAAAGGGAGCCGTATGCTCGCTCAATCCCTGGCCTTCATCGAAAGCGAACAGGGTGATTGTCCCGGCATCACGTCCGATAAGGACTCGGCTGACAATCGAACCTTCCTGGTAATTGACTAGTCCTGCCAGCAGAACTGGATCTGCGGCTTGAACGTCTGTTCTTGCTTTCGTATCGCTCATGAACTCTCCCTTTATCCAGAACATCGAACTTGCTGCTCATTGTACCGGGAACTCGGCGATACATTGAGGGATCTGAATCGCAAGATTTAAGAGGAAGTGCGTCTCGAGAATAACGTCCTGTTCAATCGAGCGCTTCGGTTTTCGAATGTGCGGAAGTGAGAAAGAGGGTTTTACGGTGATATGTTAAGAAACGCAACTGCTACTGAATCTAATTTCATCTGCCGCTACTCGCCCGGAAACGCCCGACTGGCCACGAGAATTCCAAATCCAACACCCCAACAGAAGCCCACAGCAATGAGCCGAAGGCGATCAGACCCGTGAACTGCGTTGAGGCGCGGGTTGTCCAGCGTGTTCATGAACACAAACGCCCCAAAGAGGAGGAGGAAGGCGGCGACCGCCATTCTTCGCTTATGCATCAAATCCTCCTGAAAGTATCAACAGCTTACACCCCTTGCGCGAGGAGGCCCAACGGCTGAATCCACCCCACCCCTTCGCCAATGAGTTTTTCTTTTTTCGAGAGGGTCGCCCGCGTGACCGTTCCGGGAGGTAAGAGCAAAGGTCATAAATCATCGCCGCCCTCAATCAGAAAAATGACACCGCTGGAGGGGAAACTGAAACGGGCGATGCAAAAGAGCGGCGTGGCTTCTACGACTTTTGCGCCGCTTCCCAGCTCCGAACCTTGAGAGACTCTCGCACATAATCGCCGCATAAACTCCTCGACGGCGATCGGACAATTGCAGTGACGGTGCTCGCGCCCCTTGTTCTTGTGCTTACATTTCTTCAGATGCATTCTAAAAATCGTGAGCATGCTTTGGACGATGACATGCAAGGCACACGGAGTACACACGCCACTTTCGCGCTCGCTGCAAACTATTGTTTTTAAATAGGCTTGGATGGTGGCCAGGGACGGGATTGAACCGCCGACGCCGGCCTTTTCAGGGCCGCGCTCTACCACTGAGCTACCTGGCCTCAGTGAAGACTTTCAGTTGCGAATCCTGTGCGGAATCCGGCTCTGCCGGCGATTGGCGGGGTACCCGAACAGTGTCCTGCAACGACTCACGTAGTATAGCAATTCGCCATTCGTGACGCCAAACTGCGGATGACATTGTAGTTCTGGCCTTGCAAGCACCACTTCTGAGTTCGCAAGGGGTGCTGGCAATCTCCGGTTTCGAAAGCGTTGGCGATCGGACCTATTCATGTGCGTACTGCGGCATTCGATCCACCGGTGTTAACCTTTCCACAGCCGTAGCCACCCTCATTATGTCGATCAACAGACCAACTCGCCGCGAATTTCTCGTTGCGGGTTCCACTGCCGCCCTCGCTGCGACAGTACCGGCGAATGCATCGAACGCAGAGTCCAATTCAAGCGCGACGCCGGGGGAAAACGTACCTCTTCCTTTTTCGACGAACGACCTGCTGCAAGCCGGGCAGCAGCGGACCTTCAACGGTGACCGCGCGACGCAGGTAGCCATGCCGATCGGAGGGTTGGGAGCCGGATGCGTATGCATTAACGGTTCGGGAGGATTGCAGGACTTTTCCATTCGCACGCGGCCGGAAACCACTGCGCTTCCCGCGGGATTCACATCGAATTCGCCCGAGGCTGCCTTCGCAATCTTGCGCATCAAGGGCTCACCCGCGGTCACCAGGATGATTGAGGGGCCTTTCCCTCCTTTCAAAATATTCGACCAGGGGCTTCAAGGACAGGGCCTCAGGCGCAGCGGGGCGGAAGGCTTCCCGCGATTTGAAAAGTGCAACTTCCGCGGTGAGTTTCCGTTCGCGGAGATTCGTTTTGCCGATCAGTCCATCCCGCTGGATGTGTCGCTAATTGCGTGGAATCCATTCATCCCTCTCGATGACAAGGCCTCCGGAATTCCATGCGCCATCCTCGAATACACATTGCACAACCCGTCTTCGAAGGCCGTGGAATACGAGCTTTCGTTTCATCTCTCGCACCTTGCGCCCGGTTGCCGTCCTGACCAGGCGGCTAGCGCGAATGCGGTAATTCCGGGGAAAGGCGCATATCTTTTCAATCGCGAGGCGACCAACGCAGAGGGGTTCGGAAGCGCGGCTCTGACCGTGATTGGAGCCAAGCCGCGGATCAAGGCCATGTGGCTGCGCAGCCCAGGATGGGAGTTCGACTCGCTGTCGGCGCTGTGGCGCGAAGTCTCGACAGGGGCGTTCACAACCAACGATGGCTCGAATACCGTCGACAATGCTGGGCGCAATGGTGCGTCGATTCTTCTGGATGGGCGACTCGAGGCTGGCGAATCCCACACGCATCCAATTGTCATCGCGTGGCACTTCCCGAATTGTTATTTGCGCGAAGGTGGAGTTGCCCACACAGAGAATTCGTCCGTTATTGAAGGTCAGCCAGGGTGCCGCACGGTTCCGGCGGATACGCCTCCGCCGTGGCATCCGTTCTACTCGACACTCTGGAAGGACGCGCGCGAAGTAGCAGCGTACATCGAACAGAACTTTACATCGCTTCGCATGCGAACCGTTCAGTTCAAGAACGCGCTCTTCAGTTCGAGCTTCCCGTCCTATGTGCTGGACGCCGTTTCGGCGAATCTAGCGATCCTGAAAGCGCCCACCATTTTGCGGCAGGCGAATGGCAATGTATGGGGATGGGAGGGGTGCTTCCCGGATGCCGGTTGCTGCCACGGATCGTGCACGCATGTTTGGAATTATGCGCAGGCGATGCCGCACCTGTTTCCGGCTCTGGAGCGCACGCTGCGCGATCTGGAGCTTGCGCGGTCTATGGACGAGCGCGGCCACGTGAACTTTCGCGGCGCAATCCCGGATGGGCCGGTGGATCACACGGGGCCGGCCGCTGCCGATGGACAACTCGGTGGCATTATGAAGGTCTACCGCGACTGGCAGATCTCAGGAGACGCGGCGTGGCTGAAACGAATGTACCCGCTGGCCAAGCGGTCCATAGACTATTGCATCGCCACCTGGGATCCCGATCATCAGGGAGGATTGTTCGAGCCGCACCACAATACCTATGACATTGAGTTCTGGGGTCCCGACGGCATGTGCACCAGCATCTATCTCGGTGCCGTGTCGGCAATGGCGAGGATGGCCAGCGCTGTCGGTGAGTCGAGCGATGCTGAGCAGTACTCCGCGATCGCGCAGAACTGCGCGAAGTTCATGGACTCGGCGCTGTTCAACGGCGACTACTATCAGCAGAAAGTCGAGTTCCAGAGTCTCCGTGACAAATCCTTCGCGCAGTCAATCGCGCACGTGGATGAAAAGAGCAGCGAGATGCAGCAACTGCTCAAACGCGAAGGCCCGAAATATCAGTACGGCTCAGGGTGCCTTTCAGATGGAGTGATCGGCGCGTGGATGGCAAGTATTTACGGCATCGAAACTCCGCTGGCGCAGAAGAATGTGCGTGCGACACTGCAGGCGATCTTTCGGAACAACTTCAAAACCGATCTCAGCCAGCACGCGAATGCACAGCGCCCGGGGTATGCCATGGGGCATGAACCAGGATTGCTCCTATGCAGTTGGCCCCGGGGCGGCAAGCCAACATTGCCTTTTGTCTATTCCGATGAGGTGTGGACGGGAATTGAGTACCAGGTCGCATCCCACCTGATCCACGAGGGAGTCGTCGAAGAGGGCCTCACGATCGTGCGCGCGCTGCGCAACCGTTACGACGGGCGTACACGCAATCCGTGGAACGAGTACGAATGCGGAAACTGGTATGCGCGCGCGATGTCGAGCTTTGCTCTGGTCGGAGCGCTTTCGGGGTTCCGCTACTCGGCGGTGGATCGGACTTTGCACTTCGGCCCTAAGCTCAAAGTGCGGCCTTTCACGAGCCTCTTTTCGACCGCATCGGGGTACGGAACCATCGCACTGGATGGGCGCAATGTCACGGTCAGCGTCATCGAGGGCGAGCTGCCGATTGAGAAGCTGCTATTTACGGATGGTGATGGCACACGCGAAGTCGACTGGAAGACGACCGCACGGACCGGCTCTCCCGCCGTGAAGAACCTCTGATCTCGTGCCCGCGTTTATGTCGCATTTTCGATCGTTACCGATTACCTTCGGGTAGGCCTTTGCATTGAACTTTGGTTTAAATCAAGATTTAAAATGCTACACTTCGCGCGTGGAGAGAACGCACGAATGAACCCCCATCCCTATCAGAATGCTTACGATACGGCCATCCATGAACTGACGCAGATCACCGCGACATTCGAAAAGCTGCGCATGCGCAAGGGGCAAATTGAGAGCCTTATTCAGGCTCTTCAGCCCTTCTTCGGAGAGCAACAGGTTGCAGCCCCCAGCCTGGAACCAGCCGAATTCGCCGTTCCGGAACTTGCCGCAACAAGTACTGAGCCTCCGGCGGGGTATTCGTTCCGTGACGTCCCCAATCCCTTGCCGGATGTGTCTGAAACAGCGGGAGATCCGTTCCAGCGAAGAGTGAAAGCCACTTTTCGCTTCAAAGGGCTGGCGACACAGCGGTCTTAAAGGGCCGGCAACACAGCGGTCTTATTATTGATCAGCTTCCGTATCGAAACCGAACGATCCAACATCCTGGCGTTCAGCCGATCCGCAACCCAAGGTCCCTTTTCTCGGAGGTGATAGGTTCGGATCGCGTCCCTGGGAAAAACGAGACAGTCTCGACCGCTGGGTGTTCTGAAGCATCCGGTAGATCCGACGCTGCGTTGACCATGTTCTGCAAAGCCTGTAAACTACTCTAGTTTGGCGATTCCTGCCTGTCGCTGCGGAGCCAACCGCTCGCCCGGGGAACTTTTCGGCGCTCGAGCGTACCGCAGGACGGAAGTATCCGCCCGAGCAATTCAAGGTTGAGAGCATACACCCGCTCGTTGCGCGTGCGTTTGCTCTGGAGGATTTATGTACGCGGTCATTCGTACCGGTGGCAAGCAGTATCGAGTCGCACCAGGCGACGTGGTCAAGATTGAGTCGGTCGGGACCGATCAGCAGACGCTTGAGTTTGCCGACGTTCTCGCCTTCAGCGGCGAAGCAGGCAGCCTAGCAAAGCCATCCAGCGCGAAGGTGACGGCAGAAGTTCTCGGCCAGGGCCGCGGAGACAAGGTGCTCGTCTTCCATCTCAAGCGGAAGAAGCAGTACAAGAAGCTGCAGGGGCACCGTCAGAATTTCACCGAGGTCCGGATCAAGACGATCGAAGCCGATGGTGTGACCTACACGGAAAAGAAATAGCTTTCAGAGGGGATTGAGAAATGGCACATAAAAAGGGTGGAGGCAGCTCTACAAACGGACGTGATTCAAATGCGCAGCGGCTGGGTGTAAAGGCCTTTGCCGGTCAATTGGTCACGGGTGGATCGATCATCATGCGTCAGCGCGGAACCAAAATCAAGCCCGGCGCTAACGTCGGAATTGGCTCTGATGACACACTCTTTGCCAAGGTCTCCGGCCGGGTGAAGTTCAGTGATCATGGGAACCGCGGGCGTTTTGCCTCGATTGAGCCGGTTTCTGCCGAGTAGGCATGATTCGTTAGTCTGAAGGCCACGGTTCGCCGTGGCCTTTTCCTTTTCTCGTCATCGATCCGAATTGGAGCGTCAGTGGACGATGATCACGACGATCAACACGACAAGTGCGATCACGATAAGGGCTAGCTCAGGCTTGGTCAACGCGCCGGCCGCAAACTTCTGTTGTGCATCCGCGGAACGGACCGCGAGACTCGCAAGCTCTTGATCGGAGAGAGAAGGAACAGCGGTCTTCACCTGCTCAGGATTGTAATGAGCATCGCGCATCGCCCGATCGGCAACGGGGCTGCTCAAGAAATCTGTGACCGTCTCAATGTTCTTCTGCCGCGCCGACGCTGCATCAGTCATCTGCTTCTGCATTGCTTGCGGAGAGATCAGATGGTCCTGCGCGGGAACCGCCGCGAAAGCATCAGCCGGCAGCGACATCAGGCACATAAGGGCGGAGGGAACGACGGCACGCAATGAAATAGCCTTTAGGATTGTTGGTTTCACATGGACTCCTGAGATGTTTACGTTCCGGTAGCTTGAGATGCTGAGGGAAGAGGCTGAGTTTTCCGGGCAGGAAGCACAGGCGTACGCGGCCAAATACCTGGCTTGATTAACCCGCTAGATCGCAAGGCTTGAATTCAGGACCAATCACTGAACAAAGACAGATGCTCGCTAAATCGGGTGAGACGCGAGCAACTCTGGTAATTGCCGGAAACGCGAAATATGCGGCCGGGCACAAGTACCATCAAGCAGGCCTTCTGGCTGTGAGCGTCCCAGCAGCGCGACGGCTGTGAGAAGCGACGGGCTTGCGCTCGGAAACGTCATGTGAATCCAACGGCCTGTCAGAAACCACGGCTATCCGCCGGTGTTCTTTGAACGAAGCGAGACGGGTAGGCTCGCACACATGAGCGGCTTCTATTCGCTCGAGATCGGCTTCCCATGTAGAGGAGCCTATTGTTGCAAAGCATCTGCGGCAGATGGAATCGATGACTCCATTTTTGTTCATGCGGTGGGGAAACTCGGAGTGTGCGAAATGATTTGAGACCATCTTGGGGACCCCTGAAACTAACGCGAGGAAGTCCAGAATACCTCCGTTTCTGACACGCAGGTAACTGGGAAAAACCCGGGAAAGGATGCGTTCAACGCCATCCTTTGTGGATTTTCTGCAATGGTTAGGGCCGCATAAGATTGCGCGTTGACATCTCCTATTCGGCTGATCAGGCGAAACGCCGCGGCGAGAACAAGTGAATGGAATGCTTTGCGGAGCCCTTCGTGGAGAGGTCGGCTAGAATTTCGCCGACCACGGGAGCGAACTTGAAACCGTGCCCGGAGAAACCGCAGGCGACCGTGCATGACGGAAATCGCGGGTGGGGGCCGATGATGAAGTGTTCATCGGGACTCATCGTGTAGAGGCAGGTCTTTGCGCGGACCGGTGCTCCGGCAATCGAATGAATGCGAGTGCTAAGAGCGTCGATGATCTGGCGAATGTCAGAGTCGTGAATAGCGCGGTCGACGTTTTCGGGAGTGCACTCCGTCTCGCTGCCGTGAATGGCAACCTTGATGCCGCCGGAGGGGCCGTCGATTGCCGGAAAGCCGTAGGAAGCAAAGCCGCTGGTCGGGTTTTCAGCGATGAATACAGGAAAGTTGGAAGGTAGAAAGGACTCGATGCCGCCAACGGGCAGAATCCATGCCGTGACCTGGCGCGTGACACGAAGCGGAAAGCACGAAGCAAGAGTTTCATTCGCCCATGGTCCGGCCGTGATCACCAGATGGCCGGCGGCGTAGTTGCCTCGTGAGGTCTGGACCACCGCATGGCCATTCTCAGCAGACCAGGAGAGAACCTTCTCGTCGCAGTGGAGTACTGCTCCGGCACGCGATGCGGCCTCGAACTGGGCGCGAATGCAATCCTCGGGGATGAGATACCCGGCCTGACGTTCCAGGACTCCGAGATCACCGGGCAGAGGCGAGAAGGCAGGAATGCGACTGCGAAGGGCGGGCGGTTCGAGGAGGTCGACGCGGATGTTGTGTTCTCCAGCTGCCGCTATCGTGCGGGATATGAGTTCGCCTGAACGGCTGCCGATGACGAGTCCTCCCGTGGTGTGTATCAGGCGCTTGCCGGTCTGGCTCTCAAGCTCGCGCCACAGTTCGTATGCGCGGATTACAAGAGGGATGTAGTCCGGGCTTTCGAAATAGGCTTGTCTGATAATCCTGGAGCCTCCATGCGAAGAGCCCCGGTCGTGAGGCGGCGTGAACTGGTCAAGCCCCAGAACGCGCCGGCCGCGCTGGGCGAGGTGCTGCGCAGCCGCGCTGCCCATGGCTCCAAGGCCGAGGATGATTACATCGAAGGACATAGCTGAACGGGAGACTCAGTGCCGAGTATAGATGGGGCTGTGGCAGGAACCGGCGGTCAGACCTCGCTCGCTGAGCTACGCTCGAAGAGCCCATCAATGAAACTGTCGAGGTTGCCCGTATCGGCGGGAGCAGAGGAAGACCACGGCGGCAGGTAATGCGGATTGATGATTGAAAGAGTTTCGTTAACAAAGATGCCATGATGAGGTTGCATGCCCTGGCGCAGAACGTCGCGCGGCAACGTCTCTGCATGATACTGACAGATGCCACCCATTTCTGGATGCCCGCGTATGAACTCCTCAAGCCGCCATTCATATTCAAGGAGCTTCGACAGGTCTTTGGCAGGGCCGAATTCCCAGGTCATGTCGCCTGTCGCCCAAAGGCCGTCGTACCCGTCTCGCAATGCTGCATCGAGGGCACGTTCGAGCGTTTGAATCATCCGGGTAACGTCAAATTCCCACTCCCCGAGAAGGTGACTCTGATTGGAGGAAAGCACCAGGCTCGCTTTGGCGATCTCACTCTCAACATCGATACCGTCAGCCGCAAGCTGCGACTTCATGCCGGCGACCATTGGACGGCTGTTGAGATAAAGGCACCGGCGATTCTGCTTCAACTTCTCGCCCAAAGCACGTGCGACCTGGGGAATATGGCGCGAAGGAGGACCTTCATAGATCAGACATTGGTGGCGGGGAGCGGCGGTACCCATGCAGAACGTCATTATAGCCTGAGATTTAATCTTCGCTCACAAAGAGCCCATCTGTGATGCTTGAGCAGAAAAGGGCCGAACCCTGGAGGGGCTCGACCCTTCTAACTTGCATTGCTCCCCTACGACTTCGACTCACTCTGCAGATTGCGCGTGAGGACCTTTTCGACCACGCGCTCGACATCTGTAAGGAAGAATCCGTTGGCAGGCTGACGTACGGCAACCTTGGTTCCATGGCCAAGTGCGGAAGCGATTTCGTTCCAGCGATAAATGGTAGAACTCGCAGGCATCACTACCGGCTTACGAGCGCGCTCTGGCACTGCGCAATGAGCAGCCCAGCCGCCGATGGTGAGCAGGATGATGCCCTGATACCCGAACTGGAATGGCGTGGTGAGCGTGGAATAGGAAGAGGTAAGAGCGGAGAATATCAGATCGTTCGCCGACATCAGACCGAAGCCGAGTCCGAATCCGAACGCCAGGTCGCGAAATGAGAGCTGCAGTGCGTTAATGCACAGGCAGAGGAACGCGAGCAGGCACAGTTCGAGAATGCTGACCGACCGCATCAGGGCGAGAGCGAAATCGGGCAGAAGCGCGAGGCTGGGATGGGTGTAGGAAACTGAGCCAAGGCTCGCAACCGCGGAGACGAGCGCGACCCAGCGGAATACAACGGTGCCCAATCGCATGAGACCGGAAAAGGACGAGAGCACCGAACGGAAGATTTCAAGTGTTACGAAAAATAGAGAGATAGCACTGGCAATATAGACAGCCCAATACGGGTAGAAATAGACCGCGTAGAGCTGATGTCCCCATGGTTGCGCCTGAATATATAAGAGCCCCAGCAGGACAGGCATCGAGCCAAGCCGGAGCATTAGATATAGATTTAGTGCCGGAAAGCGCTTCTGTAGACCCTTCTTCCAAAACAGGAAGCCCAGGGTCGCCCAGAGCAGGAACTCTGCCACGCTCATCGCCGACATCCAGAAATTCAAAGGCATACGAGGCCCTTTCTATCCTGAGGGTTCTCTCAGAATAGACTTGAGCGGGCTTCGGCAGCAAATGAAAACAGAGGTATCCCGTGTAGCACTTTGGTGCTAGAGGGAATAGAAGGACCGGGCCGCCGCTACTTCTGCGTGGGGCAGATCCCAGGTCCGCAGAGCGGAACCGGAAGTCCGGCGGTCGCTGACTGGTGGCTCGGAACGATGTGTTTCGGGTTCGATGACACGGAAGCAGCGGCAGCGCCGGCAACAACTACGGAGAGCACGAAAACGCGGAAAACGAGTTTCATATCTGGTTACCCCTTGCGGAAAAGCCTTGAGATTTCGGTTGACAGATGACACATTCATGTTAGTTCATCTTCATACCTAAGTCCAGCATTTTCAGCTACATCGAAAGTATCGCACTTTTAAGTGACAAAAGTAACATTATTCTTCGGTAATCTACCTATCGGTAACCTATTTAGTTACCAACCTGCGCGTCGGTAATGGAGGGATTACAGCCCGGTTTTCAAGAGCGCAGCATGGTAAAATGGACCGTAGCAGAGTTCGCAACAAGCCCTCGACTTTCAATCGGTTAATCCCCAAATCTGGACCCGAATCGGGGTTCTTGTCTGCCGGCAGCATGACCGCCAAAAGGCGAAAATTCTGCGAAACGGAAAATTATGGCGACTAACGGCAACGGTAACGGCGACTACACAGGCGAAAATATCAAAATTCTGGAAGGGCTCGAGGCTGTCCGGCTTCGCCCGGCCATGTACATCGGCTCCACGGGGGAGATGGGACTCCATCACCTTGTTTACGAAGTAGTAGACAACTCCGTGGACGAAGCGTTGGCTGGATTCGCCTCAAAAATCGACGTCACGATTCACGTCGACAACTCCATCACCGTGGTCGACGACGGTCGCGGCATTCCAGTCGACACGAAAACCCTGCCGAACGGCGAAGTGATGCCAACGGTCCAGGTAGTGCTCACAAAGCTGCATGCCGGTGGGAAGTTCGATTCTTCCACCTACAAAGTCTCCGGCGGCCTTCATGGCGTGGGCGTGAGCTGCGTCAACGCGCTGTCGCAGGAGTTCAACGTCGAGATCTGGCGCGATGGACACACCTGGGAAATGGACTTCAGCTGCGGCGATCCAACCAGTGACTTGCGCAAGACCGGCGTGAGTAAGAAGCGCGGCACGAAAATTCATTTCCTGCCAGACAAGTCGATTTTTGCGTCAACAGAGTACAACTACGACACCCTCGCCCAGAGGCTGCGAGAACTCGCCTTCCTGAACAAGGGTCTTGAAATCACGCTCACGGACGAGAGGACGATCGATCCCAAGACAGGCGACTCGAAGCATGCGGAGTTCAAATACGCCGGCGGTATCGCGGAGTTCGTGAAACATCTGAATCGCGGTAAGTCTGTTCTCCACGAGAAGCCGATTCTGATGGAAGCGCAGCGCGACAAGGTTGAAATCGAGATCGCGCTGCAGTACAACGACAGTTACTCTGAATCGGTTTTCAGTTTTGCAAACAACATCAATACGGTCGATGGAGGAAGCCATCTTTCTGGTTTCCGTACCTCACTGACACGTACGATCAACGCCATTGGACAACAGCTTGGGCTGTTCAAGGATGTGAAGGAAAACCTGAGCGGCGATGATGTTCGCGAAGGACTGGTAGCCGTCGTCAGCGTGAAGCTGCCGCAGCCGCAGTTCGAAGGCCAAACGAAGGGCAAACTGAATTCCGATATTGCCGGAGTGGTGCAGGCGTTTGTGAACGAACGCCTTGGCGCGTACCTCGAGCAGAACCCGCCAGTGGCCCGCAAGATCATCAACAAGGCGATCGAAGCAGCACGCGCTCGTGAGGCAGCCCGGAAGGCGCGGGACCTGACGCGCCGCAAGGGTGCACTGGACGGTGGCGGACTGCCGGGCAAACTGGCAGACTGCTCCGAGCGCAATCCCGACCGCTGCGAGCTCTACCTCGTCGAGGGTGAAAGCGCAGGCGGTACGGCCAAGCAGGGGCGTGATCGGCGCTTCCAGGCCATTCTTCCGCTGAAGGGCAAGATTCTGAATGTGGAGAAGGCCCGGTACGACAAGATGCTCGGGCACGAAGAAATACGCGCCATGATTACCGCACTCGGAACCGGCATCGGCAAAGACGATTTCGATCCAGCCAAACTTCGCTACAGCAAAATTATTTTGATGACCGACGCCGACGTTGACGGATCGCACATCCGCACGCTTCTGCTCACGTTCTTCTTCCGCCATATGACAGAGCTGATCAAGAGAGGCAACATTTACATCGCACAGCCCCCCCTGTTCAAGATCAAGAAGGGCAGATCAGAGCAGTACGTGAAAGACGAACGCGAACTGAATCGAGTGGCCATCAAGCGTGCATCAGAAGGAATGATCGTTCGACACGGCGAGAACGCCAGCCACATCGACGGCGGTGAACTCACACGCTTTATGGGCTACCTGAACGAATACCTCGGGTTTGTAGAGAAAGTTGACAAGCGCATTCGCAACGAGCAGATCACCGAACTGATCGCTCGCGCGGAGCTGGCGCATCGGGCAGATTTTACCTCGGCGAGCGGCAACGCAGCTCCCGCAAAGCTCAAACAGTTGTACGAGCAACTCGTTAAGCATGCCGACGAATTCCACATCAAGGTGAATAAGCCGAGCGAGGACGAGGAGCATCATACCTGGTCCGTCTGCTACACCGACGGGCAAGGCGCATCTCGATGCATCGACTGGACAATGGCCTCAAGTCCCGAATTTCGCCAGATGATGTCGAAGTACTCGCAAATCAGCCAGTATCTGGAGCCGCCCTTCCTGATCGAATACGCCACCAAAGGCGCTCAAGATACAGCGGCAGAAGAGCCGGAAGGCACTGAGTTCGAAGAAGGCCAGACACCGGCGAAGGTGAAAGCCGAAGCCAAGGCTGCGCGGAAGACTTCGCGCATTTTGCAGGAACCCGTTGAGAAGGAGACAGCGCGCGAGCTGTTCGCCTTCATCGTGGAACAGGGCAAGAAGGACTACGACGTACAGCGCTACAAGGGGCTGGGTGAGATGACCTCTCCGCAGCTCTGGGAGACCACGATGGATCCCGAGCGGCGGACGCTGCTTCAGGTCAAACTTGAGGACATCGCCGAAACAGAAACCATCTTCACCACCCTGATGGGTGAAGACGTGGAATCACGGCGCAAATTCATCGAGGACAATGCCCTCGACGTGAAGAACCTGGACATCTGATCGGATCTAATTATTATTATTGTCAAGGAAAGAAACGAGTGCCTCATCATTGATACCGGAGAAATTCTGCGCATCTGTGGACCGTCATGTAATTGCGATTCCACCGGTGAGCAATTTCCTTACGACCGCTGCCGACCGGCGGCCCTTCTCCTTAGAACGCCTTGAGGAGTTCAGCAGATCCGAAGTGGGTTCCGGAGACGAAGTTCAGCAGAGGACCGAAGCTCCAGGCGGCAGGTTTACCCAAAAAGTGAAGACCTGGAACGGAAGATTCCAAAGCTCGAGCCAGAATCGGATAACCTCCGCAACTCCGTAAAGAATCCGTCAGTGAGCGATCAAAAAAGCTGTAGCGTGAAACATCCGCGCAGTAGCCGGTAGCCACGATCACGTGATCGACCGTACGTTCGGTAGAGTCGTTGAGCTTGAGCTTGACCTTGTCTCCTTTGATCTCCACCGAGGTGACACGGGAGTCGAGGGTCATCGGTACCGAGGCGAGGTAAGGCTTTTGCCACCCGGTGCCTGCAGGGCGAACGGCGCGATGGCCGATGGGATCCTGGAGACTGCGCGGTAACCGGCGGAAGAGATTTGGAAAGCCGACAAGCCGGCTGATTCCGGCCGGGCCCACATCAAAATTTGAATAGAGGCACCACGACAGGAAGCCTAGCCTATGCAACCACGCATTCTGGCCGACCCACCGGATGGCTTTCTGCCGCCCGATCACCTCGACATTCGCTTCAAACGAGGTGAGAATTCGCGCGGCATCGAGTGCGCTCTGTCCGCTTCCAATCACCGCAACCTGCAGGCCTCGAAAGCGGCTGAGGTCTTTGTGATCTGAAGAGTGCGTCACATGAGATTTCGGCTTGCCTTCAAACTCCCGTGGCACCCATGGAAAATGAGCTATTCCAGTCGCAACAACTACGCGCCGCGCTTTGAAAAGCGATCCGTTATCCAAGGACACCTTGAACCCCGTCCCGTTCTTCTCCACCTTTCTGACTTGAGCACGCTGCAAGTGCGGCAAAGCCTTCTCCTGATACCACCGTCCATAGTCGACAAAGTGCTGGAGGGGAATGGGCTGCTCAAATTTGGCGCCCGTGTCTGCCTTGAAATGATCAAGCGTCAGCTTGGAGCCAGGATCGGAGATGTGCGAGGCAGCCCAATTGGAGCGAAGATACATTCCGGCCGGCATGTGATCTCGCCAGAAACTCATCGGATCGCCGAAGATTCCAACGCCAACCCCTTTGTTCTTCAGATAAGCACCGGATGAAAGTCCAAAAGGCCCTGCGCCGACGATAGCGACATCAATATCCATCGTTTGATTGTCTCCGATCGCTACATTGTAAAGAGACCAGCGCAAAGGCGAATCCTACATAGGTCAGGGGCAGGGGTTACGATTGTCGTGCCCTATGGGTATTACTTAAAGGGTATAGACCCCTCCGGTTTCCGCCCGCGCCGGGTGTTTGGTGAGAGGGCGAACGTCCTTACCTATATCATTCGTTTGGGACATTACCCCGGATGGTGAACGTTGAGTTTTCTTCAAACGAAAAGCAGCTGCCGGCTCTTCATTCAATCAACAATCGCTTGCCTTCTTCTCGCTACAACTTTGGGCATTCAGGCCCATGCTCAAGTAGAGTATGTTGACCCCACGATCGGAAATGTCGGAATTCTTCTCGTGCCTACCCGGCCCGCTGTCTACCTTCCCAACAGCATGGTGCGCGTCTATCCCATGCGCGACGACGCGCTGGACGATCGCATCAACTCATTTCCGCTCACCATCAGCTCTCATCGCCAGCCGGAGCTGTTCAGCATCATGCCCGGAGACGGCAGTCCCGCCGCATACGATCAGGAGATCACTACCCCTTATTACTACTCCGCGCGATTCGACTCTTCCCTGCTCCACACAGAATTCACGCCGACGGAGCGTTGTGGCTACTTTCGCTTCACGTTTCCGAAGGGCAACGCGTCCGTGGTGGTTGCGAATCGCCAACAAGGCACCCTTCACGAGGCAAGCAAAGGCGCGATAACCGGTCAGGAATCAATAGACGGTCTGACGGCCTACATTTATGGAGAATTCAGCGCGCCGATCAAGATCGAAGCTGGAACCGCAACCAAAGGGAGCCGCTTGACTGCAACGGCTGAGGCGACGACGCTCGAGTTTCGGTATGGCGTCTCATTCATCAGCGTTGAGCAGGCCGAGAGGAATCTTCGTAACGAGATTCCTGACTGGGCATTCGATCGTATTAAGGACGCCGCGAAGGCTCGCTGGAATGAGACTCTCGGCAGAATCTCTGTCGAAGGGGGCAGTGAGGCTCAACGCAGAGTTTTCTATACCGCCCTCTATCGTTGCTTCGAACGGATGATCAATATCAGCGAAGACGGCCAGTACTACAGCGCTTTCGACCACAAGGTTCACCGAGATTCTCGGCCTTTCTATGTCGATAACTGGCTGTGGGACACCTTTCGCGCACTGGAGCCGCTGCAGACGCTGCTCAACCCCGATGTGCAAGCGGACAAGATCCAGTCGTATGTCCGCATGTATCAGCAGTCAGGCATCATGCCGACCTTCGCTCTTGCGCAGGGAAACAACGCCTGCATGAACGGTAATCACTCCGCGCCGTGGTTCGCCGATGCCTGGTTCAAAGGCGTGCACAATTTCGACCTCGCAACGGCTTACCAAGGTATCCGCAAGCGATCGCTGGAAGACACTCTGCTTCCGTGGCGCCTCGGTCCGAAAGGACCGCTCGACGATTTCTATAACGCTCACGGATACATGCCCGCGCTCCGACCGGGCGAAAAGGAGACCGACCCGCACGTACATCCTTTTGAGAAGCGCCAGCCGGTCCCGGTCACGCTCGAAAACAGCCTGGATGACTGGGAGATCGCGCAGCTTGCGCGTGAGTTAAAGAAGCCGGAAGACGAAAGGTTGTTTCTCGGCCGTGCAGCAAATTACAAAAATCTTTTCCGTGCCGACAAAGAGCTGATGTGGCCGAAAGACGCGGACGGCAAGTGGATCGAGCCGCTTGATCCGAAATTTGGCGGCGGCATGGGCGGCCGCGACTATTACGACGAGAACAACGGCTACACTTACACATGGGACGTCGATCAGGACTTCAGCGGACTGTTCACCCTGATGGGTGGCGACGCGAAGGCCGAAGCTAACCTCGACCAGCTCTTCCGCGAGCCGTTGGGCCGCTCTAAGTACGAATTCCAGGCCAAATTTCCCGACTCCACTTCGATGGTTGGGCAATTCTCGATGGGCAACGAGCCGAGCTTTGCGATTCCATACATCTACAACCGGGTCGGCGCGCCCTGGAAAACGCAAAAACGAATTCGCATGCTGCTCGACGCCTTCTTCACCGACACGCTGCATGGCATCCCCGGAGATGAAGACGGCGGCGGAATGAGTGCTTTTGTTGTCTTCTCCATGTTGGGCTTCTACCCCGTGACTCCCGGCATTCCGACCTACGACATCGGCAGCCCCATCTTCGATAAGGCGGCCATCCACCTGAAGAACGGCAAGGATTTCATCATCGTTGCGCACAACACTTCGCGCGACAACAAGTATGTGCAGAGCATTCGCCTGAACGGGAAGCCGCTCACGCAGATCTGGTTCCGGCACGCCGACATCGCAAATGGCGGAACCCTCGAAATCACCATGGGGAATGCACCAAACCTGGCGCTTGGGTCAGACCCAGCAAGCTTCCCGCCGGATTCCCTGAATACCCATCCTGAGGATTATGTACGGTAATTGCCGGCCATCCCTGACTCGCAACAAGGCATTCAGATCGAATAATATCCCAGCGATGAATGTTCCTTGAACCGGCCATTAAGCTTGCGTAGATCTTGCGTGTCTCGAATTGTTTTGCTCTTTTTCCCGGGGGAGTATCATCGTTCCGTGGAATTTTGAAGTCCTTCGTTGCCGCTCGCTCTGTTCCGAGAATCCCCTGCAAGGAAAAGGAGTCTGCAATATGAACTTCCAACCCCGTACCGCTTTCTTTGCTTCAGCCGCGCTTGCTTTGACACTCTCAGTCGCCGGCTGCAAATCAAACAACACGCCTCAAAACCAGGCCAGCTCTTCGCAGCCCGCGGCAAGTCAGCCTGCTGCGCCTGACAGCACCTCACCCACCACCGCGCAACCTGGCACTGTTCAACCCAGCGCCACTCAGCCGGCGGCAGTTCAGCCCACTACGCCGGCAAGCCAGCAGGCGGCGGCACCCGCAGCACCCCCGCCGCCGGCAGTGATCAATTTGCCGGAGGGAACCAGCATCCGCGTGCGGCTCGATAGCGATCTCGGATCAAACATTTCGCAGCCTGGCGACACATTCACCGCGACGGTTGCAGACGATGTGATCAAAGGCGGGGATGTCATCATCGAGAAAGGCGCACGTGCTGAAGGCACAGTGGTGGACGCCAAGGCACTCGGCAGGTTCAAAGGTGGCGCTGCTCTCGCTGTCAAGCTCGATCGCGTTACCTCGCGTTGGGGCTCCTATCCAGTTGAGACGAGTTCCATCTCACAAGCTCAGAAAGGCAAGGGGAAGCGATCGGCAACCATGATCGGAGGGGGCGCAGGACTCGGCGCTCTGATTGGCGGACTCGCGGGCGGCGGCAAGGGCGCTGCAATCGGGGCGCTCGCTGGTGGCGGTGCGGGAACTGCCGGTACTGCATTCACCGGCAACAAGCCGATCGTATTGCCGGCTGAAACGGTCCTTACGTTCAAGCTCGATCACTCAGTGCGCATTACGGAGAGACGCAGGCAGAGCGATCCGGAACTACAGCAGCGTTGAACCTGACTTGTCGAATTGATGTGCGATAGACAAGAGGCGGACCGCTTGGTTCGCCTCTTACCGTCTGGTGATTTTCTTCGACGAGGCAACACGTACACTTGATCTATGAACGTTGAAATCTGCATCGATTCTGTCGAGTCGGCAATTGCTGCTGCACGAGGCGGGGCGAAGAGAGTTGAACTCTGCAGTGCCTTGAGCGAGGGAGGAATCACTCCCAGCGTGGGCCTTATCCGTGCCGTACGTGCCGCTATCGAAATCGAGCTGTTTGTCATTATCCGGCCGCGCGGGGGCAACTTCGTCTACTCCGACGCCGAGATCGATATCATGCGGCAGGACATCATCGAAGCCAAGGCATGCAAGGTCGACGGCATCGTGCTCGGTGTTCTTACAACGAATGGTGAAGTTGATGTCGAGCATACGCGCAATCTCATCGAACTGTCGCGGCCTCTGGGCGTAACGTTCCATCGAGCTTTCGATGTCTGCAATGATCTTGCCCCGGCTCTTGAAGATGTCATCGCTTGCGGCGCCGATCGAATCCTAACCTCAGGCGGAGCGCCGGATGCCATGAAAGGCATGGAGCAGATTGCACAACTACATGCAAAGGCGCGCGGACGCATCTCCATCATGGCAGGCGGTGGAATCCGCCCATCAAATGTGCGAGCGCTCGCACTGATGACGGGCGTGGGCGAAGTTCACTCCTCGCTGAGCAGGAGCGTCGATGATTCCGCAGAGTTGGGCTCGAACCTGGGAGGCCGCAGGACCTATCTCGTGTTTGAAGAGGACGTGCGTGCATTCAAGGCGGCTGCGGAGGCAACACCGCTGGATGTCGAGACAGACGTGCGCTCCTGATTTGTGCACAATTGGGAGCACATCGGTATCAAGCGGCCTAGCGTTTGATCCAGCCATAGAGTTGAAACTCGCGAATCTGAGCAGGCTCCGTGCTGGACATGATGTTCAGGCGTACACGCTTCGCGGTAACCGCTGGAAACTGGTCGATTTTCTCATGCCCAATTGCCTGACCCTCTGCGATGGTCTTCCACCTTCGGTCACTCTCGCTCCACACTTCAATCGCATACTTCTGGACGTGCTGCCCGGCGTTTAGCCACTCCATCGTGAGGGCATGATCGAAGGTGACGGGATGATCAAACTGCACTTCGATCTCGCCATGATGCGATCCGGCAGGCGCTGTCCAGAACGTATCCGGATCTCCATCGAGAGCCGCCGCGTCTTCAGCCGATGCGGCGAGATGGTGCAGAGCAAGATTACCTTCCGTTCGTTTGCGCAGTGCAGCGCCAAACTCCTCCAGTCGCTTCACATCGGAGTCCGGTAGGAGCCCGCGGTTGTCCGGCGCAAGCCCCAGCATGAGTTGCGCCCCACGCCCGACTGTTTTGTCATACGTGTCGAGAAGAACGTCGAGGCTCTTCAGCGATCCATCGTCGTTCGGATGCCAGAACCAGTGCTTGTCGCGCAATGGCGTATCTGCCTCCACCGGCCGCCAGCGCCGATATCCGTGCCGATCGATCACGTTCCAGTCTTCATAGTCGACGATACCGGCTTCGTTGCCCACCCAACGCGCGTCTCCGTATTCAAACAGCCCAGTGTCTGCGAAAACGATTGTGTCAGGCTGATAGGTGCGCAGCGTCTCGATGATCTTCAGAAAGTTGTAGACGTGCCCCGCGCTGCCCGCACCATCAAGCCAGAATTCAACGAGGTCTCCATAACGAGTGGCGAGTTCCTCTAATTCGGCGTTGTAGTACTTGTCGTACTCGGCGGAATCCTTGTATTTCGGTTCATGGCGATCCCAGGGCGAGAGGTAGACGCCAAACTTCAGTCCATACTTCCGCGCCGCACGAGCTACATCTCCTACGATGTCCTCTTTTCCATCTTTCCACGGGCTGCTTTTCACGCTGTAGTTGGTCTGGTCTGTCGGCCAGAGGCAGAAGCCGTCATGGTGCTTTGCGACCAGGACGACATACCTTGCGCCAGAATCATGGATCGCCTTCATCCATTGCTCCGGATCAAACTGCGTCGGATTGAAGACGGAAGGGCTGGCGGTGCCGTCGCCCCACTCCTGGTTCAGAAATGTGTTGGTGGAGAAATGAATGATGACGCCGAATTCCAGATCCTGCCACGCAACCTGATAGGGAGCAGGCCGGATGTCGCCTGAAGCATCCTGCCCTGTTGCCGAGATACCGGCCGCGATTACGACCGCCAACAGCAGTGCCCGTGCAATAACCGCCGCGTATCGTCTCACCGCATACTCCTGGCTTCTTGATTCGAATCATCAACAGTTTACGCGACCGGGCACGAAGGTAACACGGGCTTGTTTTCAACGGCAGGTATATCGTGTTACGATATATTTATGAAGAACGAGATCGACGGTCCCGATCGCCTGTTGCATACTTTGGCCGATTTTCGCTACGAGCTACGCCGCTTCCTCCAATTCAGCGAGGGCGCCGCACAGGAGACGGGCCTTCAGCCACAGCAGCATCAGCTCCTTCTTCAGGTTGCGGGTGCGTCCCATGAGGAACCAGTAACAATCGCTTATGCGGCCAACCGACTCGGCCTCAAGCACAACAGCACGGTCGAACTGGTCGACAGGTCGGAGCGGGAAGATTTGATTGAGAGAACCACAGATAAGGAAGACAAACGCCGCGCCATCCTGCGTCTCACGCGCAAAGGCCGGCAAGTCCTACAGAGACTCTCAGGAGAACATGCGCGCGAACTGAACGAGATGGCGCCGCGCCTGGTGCGAGCGCTCCGGCGGGTGCAGATGCATTCCGGCGCCTCCGTCGCGGAGGTTCTGTGAGATCACGTCCCTCAGCTTTGCGCGATTTTACCGTCGACCGGCGCACGTGGTCTCTCTCTGCAGTGGCCATCGTGATCGGCATCGGAGGCGCTGCACTGGCAGTCGTTTTGCTGCGCCTCATCGCGCTCGCAACCAACATCTTCTATTACCACCGAGCCAGCCTTGAACTGGTGGGCCCCGCCGGATCGACGGAGCCGCACTATCTGATGCTCATTATTCCAGTCATCGGCGGAATCCTCGTCGGCTTCATGGCCCGATATGGAACCGACAAAATTCGCGGCCACGGCATCCCCGAGGCGATCGAAGCCATTTTGTTGAACGGCGCGCGCGTGCCTCCAAAAGTCGCCGTCCTCAAGCCGATCTCGGCGGCGATTGCCATCGGTTCAGGCGGGCCGTTCGGCGCCGAAGGTCCCATCATCATGACGGGTGGCGCGTTCGGCTCTCTCGTAGCACAGTGGCTCAAGTTATCTGATGCCGAGCGCACCACGCTGCTGGTCGCCGGCGCAGCCGCCGGTATGTCGGCGACATTCGCCACTCCGATTGCCGCGATCCTGATTGCTGTTGAGTTGCTTCTCTTCGAGTGGCGCCCGCGCTCGCTGGTTCCTGTCGCGGTTGCCAGTGTCACGGCTGGGGCCCTGCGTATCTGGTGGTTGGGTGCTGGACCTCTCTTCCCGGTGGACCTGCCGGCCAATATTCATCTTGAGCAATCGCTGTTCGTTGCCATCCCGCTCGGAGTCCTTGTTGGCTTTGCTGCTGCCGGACTGAGTCGGCTTATGTACGGCCTTGAGGATGCCTTCGAACACTTCAGCGAGCGCGTGCACATCCACTGGATGTGGTGGCCTGCGATCGGCGGCATCGGAATCGGCATCGGCGGTTTCTTTTTCCCGCGCGGACTTGGCGTGGGTTACGACAACATAGCCGAACTGCTGCGCGGCAATGCTCCGGCTGGTCTGCTGCTTGGACTGATCGTTGCTAAGTCGCTGATGTGGGCTTTCTCGTTGAGTTCAGGCACATCAGGAGGAGTGCTGGCACCACTCCTGATGATCGGCGCGGCTATCGGAGAAGGTGCTGCTCATCTCGCTCACCTGCCGGGACCGACGCAGGCCCTCTGGGCGCTCATGGCTATGGGAGCGATGCTTGCCGGTGCTCTCGGCGTGCCGCTGACAGCAGTGCTCTTTTCGCTAGAATTGACCCATGCGCTTCCGGCTACGCTTCCGCTGGTACTGGCATGCACCGCCTCCTATCTCGTTACCTCGCTCGTGATGCCACGGTCAATCCTCACCGAAAAGCTCGGCCGGCGTGGATATCATCTCTCGCGCGAATATGGAGTCGATCCGCTGGAGCTTGTCACCGTTTCCGAAGTGATGACCGAGCTGCCGCCGGGCGATGAAGTCATCGTCGGTGAAATGCACTATCTACCGAGCAACTATGTCTTCAGCGACGAGACTTGCCGCGCCGTAGCCGAAGAGATGGCCACAACGGGATCATTGACACTGCTGGTCGTCGACCGCGATACCAATCGTTTGATTGGCAGCGTCGGTGCGGCCGAACTCCTTGCAGGGCGCCGCCGTGCTGTTAAGCGCGAACTCGAACGCAGCATCGCATTTCAAGTCGAATTGCCAAGGCTCTAACGCGACGCTGAGAGCCTGTTTGGACCGCTGCAGCACCTCGCAGCGGTCCTTTCTTTTGTGCTGACGATTTGACGATTCTGAACCAGCACAGGCCCAGCACATTCCCCACGCTGCCCGCAGTGGTAGGCTTTCGGTGAACAAAATAAGGAGACGTACCTTGCGTACTATCTTGTTTCACTTTGCCGCAATCGCACTCCTAGTGGGAACGACCGTCGGTCTTTCCGCAGAGGAGGTTCAGAAGGAAACATCTAACGCAGCTACTTCGCACCACATTGCAAGCGAGACCACGACAAATCCAATCGCTGAACCGAGGGCAGTCGTGGTCGTCGGCAAGGCTCGATTCACCGTGCTCACCCCGGAGTTGATCCGCATGGAATGGGCCGCAGACGGAAGATTTGAAGACCACGCTTCCTTGGCTTTTATCAATCGCCACCTGCCTGTGCCGAAGTTTGAATCAGCAGTTACCAGGAGTGGAACGGTAGAGCAGCTTAAATTAAAAACCGCGGCATTGACGTTAACCTATTCGTCTTCGGCAGATGGAAAGTTCACGTCCGAGAATCTCTCCGTCGAGCTAACCGTCCAGGGCAAACAGGTCGCGTGGCATCCGGGCATGGTGGACGCAGACAACCTGGAGGGCACTACGCGCACTCTCGATGGAGCACGCGGCGGAAAGACAGTGGAACCGATGGATCCGGGTCTCATCTCGCGCGCGGGATGGGTTCTGGTCGATGACTCGAAGCGCCCCCTCTTCGACTCGGACAACTTCAGCTTCAAAGCTGGTGAAAAGAGCCCCTGGCCGTGGGTCATGGAGAGACCCGGGGGAGACCGGCAGGATTGGTATTTCTTCGGCTACGGTCATGAGTACAAGAAAGCCCTGGGAGACTTCGTCAAGGTCGCGGGCAGAATTCCACTGCCGCCGCGGTTCGCGTTCGGCGCGTGGTGGTCGCGCTATTGGGACTACAGCGACCAGGAGATTGAGGAGATCATCCACGGCTTCCGCCAGAACTCCACGCCGCTTGATGTCTTCGTCATCGATATGGGCTGGCACATCAGCCTCGAACAGCTGAAAGCGATGGGTCAAGGCGACAAGCACGATCAGGACCAATCAGGACACTACCTTGGATGGTCGGGCTACACATGGAATAAAGTGCTCTTCCCATACCCCGGTGACTTCCTCGACCGCCTGCACGCCGATCATCTGAAGACGAGCCTGAATCTACATCCGGCCTCCGGCATTCAGCCTTGGGAGGCTACGTATCCCGCGATGGCCAAAGCCATGGGCATCGATCCGGCGACGAAGCAGTATGTGCCGTATGACATCACCAACAAGAAGTTTGCCGAAAACTATTTCAACCTCGTTCTGCATCCGCTCGAGAAACAAGGCGTTGATTTCTGGTGGCTCGACTGGCAGCAGGAGCAGAACACGAAGATGCCCAATGTGAAGCCGACCTGGTGGATCAACTACGTCCACTTCACAGACCAGGAGCGTGAGGGGAAACGGCCGCTGCTCTTCCATCGCTGGGGCGGGCTTGGCAATCATCGTTATCAGATCGGTTTCAGCGGCGACACCGTATCCGTTTGGGACTCGCTCGCATTTCAACCGTGGTTCACGGCGACAGCGGCCAACGTCGGCTATGCCTACTGGAGCCACGACATCGGCGGCCACATGCCCGGCGCTGTTGAACCGGAACTTTTCACGCGCTGGGTGGAGTTTGGAGCGTTCAGTCCTATTCTCCGTACACACACGACAAAGAACCCCGAATCGGAGCGCCGCATCTGGGCTTACCCCGAGCCATTCTCGTCAATCCTGCGTTCCACGTTCCAGTTGCGTTACAAGATGCAGCCCTACATCTACACCGAAGCGCGGCACACCTACGATACAGGCGTTGCGTTCCTGCGCCCGCTCTACTATGACTGGCCTGAAGCAAACGAAGCGTATGCGAGCAAGAACGAGTATCTCTTCGGCGATCAGATGATCGTTGATCCAGTGGTCACGCCGAGCGACAAGCAATCTGGACTGGCGACAGAGAAGGTCTGGCTGCCCAAAGGCGAGTGGATCGAGTGGCCTTCAGGCAAACACTTCTCCGGCCCGATATCAGCCGATCGCAGCTTCAGCATCGACCAGATTCCTGTCTATATCAAAGAAGGCTCGATCGTGCCGATGCAACCAGAGATGAGCTACACCGGCGAGAAGCCAGTCGACCCCCTGATCGTCAACGTGTGGCCTCTCGCTCCCGGTCAGAGCACCAGCTACTCCTTATATGAGGACAACGGCATCGCCGAGCAATACCAGCACGGCATCTACACGCACACACCGATCAAGGCCACGCAGGCGGGCGATATGCTCCGGATCGAGATCGGACCCGTCGAAGGAAGCTTTGCTGGAATGTTGAAGTCACGCGGCTACACGCTACAGCTTCCGGCGGACTGGCCGCCCGCTTCCGTTACGGTGGATGGCAGTCCCATGAAGCAGGCCAGGCCAACGGGCAAGGGCGGATGGAGCTTCGAAGGCAATACGCTCACGACGATCATCCAGGTCGCGAGCCGCAGCACCGCTGCCAAGATGGTGATCGAAGTAAAGCGCGCATCGGGCCTAACGGCGCGTCGCAGCGAACTCGACGGCTTCAATGGCGCGATGACGCGACTGCGCGCGACCTATGATGCGCTGAACACGACACCCCCTTTGGCAGCGCCGCCAGATATCCTCATCGATGCCATGCAAACCGGTGATCGTCTTGGCTACCATCCTGAAGACGCGCAGAAGGAGATTGCGCATTTCCATCAACTGCTGCCTGAAGCGAAGACTGCGGTGAACAAGCTCGTTGAAGACGGAACGAAGCGACTCGACGAATTTGGGCAGCATCTCCACCGTGAGGCTGGCAACAATATCGACATCCAGGCAGAAAAGCAGAAGCGCGCCGACGCTCTCTCCCGCGCAGCAAAACTGGTTGCCGACGTCGCTGAATAGTCCTTCATCGGTTGAAAACAAAAAGAGGGATGCCGCAGCATGCATCCCTCTTTTCTTTTGGAGCGTTACGAGTGTTGTTCGCCGGAGCAGCACGAATGCTTCACCGCTTTTGGCTGCTCATATCCGCGGTTCGCATCGACAAAATAGCCGCCATCGTACTTGTCATGATGCCGGACCCACGCCATTGAAAATTTGAGAGAATCCTCGTCGCGCCCTCTCGGAACAAGATCAAGAATGTTGTAGGTTCCCACCAGGATGTCGAGCCCGCGCCCATAGCTCGAATACGTGTGGTAGATCCGGCCATCCGGATCCTTCTGGAAGACACTTAGTCCCGGACCCTCTTCACTCCCGAAGGGTTGATCGATGTAGTTGTAGTACACCTTTCCTGAGTCGCGCTCCTCCTTCGTGAAAGAAACGTGATAGTCGTAGTTGAATTCCATCTCGAACGAAGATACCCAGTGAAACTTCCACCCCATGCGCTTTTTAAAAGCAGCGATCTCCTCGTATGGCGCGCGAGAGACAACAGCGAACGTCACGTCCCGATGCGCAAGGTGAATCGTCATTCCATCGTAGTGGTCGGAGAGATACGAGCAGCTCGGGCAACCTTCGCTCCATCCTGCCCCCAGCATGAAGTGATAAATCACGAGCTGGCTGCGGCCATCAAAGAGATCGGTCAGCTTCTCTTTGCCGCGTGCGCCCTCAAACACGTATGACTTTTCGACTTCTTCTCGGGGAAGTTCGCGCCGTTGCCGGCTCAGCTCATCGCGCAGACGGGTGAACTCCTTTTCCTTTAGGAGAAACTGCTTTCGCGCGCTAAGCCACTCGTCGTGTGATACCGTCTTCTGATTGTTGAGTTGTGCAGTTGCTGTCGTTGTCATGATGGACCTCTTTTGCTTCATTTTGGGGAAGAAGCTTCCGCTTGCTGCGTTTAAGAAACACGCCTGCAACCAGCGCGGTCACGCCGCCCGTTCCGGTGGCAGAGCCCGCGATCACAGCGGCAGTCGCAAGACAAAATGGACACATACGATTCTCCTGCCGGCAGGACTCGCCTTCTTCCCGGCCTGATCTACTTCTGCATGAACAGGGGTGGCTCGTCGGCGCTCGGTCCCCAGCTTGCCGGCACTGCAGCACCCATAATTCGCAGATAGACTGAGAACTGCCCACGATGCTGATACCAGTGGCTTAGCATGATGTCGCGAATGAACTTTTCGCGAGGCTCTTCAACGACCTGCTGACCGGCGACGCGAAGGCGCCATGTTTCATGCATCGCTGCATCGTCAAAACTCGACAGAATCTGTCGCACTGCCGCGATGCTCTCGTCGAGGGCCCTGAGGCACTCGCCGAGGTCCCCCGGCTGCGGAAGCGCCGGAAAACTTTGCAACTCAGCTGGATTTGACTCCGTTGCCCGGATAACGCCGCCCGGCACTGACGCAAGATGGTATGCAAGCTGCCCGGCCGTCATCGACTTCTCGTGCGGCTTCCACATCAGCTTGTCTTCCGGCAAGCGCTCAATGTACCGGCGGGTAACGGCAGCCTGCTGTTCGAATTCAGCCAGAAGCGCTTGAGCCACGGCATCGGAAACAATTGACTGTGCTACAGACATAGAGACCTCCTTGTGGTCTGGGGAAAGTGAAATCGAGACTGGGTTGGTATTACTTCGAGCTCTCCGCCCGTTCGCGAATCTTCCTGTTCGTGTTTCCCCATCCGCCGCCCACCCCTTTGCGGTGATCGTCCTGGATCAACCCGAAACCGGAATGCCGGAACTTGATCAGTGTTCCGCCTGGTTCTTCGCTCAACCGATACTGCACGTTGTTGGCAACGGGATACGACATGAAGAGAGGACCGGAAAACTCGATGAGCGTTGGCCGCTTGATGGCCTGCACGTGTGCCCAGCAATGCCCGTCATCTTTGCCCAGGTCGCGATACCACCGGCCGCCCGGCCATGCTTCCAGAATCATCGGCATTGCCCTTCCCTCGCCAGCCTCGTTATGAGGGCCCAACTGCTCGAGCAGAGCTTCGAAGGTGTCTTCCATTGATGCGTGGACGTGAATCTCCTGCTCGATGAGCAGGGTGAGATCCTCGATTGCGTTTGTCGCGTTCTCGATCATTACTCCTCCTTCTTTGGGGAATTCGAATCTGATGCCGCGGCTCGACTCGCCGCCTTTTTTTCGGCCCGATCCTTCACACGGTTCAATTGGTGCGTCCAGTAACGCTCAAACTCGCTTGCCCATTCATGCAGAGGCCTGATGCCGTCCGCATTGGTGCGATAGAGTTTCTGTCGTCCATTGCAGCGCATCCGGACCAGCCCGGTATCGCGCAGGACGCGAAGGTGCTTTGAGACAGATGGCTGATCGACACGCAGTCCATCGACAATCTCATTCACCGAATACTCACGGTCCGCGAGGAACAGCAGGATCTGCCTGCGACGCGGCTCCGCCACTGCATTGAAAGCATCGGAGGTGGTCGCTGCCCTGGCCATAGATGAATCATATGCCTATATGGGAATATGTCAAGCTCTTAGCGTCACAAAATTCGAGGTGAAATGTAAGCGTTTACGGAGCCTCCCACGATCAATTAGGATTCGGCCGTATGAAGAAGCCCTTGTTCCTATTACCTGCAGCGCTTCTGCTTGCCTGCCCGGCTCTGTTTGCTCAGACCAGCTCGACCTCTGACCCGCTTGCACCTACGCAGGATGTAAAGTCTGCCGAGCAGATTGATCACGAATGGCAGCAGTCCGTCAGCAAGTACGACACTGAGCGCAATCGCCTGCTCTCTGAGGCCGATCGCGTCTCGCACAACGGCCCCTACCGGCCCGACTGGGCAACGCTCATCAAGTACCAGCAGCCGCAGTGGTATAAGGACGCGAAGTTCGGCATCTTCATCCACTGGGGCGTCTACTCGGTTGCAGCGGCCGAGAACGAGTGGTACCCGCGCAACATGTACAACCCGAAGGATGGCGCATACAAGAACTTCCAGGCGCACTTCGCGAGCGGCGACCCATCGAAGGGCTACAAGGATCTGATCCCGCAGTTTCGCGCCGAGCACTTTAATGCAACCGAATGGGCAAAGCTCTTCAAGGAAGCCGGCGCGCAATACGTCGTACCCGTCGCCGAGCATCACGATGGTTTTTCAATGTACGACTCCGGCCTGTCTGACTGGACAGTCGTGAAAATGGGCCCGAAGCGGGACACGCTCGCGGAGCTTGCCGCTGCGGTTCCCGCACAAGGCCTGCATTTCGGCCTCAGCTCGCATCGCGCAGAGCACAACTTCTTTTACTCCTACGGCCGTGTCAACCGCTCAGACGTCAACGATCCGAAATACGCATCGCTCTATGGCCCCGCGCACCAGTGGCTCGAACCGGGTGGCGACGAGCATGGAATGATGAACGACTGGACTTACGTCAGCGAAGCCTGGACGCGCGACTGGCTCGCTCGTGACACAGAGTTAGTCGAGAAGTACAAACCCGAGATCGTCTACTTCGATTGGTGGATCGGACAGCCTAATTTCCGACGCGCCGTCACCGAGTTTGCGGCGTTCTACTACAACTACGCCATAGCTCACAATTACACCGGCGTTATCGACTTCAAGGACTACTCGCTCAACTGGAAGGCGGCCACTCGCGATTTCGAGCGCGGCCAGCAGGACAAGATCATCGCCGACCATTGGCAGACCGACACGTCCATCAGCAACGCATCATGGGGATACATCGAACACGACACCTTCAAGTCGCCTGAGTTCCTCGTTCATCAGCTCGTCGACATCGTCAGCAAGAATGGCAACCTGCTGCTCAACTTCGGACCGCGTGCCGATGGCACCATTCCCGACGAAGTGCAGACCACGCTGCGTGAAATGGGCGCATGGCTGAAAGTGAACGGCGAAGCCATCTACGCGACCACACCGTGGAAGACCTTCGGCGAAGGCCCAACCCAGGTGGTCGGGGGTGCTTTCCACGATACGGACACAAAGCCGTACACACCTCAGGATTTCCGGTTCACGACAAAAGGCGGCACTGTCTATGCCATCGGCATGGCCTGCTCCGCGGACGGAAAAGCGACAATCCACGCACTCGGCACCGCTCATGAAGGCGCATCCCTGGCGGTCGGCAACGTCGAACTGATCGGCTCGTCAGAGAAGGTCAGTTTCAATCAAACTGCGGACGCGCTCGATGTGACGCTCCCTGCAGGAGCGCAGTGCAAGTATGCCTATACGCTGAAGCTCACGGCCAAATGAGTCAGGGCGGCGAGCCCAGGCCCAGGCAGGCTCGCCGCCGGCGCCCTTCATTCAGCGCCAATCGCGATCACGGTGCCGATCGCCGCGAAATGCGCGCTCATAGCCCTCGCGAAACCCATGCCGGTACTCGCGGGCGCCACGATCGTCAACCGGCGGATTCCGAAAATCCCCGTGCCTGTCGATATCCGGGCGCCAGCCTCTCGATGCATCATGGCGACCGGCGTCAAATCCATCGTGGAATCCGCGCTGTTCAAAGCGTTCGTATGCAGGCGCATACGGCCCGGAATAGTACGATCTCTCATGCTCTGCGCATCCAGCGAGCGCCAGAGGTAGTGCCAGAGCAGCCACAGCAAGTACTTTACGCATAATCTACCCTCGGATACAGATCGCGCCCGGCTCGAACTCGAAGCGCGCGTTCTCCCGTTCAGACCCTGTTTCATGAGGAGTGTTGCCCCGGAACGCATTTTTCTGCCGCCCATGCCGCGATATAGTTTCAGTGGAGATCAAGTCCGAAGTCCTAACGTATGAAGCAGGATCGTCGCAGCTTTCTGAAATCCGGAATCGCAGCAGGACTGTTCCTCGCCGCGCGATCCCGTGTGAGCTTTGCCGCTCCCAATGCTGCTGAGATCGCGCACGATCCGTTGCGGCCGGAATTCCACCTCATGCCGCCGCACAACTGGATGAACGACCCGAACGGTCCCATCTGGTGGAAGGGTCAGTATCATCTCTTCTATCAGCTCAATCCGCACGCTGCCGTGTGGGGCGACATGCACTGGGGACACGCCATCAGTCCTGACATGATTCACTGGCGTCACCAGCCCATCGCGCTTGCACCCACTCCCGGCGGTCCCGACAGCGAAGGCTGTTTCAGCGGGTCGGCGGTGGTGCTCGATGGCAAGCCAGCCTTTATCTACACCGGCGTACAGAACGCGCCGCCCGACCAGGCGACGATACGCGACGGCAATGACAAGCTGCGCGAAACGCAACTGCTCGCCATCGCGGAAGATGACAAGCTGCTCCGCTGGAAGAAGGACCAGAAGCCAGTCATCGCAGCTCCGCCTCCGGGGATGATGGTCACCGGTTTTCGCGATCCCTGCCCGTGGCGCGAAGGCGACACCTGGTATGTGGGGATCGGCTCAGGCGAACGCGAAGTAGGCGGATGCGTCCTGCTCTATCGATCCAAAGATCTACGTCACTGGGAGTTCATGCACAAGCTCGCGCAGGGCAAGCCCAACGGCAAGGTCGCGGTTAATCCATGCGACAGCGGCGAGATGTGGGAATGCCCCGACTTCTTCGCAGTCGATGGACATCACGTTCTGCTCTACTCATCCGAAAACAAGGTCTTCTGGACAACCGGCGAATACGACACGCACAAGCACATCTACTTCCCAATGAAGACCGGCGTGCTCGATCACAACGGCGCCTACTATGCGCCCAAGAGCTTCGTCGCACCGGATGGCCGGCGCGTCCTCTGGGGATGGCTGCGCGAGATGCGTCCAGACGCACAATTCGCAGCGGCTGGATGGTCCGGGGCCATGAGCCTCCCGCGTGTCCTCGGTGTCAATAGCGACGGATATCTTGAGATGAACCCGGCGGCCGAATGCGAGAAGCTGCGCAGTGAAGCACAATCCGCTACCGTCTCATCCGCCGAGCCGCTTCGCATCAAGCTGGATACATTGCGCCGTGAACTTCGCATCCCTCTCGGTTCGGCATCGCCAAAGTTCAGTGTCAGTCTTGTGACTGACGGGACAAAAGCATGGGACCTCCTGGTCGACGTTCCCGGCCGCACGGTAACCTCCGGAGACATCGCCGTTCCCTTGCCGCAGCCTCCCTGGACTAATGACGCCCTCCGCATCTTCCTTGACGCCTCAGTGATCGAGATCTTCATCGTTGGTCGCGAGGCGCTCACCAGTCGCGTGTACAACGTCGCACCAGACAAGACCGAATTGCATATCGAGTTGCTGAGCGGCGGGAGCTTCGAGCTGAAACACTGGCCGCTTCAGACGATATCGCCCGATCGCCTGACGAGCTAAGCGCGCATTCAATGAGTGCTCAGCTATAGTTGTGCGGAGAGAAGTCGTCCCTCCACAAAGGACCCGCAATGCCCCTCGATCGCCGTACCTTCCTCGCTGCCTGCAGCCGCGCGGGCATCTCCTCTGCCCTCTTTCCCGGAGTTCTTTACACCCTCGCCGCGCAGGCGCAGGAAGCCTCTGGGACTGATCAGTCCAAGCCGCCGACCATCTCTCCCGAGATGATTGATGCCGCTTCTGTCCTCGCCGGTGTTGGCCCCTTTACGGACGAGCAGAAGAAGATGATGATTGACGGCCTCGTCGATCAGAACGGCTCATATAAAGCGATCCGCAAGCTCAAGCTGCCGAATTCCGTACAGCCGGCTTTTGCGTTCCATCCTTTTCCGGCGGCGGAAAAGGCGGTTCTTCACGTCCAGATTCGAAGCATCGATCCGCCCAAGGTTGCGCACGGATGGCAGCCTGACCCGAATGCCAAAGCATCAGCCGACATCAATGATCTCGCGTTTGCTTCCGTCAGCGAACTGGCCAGCCTGCTTCACGCGCGCAAAGTCACGTCGCTCGCGCTCACGCAGATGTACATCGCCCGTCTCAAGCGCTACGATCCGAAGCTGCACTTCGTTATCACGCTGACCGAGGACCGCGCGATTGCGCAAGCGAAAGCTGCCGATGCTGAAATCGCAGCGGGCAAATACCGCGGTTTCCTTCACGGCATTCCGTGGGGCGCGAAAGACCTTCTCGCGGTAAAGGGTTATCCCACCACATGGGGCGCGGGCGGATTCGAGCACCAGTCCTTCGACGAAGACGCAACCGTAGTCAAGCGCCTCGACGAAGCGGGCGCGGTGCTGGTCGCGAAGTTCACTCTGGGCGCGCTTGCAATGGGAGACAAGTGGTTCGGCGGGCGCACGCGCAATCCATGGAACCCCCAGCAAGGTTCAAGCGGTTCCTCTGCCGGATCGGCAAGCGCCGTCGCTGCCGGGTGCATAGGCTTTGCCATCGGCTCAGAGACGCTTGGTTCCATCAGTTCCCCTTGCACTCGCTGCGGCGCAACGGGCCTGCGTCCGAGTTTCGGCCTCGTGCCCCGTACCGGAGCCATGGCTCTGAGCTGGACAATGGACAAGCTCGGCCCCATCACGCGCTCTGCCGAAGACTGCGCCCTGGTGCTAAACGCCATCCACGGCCCCGATGGGCAGGACATATCCGCTCATCCCGCCCCATTCCAATGGAATCCGAACATCGACATCAAATCACTTCGCGTTGGATACCTGAAGCACGATTTCGATGAACCCGAGTCATTCAAACCGGAGCCTCCACCGAAATCCGAGACCGCCGAAGAAAAGAAGGAGCGCGAGAAGCGTGAGGCGGAAAGCAGAGTTGCACACGAACGCCGCATATACGACCGCCGTTACGATCTAGCCGCGCTCGACAAGCTCCGCTCAATGGGAATCAAGCTCATTCCCGTGGAACTACCCAAACTACCCTATGGCGCAATGGTTCCGCTGCTCACCGCAGAGGCTGCTGCGGCTTTCGACGACCTTACGCTGAGCGGTCGTGATCGTCTGCTCACCGAGCAAGGCATCGAAGACTGGCCCAACGCCTTCCGCACCGCACGCTTTTATCCGGCCGTCGAGTACATCCAGGCAAACCGCGCGCGCACGCTCGCCATCCAGCAGGTCTCAGCACTCTTCGAAAACCTCGACATCATCGTCGCATCCTCAAGCGGAATGCAACTCCTGGCGACTAATCTCACCGGGCATCCCGCAGCGATTGTTCCAAATGGATTGCGCGGCAACGACGCGCCTCGGCCGCCTAAGGTCGACACCGGAGATGAGGACGACATTGGGGGTCCGGGCACGCCGGTTTCCATTACGTTCCTCGCAGGCTTGTACGACGATGCGCGCCTCGCCGCATTCGCTCATGGCTACCAGCAGGCAACGGAGTTCAACAAGCTCCACCCCAAACTGGACTGAATCGCAGCTGGTCCAACAAACAATCGCAGCCTGTTATCTGCCACGCCGGAGCTGCCCAAATCAGAAGCTGCCGGCGCGGCATGAGCAGCGTCTCAGTTCGACTGTGGCTTTTCTGCCGGCGGAGTTCCCGTCGGTGGTGTCGTCGGCGGAGGTGTCCCTGCCGGCGGTGGTGTTCCCGGATTCGGAGCGGATCCGCTCGGCGGAGGTGTAGCATGCGTCGGCTGGTTCATGCCCGGGTGCCCCGCTGGCATCTGCATCTCCAGATCGCTTTGATCGACTAGCTCTATATCGAAGATGAGATCGGCCTTGGGCGGGATTCCGCGTCCTCCTCGCGCGCCATACGCAAGCTGCCATGGAATAAACAGACGCCGCTTGCCGCCGACCTTCATTCCCGTGAAGCCCTGATCGAAACCGGGAATCAGCCGCCCGAATCCCTGCGGGAAACTAAGCGGCTGCGCTTCCATCTTTGGCTTGCCATCTGCGTCGAGTTCAGGCTTGCCGTCTTTGTCGAGCACCTGTCCCTTGTGGTCATACGACGAGTCGAACTTGTGCCCGTCAGAGGCGAGCCAACCCGTGTACTGCACCTTGTACATCTTGTTGGGCTCCGCTTCGGCACCTGTGCCGATGTGGAGGTCCTGGTAGCGAAGGCTGAAAGCTGTCTTCACGATTCCATGTCCCGGCGGCACACCCGGCGGAAGCTTAAGCCAGGGTGCTGGAGAACCGCTCGTCGGTTTGGGTCGCGGGCGGTGAGCATCCGATTGCGGCGCAGTCTGCGCCAAAGCAAACGTCATTGCCGAGGCTACAAAAATGCCCATGATGAGTTGTTTCATTGCAAATTCATACTCCCGTCTGTTCTCATTCGGGAGTTTAGCAGCAGTTCCTTCCCTAGATTCCCTCAGTCTGCTTTTGAAAACTCACGAGGAATTTATCTCCTCGCCGGTACTAGCTCATGGTCGAACTTATACTCCAGCTCCTGCATCGTTCATGGCTTCCCGCCGGATCGTTTCTCGCTGGAGTTTTGAATTCGATCGCGGGCGGCGGTTCATTTCTATCTCTTCCTGCCCTCTTCGCCAGCGCCGCGGGTGTGGGCGCAGTTGCAATCCAGGCCACCAACACCGTCGCCCTCTGGCCCGGACAATTAACTGGACTAATCGCGTTTCGAAAAGAGCTGCGCGAATACAAACGCGAATTGCTGCCGCTGGGCCTGGCCTCAGGATTGGGCGGATGGATTGGCGGTCAGCTCCTGCTGCGTACCGGCAATCACATGTTTCTCAAGCTGCTGCCCTGGTTGCTGCTCTTCGCAGCCGTCATGTTCGTGCTCAGCTTCCCGTTGGGGCGCTGGATGAAAACGCTGAATGAAGGGGAACGGCATCACAGGCTGCTGATCGTGGGCATGATTGTCGTCAGCGTTTATGTCGGTTACTTCGGCGCCGGCGGCGGATTCCTTGCGATGGCGTTGTTCGGCGTCTGCGGCGTGCACGACATGCACGAGATGAATGCCCTCAAGGTGCTTACTGCCGCAGTCTCCCTCGGCATCCCGGCCATCTCATTCATCGCGGCGGGGCGCGTGCAGTGGTACTTCTGCCTCGAGATGGCGATCCTTGCGGCACTCGGCGGCTACATCGGGGCCCATTACAGCCGTTTGATCAATCAGGCCATCATGCGCAGAACTGTTGCCGCAATCGGCTTCATGACCTCGGCATATTTCTTCATGCAGAACTATGCCATGCACCCGGTCCGCTGATTGGCGGGCTGAATCTAGTCTCCGATCTTCGTCTCCGACCCCTCCGCCATCCTCGTCCAATGCACATTATCGGGAGAGAACTCCTGCGCATACTCGATATGATCGTGATCCTTGAACACATTCACGACGTGGAAATAGGTCGTCACTCCGCTCTGCGAAATCTCCCACGGAAACGTCCAGATATTACCGACAATCTGCAACCGGCCGGCACCCGCCGCTTCGCCATCCTTCGGAATGGGATATGACGTGTAGATTTTCGTTACATCGTTATAAGTGAAGACCAGCAAAACCTTCGATTCGCCGTTCACGTACTGGTTGCATGCCACATAACCGCCACTCTTCCAGCAGTCATTGCGCAGCGTATTATCTTCCTTACCCGCATCGCTATGCGCGGTAGCAAACCGCTGGCCACTCACTTTCCACGTGCCCGCGTACGTCATGATGACATCAATGCCGCCGGTCGGCTGTTGAACGGCTACAGTCGGCGGCTTCCGATCATTCTGTGCCAAGCCAGCACCGCCCGCCAGTTCAGCAATAACTCCGATCGCGATCGCTAAAAAGATACGACGCATTAGGTGAACCTCCGCTTCGATTGCCATGCTAATTCCGAATCCGCCGAGAAAGAAGTGATTCCAAATGCACCCACATTCAGGATTCGAGCGAACCAATCACCGACACTGTTCACTGATGGCTCCCCGATCAGCTTGATCTCGCCAGCATGCCTGCCAGCAGTGCCGTTCGCGGAGCCAGGTGCTCCAGCAGAATCGACTCTTGGCTCGCATGGGCGCCTTCACCAACCGCCCCCATCCCATCCAGGGTGGGTATCCCCAGCGCAGACGTGAAATTGCCGTCGGACGCACCGCCGGTCGACGCCTCATCGAGCACAATGCCGAGTTCTGCCGCTAATGCGCGCGCCCGCTGATACAGTTGCACCGTTCCACGCGTGCGCTCCATCGGCGGCCGGTTGATGCCGCCCGAAATGCTGAGCGAGCACCGCTTGTCAGCTGCTTTGAGGGTGGTGAATTTCCGCTCAATGCGCGGGCCATCCGCACTCTTCGCAATCCGAACGTCAACCTCAGCGAAAGCGTCGGCCGCAATTACGTTGGTCTTGCTTCCGCCTCCGGCCACGCCCACGCTCACCGTGAGTCCTCGCTTCAGGTCGGTCCACTCGCTTACTGTATCGATCACGCGCGAAAGTTCGCGTAGAGCGCTGGCGCCCTTCTCGAAATCGACGCCCGCATGCGCTGCAATTCCACGAACATCGATGCGCCAGTTCCCCGTCCCTTTCCGCGCCGTCTTGTACGCCAGCCCTTGCGCCGGCTCCAGCACTAATACAGCTGCGCAGTCACGCGCAATGCTCTCGGTGATGGGACGGGAAACAGGACTGCCGATCTCCTCATCACTGTTCAGCAGCAGAACAATTTCACTCTGCAGCAGGTCCGCCTCGGTGAGCATTTCGATCGCCGTGAGCGCCATTGCGACGCCCACTTTCATATCCAGTGTCCCCGGTCCCCACAGACGGCCTTCAGCAATACGGCACGGCATCGCCCTCAGGGTTCCCACCGGCCACACCGTATCCAGATGGCCGAGCAGCAGAACGGGCTTTGCTTTTTTTCCCTTGCGCGGGCCGAACCTTGCCTCGAGAACATCGCCATATCCACGCTGGCGATGCAGCTTCGCCTTGCCGTCGCGCGTGCGAATCTCATTCGCGGCAACGGCCACGCAGGCGTCCACTGCGGCTTTGCTGTCTGACGGCGATTCGCAACTGACCAGCTTTCGCGAGAGTTCGACGAGAGTTGACTCCTTGCGGCGAGCACCAGCCAGCAGCGCACGCATCGGGATTGCAGGATCGCAGGGTTCGAGATTCTGTCGCTTCACTGCCTTCCAGTTTAGCGGCCGGACGGAATTTTGCGTCGAATCTCACTCGAGTAGAATCCGATTCGACAGGAGCTCTGCATGCACTACCTACTCTTTTACGAGGTCGCCGACGATTATATCTCCCGCCGCACAGAATTCCGCAACATCCATCTGAAGCTTGGATGGGAAGCGGCAGAAAGAGGCGAACTCGTCCTTGGCGGCGCGCTGGCGAACCCCTCCGACGGAGCAGTTCTTCTCTTCAGGGGTGACTCGCCGGAGGTAGCCGAGAAATTTGCCAAGGCCGACCCTTACGTCCTCAACGGTCTCGTCAAACGCTGGCATGTCCGCGAGTGGACGACTGTCGTCGGAGAGCTCAGCGCCAATCCGAAGCGCCCTTCCAACTAACCCGGGCTGTCGGCGTTACTCCTCCTCGGGCAGCACTACGAACGCACGAGAGCTCGGAAAATCAATTCCTGCGAAGGAACCTTCCGCCGTTGCGGACTGCCACGAGGGCGATTGCAGTCCGGGCATCGGCCGCGCCTCAAACAGCTTCTTGCACTGCCGGGCCGTCCATCGCGCCCACTTCTTCGACTTCTTTCTCCGTGCGCTATCGGTCGAAATACCCGTGCCCGCGTACATCTGCCGGTAAAGCTTCGAGAGAAAAATAAATGCGATCCGTGAACGCAGGTTCGGGGTACAACTGGACCGCCGCCAGATCGCCCCCCAGTTGTAAAAGCGGTCCCATACCCGCTGTGTACGTTCGCGAATTTCGTCCGAACTCATCGAAGGATGCGGTGTGAACATCTTCGGCCTGACCTCGATGGGAATGAGCCAGTAACGCGTGATCGGTACATCGCCGACCATTGTCGGATGCGTCGCTTGCTCTTTCTCCCAGCGGCCAAAGTCCACCGTGCCGGGAAAGGGTGTCATCATCACAAATTGAGCAAAGGTCACTCCTGCCTTCATGGCCATTTCGACCGTTGCATCGAAGGTAGCCGGCTTATCCGTGGGCAATCCGAAGATGAAGGACCCAAGGACGTGAACGCCATGCTCTCGAAACTTCTGCAATTGCGTAGCCAGCGCCTCACCGGAGTAGTTCCAGTCCTTGAACACCGCCTTCAGGCCTTCCGGCGTCACTGCTTCCACACCTACCAGCGCACCCTTGATGTTCGCCTTGCGCATGGCATCGAGATAATCTCCGTCCTCGCCTGCCTCCATCGTGATCTGGGTGAAAAACACCATGTCTTTCGGCAACTTCGCGAGTTCCTCCATCAACTGGAAGCGTTCCTTGCGAATGGCAGTCAATTCCTCGAGCTTGGCGTAGTTCTTTTGCTCCCGGGCCTGGCGCAGATCCGTCAGAGTGACCGGGTAAAAGTTATCGTCAGCCAGTGCTATGAAGCGGAATCCAATCCGGCGCAAGCTGATGATCTCGTCGACCACCTTCTGGTACGACCTTTGCCTCGGCTTCTGGCCGTCCGTGCGCCAGACGCTGCAAAAGGAGCAGTGCTTAGGGCATCCACGAATGGTCTGCACGGAAGCCCACATATATTTATCCGGCCGCATGAGATCCCAGCGCGCGGCGAGAAACTCCGATCCCCCGATCCTGCCGCCCTCATAGATCTTCTCGGGTTTGCCGGCTATGCAGTCTGATACTGCTTTTCCCCAGGCGACATCCCCATCTCCCTTCACAATCGCGTGCGCTTGACCGCGCTCAAGGGCTTCTTCAGGGAAGAGCGTGGCATGAATGCCGCCATACACCACCCATGCTCCGCGCGCTCTCGCTATGCGGCCCACTTGATAGCCGCGCAGAGCATTGCCGGTATGAACGCTGATGCCGACGATGTCCCCGGCCTGAATGCTTTCGGGGTCGATCTGTTCCAGAGATTCGTCCACCAGATTGGGCGTACCAGCCGATTCGGGCGTTGCAGCCGCCAGGACGAATAGCCAGCGCGGTGTGATGACCGCCGTGCCGAAGGAATTGTCACTGGGGTTGACCAGATGTACTCGCATGGGCCCTACCTTTCCAGGTGCCAGCCTCACCTGGAAGAGAGAAGCTGCGCGAAGTGCGGTTCAGAACCGACTTCTTAACACCCTAGGCAGGTGGAGAGAGACCAGTGTCCTGCTGTGCCGTTAATCATACACACCGGCGGCGAGGGTGACACGTTTCTCGAAGATGGACCAGCCGGCTTTCGAGGTCGAGAGCCAGAAGTACGTTGATATCCGCCTCGACGAGTTGTCAGCGAAGCCAGATACAGCACGGCGCAAATAGCACAAACCCGAAGATTTCACGCACTCCCCCGATACGTCACTTTCGCGTAAGTCCACTCCCGATACCCATGCCTTCGGCAGCCACTCTCCTGTACACTAAAAGGTCCAGTCCCATGCAAAACAAATATCCAATCGGCATCCTGGGCGCGACCGGAATGGTCGGTCAGCGCTACATCCAGCTCCTCGAAGATCACCCATGGTTCGAAGTTGCGTGGCTGGCGGCCAGTGACCGCTCCAGCGGCAAGGCCTACGGCGAAGCCGTAAGGTGGAGGCTCGACACGCCCCTGCCGGAGCGCATCGCCAAGATGCCGGTCTCACCGGCCGATCCCACAGGCGCGCCGCACGTCATCTTCGCATCTGTCGACGCCGCCTTTGCCCGCGAGCTCGAGCCGAAGTTTGCCGATGCTGGCTGCGCCGTTCTCTCCAATTCCAGCGCATTCCGCATGGCTCCGAATGTACCTCTGGTCATTCCCGAGGTAAATGCCGACCACCTGCACCTTATCGAAGAGCAGGACTCGCGCAAGCGGTCAGGCGGCTACATGGTCACCAATCCCAACTGTTCGACCATCGGCCTTGTGATGGCTCTCAAGCCTCTACAAGAACGCTTCGGGATCGAGCAGATCTTCGTCAGCACCATGCAGGCCGTCAGCGGTGCGGGGTATCCCGGCGTCGCATCTATGGACATCCTCGACAACGTCGTTCCCTATATCGGCAGCGAAGAAGAAAAGATGGAAGCCGAGACCCTGAAGCTCCTCGGCAGGTCTGAGGCGCACACCATCACTCCGCTCAAGGCAGGCATCACTGCACACTGCAACCGAGTACCGGTCGTCGATGGTCACACCGAGTGCGTTTCGATCAAGTTCCGCAAACCCGCCACCCGCGAGCAAGTCTTGGCCGCCTGGAACGACTTCAAGCCGCTCGCCGGTATGGACCTGCCCTTCGCGCCCAAGCAGCCGGTGCAGTTTGCCGAGCAGCCCGATCGTCCGCAACCGCGGCTCGACAGAAATCGCGAGCGTGGAATGGCCGTGACGGTGGGTCGCCTGCGTCCCTGCAATCTGCTCGACTGGAAATTCGTGCTGCTCTCGCACAACACGGTGCGCGGTGCCGCAGGCGCGACTATCTTGAATGCCGAACTTCTTGCCAGCCTCGGCAAGCTGAAGTCCGGTGCCCAAAACGACCGGCAGGAGCCCTCCGGCCGCTCGCGCAGGTGGGAGCCGGATGCCGAAACAATCACGAAATCTTAGATCGGTGACACGCAGTCAGGTTTGTATCCGGGCATAACTTCAGTTGTGCCGAACATTTGGAACTAAAAGGGGCTTCAGCCCAGAGGTTCGACAACAAACGCATGAGCCTGGTTGTCATGAAATTCGGCGGCACCTCGGTCGAGGATCCAACAGCGATCAACCGTACCGCTTCCATCGTCGCGGGCCGTGTGGCCGCGGGCAAGCAGACCGTAGTCGTGGTCAGCGCCATGGCCAAAGTGACTGACCTGCTCCTGCGAGCTGCCGCATCTGCCGCTCTGGGCGACCGTACCGGCGCTCTTGCTATCAGCTCCCGTCTTCGCGCCCGCCATCGCGACACGGCCTGCGCCCTGATCAAAACTCCCTGCGACTCCTCTGCCCTCTGTAATCACCTCGAAGAGGAGTTCGATTCCCTCGACGAAATCCTGCGAGGCCTGGCCGCGATTCTCGAGCTTACTCCGCGCATCTCGGACCTCATCGTCAGCTACGGCGAGCGCCTCTCCAGCCGCATCATCGCCGCGGCATTTCTTGAGCAAGGCATCAATGCCGCTCACGTGGACGCCCGGAACGTCATCGTTACCGACTCTCAGTTTCAGAAGGCGGCCCCGATCGATGCGCTTATCGAAAAGCGCGCCGAAGAGCACCTTCGTTCCCTGCTGAATGACGGAAAAGTTGCGATTATGGGTGGATTCATCGCCTCCAACGAGGAAGGCATCACCACGACTCTCGGGCGAGGCGGCTCCGATTTCACTGGCGCCCTCGTCGGCGGCGCACTCTCGGCCGATGCCATCGAGATCTGGACTGACGTCGACGGCATTATGACCTCCGATCCGCGTGTCTGCCCCGATGCTTTGCGCGTGAAAGTTATCAGCTTTGAAGAAGCCGCCGAGCTCGCCTACTTCGGCGCCAAGGTCCTTCACCCTGCGACCATTCTTCCCGCCGTAAAGAAAAGCATCCCGGTGTTCGTGCTCAACAGCAAGAATCCTTCAAATGAAGGCACACAAATCACCTCCGTTGCGCCGCATTGCAAGAGCCCCTTCAAATCGATCGCCGTCAAGAAGAAGCTCAGCATCATCGATGTCGTCGCCAGTCGGATGCTGATGACACATGGCTACCTGAAGGCGATCTTTGACATCTTCGACAAGCATCAGTGCCCAGTCGATATGGTTTCCACCAGCGAGGTCTCCGTCTCGCTCACCGTTGACTCCAACGACAAGCTGCCGCTCATCGCCGCTGACCTCAGCAAACTCGCCGATGTGAATTACGAAGGCAAGAAGGCCCTCGTCTGCCTCGTCGGCGAAGACATCCGCGGGCAGAGCGGTATGGCTGCGCAGGTCTTCACGGCTATTCGCCACGTTAACGTGCGCATGATCTCGCAGGGCGCCAGCGAAATCAACATGAGCTTCATGGTCGATGAAGAGGACGCGGACGAAGCAGTCCGCTCGCTGCACGCCGCCTTCTTCAAGGACCCCGATCCCAGCATCTTTGATGTTGAAGCCCGCAAGGCTACCGTCAGCAAATAACCGGGAAGGAGAACTCCCGTGGTTCGCTCGCGTCGTTGTCTCGGAATCGCCGCTGCGCTGATCTGCGCCGCTCAGCTTTCGTCGATACACAGCCAGCATCCGCCTGAACCAAAGCCGCCGCAACTACGTTTCGTGTTTGAAGAGCAGGTCACGCTCGCGGCCGACATCCCGGTCGGTGAAACCCCCATCGGCAAGCGCAACATCGTTCCCATCACCGGCGGCACTTTCGAAGGCCCCGGCCTTCGTGGCAAGATCATGCCCGGTGGATGGGACTGGCAGCTTACCCACCCCAGTGGCTGCTTCGACCTGCACGCCGACTACATGATTCAGACGGACGACGAAGTCATCATCCATGTGATCAACGTGGGCATGGTCTGCCCGAATTCCTCAGGGAAGCGCGATGCCTTGTTTACTTCCCCGACGTTCGAGGCGCCCAAAGGCAAGTACGACTGGCTCAATGGCGGCGCCTACGTCGGCACGGTAGAAGGCATGAAGGTCGCCGGCAAGCCTGGGGTGCGTATCCGCTTCTTTAAGGCATACGAGTGAAGCCGTCGTTCCATCTAACTCGCTCGCCCTCAATCTCTTCATTGCGACATGGTGCCCGGTGCCCCATCCATTTCGCGTTTTCGAAATGGGTGGGAACCGATAGACCAGCCCGCTTTCGCCATTTCTCGCCTGAGCCTTTAAGCTAAGAGCTAAAAGCAGGCAGCCAGGAGCTAGAAATGCTTCTTCTTGTACTCGGCAAGGGAAAAACCGGTTCGCTCGTCGCCGAAGTTGCGCGCGAACGCGGCCACGGTGTGCGCGCACTCGACATCAACGAGAACCAGCACGCATCGGCACTCAATGGACCAAATCTCGCCGGCGTGGACGCCGTGATCGATTTCACGACTCCCGACGCCGCCGTCGAGAACATTCGCGCCGTCCTCGCGCTGGGCTGTCGCATCGTCGTGGGAACGACCGGCTGGTACTCGCAGCTACCCGAGTTGAAGGCCATCGCACATCGCCGGGGCGGAGCGCTACTATACGGCACCAACTTCTCCATCGGTGTCCAGAAGCTATTCCGCCTGACTGCCGAGCTTGCCCGCATCGATGGTTATAAGTTCGCGATCAGCGAAACCCACCACACCTCCAAACTCGATGCGCCATCCGGCACGGCGATCACTCTCAAGGAAATCATTCACTCTATCCAGCCCGGCATCGATGTGCAGGTCGAATCTCACCGCATCGGTGATGCCAAAGGCGAACACATCGTCACCGCTACCAGCGAACACGACGTAATCGAATTACGCCATGACGCCTTCTCGCGCCGAGGATTCGCACTCGGCGCTGTCCGTGCCGCAGAGTGGGTTCACGACAAATCCGGTGCCTGGGAATTCCGCGAGATCTTCGACCAGCTTTAGTCGAATTCGCGCTAAAATTTCGAGTCCGACATTTCAGGAGGGACCTGATGCGCAGACTGCTCGTGTGCTCAACTGCGTTCCTCGCAATCACAGCGCTTATTTCCGCGAAGGCTCAAGACGCACCGAAAAACAGCAGCACGGCACTCGCTTGGGACGTTGTGTCAGTCAAGCCCAACAACTCGCTGGACCCGTCTGCTTTTATGCGCATGATGCCAGACGGCGTTGAGCTCCGCAACATGACACTGCACGCAGTCTTTCTCAACGCCTTTGAGATAAAGGCAGAAGACCAGATCGTCGGCTACCCCTCGTGGGTAAGCACCGAGCACTTCGACATCCAGGCGAAGATGGATACGGCAACGGCCGCCGCTTATGACAGCTTGAATGGCCAACAGGGCACTGATCAATGGCACTCTTTCATGCGTCAAATCCTCGAAGAGAGATTCGGCATGAAGTATCACCGGGAGCAACGCGAACTCCCGGTCTATAACTTGGTCATCGCCAGGCAGGGCGTGAAGCTCAAGGAATCCACTTCGACCAAGGGTGGATCGCGGTCTGTGGGTCCGGGAAGACTCACGGCGGCCCGCTACTCGATGTCCGAGTTGGCGTTCAGTCTTTCCGGAACAGTTGACCGCATCGTGATCGACAAGACGGGACTGACAGGCGCGTACGATTTCGCCCTTACATGGTCACCCGATAACTCCCCGGACGCGGGTCCTTCGATATTCACTGCATTGCAGGAGCAGCTTGGCCTCAAGCTGGAAAGTGCAAAGGCGCCCATAGATGTCGTTGTCATCGACCATCTCGAGCGCCCTTCCGAAAACTAACCTTTGTTATTGCTTTCCGCCGAAGACGACCGTAACGTTCGTCTCTACGGCGACGGGCTGGCCATCAAGCATGTAGGGCTTGTACTTCCACATCTTCACTGCATCCACAGCGGAGGACGCCAGCAGTTTTGGTCCACTCAGCACCTGGATGCCCTCGATCGAACCCTGCTTTGTGATCGTGGCCTTCAGCACCACTGTGCCCGTGATGTGCGCGTCCTGCGCGAACTTCGGATACACCGGTGCGGTTTTGTGAATCAGCATGCCCGCGGCGACCCCCGCCGAGAGGGGCACCACGTGGGGCACGAACTTCGCTTTCGCTCCATTGCCGAACACAGACCCAGAGACAGAATTGTTGTCATCCAGAGAAACCGGAGATGGCGCGCTGGGCGGCGGCTCGTCTGCCGGCGAAGCCTTCTTGATCTGTCCTGCAATGCGTGTCGGCGCAACAAGTTGAGCGGCCATCGCATCCGGCGAGATTGGCGCGGATGGCTGCGCTGGAGATGAGGCATCCTGCTGAGGAGCTTGTACCTGGGCCGGCGTCGGCTTGGAAGCAACGGGCTGGGGATTGGGGCCTGTCTTGCCTGTGGCGTTCACGATCAGACGATCGCTCGCGTTGTTACCCTCTTCACTGGTCGTAGTGGCTGCTGGCGTGCTATCCGCGGTCGCGGGTTTCGCGCCCGCCGCAGCAGTTGGCGATGAAGAGCGTGTGAACACAATCAGCAACACCAGCGCCAGCACAATTGGACCGGCTCCGATCAGAACCCACTTGAGCCAGTTAGCACCTTGCCTTTCTGCGGCCTCGCTCGGCTCTGTCTGGAACATTGACGAACGAAAAATGTCCACTGCTACCGGGGGGCGCTCGATCGGCGGCTGAATCGGTGTCGGCGCTATCTCTTCGACTACCGCCTTCTCTTCTACCTCCGGCACAACGCGAGCGGGCTCCGGCGCCTTGCGCTTTTCCGGCACCAGGGCCGGTCGCGGACGCGCCTCAGGCTTGGGAACGGGCGGCATCGATGCACGGCGAAGATTCGCTGCATCCCAAGCTGCAAAATCTTTGTCCTCGGCTGTGTTCGATACCTCTTGTTCAGCAGCAGCCCGAACCTTTTCGCTATCCTTCAGAATGTCAGGAATCGACGTGGCCTCGGGAACGCGCGCCGGCTTGGGCGGTGCAACAGCTTCAACCCGTCTTTCAGGAACAATCGGCGTCACATTCGATCGCGGAGCCACCGGAACTGGCGCAGAAACAGGCTTTGCTGCAGGCTGCACGGCAACTGCCTGCCTGCCTACCGGCTGCGGCACGGATGCCGGTTGCTGCGGAACAGGTGTCGCAGTGCCCTGCGATCCGTCTTCCGACGGCAAGGGCAGAAAATCGCGTGCCCCGGCACGCATGCAACTCTTCAGCAGATCCTCATCGGTACGCGCAGAATACGCCATCACCGCCGGACCCAGTTCAGAAAGCTTCGAGATGATCTGGAGTGCGTAGCTCTCGTCCGTGTCGACGTCAACCAACACCACGTCGAACTTCGTTTCCATCATCCGTGCCAGATCATTCAGTGTCGCCGGATAATCAATGAACTCGTGAATCTTACGGCCCTGTGCGGAGGCGAGTGCCTTGGCAACAACCTGCCGGTGCGCGTCATTCGGACCAATCAGCGCAACCGCCATCCCTTTTGAGGCACCGGATGACTGCGGTTCAGCAGACTGCGGGTTGGTCGACATCTCAGCTCTGGCGATCATGATCTTTGATCCTTCCCTCATTCGCTGTCGATGCATCGTGCCGCTTCATAATTGGGCCGCGGCAGCTCTGGGGGTCGACATGCCTTGACACCAAGCTGGACCGAAACCCACCTTGAAGCCGGCGATGAAAAACTCGGACCTGGGAAGAAAGAAAACGCCTGCGAGCAATCTGCGCTTCGCAATTCAAGAGCCTTTGGATTCAGCTTGTTGCCTATCCGCCTCAACTGCCCGTTGGGTCTCTGCACGCTGAATTCTGGTCCTGTAACGGACATCGTAACGGGTCCGTGATCCATATGGAACCACTGGGGCACACAACCTACATGCCTTTCGTCACGTCGGCAACCAGGAGGACACCCGACTTTCGTGCCTTCGCAGACAATCTCCCACCCTTTCCACGCTCGGTCAGTACAATCAAGCTGTCCCATGCCTCTCCGCACCGCCACCACCGCCGACATCCCGGCAATTCTCGCGCTCGAGGGCAATCCCGTGGCCCGTCTGTATGTCGGCCAGTGGAGCGAACAGCGCCACCACGCAACCCTGATCGGCCGCGATGCCCGCTACTATGTCAACGACCAGGCCGGCAACATCGATGCGTATGTAATCCTCCGCGGCCTCGGCGAGGATTCCCGCTCCATCGAATTGAAGCGAGTAGTCGTCGCCCAGCCCGGACAGGGTCTGGGCCGCCGCATTCTCTCCGAGATCATCCGCATCGCCTTCCGCGAACTCGATGCTCACCGCCTCTTTCTCGACGTCTTCGAGGACAACACCCGCGCTCGCCACCTCTACGAAAGTCTCGGATTCAAATACGAGGGCGTCATGCGCCAGGCCGCTCACCGCGATGGCCGCTGGTTCGATCTGCACCTCATGTCGATGCTCGAATCCGAATACAACTGACATGCGTCACAGCGCCTCGACGGGCTCAATCGATATACACTTTTCATGATGGAAACAACTGGTTGCGGCACAGCAATCGTTACGCCCTTTCGGGCGGACGGAACGATCGACGAACCCGCGCTCTGGGCGCTGGTGAACTGGCAGATTGATGCCGGTATCGACTTCATCGTGGCATGCGGATCTACCGGCGAAGCCGCCACCCTTGACGAACAGGAGTGGCTCAAAACAATTCGCATCGTGGTAGAGGCTTCCGCCGCGCGCGTCCCGGTTTGGGCCGGCTGCACCCACAACTGCACCCGTGTACTGCTGCATCAGGCCGCCATCCTGCGCCAGGTTCCAGGCATCGACGCCGTGCTTTCGGCGAACCCCTACTACAACAAGCCCACACAAGAGGGCCAGTACCAGCACTTTCTCGCCCTGGCCAAAATGGTCGCTCCCCTTCCGGTTTGCCTCTACAACGTTCCGGGCCGCACCGGCGTCAACCTTGATCCGCCCACCGTTGCTCGCCTCGTGGAGGCCGCACCGAATATCCAGGCCATCAAGGAGGCCAGCGGCAAGCTGCCCCAGATCAGCGAGCTCGTGCATTCATTGCCGTCAAGCTTCAAGGTATTCTCGGGTGACGACAATCTGGCGCTCGCCGCCGTCGGAGCCGGAGCGCAGGGATTGATCAGTGTAGCCTCCAACGAGATCCCCGGAGAGATGGCCCGCATGGTCAACGCCGCCCTTCACGACGACTGGGCGGAAGCTCGCGAGATCGAACGCCGTTTCGGCCGCCTCTTTGAAGCCAACTTCTGGGAATCAAACCCCGGTCCGGTAAAAGCCGTCCTCAACCTGATGGGCCGCACGTCGGATGCGCTTCGCCTGCCCCTCGTTCCCCCTACACCGGCAACTCGCGCCAGGCTCGAGCGCCTCGCCGGCGAACTCGGCTTACTCAAACACTCTCCCCTCCCCGCCGGCGACATGCACATGTACTAAGACGCCCGTTTCAGCACCTTTTACTCAGATATATCTTCCACCTACAGCCTCTCGAGTGGCGGCACACTCGCGTTCCTGAACATGCCAAGCACTGATGCGATTGGCCAGCTGACTTTCGAATTAATTAGGAAATGGAAAAAGAAAGCGATCAGGAAAGTCAACATTGCACTCGCGCATCCCAGGGTCAATTGGGTCATGGGGGTATGAGCGAAGTAGACAAACGGAACTCGCACGATTCCATTGAGAAGGAAAATACCTAGCGAGTAGAGGCCTACCTCCTCGAACACCAGGATCCGCCTCAGCAATGGCCGCACGCAGATGTAAGCCCATAGACTGAACACTGTGATTGCAAGCGATACAAGGTGCGAAAACTCAGCTTCTGCGCTGCCAAGTATGACGAGAGCAAACGCCAAAATCCCCCAAAAGGCGTTGAGTCGAATCGGAAACCTCGCGGCAATAATCCCGAAACAGATAATCTGCATACGTCCAATGGGATTCATTCCCATGTTGATGGAGTGGTGCGCGAGGATTGGATTTGCGAAGAAGGAAAAGATGAAGCTTGCAATGGACAGGAGCAAAAAACCGGGCCAGCCGAATCTCTTGGTCATTTTCCGTAGGAATGGCCAAATTGCGTAAAACTGCAAAATGAAGGGGATAAACCACCACGGTCCCACGACGGGCAAGCCCTGCCCTGGGACAAGGTTCGACACCCCGGCGAACGTGAGAAGAATGCCCACCCCGGTCGATCGAATCAATTGGAAGAACCCTACGTGCATGGCCGCTAGAAGCATCCAGAAAAGCAGCACCAATCCGAACATCGGATATAGTTTGCGAATTCGAGACCTCATGAACGAGGACCAGGACTCCTGATCATCCCAGTGCGCCTTGGCCAGACCGTATGCAGAGAGAAAGATAAAAACCTGAACACCGAAGTGACCGAAGAATGCGAACAACGACTGGATAGTCGTCGAAGGGTTCACGACATTTTGAACGAAGACGGAAAACCGGGCAGGGTTAAAGCTGAACTCGTTTTCATGCACCGGACCCAGCACATGGAAAAAGTTGTGGAAGACAATCGCTGAGATCGCCAGTCCCTTTAGGACGGTCGTGTCTCTTTTGTCCAGATCTCGCAGCAAACAAGGCTTGCCACTAAACCATCGGTTTGCATCGAATGACATCCCTGGCAGGTCCCTCTCTATCGCCGCATCGCCATTTCATGGCAAAGTCATCGCACTAGTAAACGCCGGACGCATCTGCCTGACTTTAGAGAACGAAGCGATCTGCAAACGATCGCCTTCCGGAGATATGTGCAATTTGAAATGAGAACCGGCGCGCCATTGCAGCCCGTGAACAATTTTCTTTCAGAGCCCCATCAAGCAAGTTGGAAAATGATGCGAATCAACTGTGGCCTAAGTTTGGTCCAAACGCAACGTTACTCCGTAGGTTACCTGGTATTACGAAATAACATATCTCTGCTCTTGGAATCTGATATAAGTCCTTCCTGATGATTCATCTGGCTGAATACGTTGATCCCCCTCACTTCCTTCGCCTAATCGTACTTGATGACAATGGCGTCATCTGGAATGGTTGAGCTCCTATCCGTAACTACGTGAATATCTTCGCGCCAGGAATATTTCGACCGGACGGCAGACTCAAGACCGGCGGCAAAGAAAGGTACGCCCCGATCCTGGTCCGGAACACCTTTGATGTAATAGGTCACTCCCGCCGGCGGTGAAGGATGCTCCCGTTTGAATTCAGCCAACCAGGTCTGTGCTTCTCCTGCCGCACTCTGCCAGGCCGAAATATTGCTTTGGGTCCCGGCAAACAGCAGCAATCCGATCAGGGCAGCCCACGCCTGATACATTCGCGGTTGCGAGAAGGTCTCATCAAGTAAAACCGCGATGAGGATCGCAAGCCCCATCGCGCCGAAATACAAGGTCCGTGACACGAAGAGACCCGGATCGGGCGCCCAGAAATAGAAATGTGCCGGCGCCGCCGCGATAAATATCCAGATCAGCGCGAACATAATCAGCCGCCTGGAGTTCGAGCTTGTTTTCATGCGAAGCGCAAGCATCAGAAAGATAGCCGCGGTTAGAATTGCCGCAACGATCCAGCGCTGACTGCCTGCCGCAAGCCAGTCCCAGCCGAACAGCATCTCCCCTGGCGCCCGAACCAGCAGTCCGAATACAGAAGCGACAGGAAAGTGAAGGGCCATCGGCGCATCGCCGGTCCGGTAGCCTCCGATACCACCCAGCAACGATATGCGGAGAACCATCATAATCACCGGCGCAGCAAGATAGCCTGCCGCAATCGCAGCTCTCTTGGCCGCCGAAGGCCGCGCCAGATCCTTCCTCCGCGGAAGTAATTCAAGCGCCGCCCAGAGCACTGCTACTACGTATGCGTTCTCTTTCGATAGGACTGCCGGCACGAACAGAACAATCGCAGTCGAATACCATCTCGCTTGCCCGGTTCTGCGGAATTTTGCCGCGCACGCGATCGACCATATTGCGAACAAACCCGCCAGTTGATCAAAGCGGGCCGCCATCCACGTCACCGTTTGCACATTCACGGGCATTACTGCGAAAAAGAGCGCGGCTGCAAAACATATTCGGCTTTTCAACTCAAGCTGCTTGCATAGGTAGACCACCCCTGCAACGCTCCCGAGGTGAATCAACACACTCGTCAGATGGTATCCAGGAACCCAGTGGCGCCACACGCGATGGTCCAGAAATAGACTGACGAAAGCGAGCGGGCGGTAAAAAACCCCTCCCTGTCCCTTCGTAAACTCCGGCAATACTGCTGCGGAAAAGGGATGGCGCACCAGTTCCAGATGCCCATAATCATCGCAAAGAAAGTTGATCGAAAGAGTGCGCAAATAAGACACCGCACCGGCCGCGACTGCAATCCACATCCCGCCCTGAAGAAAAAGACTTCCCTCGATCGATCTCGAGTGATCGGCTGCCTGCAGCCTTTCCTGCCCGGGACGAAGCAGCAGGCGAAACAAGAGCACAACGAAGAACGATACTGAGAGTGCTTGAAAAAGATTGAAAAGCCGGTTTGGACTTCCGGTTGCGTCCTGCTCGACGATGAAAAGGATGAAGAAGATCGCAAACGTCGCGCCTGTTGGATAGAGGAACTGACCGGTCCCTGCCCTGGCTAGAAAGCTCCTGTCCCGTGAATCGGAAGCATCTTTACCTGGCATGTCTCTGTGGCATCCTCGTTTCCGATCATACGATGCAGCGATCGACAGGCAACCCTGATGCTTCGCGCGAGAATTCACCCCTTGCGTACTTCAGTACTCAGCAAAAAGCCCGCTGCTCAGCGGGCTTTACTTCAGCAATCTGGTAGCGCTACCGGGAATCGAACCCGGGTTTTAAGATTGAGAATCTCACGTCCTAACCCCTAGACGATAGCGCCACACCTGGAGGGGGCAGCCTCTCCGGCCGCTCTCTTAATCTACCAAATAATCAACTGTATGCAAAACATGGAGACCCCGCGGCCGGCCCTTAAATACCCAGTTTCCGCACTTCTTCGTTGTAGTACTTGCGGTAGAGAATCTCCCACTCCTGCGAGCCTTCAAGAATGATCTTCCGCTGCGATGCAATCTTCTGGCGGGCTGCCGCATCGATCCGCGCCTCTTCCATCAGCAGGGTCTCCAGCGCCTTGCGTGCCTCCTGGCGAATCGTGTTGCGATCCTCCATGAATCCGACCTCGTTGATGTCGGCGAGGGTATCAGCCACCGTATGAGCCAGCTTGTTGAGCTTGTCCCGGCTGATCCTCATAGCACCGCCTTGTACTTTTTCGCAAGCTCGGTCTTCACCTTCTTGAACATCTCCTGGTATTGCGCACCCGACTTGCGCATCTCTTCGGAGTAGGCCTCAAGAATCACGCGCACCTCCTCATTGATGCGATCTTCGAGAGACAGTTCGTCCGTGAGGCCCTGGGTCACGCGCGCCTCCGTGCCCTTCAAGTCACTGGTGGTGATCATTTTGGCGTCGGTGAGGTGCTTGACCGTGCGGCGGGCGAGATACCCAATGTATTCGCGAGAAAAGATCATGAGCTAAGTAATAAAGATAACGCATCGGCCCGGCGGGTGTATATCACAGGCCAAATCAAGTGCCCATCAATTCCGATCTGTTGCCATCACCTGGCCCCCGGTCCCAAGTGCCGCCGTCGTTTACTGTCCGCTGTCGGCCGGCACCCTGTGCGGACAGCTCTTCGTGTTGATGCACTCATCGGCAAGCCGCAGCCGTTCTACCGGACGTCCATTGATGAGGTGCTCCTGCACAATCTCGGCGGCATCCTCGGGCTTTACGTGCCCGTACCATACCGCCTCGGGATACACCACGACCGTCGGCCCGTGCTCGCATTGATCCAGGCAGCCGGATTTGTTGATACGGACCGTATTCCCCAGACCTGCAGCCCTCGAAAGCTGCTGCAGCTGCGTGTGCACTTCGCTCTTACCATCGGTCGTGCACGAGGGCCGGGGCGCTCCTTCCGGACGGATGTTATGGCAGACAAAGACGTGGCGCTTGAAAACTGTCAAAATCGTACCTCCTCCTTCAGATTACAGGTCCCTCGTCCATCTCCCTTTCACTGTCGAACTTTCCACATTTCGACGTTATTGACGCGGTCCCATCTGAGAGAATGATTGCTTGACTATGGGTACGGACAATCTACTGTCGCTCAAGGACGATATGGTGGCCTTTATTGAGGGTCACGGTCTCGTCCGTCTTCCGGGATACGTAACGGAGGACATCCCTTCCATCGTTTGGGAGGGCGAAGATAATCCTGATTCGTGGAAAGACTTCGTGGAAATGGCCAAGCGCGTTGGCGCGCCGTTTGTAACCTTCAGCGAAATGCGCCTCGAACGTGAAGAACTCGATCACCTCGCCGAAGAAGCAAACGAGATGAACTTCCCTGATGAGGAAGCTACTGAACTGGTGGAAGCGCAGTGGCTGCGCAAGTACGCCGGCATGGTCGGCTACATTCAGCTCGGCTTTGTCTACCAGGGCATTGTCATCCTGCACGAGACCACAACCGAGTGGTACGAGCGCTTCCAGTCCCTTCTCGAAGACATCGAGAGCTTTCACGACATCGTGATTGACGACCACGATCACGAACACGACGAAGAGGACGAGTAGGTACGGTGAGCGCCGCCGGCGCAATGCAGAACGGGGCCGCTGTTCTCAGTGCTCCACGCCAACGCTGGATCCTCGCTGAACCCCATCCCCGCGAAGCTGAAGAACTGGCCTCCGCTGCCCGCATCCCGCTGGTGCTCGCCGAACTTCTGCTCGCGCGCGGCATTACCGCATCCAGCGAAGCTTTCGCGTTCCTCAATCCCGAAGTCGCTCATCTTCACGACCCTCTCCTGATGCTCGGAATGCTTCCCGCTGTCGAGCGCATCGAAGCTGCCATCGCCCGCAAGGAACCAATCCTGCTCTACGGCGACTACGATGTCGACGGCACCACCGCTGTCGTATTGCTGAAAACGGCAATCGAAATACTCGGCGGTGAAGTGCGGTTCCACGTACCCCATCGCATTCGCGAAGGCTACGGCCTGCAATCCGCTGTACTCGAAGCCGCCTACGCTGACGGCGTTCGTCTCGTCGTCACCGTAGACACCGGCATGCGTGCCTTCGCCGAAGCGGACGCCGCTCGCAAACTCGGTCTCGATCTCATCATTACGGACCATCACCTCTCCCGCTCCGACGATGCGCTCCCTTCAGCTCTCGCCATCCTGAATCCAAACCAGCATGGCTGCGACTATCCCGAGAAGTTCCTTTGCGGCGCTGCCATTGCCCTGAAACTCGCGCAGGCCCTCCTTCAGCGGCGCGACGCAATCCGCACGCGCGACAAACTGCTTCCCAGCTTTCTCAAGATAGCCGCCATCGCGACCATTGCCGATGCAGTCCCCCTCAAGGGCGAGAATCGCGTCATCGCCGCTCTTGGCTTGCGCGAACTCAGGCGCCCGGTTGGCGCTGGCTTGCGTGCACTATTCGCCGCAGCGCAGCTTGATCCTGCCTCAAAGCCGCTCACCGGCTTCGATGTGGCCTTCCGTCTCGCTCCACGAATCAACGCCGCGGGTCGCATGGACGTAGCTTCCGACATCATCGAGCTCTTCTGCACGCGCGATGCTGCGCGAGCCGCAGAACTCGCCAACAAGCTCGACCGCCTCAATCGCGAGCGCCGCGAAACGGAGGCTCGGGCGTTAGCTTCCATCGAAGAACGCCTGGCCACCGATCCTGAATTCGCAGCCGCCCGCATGGTTGTTGTCGACGGAGACGGATGGCACCGCGGAGTCATTGGAATACTCGCTTCCCGCGTCGTCGAGCGGACCGCAAAGCCTGCGCTCGTCATCAGTGTGGAAGACGGTATCGCACACGGATCAGGTCGCTCCGTCGATCAGTTTCATCTACTCTCCGCCATCGAGACATGCGCCGACCTCTTCACGCGTTTCGGTGGACATGCATTTGCCGTCGGCTTTGCACTTCCTGCCGAATCTCTGCCCGAACTCAAGCGCCGCCTCGCGGATTGCGCCTCTGAACGGCTTGCGCAACGCGAGCCGGAGCGAGATCTGCATATCCACGCAGAGCTTCCGCTCGACCACATCACCGCGGTACTCGCCGGCTGGCTCCGAAAGCTTGAGCCCCTGGGCCACGGCAATCCCGAACCCATCTTTATGGCGCGGAATACGCGTCTGGTGTCTGCTCCGCGCGTCATGAAGGACCGCCACCTTCGCCTCGAACTCGCCCACGACGGCACAGGGGCCACTCGCGCTGTGGGCTGGGGTATGGCCGCAAGATCGGCCGAACTGGAGCTCACTCAAGGTTCGCCCATCGACATCGCCTACCGAATCCGTGAGAATCTCCACCCCGACTTCGGCGGTCTCGAAGTCGAACTCGCAGGCATTCGCCACGCACAGGCTTGAGTTCTGCTCGGAGCATTCGCTTCTTGAAAGGGAAAGGCTCACGGCCGACACCGTGAGCCTTTTAAGAGTCAATCAGGATCGCTTTAGTGATGCCCCCTGTCCTCGTGTTGCGGACGACCGCCTCCCCCACCATGCTCTTGTGGCGCTGGACGCGCTTCGTTCCGCGGCTGCGCATTCCCACGAGGCTGTTGATAGTTTCCACGCGGCTGTTGCTCAAACCCACGCTGCTGCTGCATAGGCCGCTGCTCGAATCCACGCTGTTGTTGCGGCTGCCTCGGTTGTTGTTCGAGTCGACGCTGTTGTGGCTGCATCTGAGGCTGACGGATCGATTCCCGCCCCTTCTGAAATTCAGGCCTGCTCTGCGGTCCGCGATTGTTGTTGAACGTCTGTGGCCGGTTGTTGCCTTCGTTCCCGTGGAACCCCATGGGGCGCTCGGCAGCAAGCGTTTGCGGACGTCCACCATTATTGCGCGCATAGAAGTTACGATCGTTCCGCGCCGCTTCCATGTGGTGCATCTGCATCGAGGTTGCGTTCATATGTCGATCGCGCATCGCCTCGCGCTCTTCCGGCCGCATATCATGGCGAATTCCGTCACGCCCGCCGTTGAAGGAAACACGCCGCTCATTCACGATCGTATTCCGCTCTACGATTCTGCGATCAACGTACACATTGCGAATGTGCACATTGTTCACGCGGACGACGGCCGTGTTGTAGAGGAAGTCGTGTCCGTGCCAATATCCACCGGCGAAACCAACTCCCATATATCCGAATCCATAATTGATACCGCCGTAGTAGCCGACGTGGCGGCCCCAGTAACCCGGATGGAAAATGTACAGACCACTGGACCAGCCCCAATAGGGCGGAGTCCACAGTGCGCCCTCATACGGCGCTGGAACCCATGCACCCGGAACCCAGTAGTAGCCTTCAGGGCCATACCCCCAGTACCCCGGCGTCCACATCCAGCCCGGCTCCGGGCAGGGCGGCTGTTCGTAAACCGGAAGCACCGGCGGCGCAATATTCACGCTGATCAGAACGCCCGCATAAGAAGACACGGGAATAAGCGAAAGCAGGAACGCCATCAGCACCCAGCGAGCCTTTCGGAGTAATTGCATGGAAACCCTCCTCAATATCTAGTCTTCACGTCAACTAAGTCACGCCAGCTAGGAAGAATCACTGCAGGCGCCGCACAATTCAGACTATGCAGGGATGAACCCTGAGTACGAGGGAAAGTTGCACTCCCCGAAGTCACTTTAGTTATGTCTAAAGATCTAGACTGCAGAGGGCACTGGGGTTATCTGTTGCCCTCCGCAGCAGTACGAATCCAGAACGTCAATATCGAATGCTCAGACCGGTCCCCACAACTGTATTCGCTTTCAGATCAATTGGCACAAGCACAAACGGCGGATCCGCGACCCCCGTGGGAACAGCCGCCGTTCCGATCACGCCGGCGACGTGCCCCACGCCAATATCAAACGCAAAATGCGGATTCTCTTTTTGAGTCACACGAACCGCGTAGTCCATCGTTGTCGGAATATGCGCTCCACTTCCCGGAGGAAAAAGAATCGGCTTTAGATTCACCACCTGTGGCGGCTCCTGCGTAAACCCAACTGCGGGCACTGCGGCGATATTGTGGCCCAGCGGCAGCGGAATCCCCAGTCCGCCGAACAGCCTTCCGCTCAAGCGCGTGGACTGCCCGCCCAAACCGTAGATTGAAGCATTCGTAGCCTTCCATCCCAGGTTCACAAGAAACGGAACCGGTGGGTGCAGCCACGTCTTGGTTACCGCAACATACACGTCTCCATTCGTGTACGACTTCAGAGTTCCTGTTTCCTCCCGGTTGAGCGCTCCGCTTACAAACTTGTCATTCGTCCGCACCACAAACCCCGCGCCGATCCCCGGAGTCCACGGTCCGAACTGCCCATCCTTGACCGCAGCTACCTTCGCGTTGAACACGTTCATCCCGGAGTAGTCCCATAGACCGCTGAGTACCGGGCTGTTTCCCTTCGTGTGAACGCTGCGCGTGTAGCCAAACTCCAACCGATTTCGCCACGCCCTCCTCGATCGAAAACGTGTGAACATACCCAATCACCTTCGAAGCGTTCACAAAGTGATACCCGATTGCAGGATGCGACCACGTGCGGCCCTTCTCACTCAGAACGACGTAAGCAGTCGGCGTAATGAAGCCGCCGGTTTGGCCTTCGAGAGTGAGGTTCTGTGCGTGGATGCATGCGGTCGCAGAGAATGCAATCGCAAAGGTGATAGCGGCAGTAAGCGGCTTCAGTACAGAGAGCTTGAACATCCAGATACTCCAGTTCGGATAGTGTCTTCTTCGAGCAAAACGTGTCAGCGCAACCTCTCGCGCCGGCAGTGGACGGGATTCAAGCAAACCGTCCTCCTTCTGCCGGATTTAGGAAATTGAGTTGTTGTAACACGGCAAAAGCACCGTGGTCACGGTTACCGCGCACACAAAAGAACGGGATGCCCGCAAGTCCTTGCGGTTCTTCGGGGTCACCGCCTAGACTCACCCCATGCCTCGGGGATTGTTCATCACGCTCGAGGGCCTTGATGGCTCCGGCAAAACCACCCAGATCAAACGCCTTGCCGCCTGGATGGAAAAGCGCAGAATCGAAACGGTCGTCACCCGGCAGCCCGGAGGAACAGCCACCGGAGATCGCATCCGCGCTCTGCTGCTCGACTCCGGTTCCACCCCACTCGCGTCAATGACCGAAATGGCTCTCATGTTCGCCGACCGTGCTCAGGCCATCGCTGAAGTCATCGAGCCTGCATTAGCGGCTGGCCGGGTGGTGCTCTGCGATCGTTTCACTGACTCCACCGAGGCATACCAGGGTGGAGGCCGCGAACTCGGCTCGGAGCGCGTGCTCGAACTCCACCGCCTCATCTGCGGCAATCTTCAGCCGGACCTCACGCTGCTGTTGCTGCCATCTCTTGAAGCAAGCCTGGTCCGAGCGCGTCGGCGCAACGAGAAACACGTCGCCAAAACCGGGCAAGATGAAAACCGCTTCGAGCAGGAGCAGGGTGGATTTTTCAAGCGTGTGTGGGAAAAGTATCGCGAGATCGCCGGCCGTGAATCCGACCGCGTCGTCCTCATCGAAGGCAATCTCAGCATCGACGAAGTTCACGAACAGATCGTCGAAGCCGTGTCAGAACGGCTTGTCGCGCTTCATGGCGCAGCCTGACGGCGAATGATACGTCCTCACTCGCCGCCGGTCACACCGTCTCTCATTGACCGCGACTGAAATCCAGGTTGGTTACAAACGTTCCCGTGTCGTAGACCGCCGAACTCCACGGCACGCTGAGCCTGAACTGTGCATTCGGATTGCATCCCACGATGCTCACCGTGAACAATGCGCTTGCGGACGCGCTCGCTGCAATATCTCCAAGCACAATCGGCGTGCTGCCCGCCGTGATCTTCGGAGTGCACCTCGGTCCGGAAGTCTGCGTCAGTGTGAACCCGCTCAGCGTGGTCGCATAAGCTGGCCCAACATTGCCGTTCGTCGCTGTAATTGTGATGATCCGCGTGTTGGCGGTCCCGGCTTTCTGCGTTGCTGCAAACCTCAGCCCGTACCCGGGTAGCTTCGTCGGATCAACGATGCCCCAGTAAGCTGGCTTCGCCTGCAGCCCCATGTCGAAGGGCAGCGGATAATCCGTCCGCGTCACCGGGAAGCTGTCCAGCCACGTATCATCGTCTGCCATGCCCCATATCGTCACTGAACTCAGCTTCTCTTTCAGTTCCTTGAACGCGTCGAAGTACGCCTTGTAGAGCCAGCCCTGCTCAGCCAGAATCGCGGGCGGAATGTTGTTTCCATAGTTGGACTTCGTATCACCCGCGTTGTAGACGCTGACATCGAGTTCGGTCACCTGCTGATCGATGCCAGGCACTTGATTCGCCACCGTCTCGATTGCATTCACCATGGCCGGAACCGACGGATAGTTGATCGCGTTGTGCATCTCGTGTCCAACGCCGTCGAGCAGCCCCTTCGACTTCAAATCGCCCGCAACCTTCACCAGACACGCCAGACGATTCGCATCCGCCGTGCTGTAGTCGTTGATGAACAACTTCGTTCCTGCCGGCGCATAGTCACGGGCGGCCTGTAGGGCAACATCCAAATAGCTCGCGCCCAGCACCTTGTAGAACGGCCCATGCACCAGGCAATCCGGCTGACTTGGGTCGAGCGGTTCGTTCACCACATCCCACGCATAGACCTTGCTGCCGAAGTGCTGCACCTCATTCTTGATGTGTTCTCGAATGTTATCTGTCACCAGCGCCTGGTTCGCCGCGGAATCCGTTCCATCCCCGGCCGCGTACGAAGGCACCTGCGATCCGTTCGCCCAGACGAGGTTATGACCTCGCACACGCATCCCGGCACACTGCGCCAGCCCAACCTGCGCGTCAGCATTCGCGTAGTTGAAGCTCCCCTTCGTGCTCTCCACGGAGCTCCACTTCATGTCATTGCCAGACGTGATGCTGTTGAAGTGCATCGTCAACAACTGCGCGTGCGGCCCGGAGATATCGGTCATATCGATCGCGGCGCCAATCGGGAAGAACTGCGACAGCGTCTGATAGATCGACGGAATATCCTTCTGAATCTGTGGTGGATTCACATACGACACTTGGAAGTCATCGACGTAGAACGAGACCAGGTCATCGCCCGACGATGGCACTGTCTGGAAATAGAGGAACGCCGCGCCCTGATCATAGGGGCTCGACATGTTAAAGCCCATCACGCTGATCTGGTGCCACGCCCCATCCGCCGGAACCGTGATCCCCGGATATCCGCTGACACCCGGATAGCTCGTGTTGCCATTCAATGTCGTCTGCAGGCTAACGTTGATGACGTGGTTCGATCCATCCGTCGGCTGCAGCATCACCCAGCCGCTCAAGTTGTACACCGAGCCCGGATACATTTTGTTGCTCACACTGATTTGCGGGCCATCCCAGTTCGCGATGCGGCCGGTCGTCAGCAGGCTGCGCGACCCGCCGTGCGCAACGCCGCTTACATTCGACACCGTCGATTGACCCGACCGCGAACTCCAGCCATCCAGGCCGCCATCTTCAAAGTTGGTGCTGATGCCGCTGTTGTCCTGCTGGCTCGGATCGGGCGGCGGCGGAGCCAGTTCGCTGATCGTCACATCGCTGATGTAGAACGAATCCGTCGCGCTGCTCGACTGCGCGTACAGCGTGAGCGAAGTCGGCGGCCCCGGAAGATTGCTGAAACTGAACGTTCCTTGGACCTTCGTCCATGCCGTCGAAGACAACGGTCCCGATGTTGCGAGATTCGCATAGGCCCCGTCTGTCGCGCAGTCCGCGCTCTTTGTCGAAAGCGTGACCGTGGGATTGGCGCTATCGGCGGCGGCGAGCAGTACGTACGCCGTTACCTGGTACGTTGCTCCTGCCGATAGATTTAGATTCAGCAGATTCAGCGCCGGCCCCATGTAGCCTGCCGTCCTGCCGCTTGTAAGCAGCGCGTTCGTGTTCCCCGCTGGATCCTGAACCGCAGGCATCGCATTCGAAAGCGTGGCCGATCCAAATGGGAACCATCCATCCAGCCCGCCATCCGACCACGTGTACGTGGCAACAGTCGTTCCACCCGGCGGCGGAGCCGTCTGCGTAATCACCACATCATCCAGATAAAACGACTGCGTAGTGCTCGGCCCGACAAGCTGCGCGTACAAGGATAGCCCGGTTTCAGTCGTCGTCACCGTGTATGATCCACCGATCGCCACCCACCCCGAATCGTTCACACCCGTCTGGTAAGCGCCGATCGTGTCGTAGCACGTGCCGCCCGAGCAACTCGCATCGCTCCGCCTGATCGTGAAGTTCGCATTCGTCGCGCTCTCCCCGCTCGTCAGCCGCACATATCCGGTAATCGTGTACTTCGCGCCTGCCTGCAGCACGCTGCCCACATTGATCGATGGCCCACCCTGCCCACTCGAGCCCGTCGTCGTCAACAGGCTCCGTGTACCCGAGTACGCCGCAGCATTCGTCGATGTCGGGACCGTCGCCCCGTTGAACGATGTCCAGCCCTGCGCCGTTCCGTCTTCAAAATCGTATGTCTGCACCACCTGCGACCTTGCAGTCGCTGCGCAGAAAACAGCCAATGCCAAAACTGCGCATAGTTGAACTGCAACTCGACGTTGGCGCAAAGATTTCCTGATGACTTCGGAAAGACGAAGCATGCGGCGATTCTCCTTGGGATTCCGGCGTGTCGAAATGATCACTCCGCGTTCTTGCCTCGCGGAGGGTCGTGCTTAAGGAAGAGCGAATCGGAATCACTGGCCTCAGTAATGCGATTTACTCAAACACGGCGGGAGTATAGTCACGCGTTTGAAAAGCTGTCAAGAAAGTATTTCTTCCCGCACATCGAGGTCTGCCAAGTCGTTCAATTCACACAGACTGATCGAAGGTGACGCAATTCCCGCTATCGACCTCTCGATTCCACGATCATTGAAAATTGCGTACCAGCATGAACCACGTGATTACCTGATCGAGCTGATTGGCAAGACTCGTATCATGCATAGAATGCAGCGGGGTTCACACTGATGATCAACCGTCGTAGATTCCTCACCTGTTCCGCGGGAGTGGTTGGAGCAGCAAGCCTGCAACATCCTGCACTAGCCGCCTCGAGTGAGGTCGCCAGAAAACCCGGCGTCAAACTGAAACTCGGACTTAATGCCTATTCCTTCAACGGACCACTTCAGTCCGGCTCCATGACTCTTGCGGATGCTGTGATCTTTTGCGCGGAGAACGGTGTCGATGCGCTCGACGCGACAGGCTACTATTTCCCGGGCTATCCGAAGACTCCTCCGGATGACTACGTCTATGCGCTGAAACGCACAGCCTTTCTCAATGGGGTCGCCATTAGCGGCACTGGCGTGCGCAACAACTTCGCCGTGGCAGACGAAGGCGCTCGGAAACGCGATGTGCAGATGGTAAAGAACTGGATCGTCGTCGCCAGCAAACTTGGCGCGCCCGTCATCCGCGTCTTCTCCGGCCCCGAACGGCCCCCGGGCCACACCTTCGATGAGGCGCTGGATTGGATGGTCTCCGACTTCAAGCGGTGTGCCGCGTTCGGAAAAGACCACGGCGTTGTCGTCGGCATTCAGCAGCACAACGACTTTTTGAAGACCGCTGCCGAGACGATCCGCGTCATTCAAGCCGTCGATTCAGAATGGTTCGGCTGCATTCTCGATATCGGCAGCCTTCGCTCCGGCGATCCCTATGCCGAGATCGAAAAACTCCTTCCCTATGCCGTTTCATGGCAAATCAAAGAGGAAGTGGGCCGCAACGGCAAGCCGGAACCCGCCAATCTTTCCAGGATCAAAGCCCTCATTGACGCGCACGGCTACCGCGGATACGTGCCCTTCGAAGCGCTTGGCCCCGGAGACCCGCACCCCAGAATCACAGCTTTTCTCGCAAAAATCCGAGCCGCGTTCAGCCTGTAGTGTTGTCGCGAAATCCATCGTGAATCTCAACCGCGACGTGTGCGACTAAGATTAGGACAGGTGCAGGAGCTTAACTCCAGAGAGCAGGATGATGGGCATAGCGGACTTTCTGAATGCGTTGAAAAGACAGTTGACCGATGGCGGAAGTTCGGGCAGATCGGACCGTTCCGGCAGAGATGAGACTGAGACGGTGCGCAAAATCGTGCGCCAGCTCGACAACCTCGAGCCAGACCGCGCCCGCTTCATTGCGGCATTTGCTTACATCCTGAGTCGCGTAGCGCGCGCCGACATGAACATCAGCGATGTGGAAACCAGGGAAATGGAAACCCAGGTCATTCGCCTGAGCGGTCTTCCCGAGGAGCAGGCCGTGCTTGTGGTTCAGATCGCCAAAACACAAGCGACCCTGTTTGGCGGTACCGAGAACTTTCTTGTCACGCAGGAGTTCAAAGATATGGCGACCCCCGATCAGAGACTGGCTCTGCTCGAATGCCTTTTCGCCGTCGCCGCCGCTGACAAGGTAATCACTACGATTGAAGAGCGTGAAATCCGGCTCATTAACGACGAGTTACAGCTAACGCACGATCAGTTCATCACCGCCCGTTACAAATACCGCCCGTACCTCGCCGTTCTGAAAGACCCAGCCACTTCCCGCCAGTCTTGACGAGGATGGGTGCCCCAGGCCGGGGTCCCCGCGAACGGGTCCTGGTTCGCGGGGTGGAGGTCTCGATTCTGAGACCTGGGATCGGAACTGACTACTTCGTTGCCGGTGCCGGCGCCCGACTCTCGCTGCTCGGCGGCACAATCCCCTTGAGGCGGAAATAAGTCACCATGTTTCCGTAGTGCTCATCGGTGTGCGCCGTGTTCAGCGATAGCATCGAGAGTCTCGCCAGATTGAAGCTCATGAACTTCACCATCTCGCCGCCCTTGCTGTCATTCATGCCGTCGAAAGTTTTGCCGCAGTACGCAACAGCGTCCTTCACAGCGGCTACCAGATCGGCTTTCGAGGTCTTCGTCTTCTCAACGTTCTTCGCCGGATTCGGTTCACCCGAAGCCAGCGCGCAGAACATGTAATTTGCATCCGCCACGTGACCTACCAGTTGCCCAAAGCTGCGAACATCCGGTGTCGGTTTGAACGAGTAGTTCTCCTCCGGCATCTTTTCAGCCGCACGAACCACGTTATTGCTTAGAAAGAGATAGAGTCCCTTCTCGCTCTGGGTAATCGGATTTGCGGCGGAAGTTGCCGGCGCCGGCGCCTTGTCTTGCGCGTACAGAACTACAGGAGTCATTGCCAACACTGCAAACCACATACACAGCTTCTTGCTCACAGGAAACCCTCCGGTGCAATCATGCCATATTTCCACTGCCTTACTTGTCAAAGAATGTCCCATCGGACTGGGGCCCCATCCTGAACGCGGGGCCGCGGCCCCCTTCGGCAGGTCTTCGTCCGTACGGTGGTTTTGCGTTTTTGGTTAGAAACAAGGACGCGAATTTACCCCCAAGCCCCCAGCATCCTCCTCACCATCACTAACTGCCCCACGTGATACGCGTTGTGATCGGCAATCAGCAGTGCCTCGCGCAACACCGTCTGCCCGTCGCCGTGCGGAATCTTGGCAAACAAGTCCGTCTTCTCATCGCGCACCAGCTCCACCATCTCTTTCAGATCATGCTTGAACGCCCGCACACTTTCTTCCCAAGCCTTCTCATCTGCCGGAGCTTTTTCCTTCGGCCAGTATCCTTCCGGCCACTTCGGCGAATCGTGCTTCGCATTCCGCGAGAACTCAACAATGTCCCACTGCGCGATCCGCAAATGCTCCAGCAACTGCCAAGGGGAGTGCTCCGCGTCCTTCGGAACCTTTCCATAGAGTTCCGGGGCCAGCCCCTTCACCGCATCATCAAACGTCGCGTGCGCCTGCGCCTCGGTCAACAACTTCACCAGGTGTTCCCGCAAAGCTCCATCATTTCTATCCGCCATCGAACCCTCCGCCCCAACGGATTCCGCCCGCAGCGCGAAAGATTCGAAATCCGTGCCGGTTTCTCGATTCATTATTTCTTCAGGTCGCAATCGGCAATCGTTGAACGACCAGTCCAACCGCAATGTCACCTGGAAACGGCCATCTCGCGCGGGCTGTACACCAAATACTTTTTCCAACCCAGGGCCGGCTTCTCAATCAGCCGCCAGCTGAGATAAGCCAAACACGCCGACATAATCACTGCCAGTCCGGCAAGCAACCAGCGATTTATGCCAGGCAGACACCAGATGATCGTTTGGGTGACTGGCCATCCGTAGAGATACACCCCATAAGAAAGATCTGTGTGATTGGCAAATCTGCTGATCGCCGAACTTCTGACCCGAATCGCAAACCAGAAAATAAGATAACCTCCGGCGATTGCTACAGAAGCCGTGCAGAATCGCGCAGATGGAAGCAGGGCAACAAGCAGAGCGATACTCGCAACCACGGTGCGTTTCGAATCTCTGATGCGATCGCGATAGAGATAAAACACGCACCCTGAAGCAAATAACGAAAAGAATCTGGAATAGTACGCGGCCGCCCCATAAAAAACTTCGAGCCGACCGACCCTCGCCGGCAATACCGTCCACAGCAGCAGAGCAGCCGCCAACGCAACCATCAGTTTTCGCCGCTTGGGCAATTCCAGCACTGCCAGTACAAGCAGGCAAAGATAACAGCAGAATTCGTAAGCTATGGTCCACAGCGAACCATTGAGACCCTGCATCGGATTCCGGAAGTAAGCATTGTCAAGGCTGACTCCATCCAGGTAAAGCATTCGTATGGCTGTCTGGAAGAGGAATGAGGGATTGATCTCTGCGACTCTGCCGCCTGCGATTGCGCCGAGCAGAATTGAGACAAGACAAGCTACAACGTACCCCGGATATACACGGAGCACCCGCTTTCCGATGAACTCAACAGCAGATCCCGAAGTCAGAAGGCTTTGGAGGACAAGATAACCGCTTACGAGAAAGAAACCGTCTACAGCGATGTCGCCAAGCGTCAGAGTGTGAGTGATAAAGAACAGAGGCTCTCGCGCGTTTCCGCCATCGAGAAGGATCGACGAGTGGCAAACGATCACCAGCGCGGCAAACAGGAGCCTGAGCGCTCCGAAGTTGTTGTCGCGTGAAGAGGTGGAGAAGCTGTTGCCAGTCATTTGAAGAGGAGTTGTCCCATCATACACATGGTTCGCACAACCCCTCGACTCCGTATCTCCTCCCCGCTACTCTCAAGTACCTAAAACTGCCCAGGATGCTTGATGCTTGCTATACTCACCGCACTGGGAATGCACGCCTTTCATCCAAAGCGCATCTGGTTCTGGATCGCAGTCGCCGCTATCGCAATCGCGGTAATTGCACTGCTGGTGCCGCATAGCGGCAACTCTGCCGACCAGCAATCCTGGCTCGCGCTTCTCCCGGTCTTCTTCGTTGGACTCATCTCCCCCCTCAGCGCGACAAAGCTGCTGCCTGCTCTGGCGGTCGAACACGCCCCCGAAGCACCCGCTCTCGCCCCCTCCTTCCAGCGCCCTCCTCCCGCCCGCCTCGCATAACACTCCGCCCGATCCTGGCCCTCCGTTTTCCCTCTGGGTCGATCCGTCTTCCTTCGCCACGCGGCCGAACACGCCGCTGAGGAGTGCTCATGCCACATCTCAATGCCCGCGAGGCCTTCGCGGTCTCATTCCCAGTCTTCGTGATACTGCTGGTCGCAGTTGCGCTCGTCTATTACCGGATCAAGCTTTCAATCGCAACGCGTCGCCATCCCCGCCTCCGCCGCCGCCGCATCGGCATCGTCGCCTCTAATGCCTTGATCGGACTCGCCTTTCTGCCGCTCTCCATCATCTATCGCCCCAATCTGGCCGAGGTCGCCAGGACCCAGATCCGCCAGCAGGAAGACGTGGACGAGGACGACAGCGGCGATCCCGAGTCTCCCCTCACACACCTGCTCCGCCAGCTACGCCGAATCCGCCGCGGCGAACCGGTAGAAGTTCTGTCCTTACGCCTCAAATGAGCAGCCTTGATCCTCAACCGCATCCGCCGCCTCCTCAGCTCCACACCGCCGTTTGTGGCAAAATATGAGATGTAGACCTATGCCTTTCGCTCGCAAACGGATCCGGAACAGCACCGCGGCATGGATGTGGCTGGCGATTGCCGCCGTCGCATTCACCTCGGTTGCCCGTGCCGAATCCGGCGTGCAGAGTTCCAAGGGCTACGCCCACCCGGTCTTCGAGTTCCTCGCCCGCAGTCACGCGCAAAGTCCGGCTGCACATTCCCCGGCTCTGCGGTTCGCGAACTCGGGCTCACGCCCCCAGGCGGGCTCCCTGTTCCGCAACGTCACCTCAGGCCCCCTGATCACGTTCCTCCCCGTATTGTTCATCGGCCTGGTTCCGCCGCCCGCGGCGTCTCTCGCATCTGTTCAATCCCTGGGCCGTGCTCCGGCAACACCTCTGCTTTCCGCACTCTTCCAGCGCCCCCCTCCCGCCCGCGCCTGATCCCGGCAGCGCACCTGCAGCGTCGCCAATTGGCCGAATCGCTGCTGACTTCACGACATTGACACTGGAAGATCGGAGTTCTCCGTGGTTTTCGATAAAGTTCTCACCAAAGTATTTGGTACCGCCAACGAGCGGATCATCAAGCGGCTGCTGCCCATCGTGCAGCAGATCGGCGCTCTGGAGGCCGAGGTAGAAAAGCTGTCCGACGAGCAGCTTCGCGCCAAGACCGCCGAGTTCCGCGCCCGCATCGCAGCACGCATTGAAGGCATTACCGACGACGACGTTCGCCACCAGGCCGAGAAGGAAGCCCTCGACGAGATTCTGCCTGAAGCCTTCGCCGTCGTCCGCGAAGCCGGCTGGCGTGCCGTCCACATGCGCCACTTCGACGTGCAGCTCATCGGCGGCATGGTCCTCCATCACGGCAAGATCAGCGAAATGAAGACCGGCGAAGGCAAAACTCTCGTCGCCACCCTCGCCTGCTACCTCAACGCCCTCGCCGGACACGGCGTCCACGTCGTCACCGTCAACGACTACCTCGCCAAGCGCGACGCCGAGTGGATGGGCAAGATATACGAGTTCCTCGGCCTCACCGTCGGCGTCATCGTCCACGACCTCTCCGACGACGAACGCCGCGCCGCCTACGGAGCCGACATCACCTACGGCACCAACAACGAGTTCGGCTTCGACTACCTGCGCGACAACATGAAGTTCGACATCAAGGATTGCGTGCAGCGCGGCCACTACTTCGCCATCG